>Ga0079216_10000114_pt1 | contig 16057 bp, 17 predicted proteins | sample NCAS100_FD_77008 | JGI IMG/M metagenome (GOLD analysis project Ga0079216, IMG submission 77008) | Agricultural soil microbial communities from Utah to study Nitrogen management - NC AS100 | ecosystem: Environmental > Terrestrial > Soil > Agricultural land | place: USA: North Logan, Utah...
CCTAACCCCTCCCAAAAGGAGGGGAACCTATCCGCTTTCACAGTTGGGCCTGACTTCCTGCTTTGTAAAAATCGCCTAACCGTGTGATACCGTTGGCACTCCCAAGATTCACTAAAGTGGCAAGCGAAACACAAGCAAAGGGCCGCAGCAAGAAACTGGCGCCGTTGGGAATACTCTTCGGCATCGTCGGGTTACTGCTGTTCGCTTACTTCGTCAGAAATGCCGGAGTAGGCAGAATACTGGAGGGCATCCAGCGACTTGGCTTTGGGTTTTTGCTGGTCATCGCTATCTCGTCAATACGTCACATTGTGAGGGCGCTGGCTTGGTCCAAATGCGTTGAGCAACCTTATCGTCTGCGGTTCAGAGATGCATTTGCGTCGAGGCTGATGGGCGATGCCCTCGGCAACATCACACCTTTTGTCAGCATGGTTGTTTCCGAACCTTCGAAAGCGGTGTTTGCCCGGAGACACGTGCCCCTCATGGTTGGACTTTCGGCGATTGCTCTCGAAAATATTTTCTATAGCCTCTCAGTCATCGTCTTTATCTTTTCGGGAATCATGGCCCTGTTGTTGAGTTTCCCTTTGCCCGGACCACTACGTTACGCGAGCTTCGGTGCACTGATTGTAACGGCAGGGTTGCTACCACTCGGTTATCTTGTTCTTTATAAGCAGTGGAGATTCTTGAGCGGCTTTATGTCGTTCCTGAAGAAACGTGGCCTCGCGCGGGCCGAAAAATCGATCCCGCGCGCACAGCAAATGGAAGACCGGATCTACGGCTTCTACCAACGAAACCGCAGGCAGTTTCTGCCCATCTTCCTACTGGAAGTTTGTTTTCACCTTGCCGGTACGGCCGAGATTTTTGTGACGTTGTCTTTTATCAGTGACGTCGCGCCCACCTTACTGGCAGCGTTTATCCTTGAATCTGTTAACCGCGTGATTAATGTCGTCTTCAAATTTATTCCGTTTCGACTGGGTGTGGATGAAGGCGGAAGTGAGGCTGTTGCAAAGGTCCTGGGGTTCACCAGGTCGATCGGAACCACGCTGGCCATCGTGCGCAAGTCGCGCGATATCTTCTGGACCGGTGTGGGCCTCGTGTTAATGATTCGAAGAGGGTTGTCGCCCGCTGCGGTACTGCAAGAAGAGGAAAATATTAGCGAACCTGCGGCGTGAAGAGCTTACTCGTACGCGAGTGCCGTGACTGCGTCAAGATTTGAGGCTCGCAGCGCAGGGTACAGGGCGCCTAACGCTCCACCAAGTAGGCCGATTGACGCTGCCGTCAAAGCCCATCCCCAACTGAATTCAAAAACTAATCCATAGAAGCGATGAATTAAGTAGCCAGCCACCAGCGATATGATGAAACCTGCGATCAGGCCAACGAGGCTTATCAACAACGCCTCCGACTCGATGATCAAAACAATGTAGCGACGCGGCGCACCCAACGCTTTGAGTATGCCAATCTCACGTGTGCGCTCTGTAATCGTCGTGTACATCGCCAGCATAACTACAAGGCCACTGACCACGGCGGCCAGTCCCACCAGCACACGCAAAAAGATCCCGAGATAGGGAACGCTCTTCTCGATGCTCACGAAGATTTCTTCAGTGAACTGTACCTTGTTACCTGGCAGTTGTTCGTTGATACGCCCGGCGACGGCCTTCTTGTCGTGGCCCTCGCCTACTTTAATCATGATGTAGGTTGCCTTGTTCGGGACTCCCAACACCTCCTGCATGGCCGCGAGCGACATTTTTACGCGGGCGCTGGATTCCGGTGAATAGATACCGACAACCTTGTAAGGCTTGTCGCCTATGAGATTAATGACACTGCCTACGTGAAGATTATTGTTGCGCGATTTCGTTTCATCGATCACCACTTCGTCGGCGGCCTGCGGCGGGCTGCCGGAAATGACGCGAATATTGTTCAGGGCTGCAAACTTATCCCACTCGACACCTTCAATACGTTCGAACCCAAATCCCCTATTGCCTTGCTGGATTTCAACTATCACTGGTACCGCTTCCTGAACACCTTCGATTTGTTTCAACAAGTCGACATACTTCGTGCTCAGGTTGGAAGTTGAAGCCGTTAACTGCATTGAGCCAGGACGCGTAAAGATAATCTCAGCCCGCACATTAGAGTTGCGGCGTTGCATGTCATTGGACATTCCTCTCGCCAGACCAGTGAACAACATGACGAGGCACACGCCGAGGGCAACACCGGCGACGCTGACGAGCGTGCGAACCGGCCGCTGACGAATGTTTGAAGCAACGAGGTTATCCATGCGGTGACAACGATAAGACAGCGAAGAGCAGAAGGCAAAAGGCAGAAGGCAGACAGCAGGAGGCAGGAGCAGGAGCAGGTGAGCTGCTCCTGCTCCTGCGCCTGCCTCCTACGCAGCGTGACAGTTTCGGGCTAACATGGCCCTATCATAATTCCAATTGAATTCTGCTTATGAGGCCACATTAACGTTGCCTGAAAACTCCTACTCCAGCCCGGCTGAGTATTTACAAGGCGCCGACCTTGGCTTCGATCGCCGTGTAGTGGCGGCTCTGGTATTGCTGATTCTAATTGGCCTGGGCTTTCGGGTTTGTCAGTTAGGCGCGATCGGCTTTGCGGAAGACGAAGCCAACAAGGTCAACGCCGTGCGCGCCTACGAACGCCGCGACATCACGGCCAATGCAGAGCACCCGATGCTGATGAAGATCTTCATGTTCGCCTCGGTCAAGATCGCTCGCGCCGTGAAAGGCGAAGGCGGATACAGCGACGAGGTCGTGTTTCGTCTGCCTAACGCGATCTTCGGGGCGCTAACCGTTGTTCCATTGTTTTTACTAACAACTGCTTTCTTCGATCGTTGGACGGGTCTGCTGGCGGCTGGTTTCTGGAGCGTAGGCGTGAACGCTATCACGCTGAATCGCGTGGGCAAGGAAGATACGCTACTAGTGTTCTTCATGCTGTTCGCTTGTTATTTCTACCTGCGGGCGAAGCAAACAGACGCACGTCAAACCAAAGCGCGAAATAAGAATTACCTGCTTTCAGGCATTTCTTTTGGATTGATGATGGCGTCGAAGTATTTCCCACACTATCTCGGCTTAAACTCTCTCTACCATCACTACGCACGGGTGCGAAGGCGCGGGCCCGGTGAACCGAGCGGCAAGACGTCTATGGTCTTCTACATAGCCATGGCCATCGCCTTCGTCGTAGCGAATCCCGCAGTGCTGTTGCCAGAGGTTTGGGAATATCTGCGCGCATATATGGGCGAGAAGTTGCTGGTCCATTCCGGTTATCTGATGGGGGAGCAACTATTTCAGAACAAGATGTCGCGATCGCCATTCTGGGGCATGCCCATATACTTCTATTTTTTGTTCATCGCGATCAAAATTCCATTGATCGTGCTGGCCGCCTTTCTCGGTGGCCTGGTGATTTCCATCAAGCGCTGGGGTCATCCAGGTCACGCATTTGTCCTGTTCATGTTGTTCTTCTGGATAGTTCCTTACTCGCTGGCGGGCGCTAAGTGGTTGCGATACACGCTGTCACTTATGCCTTTTATTTACATGTGCGCGGCTGTCGGTGTTTTTCAAATTATTCGGTTAGTCATTTCACGTTTGAACGGGGCACCGCTTCGCGCGATTGCGGTCACCGTCGTCTTGATCTTGTGTATGGTGTGGCCGGCGGTCGCGGCGTACGTCGAAGCGCCACATTACGGTCTCTACACGAACGCATTGGCGTCGCGTTATAAAGGCTACTTTTTTCCGCATGATGAGTTTTACGATGACGGCTTGCGTGAGGCGATCGAGTTTGTGTGTGATATAGCACCGCAAGGGGCGCTCATAGTGCATGAAACTCCGGCTGTTACCGGTTATTATCTTGAAAAATTAAGACGGACGGATCTGAACTCGAAAGCTTTATCGGCTCCCGATTTTGATGTTACACAGATCTCCGGGCCAACTTACATAATCGTTCAACGCGGCCGAACCTACTTTGAAAATCGCGAGAAGATTAAAGTCGTTCGATCGAAATTCCGGTTGATCCATGAAGTGAAGGTGAACGGATTGACCGCGGCAGAAGTTTTTGCAAACCAATAGCACAGACATGAAGAAACCAACCCTAACACTCATCGTTTTGGTCTTAGCAATCTTTTTCACAGGCTTGCCGTTGGCGGGACAAACGCCGGCTCAGCGCGTACACATTGTTGTCCTCGGCACCACTGACCTGCACGGCAACATACTTCCGATCGATTACTACACCGATAAGCCGGACAACCGTGGTCTGGCGAAAGTTGCGACTCTGATCAAACAAGTGCGTAAAGACAATCCCAACGTCGTACTCGTGGATTCGGGTGACACAATTCAGGGCACACCGCTCGCTTATTTTCACAACAAGAAAAACAACACGCCGCCCCATCCGATGATGTTGACGATGAGCGCATTGAAGTATGACGCGATGGCAGTCGGTAATCATGAATACAACTTTGGATTGAAGGTGCTCGAGAAGGCTCGCAGCGAGGCAAACTTTCCGTGGTTGTCCGCAAACACCTACGACGAAGGAACCACTAACACACACTACAAACCGTATATCGTGAAGGAAGTTGCGGGAGTGCGTGTGGGAATTCTTGGTCTGACTACGCCCGGAGTTCCAACCTGGGAGAACAAGCCAAACTACGCAGGGCTGGAATTTCATGAGCCTCTTCCCGAGGCAAAAAAATGGGTGCCGGTGTTGCGTGATAAAGAACGCGCCGACGTTGTAATTATTGCTATGCACATGGGTGTCGAAGAAGACCTGCGCACGGGCCAGTTAAATCCCGGTTCAGTGTTGAATGAGAACCAGGCCGTCACGATTGCGCGACAAGTTCCGGGCGTTGACGTGATCTTCATGGGCCACACACATCGCGATGTTCCTGATCTGTTCGTGAACGGCGTGCTACTCACGCAGGCGAATCACTGGGGCAGGCATCTGGCGCGCGCGGACTTGTATCTTGACAAGGTGGGGGAACGCTGGCGGATGGCAGCTCGCTCCGCTCGCTCAATTCCGGTTGATGACAAAGTTCAGGCAGACGCAGAAATAGCGGAGCTGACGGAGCCTTATCACAAAGAGACGCAAGCCTGGTTGTCGACTGCTATTGGCGAGTCGGCGGCTGAGTTAACAGCGACCGAGGCCCGCTTTAAGGACACTGCGATCCTCGACTTGATTCAGCGCGTGCAAATGGACATTGGTAAGGCTGATGTTTCGATGGCAGCGGTCTTCAATCTTCAGGCGCGCATACCAAAAGGTCAGGTTACGGTGCGGGAGATGGCCGGCCTTTACGTTTATGAGAACACCCTTGTGGTTTTGGAGGTTACCGGTCAGCAGGTAAAAGACGCCCTCGAACACTCAGCCAAATATTTTCGGCCGTATGAAGAGGGAAAGACGCTGGTCGAATTAATAGATGACAAGATTCCTGCGTACAACTTCGACATCGCAGAAGGCGTAACTTATGAAATCAATTTACGCAAACCGTTTGGCCAGCGAATTGAGAAGCTGATGTTTCAGGGTAAGCCACTCGCACCAAACCAGAAAGTTCGTCTGGCTGCCAACAATTATCGCGTGAATGGTGGCGGCGGTTACACCATGTACAAGAACGCTCCGGTGGTTTATCGATCAGGTGAAGAGATCCGCGAGTTGATCATTGATTGGGTGGAGAGAAACAAGACCATTCCAGTTTCGCCTACTAATAATTGGAAGATTGTCTTTTAGTCTCCGAATCAGATTTAACATTTGTCATTTCACATTTGTCATTTGCTATTGAAAAGAAAGAGCGGGAGCAAGCTGCCCTTCCTGACCCTGAGACATCCAGTCTTGACCCCAAGACATACTCTTGAACAACAATGAAAAATGACAAATGTGAAATGACAAATGGTAAATGGTTTTCGCTGATGCAGCTTTAAATTCACTCAACAAAAAAAAACCAAAAGCGGCAACCCGGGGGCGTTGGGTTGCCGTTCTGGTTTTTACAATCGGAGATGAGCGGGCGCTCATCTACCGATGTGCGGGAGTTTTGTAACTACCGGAGCACCGCAGCCACCTCGACTAACATTGGACCACATTCGCCCTGTTCAGTCTTCGAAGCAAGGCTGGACATCTCGCGCTCTATCGCGCGTTCCTGACGTGACTTCAATAGCTGCCGGCCTACGTCGCCTGCGCCAGTCCAAACTTCGGCCAGGAAGTAACGGTTGCCGTACCGATGAAACACGAGGCGAGCGCGCCTGTCTTTGTTTGGTTCAATCTCAGTCGTCAGACGGATAGCCGCTGCATCACTCGTCCAAATTTTCAACGCGGTTCCGATAGATCGGTTGACCCGGTATTTACCCGCCGGCATGGTTCTATCGGCCACGATGAATTCAAACGGAATATTGGAAAGTACTGTCTTCTCTGACTGAGCCTGCGCGGAAACCACTGCTGTGGCAAACGCGATCGCAAGAATCACCGTCAGCATCGTGATTCCTTTAACAACTTGGTTTCTCATTTTTTTCTCCTCTTGCCCTTTAGGGCTTCGGTCGAAGTATGTCGACCTCAAACCTGTAATAAGCCGGTGAACAACCACCTTAAGCTTGCAGCTCGCTATTTCAATTTGTGTGCGAGCTGTCTGCTGGTATTGCTACTTTCATGCCGTGGTTTTTGCATCTGAGCGAACTGGCCTGATTCACGCTTGAAAATCGATATTGCCCAGCAATAATTGGACTGCCGGAGCGTAGGCGATTTCGACCCGCTGTTCAGATCGATCGTTTGGGTCTATCCAGTCGGATAGTCACGCATATCCTTCCAGATAGAAGCGGAGGAGATTTGCCTGCAAGGCTATTGCTAGCCAAGTACTCTCCGCGTAAACTTGGACGCGTCTAAACCCCAAGCTCACTATCAACTCAATGAATCCGCGACTGACCGCCATCGCCGGCAGACTTAAGGGTAGCGTCTTCACCATCGAAGACTTGCCCGTGGTCATCGGCAGAGAAACGAACGCGACATTATGTATTGCCGATGCCTCCGTCTCGCGTCGTCATTCCCAAATTGATAAGGAAGAGGATGAGTTTGTAATCCTCGACCTCGACAGTCTCAACGGCACCTTTATTAATGACGTCCCGGTAAAGCGTCGAAAGCTTCAACACGGCGATCGCGTGCGCATCGGCGATTCTCAGTTTCTGTTTCTAATGCATGAGAGCGCGCGGCCCCGCAGTTCTAGCGACGTGCATCTTAACGACGGCAAGATTGTCAGTGGATCGACGCTGCAGGTCAGGTTTAATGACGCGCTCTACCTGATGGCCCGCGACCTGAGCGCGTTAATGAAGGTCAGCACCACCATCAATGCGATTCGCGGCGTGGAGGAACTGCAAAAGACACTGCTCGAGCTTCTATTCGAAGTGGTGCCCGCGGAAAGAGGCGCAATCTTTTTGGCTGATCACATTCCTGCAGCCGGCGAGGAAGCGCAGTTTACTTCCGTCTTCGGACTTGATCGGGAACACGGGACTAGCCAGTCGGTTCAGGTAAGCCGCACGATTACGAGAACTGTGCTGCATCAGGGCGAGGCCTTACTCATCAATAATCAACCTCCGCCTGTAGGCCTTGATTCGGATAGTTTAATTACCGATCGACCTAATTCGATCTTATGTGTACCGCTGATCATGTTGAACCACACACTCGGTGTGATTTACCTCGACACGCGCGCTCCCGATACATTTTTTGATACCGACCACCTGCAACTGGTTTCCGCGATTTCAGCTATTACCGCCGTTGCCTTGGACAACGCGCGACACATCGAGTGGCTGGTTAGTGAAAATCAACGGCTCGTCGCCGACTTCGGAATAGAACACAACCTGGTGGGAGAAAGTGCTCCGATTAGAAGCGTATTGCAGTTCATCTCGAAAGTTGCGCCGACTGATTCGACTGTTTTGATTTCAGGTGAAAGCGGCACTGGTAAGGAACTGGTTGCGCGCGCGATTCATCGAAACAGCAAACGCGCGAATAAACCTTTCATGGCGGTGAATTGCGCCGCGCTCGCCGAGGCGTTGCTGGAAAGTGAGTTGTTCGGTCACGAGCGCGGCTCATTCACCGGTGCGCTGGTCCAAAAGAAGGGTCGCCTGGAATTTGCCGACGGTGGTACCGTGTTCCTTGATGAGATTGGCGAACTGTCTACAGCCTTGCAGGTGAAGCTTCTGCGGGTGCTCCAGGAACGGGAGTTTGAACGGGTAGGCGGCACTCGCTCATTGAAGGTTGATATCCGATTGATTACCGCCACCAATAAGGACCTGGAGAAGGCGGTAGCCGACGGTACTTTCAGGCAAGACCTCTATTACCGGCTAAACGTCGTTAGCCTTGAAATGCCCCCGTTAAGAGAACGGCACGAAGATATTCCGTTGTTAGCCAGTTACTTCGCGGCGAAATATGGGGAGAAATGTAAAAGGCGGGTCAGTGGCATTTCGACAGAAGCGCAGGCACGTCTAACTGCATACGATTGGCCGGGCAACGTGCGGGAGCTGGAGAATGCAATCGAGCGGGCGGTGGTTTTAGGGACGACCGATCGAATCCTGCCCGAGGATTTACCGGAGTCAGTTCTCGAGTCTCATGAGTCCGTGCGCGAGCCTGCCACTGGCTATCACGAAGCTTTGGCCCGCACCAAAAAAGAAATGATCCTGGAGGCTATGCAACTGTCGAAAGGGAACTACACCGAAGCAGCCAAGCTGCTCCGCGTCCATCCGAACTATTTACATCGGTTAATCCGGAATCTAAATTTGAAGGAACATCTAAAGGACAACCAGAGAAACGCGAAATTGCAAACGTGATCCCGCGGAGAAGATTTAGACATGGCATGTCCTGAGGATTTTTGTGATGTATTCGAAGCGCTTCAACGCGCTGGCGCTCCTTACGTTGTGGTCGGCGGCGTTGCTGCGGTTCTTCACGGACTCGACCGTCCGGTAGCGGACGTCGACATTGTCGTTCCTTCTGACACGGGCCTTGCGAATATCGCAATGCAGGCGTTGTTTATGAACGGGTTTGTTCCTACTGTGCCTCTCCCGTTGAAATTGGTAACGATGCTACGCCTGTTTGATTCTTCTGGCCGAGAGGTAGATGTAATCGTCAGATCCCTTGTGCCTTTCGACGAGCTGAGGCCCGATTCAATTGAAATGCCGGTGGGCCAAACGCTGGCACGCGTTGCTTCATTGCCCCACACAGTTCGTCACAAAGAACTCTCAAGGCGGCCTGAAGATCTTGAGGAAGCCCAGCGCCTCAGGGCCCTTCAGCAGGCCAAAGCCTCATAGCCCTGGACTCTTACCCGCTTTCAACTGTTTCTAACAGCGCGCAATGGGGACAAAAAAATAAGGGCACGCAGGCGCCCTTATTTAATTAATCCCTCAGTTCCTTTACTAGTCGTTTATCTTTAGACGACGCGGCGGTCGGATGACTGTTTCAGTCCCCGTGTTCGTCGCTGAAGTGGTCTCGTCCCAAATTTCCGTTTTAGGCTTATTACCTGGTGTCTTACCCGGAGGGCTCGGTAAATCTACGTTCCACGACGAGAGACGATTAAATACTGCTTCATAACGCCTTTTACCATCAGCGGGATTGCCAGGCACAATAAATAAGGGGAAGGCTCCGAGTGCAGAGTGCTCGAACTGATAGGTTCCCTGTTCGAGAGAGCTTTCCACCGCTCCCGAAAACAGCAGTCTGAAACACTCGTCCGGCGCCGTCAGCGCTTGCTCAGTAGGGAAGTCTTCGACGAGCACTAACCGTAGCCATGTTTCGTCACGGTCGTTGGCAATCCGGAAGTCAGAATTTACATAAAACTCGAAGGTTGACTTGTTGTAGTAATCGATCGAGCTGGCACGAATGGATGATTCCGTCTCTGAAGAGCGGTGCGTTGCGGCCAGCGTCGTCGATTTTAGTGTTGCCCCAGTAACGATGGACGTTAGAACACCGGCTTCGAGAAATTTGCGTCGAGATATGGTCACGCTTTGTTCCGCCTTGGGATGTATAAGCTGAATAGAAATTGATTGGTCTGGGTTAGGTTCTACTCTCAAAGGAGAGTGAAAGCGTTCTTGACGGTTTGGGAAGACCGTCGATAAGCTCGAACCGAATTTAACATTGATCGGCTAAACAAAAAAGTACTAAAGCACTGAATGAAAGATGGAATGAGGCGGGTTCGAATTCCCAGATGGAAAATCTACGTACGCGCGCTGCAATTGACGACGATCACGACTTCCTCATGGAGTTGTTCGCCAGCACACGCTCTGTTGAGCTGGCGATGTTCGGTACCGATGAACAAAAACGCGCCTTCGTTTCCATGCAATTCTCCGCTCTGACGCGTTGCTATCCTAAAGCTCAAAGCACAATTATTCTCAACGGTCAGATGCCGATTGGACGAACCATAATTGACCGCAATTCCGACGAGTTGCGACTAGTCGATATCTCTTTGTTACCGGAATACCGTAACCGCCGCATCGGTACGTTCCTTGTGCGTCAATTGTTAGCCGAAAGTCGCGAAAGCAAAATTCCCGTGCGACTGCATGTTTTTAAATACGGCGACGCGGTTCGATTTTATGAGCGACTTGGTTTTCAGTTGGTTGAAGATGACGGGAGCTATCTGAAAATGGAATGGCCCCAGGTTGATCAAAAATCCTGATGAGAAGATGTCCTGGACAACTTGATGCCAGAATACGTACTTAGTTCTTACATACATGCAATCGAAAGCCATCTCGATCCTGCCAACATTCGTCACGCGCTTTTTCACCAACTCACAGGCGAGATATCAGATCCCACTTCAAATGTGCGCAATCTGCTCTGGGCCGCCCGGCTAGGAGCCAAATTGACTTTTGAGCCGGAAGAATTACCCCACCTGGGTGATTTAGGACTGAGTGTCTTAGAGCTAATTGAAAAACATTTTTTAGTTATTAGCAGCGTCGATCCGTTCGAATTATTTCTGGATCATTACCCGGTCCGCCCCATTCACAATCCTGCGGTCACTTATCGTAAGCCGGGTGGTGATCTGGCGATTGTGCGGATGTCGATGGCGAAGCGTATTTGCTCGCCGGCCCCCGGCGAGTTGGAGAGAATAATAGAGGAAACCCTGCCATCGCCGGAGGCTGAAATCCTGGCCTGTGCTGATGGTAGTGCCAGGCTCAGAGAAATATTTACGCTGTTAAAGATACCGAACAGTAAGGGGAGGGCAGCGGTTGAGTTTCTTTCGAGTCCGGAACGACAATTAATCAAGCTTACACGAGACGTGTCGCGGGTCCACGATCCAAACCAACCGTGCAACTGGGTGCCACGAAGTTTCTACCATTCGGCCCGATGGCAGGGGTCCTCCAACGGAGTTTCATCGATAGCTGAATTCCACCAAAGAGGTATCGAAGACGCAAACTGGGAGTTCGATCTGATCGAGCCAACAGTGAGTCATATGTTTCGTTTTCCCTCGCCTGCTCTCGGTGGACTGACTTACGGCGCGCGATTCTGTGAGGCGGTCTTGGGGGAAATCTCATGGGAAGCGGCGCGGACCTTGGATATTCTGGAAGTCGGAGGTGGCACCGGCTCTTTCGCCCGATCCTTTCTAACGCACGCTAACGGCGCCGGATGCGCGTTTAACTACCACATACTTGAACTGTCTCGTGCGCTGGCTGCTAACCAAAAGAGCTTGTTGGCTGCCGAGGGCTTCAGCGTTGAACATTTCGAGCAGGATGCAATTTCGTTTTCAATACCAGATCGCAAGTTTGATGTGCTCATTGCCAATGAAGTTATCGCGGACTTTCCGATCTCATGGGTCCGTAAGAGTGATCATTCAGATGAGGAATCATGGGAAGGTGAGGGTACGAGCTACCTGAAGAAATACGATTTGTCTCTGGATGGTGCGCCCGATTCGTTCCGATTAAATTCTGGGGTATTTGAATTCATCGAACGCTCGTGGGAACATCTGCGGCCTGGGGGAACAGCGATATTAACTGAATATGGCGACATTGACGATTTTCCGGTTCAGATCCTCCACTTGAATCACGAAGAGTTTTCCATTCACTTCGGTCATGTGAAAACATGCGCCGAAAAAATGGGATTTATGTGCCGCCTGTTAACCCTGGTTGAGTTTTTACAGATTGACGAGGACATTCCGATCCTGGCAGGCAATGACCAGCATATAGTTTGTTTGAACCAGGTTTTGAAGCGTTTCAATCAGAGCTTGCCTTTTGCGGCGAATACTAAATCAGACTTTGAGACGAGGTTCCAGGCCAGCTCGGACCAAATGGATGTTACCGGCCCGCGTTTTGTTCCTCTGCGATACGGTTATCATTACGGTCCACCGCTAAATGAATTCAAGGTTCTAATTATGCATAAGCCGAGCTGAACATTACGTGGAGCACCAAATGGACAATCCCTTGACTCACGAAAATTTTACCAATTACCTAAACACTGAATTTCAGGTCGAACGGGACGGAGAGCAGACTCAGTTGTTCTTGACGGAAATCTCGGACCTTAGGAAAACGGAAAGACAGGAACAGTTTTCGATCGTGTTTCGAGGTCCGTTAGACCGCGTATTGTCGCAGGGTCTGCACCGTTTTCGACATGATCAAATGGGAGAGTTTGAGTTGTTCATTGTGCCAATCAAAAGAAGCGCCGAAGACTATCAATATGAAGCAGTTTTTAACCGGCTGGCCGAGGAGAACTCATCCATCTCATAAACTCAGAACGCCTTCACATGCAATCGCACGTCAAAAAAGATCAATTGAAATTGCGTCCGGCAACACCTGACGACGAACAACTGCTCTTCGAAATTTATGCAAGCACTAGAGCCGAAGAGATGTCGCTTGTCCCGTGGACCGACGAACAACGACTCGCCTTTCTGAAGATGCAGTTCGAGGCCCAGCAGAGTCATTATGCGGAGAAATATCCAGGCGCGAACCACGACGTTATTTTGGTCGACGACAAAGCCGTGGGACGAATCTATGTGGCTCGGTTGGAGGATGAAATCCGCATAGTCGACCTCACCTTGATGCCGCTGGATCGAGGGAACGGAGTCGGAACCTACCTGCTCACGCAGTTGATAAGTGAAGCTACTACTAAAGCACGTCCGCTACGCATTTATGTAGAGACATTCAATAGATCACTCAAGTTGTTTGAAAGATTAGGATTTAGTCGAATCGCAGAGCACGGCATGCACATGCTGATGGAATGGATGCCGATGCCGGCGAAATTAATAGACTAGTTCAACGACCAGTACTGAAGTATCAGTGGAGGCGGTTGATGACAGCTTCGTAGCGAGGCCGATCTCTATCGTCTCGTCCCATAGGCACGAGCAGGAAAGAGAATGTGCCAAGTCGCTCATGTTCGATTACGTAGGTGTTCTGGTTTAGCGATTTCAAATCTTCCCCACGGAAGGTCAGTGAGAACGCTTCCCGGCGACCCGTTCTTTCGGAACCGAGATCCTGCACCTCGACCAACTTTACCGACACTTTCGAACGATTGACGTTGATGAGGAATTTTGTATTCAAGGCGTTCTCAAAAGCTGCTTTGTTGAGAACGTTACCTGACGCAGAAGAACCGGATGAAGCAACGGCGACCTTTTCCGCGATGCCCAGGGGCACTCCAGCGGCGAGGGCGACCATCGTACCGGTTTTTATGAAGTTTCGGCGTGAAGTAGACATTTTAGCGGCCTCCAAGGTGGAAAACTTCCGTAAGGTTACCGAAAAGAGGTCGCAGTCTATGTCTTCTTTTTGAAAGTTGCAACAAAAAACGCGCGCGTATTGCAGTCTCATTTTCTCAGCGGGATGAGTCGCTTGCAAGCTGTGTTCAAAGTATGAAAAATTTCTTGCATTCTTTTGACGTTACGTATAAAGTCCCGCCGCTCATCCCATAGAGAGCTTGTTGACAGTTTGCCGGAGACGCCGTGTTCCGATTTTCAACCTCAAAATGATCCTTTAATCGGTGTCCGCTCAGTCGCTTACCGATAAAATTGCCACGGCAAATAGCTACTAGACACCTGCAGGAGAACGCATTATGGCCCAACCGTATGTAGGCGAGATTCGCATGTTCGCCGGCAATTTCGCGCCCAATGGCTGGATGTTTTGTGAAGGACAGAGTCTTCCTATTTCTCAGAACGAAGTACTCTTTCAATTAATCGGCACTACTTACGGGGGAGATGGAGAGAGCACCTTTAATTTGCCAGACCTTCGTGGCCGCGTGCCCATCCACCAGGGCGTTAGTGATGGCATTACATTCAATTTGGCGGAACAAGCTGGCGTCGAGGAGGTGACACTCACGACGCAACAAATCCCAATCCATACCCATGCTCATGGATGTCACTCTGGCGGCGGAACCGTTTCAAGTAATCCACTGAACTCTATAGCTTCGCCTTCAGATTTGAGTCAGTACAGCACTGCCGGGTCTGACGGCACGCAAATGGGGAATCCGGCTATGTTGAGCGATCCGGCAGGAGGTTCGCAGCCCCACACGAACTTCATGCCGTACCTGTGCATTAACTTCATCATTTCGCTCTTTGGGATCTTTCCTTCGCAAACTTAGGCAAGTAATTCTAAAGATCATTGAGCCGCCGCTCATGTTGAACGCATATTGAGGAGTCGCACCTATGTCTGAACCGTTTTTGTCCGAAATCAGGATCTTTAGCTTCAACTTCCCGCCGAAAGGTTGGGCTCTCTGCAACGGGCAGCTGCTGCCAATTAATCAGAACCAGGCTTTGTTCGCGCTGTTGGGAACAACCTATGGAGGGAACGGGCAAACGAATTTTGCGTTGCCCGATTTGCGAGGGAGGGTTCCAAATCATTTTAGTAGCGCTCACTCGCTGGGCGAAAGAGGTGGCGAAGTCGCTCATACATTGTCCACCAGTGAGATGCCTCAGCACTTGCACACATTGAACAGTAATCTGGCGGTCGTCGATGCCAATGTCAATGCAACTCAGGGGGCCGCTGCAGGTAACTTCTGGGCCAACAACGGCAAAGCACACTACTCTACTGATCCGCCGAATAACGCGATGCATCCGAGTGCCGTAGGTAATGTTGGTGGCAGCCAGGCGCATACGAATATGCAGCCTTACCTGGTTCTCAGTTTTTGTATCGCGCTTCAGGGCATTTTCCCGTCGCAAAACTAAAGAGGGAGAGAGAGAGAGAATCATGGCCGATCCATTTGTTGCTGAAATCAGAATATTCCCGTTCAATTTTCCGCCCAAAGGGTGGGCGTTTTGCAACGGCCAGCTCATGCCGATAAGTCAGAATACTGCCCTCTTCTCGCTGCTCGGGACGGTCTACGGTGGTGACGGAAAGAGCACCTTCGCTCTCCCTGACATGCAGAGCAGCGTTCCGATGCATCCAGGTCAAGGTCCGGGCTTGTCCTTGCACGACCTGGGCGAATTAGGGGGGTCGGAGTCGGTGACTTTGTTGGTTTCCGAAATGCCATTTCACGCCCATAGCGTTGGCAGGGCAAGTGCGGCAGCCGGCGACGTGATTACGCCTGTGGGTGCTGTCTGGGCCCAGGCAGGAGCTGGTCGAGGCTCGGCAGCACTTTATAAAGAACCTCCCGCAACCGGAAAAGTAAATTTGCTCTCGTTGAGTCCAGCCGGCGGCGGTCAGCCCCACAATAATATGCAGCCGTATCTGACACTTAATTTCTGCATAGCATTGCAGGGAGTATTCCCGCAGCGACCATGAGTTCAGTCGCCAGAGTTGATTGTTGATGTTTTGCAGACTGAAGTCAGCCTCGCACTTTGAACGCTCAAGGGGGAGCCCCCTAACCTGGAACAAGGAGCCGAAGAAAATGCTTCACCCTCAGGACAAAAAATCCAATTGTGAACGGGCTTGCCACTCTGTTGTTCGGGTAGCAGTTGTCCTCAGCCTGCTTGCGGTCAGCGTGCTGGCGTTAACGACGGGATCGCTACCTTCAGCTGCAGCAGACTCCACCCGACCAACGACATCAGGTGAGCGAAAGAACTTCCGCATTAGCATGCGTGGCTCCACACCCCGGAACAACTCCGTCGCATCCACAAGCTTAATGTCTCCTCTGGTTACGATCGACGTCGATCGAACCGACGATGATGCGTCAGCGGTGACGTGTA
>Ga0079216_10000116_pt1 | contig 15917 bp, 15 predicted proteins | sample NCAS100_FD_77008 | JGI IMG/M metagenome (GOLD analysis project Ga0079216, IMG submission 77008) | Agricultural soil microbial communities from Utah to study Nitrogen management - NC AS100 | ecosystem: Environmental > Terrestrial > Soil > Agricultural land | place: USA: North Logan, Utah...
CACCGACCTCAGCCCCTTTCTCGGCGAGCCACAGCATACGATCCCGGTCCGCGACTGGCACCATCAGGTGGACTTCGGGCAGCACTGGCAGTTCCTCGACTTCGCCAATCTCCACGGTCACGCTGTCCTTTGACTCGCGCACCACCATACCCGTAGCGCGCCGACCTGCGCCATCCACGAGCGCGATGGTTGTGCCCGTTCCAAATCGCCGGGCACGAAGGTGCCGCGCCGCGTTTTCGCCGAGGGAAACCTGGGCCCTCGGCTCCAACGGCTCCTCGGTCATGAAAAATGTCGCTAGTGGTGCTGTGCGAGTGCGCTCCACCACTCCTCCTCGACGTGCGTACGGCGCAGCTGCCAGTCATTGTCGCGCAAGGCATCGACCACCACACGGTGTTCGCTCTCCAGAATCCCTGCCAGAACCGCAAATCCTCCGGGCGCGACCGTCTCACTCATCAGGGGCAGCAGCTCGACAATGACCGACGAAATGATGTTGGCCGTAATGACGTCGGCGGGGGCGACCAATGGAAGCAGGAGAGTGGCGTCCCCTTCGAGCAGGTGCACGACATCCCCGACGTCGTTCTCGTCCACGTTCGACGCCGCATTCCCCTGGGCTTCGGTGTCGATCTCGATCGCCCACACCCGCGACGCGCCGAGTCTGGCCGCCGCGATCGAGAGGATGGCGCTCCCGGAGCCCAGGTCGGCAACGGTGGATCCCGCGCGAACGACGTCCTGCATGAGCAGCAACGCACCTCGCGTCGACGCATGGTCGCCTGTCCCGAACGCCATGCCGGGATCGATGACGATCGTGTGGCGACGATCGAGCCCGCTGGCCAGCCACGGTGGCGTGACCGTCAGGCTGCCTAACGTCACGACCCGGGCGTGATCGCGCCAGGCAGTCGTCCAGTCCACCGTCACCGCCGGCTGCACGTCGTACGTCACGGACGGATCGGCGGCGCGCGCGGCGACCGCCGCCGCGCGCGCGGCCGCTTCGTTGGGGAAACTCGTGATCAGTGCCGAACCATCTTCATGCACGCCCTGCGCACCTGCTGCGAAAAGTGCCGCCATCGCTTTCTCACGATCAGCCGCTGATTCAACACGCAGGCTGAACCACGTCACGCGCCGAGCGCTTCACGCATGCGCGTCCAGAAACCCTTTTCCCGTGCCTGTTTCGGCGGCGAGATCGCGATCTCGCCCAACCGCTTGACGAGAGCGCGCTCTTCATCGGACATGGCATCGGCGTCCGGGGTCCAGAGCTGGACACGAACGTGCAGATCACCGGTGCCGCTGCCGTTGACGCGAGGTAACCCGCGCCCGCGCAGGTGCAGCACCTGCCCACTGGCCGTCCCGGGAGATACGCGCATGGTGACGGTTCCCGACACCGTGGGCACGGTCACGTCGCCACCGAACACGAGCTGCGGAAAGGTGACGAGCACTTCGCAGTAGAGATCTTCGCCGTCCCGCTCGAATCGCGGATCCTCTTTCACGTCGAACACCACGAGCACATCGCCCCGTGGGCCACCACGCGGTCCGGCGTTGCCCACGCCGCGCAACGTCATGTATTGGCCCGTGGAAACGCCCGCCGGGATTTGCACCGGCACCGAATGCTCACCGCGCAGGCGTCCCTCGCCGCGGCACTTCTTGCACGGTGACGAGATCACCTGCCCTTCGCCGTGGCAGGTTGGACACGGCATGACGCTGACGAACTGTCCGAAGAACGAACGCTGGGCGCGTCGCACTTCGCCAATGCCGTTGCAGGTCGTGCATTTCTGCGGCTTCGTGCCGGGTTCAACACCGGCGCCGGCACACTTGTCGCACGGATCGAGCAGCTTCAGCGTGAATGTCTTTTGTGTGCCCGACGAGACTTCGGCCAGCGTGAGCTCGACGGTCACCTTCACGTCCTGACCGGCACGCGGTCCGGTCTGGCGCTGTGTGGCGCCGCCAAACAGGTCGCCGAGTCCCGAGAACCCGCCGAAGTCGCGCATGAAGATGTTGAGCGCTTCCGAGAGGTCGACATGGTGGAATCCGCCGCCTCCACCACCCTGCAATCCCGCCTCACCATAACGGTCGTAGACGGCGCGCTTGTTCGGGTCGCGCAGCACGTCGTATGCCTCGGTGATCTGCTTGAAGCGTTCCTCCGACTCCGAGGAGCCGTTGTTGCGGTCCGGATGCCACTGCATGGCGAGCTTCCGGTACGCCTTCTTGATCTCTTCATCAGATGCCCCGCGCGCTACGCCCAGGGCGTCGTAAAAGTCAGCCATTTCGGTGTTTTCAGTCCAACAAGTCGGAAACAAGCATGGAAGTATGCCTGACGAGTGCGATGACCTTCTCGTACGGCATACGCGTGGGCCCAATGACGCCGATCACGCCCGACAGGGCGCCGGTCTCATACGCCGCGGTCACCACCGTGAGGTGATCGAGTCGCGGATCTCCGTGTTCGGAGCCAATCGTTATGCTGATACCGGGCGCCGTGCTCCGGCGGCGCAGCACCTCCGCCAGGTGTTCGCGCGTGTCGGTCAACGCGAGCAGGCGCCGCATGCTCTCGCCGCTGGCAAACTCCGGCTGCTCGGCGAGCACCGACGCCTGACCCAGTACCACGTCGTCGTTTGACGGCGCGATCGGAAGGTCGAACAGCGTTTCCCCTTCCTGGACGAACACGTTGAGCAATTCACGCGTGCCGGCGTGTGTCCCGCCATCCCGCAGCCGTGTGCCAAGGGTCGATCGAATTTCACGAAGCGACAGTCCGCTGAGGCGCTCATTCAGGAGCACGCTGACTTCGTGCAGCGCGTTCTCCGCGATGCGACCCGGGACTTCCACGAAGATCGTCCGGACGGCGCCCCCGCTGAGCGTCAGTACCAGCAGTAACCGCTCCTCGGAGGCACGGACCACCTCGAGCCGTTGCAGGACGGTGCGATCCAGACGCGGACCGAGCGCGACGCCTAACTCCTGCGCTACGACCGACAGGCTCTGCGCCGCGCGCCTGAGAATGGCTTCAATCGCCGAGCCGCCGCCCCCGATTTCCTCGGCCAGACGTTGCGTCTCTTTCGAGCTCAGCGTGGCTGGACCCATCAGCGAATCGACGTACAGGCGATAGGCACTGTCCGTCGGCACGCGCCCCGCCGACGTGTGCGGATGGAAGAGATAGCCCTTCTCCTCCAGCTCGCTCATCGTGTTTCGGATCGTGGCTGGAGACACCCCCAGACCGAAGCGGCGGGAGATTGTGCGCGACCCGGCAGGCTCCGCGGTCTCGACGTAACTCTGAATAACGGCTTCCAAAACGCGTCGTTCGCGTTCGGATAGCTCATGAAACGGCATAAGTGTAAATCTAGTAACGACTTCGGAGATCGGTCAAGTCGGCAACCAGGGCATCGAGCCTGAGCCAACCCTGTGGCGTGAGTCGCCCTACTCCATCGACCGCATCTGCCCACCCCCGGTCACTCCAACGACCGAAATCGGGGGCATTCGCTTGGGTAATCGGGATGCCGGTGGAGGTTCGCAGCCCGAGGTACGCCTCTTCGATACCAACCGCGTTGGCGTCCAGAGATTCGGCTCCTTCTACCGGATCCTGCCCGGCCAGGATCCGCTCCCTCCAGGCGACGTATTCCCGGGTGTTCCACCGCCTGGTTTCTCCGTCAAAGCTGTGCGACGACGGTCCAAGCCCGATGTATGCCACACGACGCCAATACGCCGAGTTGTGTTTCGCGTACCGGCCTTCGCGGGCGTAGTTCGAGACCTCGTAGTGATCGTATCCGGCCTGCGCCAATGTCCGATCCGCCTCCAGAAATTCGGATTCGTACCGCTCTTCGTCGGCGTCATGGATCTGCCCGCGCTCCCGCCAGCGCAGCAGTGGCGTGTGCGGCTCGATGGTCAGTCCGTAGCAACTGATGTGCGTCGGCCCGAGCGCAATCGCGCGCTGCAGGTCGTCTGTCCACGAGCGCTCGACTTCAGGGGGCAGCGCGAAAATCAGGTCCAGCGACCAATCATCGAATCCGGCGTCGCGAAGGACCGCCGCGGCGTTGACGGCCTGCGCCGCATCGTGCGTGCGGTGCATCCACTGCAGCACGCGATCGTCGAAACTCTGGACGCCTAACGATATCCGGGTGACCCCGGCCCGTCGCCAGGCCGCTGCATCGCCCGGGGTGATGTCATCGGGATTCGCCTCGATCGTGACTTCGGTGCCGTCGAGCGGTGAAAACCGCGCGCGAACCAGGTCGAGCACGCGCCGCACTCCGTCCGCACCTAGCCGGCTCGGCGTGCCGCCACCCAGGTAGATCGTCTCAACGGCGCCCGGGGTGACGTCGGTGCGAAGGCTCACCTCGCGGTCGAGTGCCTCGACGAAATCGTCGACCGGCACTGTACGACGAACCGCTATGGCGAAGTCGCAGTAGGAGCAGCGGCGCGCACAAAATGGAACGTGCACGTAGACATGTCTGGCCACCGATGAAAGCTAGCTCGAAAGCGCACACCGCAAAGACGGTGTTTGTTTTTGCACGTATCTACTTTGCGCTGATCAACTACTTCCCAGCGAAACTGTGGCGCCGTCGGTGATCACCAGCTGGCCACGGAGTTCCAGCATTACGAGCGCGTTGGCAAAATCTCGCGGCGCCAGTGACGTGCTCCGCGCGAGATCCTCGATGTCCGTCGCTCCTGTCCGAACCGCGTGAAGGATCTTCGCGTGAGCGCGATCATCGACGGTCAAGACCTCCGGCGCAGTGATCCTTTCGACAGTTTTCGCGGGAGCGCCGACGCCGGCAATCGAAAGCGCGTCATCGATGCTGCCGATGAACATCGCACCATCAGCGAGAAGCCGGTTGCTGCCCACGTGGCGCGGAGAGTCGATGGGGCCGGGAACGGCCGCGACGGTCCGGCCGAGCTCCAGCGCCTGTTGCGACGTGATCAATGCCCCGCTGCGTGCCCCTGCTTCGATGACGATCAGCGGCTCTGACAATCCAGCGATGATGCGATTCCGTTTCGGAAACGCGCCCTTTCCGGGTCGTGTGCCGATTGCCGCCTCGGAAAGCACCAGCCCCTCGCGGATGATGCGCTGATGGAGGGCCGCATGAGACGGTGGATAGGGGATGTCCGCGCCGCCGCCCAGTACCGCGATGGTGCCGCCCCCGGCGTCGAGGGCGCCACGATGGGCGGCGCTGTCTATCCCGAAAGCCATGCCGCTGACGACGACGGCGCCCGCACGCGCCAGCGCCCCCGCCATCTGGTATGCGACCCGCTCGCCGTCCGTCGAGGAATGCCGCGTGCCCACGATGCCGACGCACCGGCGCTCGAGAAGGCTCAGGCTGCCTAACGCGAACAGCCGGCTTGGGGGCTGCGGAAGCTCGAGCAACGATCCGGGATACCCGCGCTCCCCGAGCAGGACAATCGCCGCGCCGAGAGCGCGGGTCCGCGCGATCAACTCATCAGCAGCGCATTCAGCGACACTGGCATCGGACCCGGACGCGAGTTCGCGGAACGCGGCCGCGGCGGATCCGCACCGCTCGACGCCAGCTCGGAAAGCGGCCGGTCCTGTTCTGGGTAACAGGCTGAACGCGAGGCCATCGCGCAGTATTCCGTGATCACTCGGACGTGTCATGTCGGCGCGTCAGTGGCCCCTGACACGCACGGAACGTCGAAGGAAGGCGATTGTCGCCCTTCGCGCGGCGCTGTCGGCAATGCCCGGGAACGCCATGCGCGTACCCGGCGCAAACGTGGCTGGCGAGATGAGGAACGAATCCAATCGCGCCTCCGTCCATCGCCCGCCGATTTTCTTCAGCACATCGGAATACGCGAAGTCCGGGTTCGAGGCCACGCGGCGGCCGACAATTCCGCCAAGCGGAGGCGCGAAGGGTGAGTCCCCCTGGTCGATTGCATCGTGACAGCGCATGCATGGCTGGTACGCCAGTACCTCATTGAGCACGTCTGTCGCGGGTGCCAGCCAGACCACGTCACCACCATCATCCCAGATCACGATTCGCCCGTCGTCGGTTTCAACGAGGTCGCGGATACGCGCGTCGAGTTTTATTGGCTCGGCATAGACCAGACGAGAGCCCGTCCGGCGAATGCGCAACAACTGCCGGCCTGACAGCGAACCGGCGAGGAGATCACCTGACCACGGTTCGAACAGCTCTCCCTCGACCGCGATCACGCTCGATATCCCGACCGACGGTACAAAAACCAGCGCGGGTTCCGTGAACGCGTGGTCCGGCGGCGGTTCGAATTGCCATTTGAAGTTACCGTAATCTGTTCCGTAAGTCGTCAGCGGCCATCCGTAATTCGCGCCCGCTCGTAACAGGTTGACTTCATCGCCCCCGCGTGGACCGTGCTCGACGCCCCACATGTTCCCCTCGCGATCGATCGTGACGCCGGAGGGATTCCGGTGCCCCATCGTGTGCAGCGCCCTGCTTCCGTCGCGACGGATTTGAATCGTCTTGCCATAATCGCCGTCCGCTTGCTGGGCCGCGGCGTCTCCAGGCGTGCGGGTCATCCCGTAATCACCGACGGAGAGCAGTAGCGAACCGTCGCGGAGCATCGTTAGGTCCCCGCCGGAATCGTACGGATCAAAACCTGCCTCAGGCTTGATGCACGGTTGCGTACGGTACACCTGGCGCCAGGCGCTTTCCGCCGCCCGCATCCGGTACAGCCGAATGGTAGAAACCTGCTGCGCGACACAGCGCTCGGCGGGCTGCCACACCTCGTGCGCCGCCCAAATGGACACGCTATCACCGCGTTCGTCGACCACCAGCCCGGTGACTCGCATGAGGGGTGGGAGGCCCAGGTCAGACTGTACGCCACCGCGGTTCATTGGCGTGGGCAGCTCCAGACCAACTGCCCGGAGGTGCTGCCCCGTGGAATCCCAACCGACGTTGAAAAACGCGCCAACCCCGGTCACGAGCAGTGCGCCGCGCCCGAACCTGGCGAGTGCGCCGCCAACCACCGCGGGCGCGGGAATAATGTGGGTGTCGTAATGAATCGTTATGGGCGTTGACGCCGTCGTGACGACCGTGCTCCAGCCGGAGTGCGAGTCGGTTCGCAGTGCGGTCCGCGCCCAAACACTCAGGGCAAGTCCGGCGATGATGGTGATCAGGGCGACCGCACGCGGCAGCTGCCTGGCGACGCGCTGTCCCATGACGGCCGGGGCGAGGAGCAGCGACATCCCCAGAACACCGGACACGATCGCGACCAGGCGCGATCGCGCGACGTCTTCACGAAGCATGAGGGCTGCGAGGCCGACGACCCACGGGCACCCCGCCAGCGCAACGAGCCACGGCAGTGAAATGCCGCCGCGCACCGTGCGCCATACCGTGACACCGAACGCGCCCAGCAGGAACGCCGAGGTCCAATACCAGGCCTGGATCTGGTCACCGGGAGGCAGCGTCCATGGCGGACCGCCGAGCCGGATCATGCTCGGTGCGGCGTGCACGACCACAGCGCCTAACGCGAACCAGACCAGGAGGTCCCTCAGCGGGAGCGACGAGAACCGGGACGCTGTAAAGCGGCCGGGACCAGCGGCCCGCGCGTTAGGATGCGTCGTGCGTGTGGTCATGACGGGTAGACTCGAAGCCCCGTCTCAAGGCAACACGTGGTCGGACTCCCGCACCGAGGCTTCGGCGCGAAGACGCAGCAGTTCGGACCACCAGGCCGCCAGGAGCGCCTCCAGGCCGGTCCGGGCAGCAGCGCTGATCGCGTACAGGCCGAACGCGCCAGGCGCCTCGAGAGGCGGCACGTAATCTTCGCCAAGCAGGTCGAGCTTGGTGAAGACCACGCAATAGGGTTTCCGGGCAAGTTCGGGGGAATACACCGAGATCTCGTGACGCAGCTGGTCGAACTCCTGCTGCCACTCCACCGAGTCGATCGGAATCAGGAAAGCCAGGATCCGGGTTCGTTCGATATGACGGAGGAACTGAAGCCCGAGCCCCTTCCCCTCCGACGCTCCTTCGATGATGCCGGGAACGTCGGCGACGACAAACGTGCGATGATCAGTGAGCTGTACCACGCCGAGGTTCGGCGACAACGTGGTAAACGGGTAGTCGGCGATCTTGGGTGTTGCCTTGGAGATGACCGATAGCAGGGTCGACTTGCCCGCGTTAGGCATCCCGACCAGGCCGACGTCGGCGATGAGCTTGAGCTCGAGGTCCAGCTTCCGCTCCACGCCCTCACGGCCCGGTTCCCACTCCCGCGGCGCCTGATGCGTCGACGAAACGAACTGCGCATTGCCCTTCCCGCCGCGCCCGCCCCTGGCGACGATGATTTCCTCGCCGTCAGCGAGGATTTCGCCCACGAACTCACCCGAGTCGTGATCGCGAATGATCGTGCCGGCGGGCACCGGCAGCACCACATCCGCGCCGGAGCGGCCGGTCTTGTTCGACCCCATGCCATGCTCGCCGCGTTCGGCTTCCCAGCTGTCGCGGTAGGTGTAGTCGAGCAGCGTGGCGAGGTTGCGATCGCCGCGCACGATCACGTCGCCCCCACGGCCGCCGTCACCGCCGTCGGGGCCGCCCATAGGGACAAATTTCTCACGGCGAAACGACGTCGCACCGGAACCACCGGTGCCCGCCTTCACACGAACGACGACGCGATCAATGAACATCGGCTGCTCCCTGCACCTTGGCCCACAACATCCGGTATCGTGTGGCGTCGTCAGGCGAGACCAGCGTGCTGATCGCCGATAGCGTCTCGCTGATCGCTGTCTCGGATGCGCCCGCGTGCAGGGCCCCGTGCAGGTGTGAATGGAGCTGCCGATCCTGTCGCGACGCCGCGCAGGCGGCGACGATGCAGAGCTCGCGCCGCGCGAGGTCGAGCTGCGGGCGGGAAAGGACCTTGCCGTATCCTTCGACGATCATCCAGGCGTCGAGCGCGGGGTGCAGCGCGCGAATGTTCTGGCGGAGCCGTTCGTAGAATGGCCCGTACACGATCGCGCACGTGGCCTCACCCTGTTGCTGCCACTCGCCGGCGCGATCCAGGCGTTCGCCGTCGTCGCTGTGCGGCGCGGCCCGACCGGACACTTTGCGCCACTCTCGGGCGGCGTTCAGCGTGCGTGGAAACCCGGCGAACAAGTACGACTGCAGGATGACCTCCTCGACCCATTCCACGCGGACGTCGTGTTGGGCGCGTGCCAGCTCCGCGCGAATGTCTGCTTCGCTGCCCGCGGCAATGACCGCGGCCAGCCTGACGAGGGCGCGTTCCTCGTCGCCCAGCGCAGGGACGGTAATCCAGGAAGGTGACATCGACGTTATCGTGCGAACGCAGGCACCATACTTTTCGCGCGCTCAGGCCGCGACGACATGCACTTCGCCCACGGCTTCACCCCTCGTATTCCGGATTCGCGGGGTGGCGAACTCCGACAAACGGACCGGCAGTGATTCCGGAAGCGCCTGGAGCCACTGCAGGGCAGCCAGCAGCGCCGGAAACTGGGCGCGCGTGGCCCCGTCCTCGACCTTGATGGCAATGCCGATGCCCCGGTCCAGAATTGCCGCTGAATGTACGCCTTCGGCGCCGATCTTCGAGAGGATCTGGCCGTCCGTCTCTTCCATGAGGACTGTATCGAAGCGGTCGGTTCCCCCGACCAGGAAGGGACGCGTGCGCATCGCACTCGTTATGCGGGCTGGGATTTCCGACCCTCCTTTTGCGTCGCGCGCCAGTCGGGCATAGGCCGCGGCCATGCCGTCGAGCGGCAGCAGGAAGACCACGACGCCGCAGCCATCGACCGCACACGGAATCTTCTCGCGAGGGACGCCGGTCCAGGCAGCGACGGTCCCGAGACACGAATCCTGGACCGGGTGACCGAACTTCTCGTAGTCCTGCGTGGGCCACGCCGCGAGACGGGCCCGGGCGAGCATCGCCGCGTGCTTCCCCGAGCAGTTGTTATGCAGTCGAGTCGGTGAGAGGCCAGCGTCGCGAAGAATTTTCGCGCCACGACGTGCCATCGGCTCATGCGGCCCGCAGGCCAGGTCGCCCTCCTCGAGGCCGAGGTCGAGCAGCATCTTCGAGGCGATCGCGACGTGCTCCGGTTCCCCGCCGTGCGACGCACAGGCGAGCGCGATCTGATCATCACCCCAGTGGAGCCGCTCCAATCCATCGGCCGCGATCAACGGCATCAGCTGGAACGGCTTGGCGCACGACCGCCACGGAACGACTTCGTCCGATCGCCGCGCCTCGGCGATGAGGCCCTGTTGCGCGTCGACGATGGCGGCGTGGACCCGATGGCGGGATTCCACGTGATTCCCGCGGGTTACGAGCACGTCGAGTTTGAGGTGGTCCATGTGGCGGGAAAGATAATGGATGGCGGAGAGGGCCAGCGAAGTTGTGCGACATTCGTCGCACGCTTGTGCTGTCCTTCTCCAGGGGCGATCGGCTCCGCCATCTCCCATCCGTCATCCGCCATCGGTACAATAGTCCATGCCCCCTGCTCGAAACCTGATCACCCGCAAGCGCCTGACCACCCTGCTGGACGGCATGCAGCAGAAGCGCATCGTCGTGGTCGGCGACGCCATGCTCGACGTCTACCTGGGTGGCGACGTCGAGCGCATCTCGCCGGAAGCTCCCGTGCCGGTGGTAAAGGTCCGCGATCGTCGTTATGCAATGGGCGGTGCGGCGAACGTGGCCCAGAACGTGGCCGCCACGGGCGCGCGCGTATCGCTGGTCGGTGCCGCCGGGTCGGATTCGGCAGGCGTCCGGTTGCGCGCGATGCTCGAGGCGATTGGCGCCGACAGCAAGACCGTCATTCCGACGAAACGGCCGACGACGTGCAAGACGCGCGTCGTCGCGCGCGCCCAGCAGATGTTGCGCTTCGACGAAGAAGACGATGACGACCTGCCCGCGAAGGAAGTCCAGCGCATTCTCGATACGCTGCTCCCCCTGCTCGCGAAGGCGGACGCTCTCGTGCTGGAGGACTACAACAAGGGCGTGCTGGTGCCGGCCGTTATTACCGCAGCGATCGAGGCCGCCGGCCGAAAGGGGATCCCTTCGGTCGTCGACCCGAAGTTCCGGAACTTCTTTGCCTACCGTGGCGCCACGATCTTCAAGCCAAACCGTCGCGAACTGGAGTCGGCGCTCGGGGCCACCGTGAACCTTGACGACGTGGGCGCGTTACCGGCGACGTTCGAGCGGCTCGGCGTGGCGCACCTGTTGTTGACGTTAGGCGAGCGAGGCATGGCGCTGGTGGCCAGCGCAGGTGATGCCCGCATTATTCCGACGACGGCGCGTGAGGTGTATGACGTCGTGGGCGCAGGCGATACGGTGACGGCGTACTTGGCGACATCCCTGGCCGCCGGAGCAACGCCGTACGAGGCGGCGGTCATCGCCAATTATGCGGCGGGCGTTGAGGTGGGAAAACTTGGTGCAGCCACAGTCACGCCTGATGAAATTCTGGAGGCGTGGGGCCACCACAACGGGTCGAAGTAGGAAGGAGCTGCCCGTCCCCATCTCCCATCCGCCATCCCCCATCCGCCATCTTTAGGAATCGGGCCCTTAGCTCAGCCGGTTAGAGCAGCGGACTCATAATCCGACGGTCGCAGGTTCGAGCCCTGCAGGGCCCATTCACATCGTTTACCTGGAGAATGTGATGATTCGCGTTGCAAGCGTCCTGATGGCTGTTACCGTGTTCGCCGCGCCAGCGTTCGCCCAGACGCATGGCTCCACCGCGCTACGAGATGAACTGATGGGACACTTCGAGTCCTCTATCAGCAAGGTCATTTCGCTCGCGGACGCGATGCCGGCGGAGAGTTACACGTGGAAACCGAGCGCTGATGCGATGCCGGTGGGGCAAGTGTTCGCGCACATCGCGCGTTACAACTTCTTCTATCCGGCATCCTCGATGGCTATCCCGGCGCCGGCTGCGATCGACCTCGACACGTTGGAAGCGATGCGGACCAAGGCACAGATCGTGGCACTCCTCCGCCAATCCGCTGAGCACGTCCGTCGCTCGCTCTCAGCCCTGTCGACGGAGGAGCTCTCGAAGAGCACGACGCTTTACGAACGTACTGTCCCGAAGTGGGCCGTCATGATGCAGCTCGTCGCGCATATGAACGAACACCTTGGCCAGTCGATCGCGTACGCACGGTCGAACAACGTCGTGCCGCCCTGGTCGCGCTAGATACTGGAGAAGGGTACGACTTTCCCGTGGCCCTTCGGCGGGCAGGCGGGGAGCAGGGATCGCCATTCCCCCGCTCCCGTCTCTTCTCGACGCCCTACTTCTTCGGGAACTGCTTGCTGATCCCGTCAGAGAGTGCGTCAGCCATGTGCAACGCCTGATCCAGGATCTTGTCGAACGTCTCGATGTCCTTTGCCCAGTTCTTCTCGAGTCGAGCAGTCGCTCCCTGCGTTGTGAGTGCCAGGTGCTCGTTCAGCATCGTCTGCACGTCGTCCATTTTCCAGTTGGGATTCGCCCCACTCAGGAAGGTCGCGAGATCGGTTGCGTTGGCGTGCCAGCGCTGGTCGGCATCCTTTACCTTCGCATCGTCCTTCGCCTTCGCTCCCGCCACCAGGTCCACCGCGATGCTGATGTGCTGCTTCAGCAGGTCAGTGAGCTTCGCACCCGCCTCTTTCCCGTAATAGGGCACTATGGCGTTGCCAATATCCTCCTGATTCTTCATCAGCCGCTTCGCCGCTTCCGATGCGCTCGGATCATCCGCGACGGCGCCCACGATGTACTGACGCGTCCAGATCACGTGATCGGTCCACAGCTTTCTCATTCCCGTTCTCAGTCGCTCGGCGTTTGTAGGGTCCGGGACGGCGACATCACCCTTTGAAACGGTTGGTACTTGTGCGGTGAGGCTGCCGGCACCTGCCATCACGGTCAACAGCAGCGTCGCCACGCGTGTTACGCGGTTCATGATTCCTCCGGTTCGACCAGTATCGGGTTCGCACTGGAGCGCGAAGGGCCTAACGGGTTGCCAATCCGCCGAACGGGGCACCGCAGGCACGGGTTCACCCCCGCGTGCGCGGTCCGCCCGTAACTCTCGTTAGGGCTGCGCGTTCAATGCACGAATGCTGGGGGCAGCGGTTTTCACTACCCCTGCCGCGGGATTCGTTCGCTGGTAGCGAACTCCACACTCACACGCACAGCAGCCTCGTCAGGGCTAATTGAGTGGCCACGCCCGGCGTGATATCAGCCCAAGGCGCGCGTGTCGAATCGATCGCGTACGCACGGTCGAACAACGTCGTGCCGCCGTGGTCACGGTAAGTCCTGAAGCGCGGGCCGCCGTCGGCCGGCCGCCCAGAGCTACGAGCGACGGCCCGCTTCTCAGGCGACTACTTGATCTTGATGTGCCGATTTTTCGGCGTTGTGACCTTCGGCGCGGGTACGGTCACTTCGAGAACACCATCCCTGAACGACGCGTCGATCTTTTCAGCGTCGACGCCGTCCGGCAACTGAATGGCCCGGAAGAAGCGCCCGTACGTCCGCTCCGAGCGATAGAAATCATCGCGCTCGTCGCGTGTTTCATCGCCTCGTTCACCGGAAATGATCAGGACATCATCATCAGTCTCTATCGTGATGTTGTCCTTGTTGAGCCCCGGCAGATCGGCGCGAATGACCAGGTTGTTGTCGCGACGAAACGTTTCCACCTGCGGCGTCCACGTGGTGTCCGCAAGCCGGCTTTCGAAGCGCCATGGATCGAACAGCCCCGTTCCGCGCGCCGGCGACTGCAGGCCGAAGCCGCGCGCGAAATCGACATCCGAGAACATCCGGTCGATGTCCTCGGCCATGCGGCGCATCACCTGAAATGGCGACGTACCGGTGCCGTAGGGCGTCCGGCGGGTGACGTTCGAGCGACGCGTCGTCGCCGCGGTTCCAGTCCCACCTCCTCCCTCGCGCCGAGCTTCGAGGTTCCGTTCACGGTCGCTGACATCGTTTCGTGCCGTGCCTGCGTCGCGCGACATCTCGTCGCGTGTTGACGTGTTGGGATCTGTAGCCATCATATCCTCCGCGTAAGGCAGTACATGATCGGGCGGCGGTAGACAACGATGATGCACAATTCCGTGTGCTGATACCAATGGGGCTGCTTTCGCGTTTTCCTGAGGTCGCTCGTCACCTTTTTGATCCTATGACACCTGCTCTGAAGGCATCGCTGCTGTTGATCGGATCGAACGTCTTCATGACGTTTGCGTGGTATGCGCACCTGAAAAATCTGCGGGCCAAGCCACTCGTCATCGCGATCGCGGTGAGCTGGGGAATCGCGCTGTTCGAATACATGCTGCAGGTGCCCGCTAATCGGATTGGCTCCGAGACGCTGTCACTGGGACAACTCAAGATTCTCCAGGAAGTAATCACGCTCGCCGTGTTCGCGCCGTTCGCGGTGCTGTATATGCGCCAACCGCTGAAGGTGGACTTTCTCTGGGCGGGACTGTGCTTGGTGGGGGCGGTGTATTTCGTATTCAGGACGTAAGCTGAGGGCCCTGCCCCATCCCGGTCGACCTCATTAACCTTCCCTGCCCTGCCGGTCGCGTAGCTCAGATGGTTAGAGCGCTGGTCTCACATACCAGAGGTCACAGGTTCGATTCCTGTCGCGACCACTAAGAACGGATGGTAGATGTGGATGGTGGATGTGGGCAAACTCCGCATCGCCATCCTTTCCGTTTTTGGCTAACGCGTCGACCGCTCCGCCGCCTCACGTTCCGCCAACTCCATGTCCGCCTCCGTCATCATCCGGGCCAGGTCGCGGAACGTCGTCTTCGGAGTCCAGCCCAGCGCGCGTTTCGCCTTGCTCGCGTCACCATGGAGGATGTCGACTTCAGCGGGACGGTAGTACCGGGGGTCGACCCCGACATGAGGCGTCCAGTCCATGTCCAGCGCCGCTCCGACTTCGTCGAGGAACTCGCGCACCGAGTGCGTCTCGCCGGTCGCCACCACGTAATCGTCAGGCTTCTCCTGCTGCAGCATCAACCACATCGCTTCGACGTAATCCGCCGCGTATCCCCAGTCGCGCCGCGCGTCGAGGTTGCCGAGATACAACATCGGCTGCAGCCCGAGTTTGATCCTCGTCAGGCTGCGCGTGATCTTGCGCGTGACGAAGTTCTCACCGCGCCGGGGACTTTCGTGGTTGAACAGGATGCCGCACGACGCGTGCAATCCGTAACTCTCGCGATAGTTCACCGTGATCTGGTGCGCAAACACCTTGGCGCACGCGTACGGCGATCGGGGATGGAACGGCGTCCGCTCCGACTGCGGCACTTCGACCACCTTGCCGAACATTTCGCTTGACGACGCCTGATAGAAGCGAGGCGACATGCCGAGATTCCGGATCGCCTCGAGCAGGCGAAGCGTACCGACACCGGCCACTTCGACTGTGTATTCGGGGACATCGAAGCTGATCCGCACGTGACTCTGCGCGCCGAGGTTGTAGACCTCGTCAGGCACCACCCGGGCCAGCACGCGCTGCAGTGATGATGCGTCGTTCAGGTCTCCATAGTGCAGTTGCAGTCCGTGCGACGGCAGGTGCTCATCGAGATAGAGGTGCTCGATGCGTCCCGTCCCGAATGCGCTGGAGCGGCGCACGAGCCCGTGAACTTCATAACCTTTCTCGAGCAGGAACTCGGTGAGGTACGAACCGTCCTGGCCGGTAATGCCTGTGATCAGTGCTTTGCGCATGGCTGCAACCTAACGTAGCTGGTAATCGGGCTGCTACTCGGCGCGCACCATCGCACCCGCTCGCCGCAGTCGAGCCAGCGTAGTGGCGTCGATCCGGGCCCGCAGGATCATCTCGTCTCCCTCGTGCCGCTGGTCGAGCACCTCCCCGCTTCGATGCACATCGGCGAGAAGCTTTCCATCACCCACTGGAATCCGTACTTCCGCCACGGGGCGGTGATGTCGAACCGATTCACGCAACAATTCCCGCAGTGGTTCCAGGCCTTCGTCACTCGTCGTCGATACGAATACGCTCCCCGGCAGCAGCGAGTCGATGCGCGTGCGGAGCCCTTCGAGATCCGGC
>Ga0079216_10000119_pt1 | contig 15819 bp, 21 predicted proteins | sample NCAS100_FD_77008 | JGI IMG/M metagenome (GOLD analysis project Ga0079216, IMG submission 77008) | Agricultural soil microbial communities from Utah to study Nitrogen management - NC AS100 | ecosystem: Environmental > Terrestrial > Soil > Agricultural land | place: USA: North Logan, Utah...
CGGATCGCGGCGCGGCCTCGCACGGGCGGCTTTCCGTTCGAGAGCACGAATCCGTCCTCGGTGAAGAGCGCCGCGAGCCCCGCGGCGTCGCGCCCCTGCCACGCGCGCTCGTAGTCGCGCAGCACGCGGTCGAGCTCCGGCGGCAGCGTGACGGAGGGCAGCGCGGGCAGCGCCGCGGCGGGTGTCGGCTGGGCGGACAGGGTGGAGGAGGGAAGGGTCGCGGCCAGGACGAGGCAGGCGATCGAGAAAAGGCGCATGGTTACCTCGAGGGAGGAGCCTATACCCCGACCCAACGGCGTTCGAACCAGAATGCCACCCGGAGGGTCTTTCCTTCGTGAGCCAGGCGCCGCAAGACGAGGCCGCGGCCGTTCTCCTCGCCCAGAGCGGCGATCGGGAGGCGCTCGACCGGCTTCTTCGCGAGGTCGAGAGACCGCTCTACGGGTACGTCGTGCGCCTGATCGGCGACCCGGAGACCGCGAAGGACGTTCTCCAGGAAACGCTCGTGCGGATCTGCCGGAAGCTCCGCTGGCTGCACGACCCGGCGCTCTTCCGGCCGTGGGCGTTCCGGATCGCGTCCCGCGAAGCGTTCCGGATGATGAAACGCGTGAGCGGTCGACGCGAGGTCGACCTTCCGGATGCCGCAGTCGAAGCGCCCTCCGGCGCACAGGAGTCGTCGTGGCCCGTGTCGCTCGACCTTCCGGCGGCGCTCGACGGCGTGTCGCCGGCCAGCCGTGCGGTCCTCCTCCTTCACTACGTTCACGAGATGAGGCTCGAAGACGTGTCCGACGTGCTCGCGATCCCGCTCGGCACCACGAAGTCTCGTCTCGCCTACGGCCTCCGGTGTCTCCGGCGGTCGTTCGAACCGGTGACTCGATGACCGAGGACGAGCGGAGCCTCCGCAAGGCCGTGATCGTGTTCGCGATCCTCGAGGCGCTTTTTCTCGCCCCGATCGTGATCCTGCTCCTTCTGAGCCGCTAGAAAGAAAGGGGGAACCCATGTACGAAACCGGACCGATCGAGGAGGCGCGCCGCGAGGCGCTCGACCGGGTGGACCGCACGGAGCGCGATTACAAGCTCGTCTTCCTGGCGGCGGCCGTCGTGGAGTCGGCGTTTCTCGTCGGCTACCTCCTGCTCGCCGACTTTTCGAACCGCCTGCACGTATTGCTCCTGATCGCCGCGGTCGCGATCTACTCGATCGTCGCGCTCGGCCTCGTCGCACTCGGCGCCCACGTGAAGCGCTGCACGCTTCGGATCCTGAAAGCGATCGACCTCGCGAAAGGAGGGTCGAGCTAGGGAGCCCGCAGCTCCGTCTCGAGCACGGCGTAGACCACCGTGCTGACCCATTCCCCCTTGAACCACTCGGCGTCGCGGAACTCCCCCTCCCGCCGCATGCCGACCCGCTCGGCGAGGGTGATCGCGCGGACGTTCCGGGAGTCGGCGACCGCGAAGACGCGGTGCAGCCCGAGCCGCGCGAACGCGTACGCGAGGAGGTGCGACACGGCCTCGGTCGCGTAACCCCGCCCCTGGTATCCGCGCGCGAAGGTGAACCCGAGCTCCGCCTGGCGCGCGGCCGCGCTCTCCATCCGCAGCGCGCAGTCTCCGATCAGCGTCCCTTCGGAGGCGAGCTCGACGGCGACCTGGGTCCATCGCCCCGGCTCGAACGGCGCGCGCGCGAGCTGCGCGTCGATGAACGCGACGGCGTCGTCGCGGGTGCACGACTCCCACCCCTGGTAGCGCGCGACCTCCGGGTCGGCTCGATACGCCGCGAAGGAGTCCGCGTCGCCGGCGCGGAACCGCCGGAGCGAGAGCCGCGGCGTTTCGAGGAAGACGTCCGTCGCGTCTGCTTGCCGCGGTTCGCTCATCGAGTCATGTTAGCTTCCCCGGCCGTGCCCAATTCGGGCATCCTCCCTGTAGAATCGGGAAAACAAGGAGACGCCGAATGTCGACCACGACCCTGATCATCATCATCCTCGTGATCCTGCTTCTGGGCGGATTCGGCTTCCGTCGCTGGAGGCGGTAGAGGCTTCCGGCCCCCTCGTTCGCGCGCGCGGGATCTGACCCCCTTCGGGATCAGACCCGGGCTTAATCTCGATCGCGCGGCGCGCGCAGTTTCTCCGCGAGCCCCCGGCGGTAGAGCAGCCGCGAAGCCCGGCGGATCACGGCGAGGAAGCGCGGGTCGTACGGAAAGGCGAGCTTGCGGGCGACGAAGCGCTCGAGAGGCGCGAGCATCGGGCGCCCAACGGTGATCCCCTCGGTGCGGGTCCACTGGCGGAGGCTCTCGACGCCGTGTCGGACGCCGAGACCGCTCGCCTTCCAGCCCCCGAGCGGCGCCTCGACGACGAAGTAGCTCACGAGGGCGTCGTTGACCGAGGCCTGCCCCGACTGGAGCCTCCGCGCGAAGGCCTCCGCCTTCTCCCGGGGGCCGAACACGGAGGCGTTCAGTCCGAGGTGCGAGTCGTTCGAGAGGCGGAGCGCCTCTTCGGCGTCCTTCACGCGCATCACGGGGACGAGCGGCCCGAACGTCTCCTCCCGCATGACCTCCATGTCGTGGGTCGCGCCGAGGAGGACCGTCGGTGAAAAGAAGTTCCCCGGCCTCGTCTGTCGGTGCGTTTCGCCGACGGCGACGCGGGCGCCCTTCCCCGTCGCGTCCGCGATCTGTCGCTCGAGCGTGTCGAGCTGGCGCGCGAACGTGACGGCGCCGAGGTCGGAGATTCCGGCCGCGGAGCCGTTCGGCACGAGAGGCCTCAGGGCGCGGACACGCTCGACCAGGAGCGCCTCGAAACGGTCGGCCACCCGTTCCTCGACGTAGATCCGCTCGGTGCGGATGCAGACCTGTCCGCTATGGATGAAGCTCGACCACGCCGCGGCCTCGGCCGCGCGCTCGAGGTCGGCGCCGGCCAGCACGACGAAGGGCGACTTGCCCCCGAGCTCGGTGACGCAGGGGATGAGTCGCTCTCCCGCCCGCGCCGCCACTTTCCTGCCGGTCGCCACGGAACCGGTGAACATGATCCCGTCGGCGCGCTCCACGAGCTCCGCGCCCGCTTCGCCGCGTCCGGTGACGACGCGGAAGACGTCCGGCGGGTTTCCGGCCTTCACCCACAGGTCGCAGAGCCGGAGCGACGTGAGTGGAGTGACCTCGGACGGCTTCAACACGACCGTGTTGCCCATGAGGAGAGGGCCGACCGCGTCGGCGGCATTGTTCAGGATGGGGAAGTTCCACGGTCCGATCACACCGACGACGCCGAGCGGCCTTCGCGTCAAGCGGGTCTTCTTCGTCACGAAGAGAAACGGGTTGCGGGTCTCTTCAGCGAGGGCGCGCCGCGCCGCCCGGCCGGCGAACCGGATGAGCTCGCAGAGGTAGAGGATCTCGAACGCCTCCGCCTCGTGCCGCGGCTTGCCGCTCTCGCGAACGAGGGTGCTCGCAACGCCGTGAGCGTCGTCGAGAACGAGGTCGCGCCACCGCTTCAGCGCCTCGACGCGCCCCGCCAGCGGGCGGGACGCCCACTCGGGGAAAGCGCCGCGAGCCGCGTCGACGGCGGCAGCGACCCCGGCCGCCCCCTCGTCCGGGACCTCGGCCACGAGCCCCCCCGTCGCCGGCGACAGCACGCGGATAGGGGCAGGCACGGCGGTGATTATGGGGTCAGGCCTGAATTTCGGCGTCGGGGTCAACGCTGAATTCCTGAGTCCGTAACAGGGCTGAATTCAGCTATGGCACAAATTCAGCTTTTCAGCGTTGACCCCTTTCGAGTCGCCAGAGGTTGACGGTCGGTTCGTCGCTGCCGCTGGAGGCGAGCCACCGGCCGTCGGGGCTGAACGCGACGAACCACGCGTTGCCGGAGTGTCCCGCGAGCGCCTGCTGAAGAGCGCCGTCCCGTACGCGCCAGAGCCGCACCGTCGGGCTCCGCCCGGCGCCGCGCCGGCTGCCGAGAATTCCGGTCCACAGCGTCCCGAGCGCCCCCTTCTCGCGCCCTCCGCTCGCCAGCCACTCGCCGTCCGGGCTGAACGCGACCGTGTAGACGTGGTTCGATCCGCCGGTGAGCGTCCTCACGAGCGCTCCGTCGCTCGCGCGCCACAACCGCGCGGAAGAGTCGTCGCTTCCGCTCGCGACGAGATCCCCCCGGGGGCTGACGTCCACGCCGACGACGGCCTGCCCGTGGCCGACGAGGGTGCGTTCCAGCGCGCCGGTCAGGGTGCGCCACACCTTCACCGTCCGGTCGAAGCTCCCGCTCACGACCTGCTGTCCGTCGGGGGTGAAGTCCACCGACCACACGTTCAGCTCGTGACCGGTGAGCGTGCGCAGGAGGGCGCCGTCTTCGAGACGCCACAGCTTCACGGTCTTGTCCTCGCCGCTACTCGCGACGGTCCGACCATCCGGACTCACGGCCACCGACCACACCGTCCCGCCGTGCCCGGTCAACGTCCGCGCGAGCGACCCGTCCGCGACCCGCCAGATTCTGACGCCCCGGTCGGAGCTTCCGCTGACGAGCCACCGGCCGTCCGGGCTGTACGCGAGGCTCGTGACTCCTGCGGGGTGCGCGAGCGTTCGAGTGAGCGCCGCGTCCGGCATGCTCCAGAGCTTCACCGCGCCGTCCACGCCGCTCGTCGCGAGCACCCGGCCATCGGCGCTGAAAGCAACCTGGCGCGCCGCAACGGAGTGGGCCGCGAGAGTCCGGTGAAGGCGCGCGGTCAGAGTCGGGCCGGGCTTTGCCGGCTCCGGCGGAGCTCCCCGGCAGGCGGACAGGGCCGCGAGGAGAATCGACGAGAGGGCGAAGACCGCACGGACGGCGATCCTCATTGGCTGTGGTCGTCCGTAGGTCAGCGAACGCCAGATCCACTCGACCGGCCCGAACCGGAAGCGATCGAGCCACCACACGCTCGCCGGAACCTGGACGGCCGCTGCGCCGAGCGCGAGAAGAACCCCGAGGGTCGGAGTGACGCGGTCGTAGAGGTCGAACGCGATGCAGACGAAGACGATCAGGACGGCCTGCAGCAGGTAGTTCGTCAACGCCATGCGACCGACCGCACCGAGCGGCGCGAGAACACGGCGACCCCGAGGCCTGCGAAGGGAGAGCACAAGAGCGACAGCGTAAGCGGACGCGAGGCTCCAGGCGTGCGTGGTCCACAGGAACCCGAGCGTCATCTGCCGCGCGGGCGGCAAGGAGGGGCCCGACCACTTCGCCATCAACAGCTCACGCGCCGTGAACGCGAGCGCCGTGATCACGAGGCCGGCGACGAGGATCCGCCAAAGCTCGCCCGCGGGTCTCCCGCGTGAGTCGCGAAGGGGTCGTCGTCCGAAGTGGAGCCCGAGAAAGAAGAGCGGCAGCATACCGGGCCATTCGAAGATCGCGTTCGCGTACCAGTAACGCAGCCAGAGGAGATTCGCCTGGAAGTGCCCCAGGCCTTCGGTTTGAGGGCGCTCCACGAAGGGTAAGCCCACGGCCTCTCCGGCCGCGCGCGCCAGATACGAGTAGAGGAAGCTCGCGACCGCCAGAAGGGCGAGCGTTCGCCCCGAGGCGTTCCGCGCCGCGAGGAGAGCGAACCCGAGCACCGCGTAGGGGACGAGGACGTCTCCGTTGCGGAGAAGGGTCGCGTGCAGGAGCCCGATTCCGAGCAGCACGATCAGCCGTCGCGAATAGACCGTCACGACGCTCGCGCCGCGAGCCTGTACCCGCGAGAGCTGAATGGAGAAGCCCAGGCCGAAGAGGAAAGTGAAAAGGCTGAAAGCCTTACTGTCGACGGCGAACCCGAGGACGCGGTTCCAGAGTCGATCCGCCGCGCTCCACGTCTCCTCGGGGGGGGCGCCGAGATTCCAGACGGCGTAAGCGAGGAGCACCCCGAAGAGCGCGAATCCCCGGATGACGTCGAGCTCGACGAGCCGCTCCCCCGGGAGAACGGGCTCCAGAGACGGCGTCGGCTCGCGACCCGCCGCGCTGAGTGCGGTCACGTCTTCGAAAAGAGAGTTGCTTCCCTCTCGCGTTTCAGAGGTCGACGATGACCTTGAAGCCGCCGTAGAACATCCGCTTCGGGTCGAAGGGCATCGGCGTATTCATCATCTTCGCGATCTGCGGGTCCTTCATCACCCGGGCGTTCACGGCGTTGCGGTGCGCTTTCGACTTGTAGACGATCCACGAGAAGACCGGCACCTCGCCGGGCTTCGTTCGGGCGGCCTTCGGGAAAGCGATCCCCATTCCTTTCTTCACCCTGAGGTCGTCGCCCACGGTCTCGCGATACTCCAGGGCTCCGTGTTTCTTCCACGCCTTGCCCGCGATTTGCGCCATGCGGCGGTAAGCGGGCATTTTCTTCCTCGGGATCGCCAGCAGGAATCCATCGACATAACGCGGCATGAGAAACCTCCTCGAGCCCCTTTTTACACCCGCTCGCCTCGCGGACGGCGGGCCTCTCGAGGATCTCCGCCGGGAGTAGCTGCTTTTGAAAACGCGCGCGACGACTTCGTAACCACGGACTGCGCTCGGCACGAAGCAGGCCGGGCGTTCCGGCTGCAGACGCCCCTCGCGACCGCTGTCGGATGAGCCCCTAAGCGTCCCGACTCGACCGGACCGAGCCGCACTGCCAGCAGACGTCGAACTGGCCTTCGATCGATTCGCCGCACTTCGGGCACGGCCACGTCGTCTCCGTTCCGCTGGCGGGGGCGAGCGCGGCCTCGATCACCACGCGGGCCCTCTCGGCGTCGGCATCGTCCAGTATCGAGAGCTCCGACCAGCAGTCCGTGACCGGGATGTCGCCTTTCGCGGCGCCGAGGAAGGGCGTGCGGACTTCGCAGGGGATCCCCTCGTTCACGAGGAGATTCCGGAGGTGCCCGATGATGAGGACGTCCTGCGTGCTGTAGACGCTCTTCACGGCCGTCGTCCGCGCTTCATTTCGCCTTCCGGGGCGAGCGAGCCTTCCGCTTCGCGTTCGGTTTTGCCGGGGCCTTCGGCGCGACCCGCTCCGGGAGCTTCGCCCCTCCCGTCTCGCGGTTCCACTCTTCGAACGTCTCCTCCGAGATTTCCCCCTTGACGAGGAGCTCCGCGAACTTCCGGCGCTGCGCCTTGCTCTTGAATGGCACCTAAAAACCCCAGTCGCGCCCGGGCGACCTCATGCCTTGCTCTCTTTTCGCAACTCGGCGATCCGCGCCTTCACGAGCCGCTTCACGAGGGCCGGCGTGGGCGGCCGGGTCAGTGGAAACCGGATCGTCCCCGTCGACGTCTCGTATCCCTCGAGCTCGGCCGCGTGGGCCCGCCGGACCGCCGCGCTCATCGGATAGAGGCTGACGTGGTTCTTGAACGCGGCGTACCACACGACCGTTTCTCCGTCGAGCTTGAATGCGGGGATTCCATAGCTGAAGCCGTCGACCGCGCGGGGCGCCGCGGCGCGAATGACCTCGCGCAGCTTCTTCAGGTTCCGTCGCGCTTCGGGCGGCAATGCCGCAAAGTAGGCTCGCACCTGTTCCGCGGCCCGCTTCGAATCGTTCGGAGTCGAGGGCACGGTCGCTCCTTTCTCCGCGGGTCAGGCGCCGGTCGACTTCGAGCGCCTGAGTGTGCTGTATCCCACCGCCGCGGTGAAGAGGCTCGCAGCGAGGAGAAACCACTTGATCTCACCATTGCCGGCGTAGTGGATCACCGCGGCCGCCAGAGAGAGGGCGGAAGCGGTGAACCAGAGACCGGCCGCGACGCGCGGGTTCGGGACATTAGCCATGGTGTTCCTCCATCCAAGGGGCGACCGCCTGTTCCGGGTTACCGGGGCGCTCCCGCCGGGCGAGCAAGATCAGCCATCCCCCGAAACCGAGCATCCAGAGAGGCAGGAGGTAGTTGTTGACCTCCGCGACGAAATCGACTGCGGGCGTCACGTTGCGCCACAGGCCGACCAGGCCGAGGACCCCGGTCGCAAAGCCCCACCAGCCGAGAAACCGGGGCGCATCGGGACGGCGCGAGAGCCCCACGGCCGAGAGTATGAAGTACATGCTCACGCAGAGCTCGCCGAGAAACTCGCCGATGAAGTTGCCGAGGTAGCGGTTCAGGCCGTCGAACACGGTGCCGAGGACGACCCGCTCGCTCGCGCCGGCGGACGCCCACGCCCGCGCGAGCTCCCAGTGGATGCTGGGCCAGCGCATGAGCCCGAGCATCATGCTCACCGCCGCGACGACTCCGAAGAGCAGGGCGAGGCGCATCCACCCCGCCGCCCGACCGCGCAGAGCCTCGAAGGCGCCGACGGCGGCGGGTAGCCAGATGAGCGGCAGGACTGCATAGAACGCCCAGGCGGCTCGTCCCGCGTCGCCCGTGGCGAGGAGCGCGGGCAGAACGTCCGCGACGTTTCCGTCGAGGACGTCGGGATACTGGAACCGGGCCGCGAGGTAGGCGAAGACGCCGAGAAATCCGAGCGCGCCGAGAACGAGGGCGAGGCCGCCGGCGAACACGACGCCCCGCTCGAGGCGCGGCGCGTCAGCCGGCACGCTTTTCGGCCGTTCCGCTGCCCCGGTACACGTCGGTGCTCAGGTATTTCAGGCCCGAGTCCGCCATCAGCGTGACGACCCGGGCGTCGGGCCCCAGCCGCTCAGCCACTCGAATCGCCGCGACGACGTTTGCTCCGGAAGACGTTCCCGCGAAGAGGGCCTCCTCGCGCGCCAGCCGTCTCGCCATGTCCTTCGCGTCGACCGTTCGAACCGGCAGTATCTCGTCCACGAGCGTCGGCTCCCAGAGGGGAGGAGTGTAGCCAATCCCCACTCCCTCGATCCCGTGAGGCCCCGCTTCACCGCCCCGAAGGACCGGGGATTCCGCCGGCTCGACGGCCACGATCCGGACACCCGGGTTGCGCCGCTTCAGAATCGTGGCGACCCCTCGCGTGGAAGCCGCCGTGCCCACGCAGTGCACGAAAGCGTCGACCCGTCCGTCCGTCTGGGCCCAGATCTCCTCCCCGAGAGAGTGGTAGCCGGCGATCGTGTCGTGGTTGTGGAGCTGGTCGGTCCAGTACGTGTGGGGCTCCCGACTGAGCTCTCGGGCGGCTTCGACCATGTCCAGGATCAGCTGGCGGGTGGTTGCTCCTCCCTCGCTGGGGACGAGACTCAGCTGCGCGCCAAGAGCCGCCATGTGGTCCCGCTTCTCCCGGCTGAAGGCGTCCGAGGTGACGATCCGGATACGGTAGCCCCGGGCCGCGCACACGAGAGCGAGCGAAGTTCCCGTGCTGCCGCCCGTGTATTCGACGACGGTGTCACCGGGTTTCAGCCGGCCGTCCTCCTCCGCCCGCGAGATCACCGCCCGCGCCATCCGGTCCTTGAGGCTGCCCGTGGGGTTCTCCCACTCGAGCTTCACGAAGATGTCCCCGCAACCGGGCGGCACGACCTTTCGAAGGCGCACCATCGACGTGTTCCCGATGGCGTGAAAGACGTCCATCCGAAGCGCTTACCTCGTTTCCATCAGGTAACTGGTCAGCCGCCGGATCCTGCCGCCGGACATCTCGAACACGTCGCAGAACGCGAGGTTCAAAAACGTTCCGTCCTTTCGCTGCGTGCGCACCCGCCCCTCCGCCACCACGACGTCATGCTCTTCGGTCAGACGCGTGACGGTGATGGCGGGGCTGCCGAGGAACCCGTCGCCCTCGATGTGCCGGTCGAACTCTTCCTTGCCGTGGAGGTGGAAGGCGCCCGGAATCACCCACTCCACGTTCTCCGTGAGACACGCCAGGATCCGCTCATGGTCGCTTCTGCGGAAGGCGTCCATGTACCGATCCACCGTTTCCTTGTTCCGGCTCATCGGGGTGGGCGGTCAGGAACGGGGTGTCTCGTGGTCGGTGAGCACCGGGAGGTACGGCTCCCAGGGACCCACCTCGTCCCGGAGCTGCTTCGCCATGACGCGAGCGACCTGGGCGAGGTGCCCGAAGTCGTGCACGACCCAGGCGGACAGGAGCTGACGGAGCGTGACCGGCCCCAGGCCCGGATGAATCCCCGGCAGCTCGAGAGCGGCGGGCGTCAGAGCCCACGAGCGGACCACCGTGAGGTTCTCTTCACGGAGCCGGGCGAACTCCTCGAGCAGGGAAGGGAGCGTCCGGCCGGCGTTGCGCGCGCGATGCCGGAAGCGGTCGTACGGCTCGAAGACGGGGTTCGGACCGCGCGCCAGGATGATGCGGGCCCGGGGAACCCAATCCGTCTCCTCGCCGTCGATCAGGTGACCGACGACGTCGAAGGGACTGAACGTGTCGGGCCCCTCCGTTCCCCGCACCCAGGGGTCCGGAAGCCCGTCGAGCAGGGCGCGCAACGCACCCGGCGTTCTCGCGAGCGCCCGCGCCGAAAGATCGAGATCGAAATTCACGTCCGGATACTCCTACGGGATCAGGTCTTCACCCGACACTTTCGACGAGGTCTCTTTACGATTCTGCCTGAATCAGGAGGCCGAGACTCCGGGCTGCCATACGGTGATGACGACCTTTCCCTTGTGGCGTCCTTCGGCGAAACGGCGGAATGCCTCCGGCATCTCACCGAGCGAGTATGGTCCGTCGATGACGGGTAGGACCTGTCCCGCTTCGAAGAGCTCGTTCATGTACGCCAGGTCCTTGTTTGCCTTCAGCACCACCACGCGAATGCTCTTCTCCCCGGTCAGCCGGATCCACGGGGCCACCAGCAGGGCCTGAAAGAGCCGCGGCATGGAACCGCCGACCGTGACGTAGGCCCCATTGCGGTTCAGGGCGCGCGCGCAGTCGAAGACGGACCGGCTCGTCTTCACGTCGAGGATGAGGTCGTAGGACTTCCCGCCTCGAGTGAAGTCTTCCCGCGTGTAGTCGACGACGTGGTCCGCTCCCAGTGAGCGCATCAGGTCGAGCTTCTCGGCGCGGTCCACGCCGGTGATCTCGGCGCCGTACAGTTTGGCAATCTGGATGGCAAAAGTGCCGACGCCTCCGCCGGCGCCGTTGATCAGGAGCTTCTGACCGGGCCGGAGCCGGCCGACGTCGCGGAGGGCCTGGACGGCGAGCATCGCGGCCTGGGGGATCGCCGCGGCCTGCTCGAACGTCATGCCGGGCGCCTTGCGCGCCAGCCTGTTCTCCCGCGCGCACACGTACTCCGCGAAGCCGCCCCACTCGCCGCTCAGGTCCCCGAACACCTCGTCGCCGGGGCGAAACTTCTGCACCCCGTTCCCGACTGCCTCGACCCGCCCGGCGACGTCGGATCCGAGTATCTGCCTGTCTTTCCTGGGACGCCGGAGGCCGAACAGGACGCGGTTCACGAAATCCTTCCCCTGAAGCGCCCCGACGTCCCAATCGTTCAGCGACGTCGCATGAACCCGGATCAGGACCTCGTCGTCCTTCGGGGTGGGTTTCTCGACCTCCTTCAGCTCGAGAACGTCCGGCGAACCGTATCGAGTGAAGACGACGGCTTTCACCGGGCTAGCGTAGTGCCAACCCTACCGTGAGAACCCCGCACGTCTCATCGGCCCGACTGGTCGCGCGGGTCATGGAGTCCGGCTACTTCGCGGCACGTTTCGTCCACTGCCACAGGCCCGCGGTCACCGCGGCCGGCAAGCGGGCGCCGATCTGCCTCGCGACCAATGCGATTTGCCCCCGGTGATGGCCTTCGTGGGCCACGAAGTAGGTGAGCACGTGACCGACGTCGAGCGGCAGATTCCGCCACGCGTAGGCCGCGGTGGCGGGAACCTTTCCGCCGCTGCGACACCCCAGCCGCAAGAGCGCCTCGATGCTCCGGCTGCTGCGTTTCAGCGCCGCGACGAGCTCGCGCCGGCTCACCTTCCGACGGTCCACGGCGGCGGGAACCGGGATGCCCTGCGGCCGGGCCAGGGTCTTGAGCCACATGCACCGGGCGTTGTGGAGGTGGCCGGCAAGCATGCGAACCGTCTTCCGCGGAGTACCGGGGACCGGAGCCTCCCAGACGGCGTTGGGAAGGTGGCGGACGAAAAATGCGGTGACCTGCTGATTGGTCCGCCAGGCCGCCAGGATGCTCTCGGTGAGATCGGCGGTGGCGGGCATTTCCGGTTTCGCAGGCGTGCCGATGCGCGGCAATTTTCGGAGCCGGATCCTACGAGCTCGCCTGCGCGACCCGTCCGGGCGAGATCTCGGCGGCCGGACGGACTCTGGCCCCCTTGATCAGAAGCCACAGCATCATCCAGATTTCCCCGAGCTCGGGGACCAGCGCGATTCGGCCCACGAGATCCGCGTAGGCCGGGAGCAGTAAACCCGTCAGGCTCGCGACGACGTAAGCGACGCCGTTGACGACGAGCAGGATGCCCAGGATGCGCGGGAGAAATCCCGACCTCATCACGAGGACGCCGAACGGGAAGAGCCACAGGCCCCAGAAAAGCTGGCTCACGAGCATCCCCTGGGTGCCGAGGTGGAGAAAGAGCATGGCGAGGCCCTCGCGCTGCGCCTGGCTGAACACCGCGAGGAAGTCGGTGCCGCGTAGCACCGTCAGAACGGCAACGTCGTTCATGGTCAGGGCAAACCCGATCGCGACCGAGATCATGACCAGGGTGACCATCAACGAGGCGAGAGGCTTGCTGACCGGATGGAGGAGGCGATACAGAGCCCTGGCCAGGAACAGGAAGACGACGGCGGAGATCAGTCCGCTGACGATCGACAGGCGGTAGAGCCCCTCCGAAGCGAGGATGTTGTTCGCCGTCGCGGTCGCGTCTCCGGGCACGATGAGCTTGCTCGGAACGTACAGGATGCTGAAGGCGCCCAGCACGACCAGGAGCAGGTAGAGCAATCCCGCCGCTCTTCCGGGGTTGTCGGTCACTCGCATGGTCTTTTCTTGGAGAACAGCTTAACGCCGCTGCCCGGGGGTCAGCGGCGAGCCGGGCGAAAGAAGCTGCGTCGACTCGAGGCAACGGGACGACTACAGCCCGTCAGCCGCGTCCCGACCTCTTTCGCCGCCTGCGGCTATCGCGCCCCAGGAGGATGCCGAAGGCGAAGAGGGCGACACTGGTCCATGCGACCGGCTCGCCCCGGAGGAGATTCGCCGTCACGAGGGCCAGGCCCACGAGGGCGGCCCCGAAAAAGAGGACTTCCGCCGCCTGGGGTGGAAAGAGAGGACGGGTCTCCGTCATTCCTGCCTCCGCGGGTCAAACCCCGCGAGCTGCCTCCGGCCGGGCGCGACGACGCCGCACACGATGCGCGAGCGCCGCGCCCGCCGCGACAACGAGACCGTAGAAACCGTAGATCACGAACTCGAACGGCCAGAGGTTGTGGCTGGTCGGGTCCGCGAACATTTCCGCAATGGCCGCCAACGGGAGAAGAAGTATGGAGAACAGGCCAAGTTGCAGCGCTCGGCGGTTCGAGAGGAAGCCCAGGACGACACCGGCGAGGAAAAGAAGCACCAGCTGCCACGGGCCGACGTGTTCCACCGCATTCCGGATCATCGGGAAGAGGGGAGAATCGTGCCAGCGGGCGGGGCGCTCGACGATCACCGGCAGGATCATTGCCATCAAGCCGAGCAGTGGCGCGATCACCACCGGGCCCCAACGCCCGAGGCGGTTGGTCTCGTCTCGCCTAATCACAGTTGGGCACGCCGAGGAAGCAGGGCAACTGGTCCGCCGTGACGCTCACCCAGAACCATGCGATGAAGATCAAAAGAGCGGCCCTCGGCAGGAGGAGCCGCGGTGCGAGATCGCTGCGCCGCGCGGTTAGATCGCGCACGATTGGCGTAAGAATCAGAACGAACGAGAAGGGGAGAAGCCAGAGGAGGCCAAATAGCGCGACGGGAAAGCCCTCTTGAAATCCCCGCCGGTTCATCACCTCGAGGATTGCGAAAGGGAGCACGAGCGTCGAGCTGACGAGTGCCGGGATCCCGAGGCGTGGGAACACACTCACGGGTGAGCCGCGCCGGAATCGAAGATCCGGGTCTCCTGCCCGACTTCCACCTCGCCGTACCGGAGGCCGCCGGCCCGTTCGTACACGTGCAGAACGGCACCGGTTGGGGTTTGTCGTGTCTCGACCAGCTGAAAGCTGCACGGGATCGTGCCCTCGCCGAAGAGACGTTTGCCGGTGCCGATGACCACGGGGAACTGCCAGATGCGAAGCGTGTCGACGAGGCCGTGCTCGAGAAGCGTCTGCAGGAGATTGCCGCTGCCGTGGACCTGAATCTCCCCGCCTTCCTGAGCCTTCAACTTCGCGACCTCCCGGGCGACGTCGCCCTCGAGAAGGTGAGAGTTGTTCCACCGGACTTCGTGGAGCGTCCGCGAAGCGACGAACTTCGGCCGGGTGTTCAAGGCCGTCGCGATCTCGTCCGCCGGATCGGTGGACCTGGGCCAGGAGCCGGCGAAGATCTCGTAGGTCCTGCGGCCGAGAAGAAAGCCGCCGGCTCGCGTGGTCCACTCGGTCATGATCTCGCCCAACTTCTCGTCGAAGTAGGGGACGAGCCAGCCGCCGTGCTCGAAGCCACCGTCGCGGTCTTCATCGGGCCCGCCGGGCGCCTGCAGGACGCCGTCCAGAGTCAGGAAAGTCCCCGCAACCAGTTTTCTCATTTACCTCTCCTCGCCCGGCCTCGCGCTGATGGTCGAGAGCATCGTGGCGACGAGCTCGTGCTCGACGCCATCGACGCCGAGCACCTCGCAGAGGCAGACGGTGAGACGCCGCCCGGCCCGCAGGACTCGACCGCGCGCGAGGAGCCGCGGTGCGCTGGCCGGCGCCAGGAGGTTGATCTTGAACTCCACCGCGAGGACCTCATAACCGGCAGGTGTCAGCGTGAGAGCCGCATACCCGTTTGCGGAGTCGGCGATCGCGGCGGTGGCGCCGGCGTGCAGGAAGCCGTGCTGCTGGGTGAGCGCGGGAGCGAACGGGAGCGCGACGTGCACCTCGCCCGGCCGGACGAGCTCGAGGGAGGCGCCGAGGGTGGTCATGAACGCCTGCTGGGCGAAGCTCGCGCGGACGCGAGCCGCGAAGTCGGGATCCGGCGGCGTCGGGCGATCGGCCATGCGGTCGAGACTAGCGACTCCCCGCCGGCCGCGCATACCGGAGGTTCTCCTGAACGAACGCGCTCCCGGAACGGTCTTGAACTTCCGAGCGGGGTAGCATCATGGCAAGTGCTCGGCACCAGACCCACGCCTTCAATCCAGGGAGCATACATGCGAGGTCCCGCCGTGAGTCGCGCGGCCCGGGCAGCGGGTGCAGCATGGGTCCTCCTGGGCTCGCTCGCCGCCGCGTCGGTGGCGCAAGCCCCGTCATCGGCCGACACGGGCGCCGCCGTCGAGAGCCCGTTCGACCTCGTCGTAGCGAACGGCCGCGTGATCGACCCGGAGACGGGGCTGGACGGCGTCCGTTCGGTCGGCATCCGCGACGGCCGCATCGAGGCCATCTCGCTCACGCCGCTCCTCGGGAAGAAGGTGCTCGACGCGAGCGGGCTCGTGGTCGCGCCGGGGTTCATCGATCTGCACGCGCACGGCCAGGACCTGCCGGCGGCGCGCATGCAGGCGTTCGACGGCGTCACGACCGCGCTCGAGCTCGAGTCGGGGACGCTCCCGGTCGCGGTGGCGTACGAGCGCGTCGCCCGGGAGGGACGGCCGATCAACTATGGGTTCTCGGCGTCGTGGCTCTTCGCGCGCATCGCGGAAAAAGAGGGGATGGAGCCGACCGGCGCGGTGACCTTCTTCCAGGACGCCCAGCGCCGGAAGGGATGGCAGCACACCCTCGCGTCGCCCGAGGAGACCGCGCGGATCATCGCCCGCGTGGAGCGGGGGCTGCAGGAGGGCGCGCTCGGGATCGGCGTCCTCGCCGGCTACGCGCCCGGATATGGACGCAAGGAGGCCTTCGCCGTGGCGCAGCTCGCGGCCCGTGTCGGCGTGCCGGCATTCACGCACGTGCGCTACAACAGCGTGATCGAGCCGCA
>Ga0079216_10000120_pt1 | contig 15764 bp, 14 predicted proteins | sample NCAS100_FD_77008 | JGI IMG/M metagenome (GOLD analysis project Ga0079216, IMG submission 77008) | Agricultural soil microbial communities from Utah to study Nitrogen management - NC AS100 | ecosystem: Environmental > Terrestrial > Soil > Agricultural land | place: USA: North Logan, Utah...
CCGGGCCAGCTCTGTCGCTATCTTCAACTGTCCGCTTTGCCTTATTTATCTTACTCCGCACCGCATCAAGCGTAAACGGCGCAATCGGCGATAGCAATATGAGGCCTAATTTCAGTTATCGATTGCGCGGACGCACAAGCACGTGCGTCGAACAAGTGGAAAGCTGAATGTGTGATCGGATCGCAATTTTGCTCCGGCGGTGGGTGGCCGGCTTTACCTCGCGGTCGATGTCTAATCTTGAAAGTTCAATTCTCCTCGAGTTTTTTTACTCGCTCGACGACTTCGCGCGGCTGGTCCATGAGTTCTTTGTAAAGAGCCTGGATCTCCTCGCCGCTGGACGGCTCCATGTCCAACCTAGATTTATTGACTTCGGCGATCAGGTCGGGGTCTCTCAAGGATTTGGCGTACGCTTCACGCAAGATTTTTATCCGATCCGCAGACACGCCAGGGGGCGCTACCATCGGCCGGCCAAGTTCATCTCCGGCCAGGACAACGCGCGCCAACCGCCGGCCGACATCGGATGTTTTGTACTTATCCATGAGCTCGAAGATGGTCGCAACGTCCGGCAAGCGCGCGTCGCGCTTGGTTCCCGCCTGCACGAGATGACGGTCGAAACCTTTTTTGTCCCAGCTTAGAAAAGGCTCCCTGCTGAAATGAACCGTGATCCGAGTTGCCCGGCAAATCACTTCGCCGCGTTCCATCGCCAGATCCACTTCACTACCGCCCTTGTAACCCAACACGCGGGTGAATTTCGCGCCGACCGTTTCTTCCAGCAGCCGAGTGAGAAGCGCCGTCTGATCGGCAGTCCCCGACCCGCCGCATTTCGGCGACTCCTTGGCTTTGATGATGTCGTCTATGGATTTGTAAGGTGAATCGGCCCGGATGTAGAGCATCATTTGGCCTTTTTCCTGAGAGCCGAGCCAGTTGAGTTTCCGTACGTCGAATTTGACTTCCGACTGTCCGACCATCTGCATCAAGTAAAGATGGGTTTGGAACATGCCGATCGTGAGCCCATCCGGTTTCGTCACGCCGTAAAGATAATTGGCTGCGACGATCGAGCCGGCGCCCGGCATATTCTGCACAAGCATGTTGGGGTTGCCCGGAATGTATTTTCCCATGGTCCGGGCCAATAACCGGCCCCACAAATCGTAGAGCCCGCCGGGTGCAGAACCCACGACAACCGTAACTGTCTTACCCTGATAAAAATTTGCCTGGGCGTGAATTGACACGGCGTCGAAAAGCAAAACCAGCGTAGCCAAATAAAGCGCGCTAAAAAATTTAGTCCCGTTTGCTATCATCACGAGTCGTCATTGCGAGCAGCCACTCGCACGGCCAAACACTCCATGACTTCACTACTTCATCACGCCAATTTCTCTCACTTTCCCCACGCGCTGGGCCTGAGCACGTTTCCAGGCAATGCGCCGGTCGGTGCGCCGTTCTCGATCACCACCTGGCCGTTCACGATCGTGTGCGGAACGCCGACGGCTTTTTGGATCATGCGGGTTTCGTTACCTGGAAGATCCTGCACATACTCGGGTTCCAGCGTGTTTACGGTGGCCGGATCGAACACGGCTACGTCGGCCGCCAAGCCGGGCCGCAGCAAACCGCGGTCGCCGAGACCAAAAATCGACGCCACTCGAAAGGTTAATTTGTTGACCGCATCCTCCAAACTCATGATGGCATGATCGCGCACCCAGCGGCCGAGAAATGCCGTGCTGTAACCGAACCGGGCATCATAACCCATATGCGCGCCGGCATCGGACTGGCCGATCATGACGGACGGGTGCTTGAGGATCTCGCAAACCGCCTGGGGATCGCCTTGCGTGTTGATGTGCACGAAACGCGCTTTGAGATCTTCTTCGAGGGACAGATCGAGAAAACAATCCAAGCCATCTTTTCCCTGAGCCTTCGCGACTTCTTGCACCGACTTCCTTTGCAGCGCTTTGTTTTTATCGAGGTTGACGTGATCGACAAAGATAACATCCCAGCGGCGCGGAAAAACCGACGGCGACTGATCCTCGATCGCTTCGGCGCGCAATTTGTTTCGTAGCTCAGGATCGGTGAACATCTGTTTGCGCGTTGGCACCGGGCTGAACATCGCCGCTTTCCAGGTGGGAAATTCATCGAAGCACTGTGCGTCGAGCAGTGTGTAGCGATTTTCGAAAGGCTTGGCCTGGGTCATGGCGTAAATCGGCAATCCTTCTTCCTTAAAGACGCGCTGGGTGTTGGCGAGCATCTCCTGCCAGAAATTGGGCCGGCTCCAGCTATGATTGATGCTCTGCCACAACACGGGCCGCCCCGTGCGGCGCGCCATGCCGGCGGCGTAGGCGATGCGGCCGCGCGCATCGGCGCCGCCGCCGCTCAGTTGCACGACGCCCGAATTCATCTCGCCGAGCACGTCGAGCAGCGTTCCCAACTCCTCGTCGGAAGCAAGCCGGCTCGCCACCGGCTTTCTGTCCTCGCGGATGTGGCGCGGGTTCTGATTGGTAGAAAACCCGACGGCGCCGGCTTCCATGCCCTGGCGCACCAGCTGCTTCATCTTGGCGACTTCGTCGACGGTCGCCTGGCGTTCCACCGCATCTTCGCCCATGACGTAGTGTCGCACGGCAATATGGCCGACGAGCGCGGCGGCGTTGATGCCGAGACGGGTGCCGAGCGCGCCGAGATACTCGCCGGTAGACGTCCACTTCCACTCAATGCCTTGTTCGAGTACACGACGGCTGATCGCCTCGACACGGACGAAGCTCTTGATCACCGCATCGCGGTCTTCCGGTTTGGCTGGCGCTAGGCTTAAACCGCAGTTACCGACGATGACTGAGGTGACTCCGTGAAAACAGGATGACGTGCCGAGCGGGTCCCAAAATAATTGGGCATCGAGATGCGTGTGCGGATCGATAAAACCGGGCGCGACTGCCAAGCCATCGACGTTGAGAATCCGCCGAGCGTGACCGTTTAGGCGGCCGATTTCGGCGATCTTGCCGTTGTGAATCGCGACATCGCCGCTGTAACTCGGCATGCCCGAACCATCATAAATCCTGCCGCCTTTCAGTAGCAGATCATACATAGAGGTCACTCCCTTCGTCGCAGAGTTCCAAGAAAGTTATATGGCAAATTGCACTACGACTCGGACGTTAGTCGATGTTCGGGACAACCGTCAAGCTCTACAAAGATTTTTGCGCAGAGGTTTGCGGGCGATTGCTCAAATTGCCAAACCGACGCCCAATCCCGGACCGTCGGGCACCCGAAGAACACCGCCGACAACTTCGAAGCCATCGACAAGATCGCCGTCGAGCTCTTCGAACTCAGCGATTTCAGAAGGGCCAATGATTCCTGGCGTAGCGCTGATAAAATGAGCCTGGGCCGCTTCGACTAGACGCGTCGTGCCCGTGCCGCCCACATGGCAGGCAAGACCCATCGACACACACGCCTTGACCACCGCCTGGCTTTTCCGAATGCCGCCGAGCTTGAGCAATTTGATACTCACTGCCTTGGCTGCTCTCGAGTCGGCGATTTTGGCCACGTCCGCGGGATTGTTTACCGACTGATCGGCAAGCACCAAAGGCTGAACTGCTTGAGTGACCAACGCCATGCCAGCGATATCATCCGCCGGCACCGGCTGCTCCACCATGGTCAATCCGTCCGGCGTCAATTGTTCGATAACGCGGATTGCCGTCGGCGCGTCGTAGGCGCCGTTGAAATCGGCGGTGAAGTTCACACTGCTGCCGACGGCTTCACGCACAGCCTTAAAGCGTTCGAGATCGATGGCCGGCCCGGCGCCAAGTTTTATTTTCAAAAAACGGTATCCCTGCTGGACAAATTGTGCGGCCCGACCGGCCATGAATTCGGTTGATCCCATACCCAGCATTTTGAGAACGGGAATACTTTCGTGATTGCGGCCACCGAGAAATGATGAGAGTGAAACTTTATCGATTTTGGCCGCTAAGTCGAGCAACGCCATTTCCACAGCCACGAGGTGGCGGGGATATCCACGCACTTTCCGCTCGATATCGGTCATCAGGGAGTCGAAGTCGAACACATCGCATCCGACGATCGTTTGGGTTGCGGACTTTAGAGCGTCAATCCCAGGTTGGAAGGTAGCGTCTTCCTTGGGCATGACCGAAGTCGCACCCAGTCCAATCAAACCGTTTTCCCCTTGGAGCTTGACGTAGAAGACCTGTACACCGTCTGCCGCGTAACTCGCGGTTTGCCACCGATACTTCCGCTTCAGACGATGGGGGAAAAACGCAATGTTGGCGATCTTCATGATGTTAGGTGCACGGATTCGCCGGAATCCCTTAGATGATCTTTTGCGGGCTGAGCGTCGGTTCGTAAAGCATTTGGATTACGACGCCGTCGAGGTCGGCGCAGTAGAAAGACGCGCTGCCGTCGCGGTGAACTTTAAAAGGATGGACGATCGTGACGCCTTGGGAGCGAAATTCAGCCTCAAGCTCTCTTACCCGCTCGATGCTTTCGACCACGAAACCAAGGTGGTCGAGTTGTTTCTCCTCGGCGGTCTTGAGGAAACTTTCTGAAACTTCATGGATCGCGATGTTGTCACAGCCCGTTGAAAGGTAAACATTTTGAGCATCCGGCTCCCAAACCACGTCCATGCCCAGAATGTTTTGATAAAACATCTTCGACTGCGAAGCTCTGCGCACCTTGAGTGCGATGTGGCGCATGCCCTTCAATCCGGGAATTCGGCTCATGCTCGAACTATAGCATAACGGCGAGCAATTGTAGGCTCGCTGCTAGCGCGCATGGCGCTCCTAGCGCAATTTCATTATTTATGTTCTAAAGAGGATCAAGTTTTTTGTTTGCAGCTATGGCTAAGATAAAGAAAAAGACGCGGAAAATTCGCCCTCATTTGGACATCCTCGAGGATATCAGCACCCTCATCAGCCATTCGCATGACTTGCAGGAGACGCTCGAGAGCATCGTCGCGACGGTAGCGGACCGCATGCAGACGGAAGTTTGCTCGATTTATATCCTCGATCGCGACAAGAATCGGTTGACGCTCCGAGCCACCCAGGGTTTGGATCGGGAATCGGTCGACAAAGTCTCCATGGCCACTGGCGAGGGTTTAACCGGTTTGGTCATTGAGCGAATGAAGCCGGTGATGGTCGCCGATACGCTCGCTCATCCGCGCTATAAATATTTTCCTGAAACTCACGAGGAGCACTTCCATTCCTTTTTAGGTGTGCCTTTGATCGAAAGGAAAATGCCCCTCGGTGTCTTGGTCGTACAGACCTCGCGCCGACGCGAATTTTCCAAGGATGAAATCCGCTTGCTCACCACCATCTCGGCGCAGGCAGCAAGTATCATCGTCCAGGCCAGGCTGGCGGAATCGCTCAAGAGCAAGGAACAAGAACGCAAGAATTTTCAAAAGCGCATGAACGCGGCGATGCGCAAATTGCGCTCCTACGAGGGGAATCGGCGGGATAAACTAGCGAAGTCCCGGCTGCATTGGCGCGGGCGCCTGCACGGGCTGGCGGCGTCGCCTGGCTTCGGCCGGGGGAAAGCCTTCGTTTTGGAGCCGCGCATGGACTTGAGCTCCATCAAAAAGAAGAAGGCGCGTAATCCCGAGCGGGAGCGGGAACGTTTTCGTGGCGCTGTCGAGCGCGGCATCGAGCAAATCAACATCGTGAAAAATCGCATGAATCAATTGATCTCGAAAGAGGAGATGGCAATTTTTGACGTTTACCGTTTGATTCTCGAGGATCCTGCGATTATCCAGCAGATCGAGGCGCAAATTCTCAGAGAAGGTTATGTGGCCGAATATGCCGTAAAAGTCGTCTTTGAGATCTATCTTAATTCGATCGCCAACATCGATGATAGTTATCTGCGCGAGCGAACGACCGACGTCAAAGACGCTGCTCAGAGACTACTCGAAAATTTAACCGGCATGCCGGGCCAACAATACGAAATTCCGGATGATGCCGTACTCGTGGCCGAGGATCTCTCCCCGGCCGATTTGAGTATGCTCGAAGGCGACAAATTTAGAGGTATTGCGTTGGCGACCGGGGGCGTAACTTCCCATGCTTCGATCTTGGCAAAGTCTTTTGAGATTCCGAGCGTGGTTGCCATCGAGGAGCTGGCCGAGTCAGTTCATCCCGGCGATATGCTGATCATCGACGGCAATGCTGGTAGCGTGCATGTAAATCCGACCGCGGAAGTCATCCGCGAATACGATCGCCTGGAGCGAGACTATGCTGAGTTGAATCGCGAGCTTAGCGGACTGAAGAATCTCCCGGCGGAAACCACTGACGGCCATCGTGTGTCCGTATACGCCAATATCGGCTTGCTGAGCGATGTTGCCTTCGCTCAATTGCACGGTGCGCAGGGCGTCGGACTTTACCGTACAGAAATACCGTTTTTATCGCATCGTGATTTTCCCAGCGAAGAGGACCAGTACTCGCTTTACTGTAAAGTTGTCGAAGGCATGGCCGGTAAGCCGGTTACAATTAGAACACTGGATATCGGTGCCGATAAGTACCCGTCGTACATGCGTAGCGTGGCCACCGAGCCGAATCCGTTTTTAGGCTGGCGCTCGATCCGCATTTCGCTCGAAGTGGAGGAGATCTTCAAAACCCAGCTGCGCGCGATTCTTCGCGCCGGTGATCTAGGCCGCGTACGAATGTTGATTCCGATGATTTCCAGCCTCGAAGAAATTCTAAAAGTTAAAGAAATCTTGGCCGAAGCCAAAAACGAGCTCGAGCGTGAGGGCACGCCTTATGACCGGCAGATGGAACTCGGGATCATGGTAGAGGTGCCAGCCGCGGTTCAGCTTGCCGACCGCTTTCTTCGCGAAGTGGATTTTCTGAGCATCGGCACCAACGATCTGATTCAATACATTTTGGCCGTTGATCGTAGCAATCGGAAAGTGGCCAACCTTTACGAGCCGCTCCACCCTGCAGTGTTATCCGCGCTCAGCTCAACCATCGAAGCGGGCAAACGGGAAGGAAAACGGATCGGTATGTGCGGCGAGATGGCCGGCGATCCAGTAAGCGCTTTGGTTCTATTGGGTATGGGTCTTGAAGAGTTCAGCATGGGCTCTCTGTATATTCCGGTGATCAAGAAAACGATTCGGTCGATAAGCTATCAAGCCGCCAAAGCAACGGCGAAAATTGTCCTCGAAATGGATACCATGGGCGAGATTAAACGCTACCTTTTCAATCAGATGCGGGATCTTGGCATGGTCGAACTATTGGAAATGTATCACTAAATTTAACATCGGCGGTCTTTTTGCGTTCAGGGTTGATTTATTGAGGCGCGCAGGTTAAATTGAAGTTCGAACGATCGTTCGAATCGCGCGAAAGGAGGCCCCATGAAAAAGATTGCGAATTTCGAAGACTGGGTGGAGTATTTTAAACACTGGCAAAAGGACATTGGTTACGACGCTGAACTTCTCGCCGGCTATAACTTTGAAACCAAGCTCGGCGACCTGCACTCTTCCGATATCGAGTTCGGCGATTACAAGGGCCAAGCCAAATGGCAACGAGCCACGCAGATCCCCAATCAGTCGATCCGCGATGCCTTGATGAACTTGATCGTCTATCAGGGCGACACTGAGTTCGCATCCGTCGAACAGCAGAAAAATTTGGTCGATACCGCGCCGACGGATTATGACCGGCAGGCCTTGGTGCGCGTCAACAGCGAGGAGATGCGCCACGGCTGGCAGATGTGTTACCTGCTGGTGAATTACTTTGGCGACTCAGGAAAATTGGAAGCGCGAAAGCTTTTGGAGCGCCGCGCATTTCGCGGTGATCGCTTGCTGGGCTCGTTCAATGCGCCGGTCAATAATTGGCTCGACTTTTTTACTTACACGGAATTTGTCGATCGCGACGGCAAGTATCAGCTGACCATGCTATCGCACTCGGCGTTTGCGCCTCTGGCCGAAAGTGTCACGGCCATGCTCAAGGAAGAGTTCTTTCATATGTTTACGGGCCACACCGGCTTGACGCGCATTCTCAGAGCCGGGAAAATTCCCGTTCCAATCGTGCAAAAATATTTTAACAAGTGGCTGTCGACCGCTTATGATCTGTTCGGCACCGATCACTCTTCGTCGGCGCACTGGGCATACACCTGGGGTTTGAAGGGCCGCATCGATGAGCATGAAGCGACTGTTCCGGCAGAAAAAGAGAAGTTGAACGACTTGGCGCGTAGCCATTACATGGTGGAAAGCGCCAAACTTATCGACCAGTTAAATCAACTGATTCCGGCGGACCAACCAAAGTTGTATGCTCCCGATCTGAAGTTCAATCGCTCCATCGGCGAGTACGTCGGCAAGACGTACAGCATTGAGGGTGAATTGCTCTCCCCGGACGCCTACGCAAAACACGTGGCGGAAGTTTTACCGACAGAGGCCGATGAGAAAGCGCTAGCGGAAATAATCAAGGGCAAAGATTGGGTGTCGCAGATACAACTGAACTAGCCGCGAGTTGTTGAATCGCGGTTGATACGTTAGTAAATTTGGACGAGGAGAAACCGGTGAGCCGAGTCTGTCTTGTCTGCCAAAATATCGATTGCAAGTCGCGCGGTTCGGAACAGCTAACGGCCGAGCTCGAAAAGCGCATCGCCGCCAAGGGACTGACCGACGTGGAAGTGAAACCCTACATGTGTTTTGGAGCGTGCCAGGAGGGGCCCAACATCGTGCTGTACCCGGAAAAAAGCTGGTATGCTAAGGTCAAGGTAGAAGACCTGGATGATATTACCGACCATCTCGCCGGCGGACCTCATGTCCAGCGCCTCGATACGATTGATTCTTCCCTCAAAGAACTCATCTATCAGCTTCTCGACACGGGGGTAATGTAGTTCATGGAGGGAATCCTTTTCCCTCATGGGGTCGCCGAGGGACGTGAGGGGCTGGAGCAATACCGCGCTCGCGGCGGCTATGAAGCGCTCGCCAAATCCATTAAAGCGCCTGGCGAAGAAGTCATCAAAGCGATTTCCGAAGCCGGCCTTCGCGGCCGTGGCGGTGCCGGATTTCCGACTGGCAAAAAATGGCAATTTACTAGAGAAGCACCCGGCGAACCCCGTTATCTTGTCCTGAACGGCGGCGAGGACGAGCCCGGCAGCAAAAAAGACCGCGTGCTGCTCGAGAACTTGCCGCATCTGGTGCTTGAGGGCACGATCCTTGCCGCGTACTCGATTGGCGCATCAAAAGCCTACCTTTACATCAATGCGCTATACGATGTTGCGATCAAAAGTATCAACGATGCGCTCGCTGAAGCGAAAAGCGCCGGGTACTGGGGCAGTAACGTCCTCGACAGCGATTTTAGTCTCGATATCCAAGTCGTACCCGCGCCGCACAACTACGTGGCCGGCGAGGACACGGCGGTGCTCGAAGTGATCGAGGGAAAGAAACCATGGCCGCGGCAAAAGCCGCCTTTCCCCGTAACCGTGGGCTTATTCGGCAAACCAACGGCGGTAAACAACGTCGAGACGCTTGCCCATGTTGCGCCGATAGTCCTCAAAGGCGCCGACTGGTATCGGAAGTTCGGCACGGGCGAAAGCCCAGGCACGATGATCTTTTCGCTCAACGACGATGTCAATCGGCCAGGTGTTTATGAGCTGCCGTTCGGCACGCCACTGCGTTACTTGATTGAAGAATGCGGCGGCGGCATCAAGGGTAGCAAAAAAATCAAAGCGATCATGCCCGCAGCCCCCTCATCCGCGTTTCTGCCGTTGGACAAGATCGATACTCTGCTGGATCACAATTCGATGCGCGATGCCGGCTCTGCTCTTGGATGTGGCGTCGTAAAGCTGGTTTCGGAGGACAGCTGCATCGTCGAAGAGCTTGTCAAGATTGCGGATTTTTTTGCCGCTGAGTCCTGCGGCCAATGTCCCGCCTGCCGCATGGAGACCAACACGTTGGCGATGATGATTAAAAAGGTCCAGGCCGGCCAGGGCGGGCAGCCGATTCTCGACCAATTCGGCAAAATCCTCGCTTTCAATAAAGGCAAAGGATTTTGTAACTTGATCGCCATGCCCGGTCCGCCGATCGAAAGCGCGCTCAAACTATTCCCCGCAGATTTCGAAGCGCACCTCAGCACCGGAAAATGCCCGGCGCCTTGACCCTATCTCTTTTCCATTCCGACGCGGCAGATCCGTTCCAATCAGTCGGTGCATGACAGCCCTAATGCTGCGTGCTTTTTTGCGGAACGTGCGCTCGTGATGGCACGCTCTCGGCATGTGAAATCCCAGCTGGGCCGGACAAAAGCGGCGAGCGGTCGGACGACCACTTCGGTTACTCGATCTTATTCTTGATCGAAGGGATAGTTTTTAGGTAGTCGGCGAGCGCCAGCGCGTCTTCTTTTTTCATGTCCTTGTAACCGTAGGACGTTCCCTGAATGACCTCGTACATCAGGCCCTGGACGTTATCGAAGTCCGGTTTTGTGCCGTTGATCAGCAGGTCGGCGATTTCTTCTCGCTTCCAACTGCCGGTTCCGGTTTCCGCATCCGGAGTGATGTTTGGCACGGCTTCACCCAGCGGGCCCTTATCTTGGCTCGCGCCCGCCATGTGGAGCGATTGTTTCGGCACCCCCAAAAAATTTCGCGGCGTATGGCAGTCGCCACAGATCGCTACATGTTCGACAAGATAGCGGCCGCGCTCGACGCCGGCTTTGGGCGCTAGGGGCGGTGAATTATGGAAGCGCCCAAATACTTTCAGATAGGCAAACGTTCCCAAGCTGCGCATGAAGGGCACCCAGGTTTTGAGCTCCGGAGTAGGCCGCTTTACAGGCTTTAGCGTGCGGAGATAAGCCACGAGCGCCTTGAGATCTTCCTGCGCCATGCCCGAATATTTTTCGTAGGGCATAACCGGCAAGATCCGGCTGCCGTCGCGCCGGATGCCTTTGACTATGGCGTAGACGATCTGTTGATCCGTCCAAGCGCCTAAGCCAGTCTCCTTATCTTGGGTAATATTGGTGCTGTAAACCGTTCCGAAGGGGATCGGAAACGCGCGTCCACCGGTGTGCAGCGTTTGTTTCGGTACGGTGTGACAGGCGCAACCCCCGGCGACGGCAAAAATGTACTGCCCTCTGGCTACGAGTTCTTTGTTATCCATTTGAGCATCGGCCGTATTCGGAAAAAGCGGGGTGAATGCAAGACAAGCAAGCAGACAAAGGATGAGCGAGCGAAGTTTAGCCACTATCATGTTTAGCGTGTAGCCTCCTCACGAGATTTTTTGTCGAGTTGCTTGAGTAAGGCGTAGAAGCACTGATTGACCGGTGCGGCTTTGCCGGCTTGTTGTAATATGTTCACAACAATCCCGTTAAAGGCTTCGTATTCGAGCGGTTTACCTGCTTCCAAATCTTGCAACATGGAAGGCTTGAAACTGCCTAACCCGGTTGAAAAAGCGATGGTCTCCTCAAAGAGAGCTTGCGGCAAGTCAACGTCGCGCGCGAGCGCCGCCGCTTGCACTTCCACCATGCAGGCGATAGCGAGTTTCTTGAGCCCCTCCGACTCGAGGATCTGTTTCGTGTCGGCGCGTGCCAGACTGCTGATGGCGCAGAACGGCGCATTCCACAATAACTTGGCCCATTGAACTTTTCCGAAGTTTTGGCTGACCGCGCAGTTTATGGCGGCGGAGGAGAGGGTTCGCTCGATGAGTTCGAGGGCCAAGCTCCTGTCGCCACCATTCACTCCCCCTATGACGATCTTGCCGCCAGACGAGTGAACAACGACACCGGGTGCGGCAACTTGCGCGCCGATGTAGACAACGCCGGCGAAAGTTCGTTGCATCCCCCACACTCGGGCAATCTTCTCGGGATTATCGACACCGTTTTGCAAAGAAAGAATCACAGTCCTATCGCGGATCAGCGGCGCGAGAGCTTTTGCCGCCGTTTCGGTGTCGTAAGATTTGACACAGAACAGCACTAGATCGGCCGCGCCGAATTCAGCGGGGTTATTGGTAAAAAGGGAGTCGCTGACGCGCACCTCGCCATTGGGGCTATCGATCCGAAGGCCCGTCCGGCGCATCGCCTCGAGATGTATGCCCCGAGCGATGAAAACAATCTCATGGCCGGCGGCGGCGAGCTTTGCGCCAAAGTAGCCGCCCACGGCGCCAGTTCCCATTACGGCAATTCGCATGGTTCTCTCGGCGTGACTTTATTATCGGGTGTGGGTGATGTCAATTTAGCGACGATTTAAGCTTTTTACGCCGATATGGTATGAAACCAAGCGATGGAAAAGATCGACCCGCAAAAGGATCACGAGCGGCTGCGCAAGTATTGCCCGGGTCTGCCAGTGAAGTTTAACGGCAAGCCGTATACGATACAGCGGCGCACCACGCTTGCTTCCGGCGAAGCGGCCGTCGTGTTACAGGGCGAGAAGGAACAATTCGTCATCGGCGCCGACCGCTTTCTCGCCGGTGTTCATCGTGAGAATCAAAATTACTGAGGAGACATCATGGGAAAGGTCCGTTTGACATTAGCCTGCTGGGATTACGACCGTACGCGCGCGCTACAAGACGGCAGAGTCGAAGTGGAGGGAGTCGATCTTACTTATTTGCCGCTGCGCGTCGAGGAGACTTTCTGGCGCATGCTGCGCTACGGCGAGTTCGACGTCGCGGAAATGTCCACCGGCTCTTTTTTGATGTCGCGCGACAAAGGCGCGCCGCGGCTGATCGGAATTCCGGTTTTCCCGTCGAAAACTTTCCGCCATTCGTGCATCTACATCAACACGGACTCGGGAATTAAAAAACCCGCTGATATGGCCGGCAAGCGGGTCGGCGTCCCCGAGTATCAAATTACCATGGCGACCTGGGCACGCGGCATCTTGCAGCACGAGTACGGCGTGGCGCCGGAGAAAATGAAATGGTACACCGGCGGGGAAGAGCATCCGGGGCGGCAAGATAAGGTCAAACACAATCTGCCGCCGAACATCGATATCCAGCCGATCCCTGGAGACAAAACGCTTTCCGGGATGCTCGAGCGCGGCGAGATCGACGCGATGATTTCGGCGCACATGCCGTCGCCGTTTGTGCGCAGGAATACAAAAGTGCAGCGTCTCATACCCAATTTCCGTGAAGTCGAGCAGGATTATTTCAAGCGCACAAAGATCTTTCCGATCATGCATACCATCGTCATGCGTGAAGAAGTGTACGAAAAGCAGCCGTGGATCGCCCAGAGTCTTTTTAAAGCCTTCGAAGAATCAAAGCGGCTTTGCCAGGAGGCGATGTACGAATTTTCGGCGCTGAAGTATATGCTGGCATGGTCGATCGACGAAATGGAGAAGGAGCGGGAAGCCCTCGGGCCAGATCCTTGGGCTTACGGATTGGCAGCCAATCGGCACATTTTGGAGACCCTGGTGCAGTACACCCACGAACAGGGTCTCATCAGCAAGCGCCTCGAGGTCGACTCGCTGTTTGCGAAAAGCACGCTTGAGGAATTCAAGATCTAGACGCATTGTCAGTTACGGTCACAGGTAAGAATTCAATGGCAGACGAAAAGCCGCAGGCATTTGAAGAAACTAAATGGTGGATCGATCGCGGTCCGGCGGTAAAGGAACGTGAAAAAGCGGCTACACCGGAAAGAGGCATCATCGAAAAATGGGCCATTGAACTCCTCCGCAATTACAATCAAGATCAAGCCGCGAAAAATCTCGTCGGCATCAATGCCAAACTTCTGCAGGGCCTTGCCGTATCCCCCGGCGAGTGGGGCTACTACTCCTTAGAAATCGGCAACTATCCGGCCGAGAAGCTAACGAAAATCAGAAGCGGATTGCCGCTGCCGGCCGGCACCCGAGGCATCGTCATCGACGCCGGCTATTCCGTCAGGATAATTATTACCGCGGAGCCGGTAGGCGAGCGCTACGTCGACATAAATTTTACCGATTCGCCTTCGCTGGATTATTGGGTCGATGGTCAACTAATCGAAGAGCAAGTCTACTCAAACGTCGGTGAAGCGCTTAAGCGCATTCGTGCCGAGCTCCCGCGGTATTTGAACCCTTCTAAATAGTGCTAGTGGCAGCCGCAAGTCTGCGGCGTGCAAGCGCACCCAGCGCCGGATGCGGCTTCCTGTCCTGAAGCGGGGGAGCTGAACAAGGAGAGCTGCTTCTCGACCGCGCTGCTTTGGCATTTTGGGCAAGCAATTTTTTCCCGTGTGGACAGGACGATCGTCTCGAAATGGTGTTTACACTTGCGGCAGTTATATTCGAATATCGGCATGGCTTCTGATCCGGTAAGTAGTTTCTAAGCGCGCTGCGCCTTGGTCTTTTTTTGTTTGGCCGCTTCGCGCAACGGATGATCACGCGGGATCGGTTCCAACGCGGTGACCTCCAGGCCATAACCGCGCAGTCCGACTAAGTGCTTTTTGTTGTTGGTGAGCAGGCGCATCTTGCCAACGCCCAAGTCACGGAGAATCTGCGCGCCGATGCCATATTCTTTGAAGTCGGCTTGGTAAACGAAGGAGCGGTTCGTCTCGCGTTGCTGTTTCCCTTCGAGTCTCGGATAGGCGACCATCGCGGGTCGCAATCCTTTGAGCTCAGGCCGCAGGTATAAAATGACCCCTTTTCCCGCCTTGGCGATGATCTCCATGGAACGCTGAATCACCGCGTTGGTATTGAGCAGTTCGAAACCGAATACATCGCCGGGAACGTATTTGGTATGGACGCGCACCAAGGTTTCTTCTTTCGGTGCAATGTTGCCTTTGATGAGCGCGAGATGTTCGCTCTGATCGACGTGGGTGTTGTAGACCACCGCCTGGAACATACCGCCAACGCGGGTCGGCAAAGGCGCAGACGCGGCGCGATACACAAGAGAATCGTAATTCAAGCGGTGCTGGATGAGGTCCGCGGTTGTGACAACTTTGAGCTTATGTTTTTTGGCAAAGCGCATCAAATCCGGCTGACGCGCCATGGTGCCGTCGTCCTTCATGATCTCGCAAATCACGCCGGCAGGCTTGAGCCCGGCCAGCCGCGCGAGATCCACCGAACCTTCGGTTTGCCCGGCGCGGACCAAGACGCCGCCGTTACGGGCGCGGAGCGGAAAAATATGGCCGGGGATGACCAAGTCCTGTGGCTTGGCGTCATCGGCAATCGCGTCAAGAATGGTCTTGGCGCGATCGGCGGCAGAAATCCCGGTAGTGATACCGCTGGCGGAGTCCACAGAAACCGTGAAAGCGGTTCCAAACGGCGAGGTGTTCTCTGACACCATCATTGTCAGGCCCAAGTGGCGCACTCGTTCCTCAGTGAGCGGCAGGCAGATCAACCCCCGACCGTAAGTCGCCATAAAGTTGATTGCGTCCGGAGTGACCTTTTCCGCCGCCATGCAAAGGTCGCCCTCGTTCTCCCGGTCTTTGTCATCCATGAGGATGACCATACGGCCGCGTTTGATATCGGCGATCGCTTCTTCGATGGTGGCCAACGGCATGGGGGTGTACTTTACCATCTTGCTTTAAGCGGTCAACCGGCGCGTTGAACCGGGAGCGGGCGAAAATGTTGCCTGTTGAAGGAGTTTGCCAGTGCACGGTGACAAGCGCAGCCGAAAAATTCCGCAACACTTTCCGTGTGCGTTGACTTTAAGTCTTGCAGTGCTAGCGTAGTTTGAGTTTGGCTCGATGAACATCCTTGGAGTTAAGAAATCTGCAGCCACTCTAGGTCTGGTCGTTGTTATCATCCTGTTCAGTTTTGCACTCGGTGTGGCTCAAGATCGCGCGCCTGCCGGGCTCGGCTATTTGTTTGGCCTGCACCCCAGTGTTCCCGAAAGAACGGCGTGCCTCGGCAATTATGCTGTGCGGCTCGGATTGGCTGCCAAATCGGGCGAC
>Ga0079216_10000121_pt1 | contig 15731 bp, 8 predicted proteins | sample NCAS100_FD_77008 | JGI IMG/M metagenome (GOLD analysis project Ga0079216, IMG submission 77008) | Agricultural soil microbial communities from Utah to study Nitrogen management - NC AS100 | ecosystem: Environmental > Terrestrial > Soil > Agricultural land | place: USA: North Logan, Utah...
AACGATCGCGTTGATCGGGATCGTTGTCGGCGTCGGGGGTGCGCTCGCACTCTCACGCATAACGCAATCGCTGTTGTATGGCGTCGACCCCGCCGACCCGTTGACGTTCGGCGCCGTGGTTGGTGTTATCGCCATCGTTGCCACGGCCGCGTGCCTCATACCAATGCGCCGGGCAACGAGAGTTGATCCGTTGACTGCCATGCGCGCGGATTGAAACACCCGCGTCAGGCGGTCGTATTGGCGCTTGACGGACAAGCCGACGCTATGCTACTCTAGTAGCATCGTGATGCTACTGGAGTAGCACCGCTGATCGCGCGCGCGTTTCATCGTGCGACGGTCGAGGTTGTCTGCGTCAACGGAAGAACGCGCGTGAACGCGTTATCCCTCTGCGCAACCAAACCGCGGAAGCGTCTGTCCAACCCGACGTTCAAACGAACTGTCGCCTCCCGTTCCGGATTCCCTCATGACCAGCGTCGTCATTGCTTCCCTCGCCGCCGTCGTTGCCGTGCAGGATGCGCAACCGACGACGAGCCGTCCGTCATCTGCACCCACCGCGGTTGCCACCGCCAGCGCCGTGCGCGCGGAACAACCCCCGCGCATCGATGGCCACACCGATGACGCCGTGTGGCAGACCGCGCCCCGTTTCTCGGGCTTCCGCACGTTCGAGCCGAGGGTCGACCTCGAGCCGGCGCAGAAGACCGAGTTCCAGGCAGCGTTCGACGAGAAGAATCTCTACGTGCTCGTGCGGATGTTCGACGCACACCCCGACAGCATCATGCACGCGCTCACCCGCCGCGACCAGCGCGGCCCATCGGACCAGATCAAGATCCTCATCGACTCGTACGACGACAAGCGGAGCGGCTTTACGTTCGCCGTCAATCCCGACGGCGTGAAGCGTGACTACGCGATGAGCAACGATGGCAACGAAGACGGATCCTGGAACGGCGTCTGGGACGTGGCCACGACCGTGGATTCCCTCGGCTGGGTGGCCGAGTTCCGGATTCCCCTTTCGCAGCTGCGTTATGCATCGGCCGCCAGCCACACGTTCGGGTTTGGGATCTGGCGCGACGTGGAGCGCACGCGCGAGCGCAGCGCCTGGCCGCTCTGGTCACCCACCCGCCCCGGCATCTCATCCCAGCTCGGCCGCCTAACGGGCCTGCAGGGCATCACGAGCGACCGGCGCCTGGAAGTGACGCCCTATGTCGTCACCAAGAACGTGCAGCGGGTGATGCCGCAGTCGCGGTATGAGCGCGATCAGCAGGTCTCTATCGGTGGTGACCTGAAATTCGGCATCACGCCGAACATCACACTCGACGCGACCGTGAATCCGGACTTCGGCCAGGTCGAGGCGGATCCGGCAGTGGTCAACCTCACCGCGTTCGAGACGTTCTTCTCCGAGCGACGCCCGTTTTTCGTCGAAGGCACAGGCCTGTATCGCTTTGAATTGAACTGCTACATCGTTGTCGACTGCAGCACCAATGAGGGATTGTTCTACTCGCGGCGCATCGGCCGCTCGCCGACGCTCCGAGGACAGTATGGCGACTCGGAAACCGCCACCGCGACACCGATCGCGGCGGCCGCGAAGCTCACCGGCCGCACGAGCAGCGGGCTGTCATTCGGTTTCCTCGACGCCGTCACCCCCGAAGTCACTGGCACGCAGGACAGAACGGTCGAACCGCTTACCAACTTCATGGTCCTCCGGGCGCAGCAGGACCTGCGCGGCGGCGAGTCCGGAATCAGCTTCATCGCCACCGGCGTAAACCGTTCACTGAACGACCTCACCGAGCCGTTCATGCACGACGGGGCCTACACCGCCGGCGCCACCTTCCGTCACCGGTTCAACAAGCAGCAGTACGAATTCGCCGGCCAGATTGCCGGGTCACGCGTGACCGGTACGCCGGACGCACTCCTGCGGACGCAGACCAGTGGCGTGCACTACTTCCAGCAGCCGGGCGATGACCTCGACGTCGACTCCACCGCAACCTCGTTGACGGGTCATGCCGAGCAACTGAAGTTCGGCAAGTACTCCGGCGGCATAACGAGATTCGAGACCAGCATCGTGCACCAGTCGGCGGGCTTCGACGTCAATGACCTCGGCTTCCTGCGCCGGGCTGACAAGTACGACTGGAGCACCTGGGCCGCGCTGAGCTGGCGGGAGGCGCGCGGGATCTACCGCTGGGCGCAGCTCAACGGCAATCACTGGGAAACGTGGAATACGTCAGGCACGCGCCTCGAAAACGCGTGGAACATAAACGGGCACATGGGCCTCAACAACAACTGGGACGTGCACCTGGGCGGAACGGTGTCCGGCGTCACGCCGAGTTATTGCGATCGCTGCACGCGCGGCGGGCCGGTGGTCCGCGAATCCCGGGGCTTCTTCCCATGGGGCGGTGTCAACACCGACAGCCGCAAGACGGTCTCCGGCGGCACGTGGGTAAACCTGTCGTTCAGCGACGAGGGAAAGTCGAGCGGCACGAATCTCAGTCCCTACATGAATTTCCGGTTGTCGACCAACCTGCAGGCGAACCTCAGCCTCAATGTTTCGAAGGACAAGAACAACTCGCAGTGGTACGGCAATTTCGATGACGAAAATGGCGTAAGGCATTACAGCTTCGCACACCTCGACCAGCGGACGGTGTCAATGAGCCTTCGCTTGAACTACACCGCGACGCCGGACCTGACGTTCGAGTTCTACGGTGCGCCCTTCGTGTCGTCAGGCACCTATTCGCAGTTCCGCGAAGTGAGCGCCACGCCGGACGCCGAGGAGTACGAGGACCGCTACCAGCCGTACACGCCACCGCCGAATTCCCAGACCGCGTTCAAGTTCACGCAGCTTCGCACCAACGCCGTGGTCCGTTGGGAGTATCGGCCGGGCTCCACGATGTTCCTGGTCTGGACGCATGGTCGACAGGACTCCGGCGATAACAGCAACCGGCAATCGTGGTCACGCGACTACCGCGACCTCTTCGCGCTCCATCCGGACAACACGTTCCTGATCAAGATTGCGCATTGGTTGAACCGATAGATGGCGGAAGGCGGTAGGGGGATGGGGGATAACGCCCACTGACATCCCCCATCTCCCATCCGACATCCTTTCTTACTCTCTTCGCAAAGTAGCGTTAGGATCAACCCGTGTAGCGCGCCAAGCCGGTATCGCGCACGCCACCATCGCCGTCACGGCCAGCAGCAACGGCGCCGCGGTGAATGTCACCGGATCGTTCGGGGCCACTTCGAACAACAGTCCGCGGACCGTGCGTGACAGGATGAACGCGCCGGCGAGTCCGATTGCCACGCCCCAGAGCGCCAGTCGCGCGCCGTCCCGCAGCACCAGATGCATAACGCTGGAGGCCTGCGCGCCTACCGCCATGCGTACCGCGAACTCGCGCTGGCGCGTCTCCACACCGTAGGCCACGAGGCCGTACGTTCCGATGCTGCCTAACAAAAGCGCCAGCGCGCCGAACCCGAGAAGAAGGACCGCGGCCGCCCGCGCCCCGATCACGGAGTCGTCGACCAGGGCCGCCATCGTCCGTTCCCGGCTGAGCGGCGTGTCCTTCGCCACCTCGGCCATGACACGCCGGATCAGCGTCGTACCGGCGGCGGGATCACCGCTCATCCGCACGGTGATCGCAAATGGAATCTCCGGTACCTGGTCGAACGGCACGTACACCGCCGGCACTTCGGGTTTCTTCAGGTCGTTGTTCCGCACATCGGCGACGACGCCAACCACTGACATCCATCCTGGCCAGGGAAAGCGGACCTGTCCGCCAACAACGGAACGATTTGCCCAGTACCGCTTCGCCGCCGTTTCGCTCACGATCGCGACCGGTGCTCCGTTGGCGCCATCGCCGCTGGTGAATGCCCTGCCCTGCTTCACGGCGATGCCCATCGCCTTGAAGAAGTCAGGTGTCACCTTCCGCAGCTCGAAGAACTCGAGCTTGTTGGGATCGGTGGTGAACCCGTCGATCCACATCGCCATGCCGTGATTGGTCTGGTCGAAGGGCAACTGTGACGTGACCGCCGCGGCGACGACACCAGGTGATGCCGCCAATCGCTCCACGGCCTGCCTGACGAGGTCCCGTGCCCGGTCCGGTGTCGCATAACGAGCGCGGGGAGGATCCACCTGCGCCGTTACGACCTGCACCGTCTCGAATCCAGGATCGACGTCCATGATGCGCGCCAGGCTGCGGACGAGCAGCCCGGCGCCGATCGCCAGCATCACGCCGATCGCGATCTGTGCGCTGACGAGCACGCCCGCCAACCGCCGATGCGGCGCGCCGATTCCGCCTCGAGCATTGCCGATGGCCTGGAGGCCATTCGTACGAGCCAGCCGGCGCGCCGGAGCGATACCCGACAGCAGGGCCGTCAGCCCGGTCGCCACCACGGTGAACACAGCAACCCAACCATCGAGTTGCACCTCGTCGAGTCTGGGGGTGTTGGCCGGCAGCAGTGAGACCAGCGCCGGCATGAGGATGAAGGCAAGCAATAGTCCGGCCGCGCCGCCTAACGTCGCCAGCAACAGGTGTTCGAGGAAAAGCTGGCGTGAGAGCCGGCGTGTGCCCGCGCCGACCGCCGCGCGGATGGACATCTCACGCGTCCGGGCCGCGCCCCGCACGACCAGGAGGTTGGCCACATTGGCGCACGCCATGGCCAGCACCAGTCCGACTGCGCCGAGGAGCACCCACAGCAAGCGCTGACTGTCCTGCACCAGGCGATACCGGAGGTCACTGACCTTCAACCCTGCCAGATACTCCGGCATCGCGGGACGCCAGATCGGATTCTCGCGTTGCAGATCCTCCCCGATCCGGTGCACGTCAACTCGCGCCTGTTCAGTGGTCACCCCGTCCTTCAATCGACCGATGATCTGGTGCCCGTATCCGCCCCACGAATAGCCAACGGCCGTTTCCCGGCATCGCGGGGGTGAGGTGCTCGTGCAGCGTGCGCCGGTCGGATCGATGAGCAACGGGATCCAGATCCTGGTTTCGCTGCTCGGGAAGGTGAACCCGGCCGGTGCGATACCCACAACCTGGCGGCTCAAGCCGTCGATCTCGATGGGACGTCCGATGATGTCGGGATCTGATCCGAACCGGTCGCGCCACAGCGCATGACTGATGACCGCAACGCGGTCCGCGCCGGGGCCATCTTCACCGTTATTGAAGAAGCGCCCCCGTAACGGATTCACGCGCAGCACGTCGAAGAACTCGGCGCTGACCTGTGCACTCGTCAGGCGCATCGGCTGGTCGGTTCCGCTCAGGCTCACGCCATAATTGGGAAAATACGTCGCGACGGATTGCAGTGTGCGCGACCGATCACGGATGTAGGTGAATTCAGCGATGGAATGGCCACCATCCCAGACGCTGACCAGTGACCGCGTATCGGGAAATGGGAGCGGCTGCAGCAGCACCGCGTTGACGACCGAAAAGATCGCGCTGTTCGCCCCTATTCCGAGGGCAAGCGTGCCGACGGCAACGATGGTGAAAACGGGAGAGCGACGAAGGATCCGCAGCCCGAACCGCAGGTCACCCGAGAGATCGCGCGCGGGACCGACTCCGCGAGCGTCACGCCCTTCTTCACGGAACCGCTGCACGCCACCGAAGGTCTGCCGGGCGCGGCGACGCGCCTCGTCAGGCGGCAGCCCTGACCGTTCAAAATCTGCCGCTTCCATCTCGAGGTGGAACGACATCTCGGCGTCCATGTCCCGGTCGACGTTCCGGCCGCGCAGGAGCGCGCCGAGGCGCCGCAGGAATCGCATTGGCGTCATATGCCCGAGCCCTCGAGCACGAGGTTGACAGCACCACTGTAGGTGCGCCAGGCCGACGACTCACGCACCACCGCCCGCTTTCCCGCCGCAGTCAGCTGATAGAACTTCGCCTTCCTGCCCTCATCGGATATGCCCCACGTGGCGCGTATGAGGCCGCGCTCCTCGAGCCGGTACAGTGCCGGGTAGAGGGATCCCTGGCCCACTCGTAACACCTCACCCGACTGGTATTGAATCCGTCGGGAAATGGCCCAGCCGTGAAGCGGACCGAGGTGCAATGTGGTCAGGATGAGCAGGTCGAGCGTTCCCTGCTGGAGTTCCGGAGCCGCCATGATCTGTTACCTCGACTGTCGACAACAAGGTCAGACGGTCTGTTGTCGACCGTCGAGGTAACAGACAGAGGAGCGGGTCGAAAGGTTTGCACCCCGGGGACTGGGTATGGGGTATGGGGCATGGGGCATGGGGCATGGGGCATGGGGCATGGGGCATGGGGCATGGGGCATGGGGCATGGGGCATGAAGCACGGGCGCCGGGGCATGGGCACGGGTACTGGGCATGGGGCACAGGAGACGGGGCACCCAATAGACCCACACAAGGACCACGTCACGAACAATCAAAATCTGGGATGACGCGAGGAGTCGAAAACCCACTCGGCGCGATTCGCGTGATCGCCCTTCTCAGATTCGCGAGAATCCGCGTCCAAATGGTTTTCAGTAATGCTTAAGCAGCGTTGGACGTGCCTCGCCGATGCGCCAACGTTTCGAGCGCCTCGCAAGCACGTGCGGCACCATCCTGTGTCCGGATCGTCTCCGCCACTTGGGCGGCCCGTGATCGCGGTTCAGGTGACAGGAGATAGCCGAGCTGCCTTGCTGCTGCGTTGCGGCTGTATTGCGTTGGGAAGAGCACGCGGGCAACACCGAGACCTGTCGTACGTACCGCATTGTCACCCTGATCATGGGCAAAGGGCACGATCAGCATCGGCTTGCCTGACGCCAGGGCTGTGTGGAGCGTCCCTGCTCCGCCCGAATGTACAGTCACCGAGGCGCGCTCAAACAACGCTGTGTGCGGCGCCCATTCAGCGACAAAAACATCGGATCGACCACGAGTGTCAGGGACGTGGCTATCGTGCTGGCCAACCAGAAGAACTGCGCGCGCGCCGACGTCTGAAGCCGCATCAACACTCGCCTGATAAAATCGTGGCGCATGCCCCGATGCGACCGCGGTTGAGCCGAGTGTAAACACGATTGGTGCAGGCCCGGCATCCAGGAATTCCTCGAGTAGCCTGGGCATGCCGCCGTGGACGGCGTCATACGTGACCGCTCCCGTCACCACAGTATGCGGCGGCCAGTCATCCTGAAGCGCAGCCAGCATCGGCGAAAACATCGCCAGGTTGAGATACGGAGAGAACTGTCCCCCGTGCACCGGATCCGCACCCGGTGGCAGGCCAAGCCGCTTCCTCAGGGCTGCCACCTGCGGACTCCAGGTTCGCGTCACGACGCGACTCAGCGGAATCAACTGTCGATAGACCGCCAGCAGGTTCCGCTGGAGCGCCGCGACCAGAGGATGCACCATCATGAGCGGCGGGTCCGCGCGAGAGAAAAATCCCAGGGGGGCGAGCACACTGGAGGCCCACAGCAGCGAGCGGCGCTCGGCGAGCACCGGCGCGGCATATGTCAGCGGATGCGATACGAGGACGTCACCGTCACGAACGAGGGCATCGAGATCTTCGTACGACGCCTCCACGTTAGGCATCATCAATTCGCGGATCAGGTACTCCGCACCCCGGAGCGGATGAATCACCTTGCGCACCACGTCGCGTTGGCCGGGGTCTATGTCCGGCCTGACTGGGCTGGCACGCAATCCGGCGGCTTCGGCGTAAGGGACGTATTGCCCCGGGATGGCGAGCACGACGTCGTGACCGCGTGCCGTCAACGCACGGCCAAGGCCAATATACGGATTCAGGTCACCGAGTGACCCGAAGGAAGTGATTACAAAGGAAGGCAAGCGGGAGATGGTTGCGACGACAATCTCCCAAACTAACGATCGGTACGCGCCTAACGGACGCCCGGCGGCACCTGGAAGTGCAAGGAGTCAACCACGTGACTCCCATCATGGCCGAGTAATCGCCCGCGCCGGTCGTCGTCGTGCGTGTGGCAGGTGTTGCAGTAGTAGGCGATGGTCTCGTTGGTGCCGGAGGCGTCCTCGCGCGCGATGACATGCGCATCCTTGAGCGGTACCGCGCTGGAGCACCGGGTACAGAGACCATAACGCCAGTCCAGGCGCAGGTCAGGTTTGTGCGTCAACCCATCGAACCGGCGGCCACTCGTAACCGCCACGTGGTGACGCTGCACGCTGCCGTCGGCGGAGCGGACATCCCGGAACTCGACGTGATTGCGCGACCCGCAATCGCAATCCACGCGACCACGGAACTCCTCGCGGCGCGTACGGGCCTGCATCACCTGGCCGCACACTTCGCAATTCCCGACTTCGCGGATGCCTAACCGTTCCGGAGCGGGCGTGTTGATTCGAATTGTGCCACGCCTGTCGACCGGCTGCTGGGAAGGCTCGGTCGCCAGCCGCAGAAACCAACGTTTCCACTTCATTACTACGCTCCGTAGAGGGAGCTGGTCAGCTGATTCAGAAGATAAGTCGCCTCGGCTCAAGCCGGGCATATGATTTCGACGGCTCGTCACTAGTAGCCGCCTCATCACTAGGGGCGGTAATTTTCGCGATCCGGCGTCCAATTCCAGTGTCCTGCGTCACGCAATGAACTTCCACGAGAAGCCACGATTTCCGCAGGGATTTCGCTGTGCCAGCCGAAACTGCGGTCTCAAGCCGGTCGATAAGGATTTGGCTCTCTTTGTGAGCGGTCGTGAGGCCACTGCGGCCGCGATCTTCACGCGAAATCAATTCCCTGGCGCACCAGTCATCCTTGGCCGCGAAACGATCAAGGCGGGGCGGCTCAAGGCAATAGTTGTCAACAGCAAGGTCAGTAACGTCGCGACGGGAACTGCGGGCCTGGCGAATGCCCGGCGGATGGCGGCGGCAGCCGCTGCCGAGTGTGGCACAACGCCCGATCGTGTCCTGGTCAGCTCGACCGGCGTGATCGGGGTTCCGCTGCCTATCGAGAAGATCGAGACCGGACTGCGGGGCATGACGGCCGAGTTGACGGATGATCCGCTGGACGGCGCCCACGGCATCATGACCACCGACAGCCATCCAAAAGCGCTTTCTGCCTCAGCTGGCGCGGCGACCATTACCTGGATTGCCAAGGGCGCAGGCATGATCGAGCCAAACATGGCCACGATGCTGGTCTACATTTTCACCGACGCCGAGTTCGAGGCATCGGTCCTGGATCAGATGCTCCGGCGAGCCGCGCACGGATCGTTCAACATGCTTTCAGTCGATACAGACACGAGCACGTCCGACACCTGTGCACTGCTGGCAAACGGTATGGCCGGACCGGTACCGGAGGATGAATTCCAGAAGGTGTTGACGGCCGGCTGCGTTCGCATGACCGAGATTCTCGCCCGCGACGGCGAAGGCGCGGAACACTTGCTGCGTTGCACAGTGCGTGGCGCGCTCGATGAGCGCGAGGCTCGGTTGATAGCCAAGTCGCTGGTGAATTCGCCGCTCATCAAGACTATGGTCCACGGCGCGGACCCTAACGTTGGTCGCATCCTGATGGCGGTGGGTAAGTGCTTCGACGCCACGATCCGGACCAACTCCACCGATGCCTGGGTGAATGGATACGCCGTCGTGCGTGGCGGAGCGCGCGTGGACTTCGACGACGACGTGGTTCGCGATGCCCTGAAGACCGAAGTCGTCGATCTCGAAGTATCGTTAGGTGTCGGCTCGGCGTCCGCAACAGCGTACGGCTGCGACTTGACCAAGGGCTATGTCGAGGAAAACGCTGCTTACTACTCGAGCTGAAACTGCAAGTTCAAAACACTTTGCACGCGGAGAACGCGGAGGTATCGCAGAGTGTTCGTTGCAGAACTTTTTACCTGTGCACGTGGTCGAAATTACGCACCCAACGACCAAAGCGACAAACACATTCTGAACAAAGCGCTCCCTGCGGCCTCTGACAGTTGCGTTGGATGTTTTCCCGCCCCTGCCTTAGCTCCGCGCTTCGCGAAATGCGTCAGGGACGGTCGGGGACCGCCAACCGATAAACCGCCAGGCGCTCCTCATCGTCCGGACCCCTTCCGCGTGTGTAAAGCCGGTTGCCTTGGATCGCCAGCAAAACCGTTTCCTCTGGGAGTGTGACTCGGCCCAAGTACTGCCCCTTCGACGAAAAGACGTCGTACGTCGTTCGTTCACGCCAGAACAGGATCTGCTTCCCTCCGTTCGGCCGCGTTGGTGGAAGATTGGTGCGTTTCTCCGCTGCCGTGTACACCTCCGCCCAGATGCGTCCTGAGTGGTCGCTGCGCACATGACGCAGGAAGGGCTTCTCTTGTGGGATGCCGTAGGGACCCGCACCGCGCAGCTTCATTGTATCCGCAAACTCCAGCCACTGCGCACGCTCTTCCGAGCTGAGCCGAACCGCGGGAGTTTTGCGTTCGATGATCAACACGCGGCGTGACCCATCGTTGACAACGAGTCGGTAGGACCCGGAAGCCGCCGCCACCAAACCGCCGGCGAGATACGGCGCAACGTGGTTCTCATCAATGAAGCTCATTCGCATTCCGTCGCTTGTCGATAAGGCGAATCCCCGGGATGGCAGCGTTCCAGCCGTTAGGCGGGGGAACGCGATCGAATCGAGGACCTTGCCATCGGGAGACAAGCGCAAGTACTGCTGCTGAACACCTGGCCCTTCTGCCATCCGCCCGCCCGCCGTGACCACGAAATACATTCGACCTGCGCTATCGATCGTAAATGCGTCAAACGAGCTACGCGTGAGCGTCACTTCGCGACGTAACTTTCCGTCAGGCCCGAAATGGGATACGCGGCGGCTGCCCGGATCGAAAACGACAAGCACGTCGTTCGCGTTGACCACCATCCCGCCCACGTGCTGATACTCTCCGGGGCCACCGCCCGACCGCCCAATCAGGCCGGTAAAGCGGCCGCGCGCATCGTAGCGGCGGATCTGCCGATCGTTGGCGTCGTAAAGGTAGAACGACCCATCACGGGCCGGAGCCGCGTGGAAGATTCGCCCAAAGGCATATTCCTTGGGCCCGTCCACCTGGCCAATCGCGAGTTCTTCAATCAGCCCGACCTTCGGTCCCCACGCAGGCGCGCCGTCGGCGCGGATCCGAACTGTATCCTGCGCCTCAATCGCACTGCTCAGACTAAGGAGAACGGCACCTAACGTATACATCGCAGATACGCTCGACATGCGCACCTCCACGCCGAAAACTACTTCATCTGAATCCGTGCGCCCAAGGATAAATGATGCGACCTCAACAGGGCGCTCGTGCAACGCTGTCTAAAACATTGCACACTTCGAACAGAAAGAACACCGAAACATTTCGACGGTCGGTACTTGCTGTCTCTGCGGATCCTCTGCGTTCTCCGCGTGATAATTGTTTTACCGCCCGTGCCCTGATGTCAGAGTTTCCGAAGATTGATCAAGTCAGCCAGCAGCAGGGTCAAGATGCTTTTGCATCTCGATGAAGCGCGGATGGTTGCGTAACGGGTCGAACATCGGGTTCACGCGCGCGTACACGAACCACCCACGACGTTCGTCGATCGATTTCTGGATCCAGTTCAGCGCGGCCTCCCAGTGCCCCAGCCCCAAGCTCAGCGTGCCGAAGGAAACCGGTGACACGTAGCCAACCTTCGCCGCGGCTTCCAGCTTCGCGCAGATTGCGTTGGCTTCATCGACCTTACCACGCTGGGCCAGCACATATCCCAGAGTGGCGTCAGCGTACGGGCCGGCACCAGGAAGTGCCGCCGATTCCCGCAGGACTCGCTCCGCTTCCTCGACTTTCCCCTGGCGGAACAGCGCCATGCCGAGCAGCCGATAACTCTCTTCAGCGAGAGGATTCATGGCGATCGCGCGCTCGGTGTGATACCGCGCCTGTTCATAACGACGCGCGTATGCATAAATGCCGCCCAGTCCCCGTCGAATACTCACAGACCCCGGATCGAGCTCCTGCGACATGTGCGCTTCGATGAGCGCTTCTTCGATCTGCCCGCGGGCGATCAACAGGAACGCGTACCACTGGTGGCTCGTGGCGTAACCCGGCGCCAGTTCGATGGCACGCTTGAACTCACGGTCAGCGGCCGCGAAATCCCAGTCGTAGATGAAGAGGCTCCAGGCGAGCGATGCATGCGCTTCGGCGAGGGACTCATCGAGCTCGATCGCCTTGCGCGCATATGCCTTGGCCGCCTCGAACCCCTCGGTCACCGGCACGCTGCGGTAATCGACGTGGAGCGCATAGGAGTCAGCCAACCCGACGTATGCCGGAGCATAACGAGGATCGATCGTGACCGCTTCCTGGAAGTGCCTGATACCGGCGGCAACTCCCTCCTGCGTCCGCTTGTTCCACTCGTAGCGACCCTTCAGGTACAGGCTGTAGGCGTTGGCGTTTCCGGCATACCGCTGCGGCAGCGGTTCCGACAGGTCAGCAAATGTCGTGGCGCGTAACGCGTCAACGATGGTGTGAGCGATTTCATCCTGCAGCGCAAACACGTCCTCGAGAGTGCGGTCAAACCGCTGCGACCAGAGCAACGTGGCATCGTCCGTGGACGACAGCCGCGCCGCGATCCGCAAGCGATCACCCGAACGCCGAACGGTCCCTTCGATTACGGCGGAAACGCCTAACAACGCTCCCACGGCCCGCACGTCCTCCAGTTTTCCCTTGAGGCCGAACACCGACGTTCTCGACGCGACCCGCAATCCTTTCACTTTCGACAGCGCGTCGATCAACTCGTCGGTGATCCCATCGCTCAGGTATTCGTTTTCCGGATCCGGGCTGGAGTTCACGAATGGCAGGACGGCGATCGACCGCATCCGGGCACCGACCGCAGTCGCCGGATCGTCCTCCAGCGCCGTCAGGAAAGCGCCGATGCTCACAAAGCGCTCGAGGGGATCTTTCGCCATCGCCCGGGTCAACGCGCGAACGACTCCTTCGGGAACTTCAGGTCGAGCGACACGAGCGCTTTGCGGCACCTCGGTGATGTGACGTGCAACGATCGACTGTGCTGACCCACCGGAAAACGGCGGATGGCCAGTAAGCATTTCATACACGACGCAGGCGAGGCTGTAGATGTCGCTGGCACCAGTGACGTCCATTTCGCCGGCAGCCTGTTCGGGGCTCATGTATTCGGGCGTGCCGACAACAATCCCTTCGTCGGTGCGAAAGTCGGTGCGGATCGAATTGGCGCGGGCGATGCCGAAGTCGGTCAATACCGCGTGCCCATCCGTGAAGAGAATGTTTTCCGGCTTCACGTCGCGGTGCACAATACCACTGCGATGCGCGAAGTCGAGCCCAGCGCCAACCTCTTCGGCGATCCGCAGGGCCTCTCGAACTGGCAACTGACCATCCGAGCGCAGGCGGTTGCGTAGCGAACCGCCGGTCACGTACTGCGCGACGTAATAGAGCATCCCGTCGGCCGTGCCCGAATCGAGGAGCGGCACGATATGCGGATGTGTCAGTCGCGCCGCGATCCCGATCTCCCTCATGAACCGCTCGGTACCGAGCGTCGACACGAGTTCAGGACGAAGCACCTTGATGGCGACGCGCCGACCATGGCGCACATCGTCGGCACGATACACGGTCGCCATCCCGCCGCGACCAATTTCGGCGTCGAGGACGTAACGATCGGCAAGGGCGTCTTTGAGCGCCGTCGGGACTTCTACCATGAAGGGAGGATATCACTTCGACCCTCCCCCAGTCAGGCCGCTCTGGTCACTCCGCGCGCAACGTTTCCGTCGGATTTACCCGCGAGGCTCGCCAGGCTGTCGGCATGCTCGCGGCGACTGCCGTACCGGCGAGCAGGAAGCCAACGATAGCCAGGGTGAGTGGATCGACTGGCGAAATGTCATAGAGCAGCGTCTGCATCGCCTTGCTGATCGCGATCGATCCGGCGACGCCGATGACAACTCCCGAGAGACCAAGCACCAGGCTCCGTCGAACGACCATGGCCCTGATGTCGGTAGCCGGCGCGCCGAGTGCCACGCGGATTCCAATTTCGCGGCGACGACCACGCGCCAGCTGCGCCATTACGCCGTAAACGCCGACGCAAGCCAGCAGCAGCCCCGCGCCAGCAAACGTGATCACCAGTGTCATGACGAATTTCCGCCTCGCCAGCGATGCATCGCGAATCTCGGTCATCGGCCTGACGCGATTGATCGCCACGCGACGGTCTATTGCGCCGAGTACAGTGCGGGCCGCACTGACGATCGACAGCGGAGGAACGCTCGACCGGATGACAAACGTCCGTGGACCGTTTTCGTCCTGGACGACGGGGGCGAAAAACTCCGGTCGCGCCTCCCGCTCGAGTCCCTCCTGGCGCTCGCTGCCGACGACACCCACGATGGTCCGCCAGAATGATGTCGAATCGGGGTACCGGTCAAAGGCGACACGCGTGCCGATCGGATCTTCGTTTGCAAAGTACTTCTTCGCAAGCGCGTCGTTGATGAGGAGCACAGGCGGCGCACTCGCGTTGTCTGCCTCGGTGAATGCACGGCCCTGTATCACCGGAATCTTCATCACGGCGTGGTAGTCCGGTGAGATCTCCCGGTGCACAACACTGATACCGAATTCCTCGCGAGACCGTCCGGCCACCGCAAAGTCACTCGACCATCCGCTTTCGGTCATGGGCAGGCGGCCAATCGTCGCGGCGCCCTCGACTCCCGGAATCGCTCGCAGGCGCTCGAGGGCCAACGCAAAAAAGCCGTCACGTTTCTGCTGCGTCTCGAAGTCGCCGGAGGGGAGAGTCACCGACATGGTCAGTAATCCTTCCGACGAGAACCCGGGATCAACGGATTGGACGCGCAGCCAGCTGCGCACGAGAAGACCGGCGCCAGCCAACAGCACGAGTGCAATCGCCACCTCGGCGACGGCCAACGCATGGCTCCAGCGCCGCAACCTGTTCCGGCTTGCACCGCGCCCCCCTTCCTTCAGCACTTCGGCCGGCGCGCGCCGACCCGACCATAGCGCCGGTCCCATGCCGAAGAGCAGCCCGCTGACCAGCGACACGCCCAGGGCAAAGAGCAGGACGTTGACGTTCACGGTGATGTCACCAACGGGAAGCATGCCGTCCGGCTGCAACGCCGCCAGGATGCGCGTGCCCACCCAACCCAGCACAACGCCACCCAGCCCACCTAACGTCGACAGCACCAGGCTCTCGCTCAGTGCCTGCCTGACGAGCCGTCCCCGACCCGCGCCGAGCGCCAGCCGCACCACCGACTCGCGCTCGCGATCGGCGGCCCGGACGAGCAGCAGGTTTCCGACGTTGGCGCACGCGATCAGCAACAGCAGCCCGACCGCAACCTGGAGCGCAAGCAGGGGCTGCCTGACGTCACCGACCAGGAACCGGTGCATCGGCATCATCCCGGCGCCCATGCCGGTGTTCGTCACCGGGTACTCCTTCTGCAGCCGCTGGACGACGACTTGCAAGGCGACGTTCGCCTGTTGGTGGTCGATACCTGGCTTCAGGCGAGCAATCGGTCGCAGCCAATGTGCGCGCCGGAAGGACACCTGGCCGGCCGATGCTCGCGCGAAGGCGGTCGGAGTCCAGACGTCCGGATGCCACCCCGGGAATGCGAAAGTCCGCGGGACGACGCCGACAACGCGCACCGGATATCCATTCAGCGTCACGGTGCGCCCGACCAGTCCGGAATCGCCGCTGAACCGCGTCGTCCACAGGTGATGACTGATCATCGCGACGCGTTCACCGGTTTGCCACGTTTCCTCCTCTGTGAAGTCCCGGCCTAACGCGGGTGGAACGCCCAGGACATCAAAGAAGTTGCCCGTGACCGACATGGTCGACAACACCCGGGCTTCGCCCACGTCACCGAGTACCG
>Ga0079216_10000123_pt1 | contig 15640 bp, 10 predicted proteins | sample NCAS100_FD_77008 | JGI IMG/M metagenome (GOLD analysis project Ga0079216, IMG submission 77008) | Agricultural soil microbial communities from Utah to study Nitrogen management - NC AS100 | ecosystem: Environmental > Terrestrial > Soil > Agricultural land | place: USA: North Logan, Utah...
CGCCGAAGACATTATGGAGTTTATAGCGGCGCGCGTGGCTCCTTACAAACGAATTCGGCAAGTAGAGTTTGCGAGTGAGATTCCAAAGAGTCCTGCCGGAAAGATTCTGCGCCGGGTCTTGAAGGATCGCGACCGCCGGTCGCTTAGGTAAGACCATCGTATCCGCGTCGCGTTTTAGGGATTGTATAGCGGTATGATGACTAACTCTGTAACGGGCTTTCAGATCCTCGATGCGCCATCTGTCGCCAATATCACGTTGGAACTGGTTAAAAGGGACTCAGGGTAATGTAACTGTGAATAATGCGCCGATGTTGGTATCGCCAGAACGTAACGGCCTTTCCATCGGGCGTCCACTGTGGGAAACCATTCTTTCCCTCATTGGTGAACCGGATCAGGCTTCCGCGTTCAAACTCAAAGAGGAAGATGTCGTGAGTTGCCTCCGAAACCTCCAGTGCTACGTGCTTACCATCCGGCGACAGAGCAAAATTCTGGTAAACCCATCGCTGTCCGTATCGGAATCTGTCCGGCGTTCAAACGATCTCGAAGCTCCTCGCCTTCGAGTAGCAGTGACGATATAAGGGGAACCACTATTTGTACCGATATCGTAGACAGCAGAATGTTTGGATGATTGAGCGCGGAGGTCGCTCGGGCCTCTTGTTCAAATCGCTTCAAACGATCCGGATTATTTGAAGCTTCTGCAGGCAGCAGCTTGATCGTAACTTCACGATTAAGCGTGGTGTCACGAGCACGATAAACCTCACCCATGCCGCCTTCGCCGATCTTAGAAATTATCGAGTACTGGCCAAGCCTCGTGTTGGGAGAGATAGGCATTGCCGTTTTATCCTTAAGCTCACCCGGGAAAGCGCATTTTCTTTAACAGCTCCAGATAGCGTCGATCGGATCGTAATGGGTCCAGTTGCGGTTCTATCTTTAGCCAGCACAAACTCGATAGTCGTTTCTCATACGCCTCGTTCAATTCCACTAAGGCTTTTTCTCTTTCACCAAGATCTAAATACGCCTTTGCAATTGTCCAACTATTGTTGCCTTCTTTCAGTAGATCATTTTCCGCAGTGACCAATCGCAAATAGCCGACCCAACCAGTTTTCGAAAAAGTCTCCCGAATCAGGGCGGCACTCTGTGGTTGTCCGATGAGTTCAAAAAATCTTGCCCGTTCTTCGACAGCGTTTTCGTAGTCGCCTTTCATGCGGTAGACCTCAGCCAACGTCCGATGCGCGCGCGCGAAACCGGGATCCAAATCGATCGTCTTCTTGTGTTGCACGATTGATTCGTCATACCTGCGGCTCATGTAAAGAAACCTGGCGTAATCCCAATTAATGGGAAGCGACAGCGGCTCCAGGTCTAATGCGCGACGAAACTCGTCGGCGGCTTCGTCGAACCTACCGGAATTGACCAGCATTTCGGCGAACCATTGGTGGGCTGTAGCGTAATTCGGATTCAGTTCAAGGGCGCGCTTGTATTCGGGTTCGGCCGCTACAAAATCATAATCGTATGTTGCGGAAAGATACGCGAGCGTAGTGTGCGGTTCCGCCATGGCTGCGTCCAGCGATAGCGCTCGATTCGCGAATTCGCGGGCTTTCGGCACTCCTTCGGGCGGTGGCATGAAACCAAATGTAGCCAGCAAAGCATACGCATCGGCTAGACCTGCGTAAGCTAGCGCGTAGTTTTGATCCAGTGCGATCGCCTGATTGAAATAATAGACAGCTTTCCTAAAATCCTTCTCCTCGCGTTTGTTCCAGTAGAAGCGACCTTGCAAATAAAACCGGTAAGCTTCCGGATTCGCAGTGTAAGTCTTGGCTATTTTCTGTGCGTCCACGCCCGACAGCTTGAGCTTCAACTTGCTTGAAACGTCGCGGGCGATCTCACTCTGCAATGAAACTAGATCAGATACTTTGCGATCGTAATGATCCGTCCAGATCACATTCTCCGTTTGGGTGTCGATAAGTTCTAAATTCAAAGTCAGTTGATCCGCGTGCTGCGTCATGCGTCCGTTGAGAATTGCCGGCACACCCAACTCGCTGCCAATGGCCTTCGCATCTGAATCCTTCCCCTTGTATCGAAAGACGGTCGAGCGCGCCTTCACATTTAGATTCGGTAGTTGTGACAGACTCTTGATAAGCGTTTCCGTCATTCCGTCGGAAAGATAATCGAGGTCAGCGTTGCCGCTGGCGTTCACGAACGGCATCACGGCGATAGATTGAATGGTGGCGTTGCTTTTTCCTGAGAAGTGGAAATAGACGGCGAGGATGACACCTACTAGAACAATTCCGGCTAGCGTGAGTACGAGGCCATGTCGAGTCGACTTGCTAAAATCACGTGTTGAGTCAGAAGTCCGCTCTGCGGGAAGAACCGTTGTTGGCGCGGTTGCCCGATTAAGTTCTGGTCTCGTTGCATCGGGTAAAACGCTGGTCTCGATCTCGCTCGACGTGGTGCCCGAAGCAAACCTCAGAGTACACGTGTCGCCGTTGATCGAATCCGAATTGCGGATGAGCGCCGTGCCGTCCGCGCGACAGAAAGCAAGGGTGTCGTCAGATTCAACGCGATTACATTGGGGGCAACGTTTCATATCGAAAACGATCGCATTGAAGGCAACGCTTTCACGTTACTCGGCGATTCCCACACGTTGTTCCAAAGCCTTCCATCGCGGGTCGCTGTTCAACGATTCCATTAAAGGCTCAAGTCTTAAGAACGCTAGAAACACGCTGCGGTCTTTGAAGGCTTTTTCCAGCCAGGCAAAGGCTTTATCTTTAGCACCCAGACCCGCATAGACCACGACGAGGTCACGAGCATCGGCAAATCTGTCTGCGTATCGTTTTTCCAGTTCGTTGATTACAGCCTCAGTGTCGCCTTGTTGCCCAAGTTTGGCATAAACGTGTCCTAACAAAGCTAAAGAAGCATTCGATCTGTTGGAAAGTTCAGCGCCCTTGTGCGCTTCCCTCAGAGCTTCAGCATAACGGCCTTGCTTGATCAGAATGATCCCCAACGTTTGCCGTGCCGCCCAAAAACCAGGATCGAGATCGATCATTCGCTGGCACTCCCTGGTAGCGGAGTCCAGATCCCCTCGATCGATGTAGTTCTCCGCCACGTTATTGATGATAACTAGCGACAACGGATCGAGTGCTTCCGCCCGCTTGATCTCACGAAAAGCTTCCTCCGTGCGTCCGGTGCCTCGGAGATGGCGCGAATACCAGTGGTGAGCTGTCGGATAATTCGGGTTCAGCTCGATGGCCCGAAGAAACTCTTTTTCCGCTGCATCTCTGTCCCAATCGAGTACCCAGCTTAGAAAGCCGAGCGTTGCGTGCGCTTCTGCCAACGTAGGGTCAAGTTCTATAGCCTTCGCAGCATAAATCTTCGCGAACGGCATTACCTCGCGGTTCCGCTCACCTATGTAGTAGTAGGAGACCGCGTAACAGTCCGCCAGCCCTGCATATGCCAGAGCAAACTGTGGATCCTTTTCCGTAGCTGCTCTCAGAAGCTCAGTCGCCTTTTTCAGATTCCCCGATGACCGCTTGTTCCAGAAATAACGCCCTTGGAGATAAAGCTGATAAGCTTCACTGCTCGTTGTATCACGCTTAGTTATTCCGTTCGAATCGCGGCCGGTAAGCCGCAATTGAAGTTTGTCGGCAATCGTCGCTGTTATGTCACGTTGAGTATTCACAAGGTCCGACATCTTTCGCTCGAACTGTTCGCCCCAGAGGGTCTTTTTATCTCGAACGTCAATCAGATCGACGCTAATTGTTAAGTTGTCGCCTCGCTGGGTAAGCCTTCCAGACATAACGGCATCGACGCCCAGCTCATTTCCGATTTTCTCTGCATCGATTGCCTTCCCTTTGTAACGAAACACGGAGCTGCGAGGACTGACCTTCAGATTGGACAACTGTGACAAGCGATAGATAAGCGACTCTGCCAAGCCATCGGAGAGATATTCTGAATCGGCGTTGCCGCTGTTATTCTCGAACGGTAAGACTGCGATTGATTCAATGGCCTTATTATTTCCTGAAGCGCGGAATCTTCCGGCTACCACGAATCCAAGAATTCCAGTTGCAATAACGACAACTGCCACGATGCCAATGATGACAGACCTGCTGAGTCGCGGTTTCGCAAGGTCGCGTTCTGGGCCCGTCGAAGCGTGAGGGAGTACAGCCGTTGGACCAGTCGAGCGGCGCTCATGGGCGGACGTTTGACCGGGAAGAATACTTGTATGAACTTCGCTTCTATCCAGCCCTAGTTGCGCCGTTCCTGCTTCACTTGCGATCGGCGACGAATCAATAATCAGCGTCGCGCCGTCAGTTCGACAGAACTTCAGGCTCTCGTCAGTGTCAACGCGATTACATTGGGGGCAGCGTTTCATGTGTCTATTCAGGCAGATTGAGTCGCTAGATCAAAGCTTGGAATCATGAAAACAAAGACAGTGACCCAGCGCGTCCAACATTGAACACGAAAGGTAGTGCGAAAGAGTTGTCGGGGGTCGCAATTCTTTCCTAAATTCCTAACCGTCGATCGAAAACTAACTCAGTGCGTTCTGACCGTCTGGGCGAGCTCAAGTACGACTCAGTTCAGCAGGAAGGGGCACTTCAGCGGTACAGCGAAGGCACTTCTCAATTAGAGAATCTGATGGCACCGGCTGCGTATTCTAACTGGATTGGCACTCATGCGCTAGGGATGAACTTGCCACACTCGCACTCGTTTTTGTTCCCAACTGACTTCGCGTCGCTCCCGTCCGGCGCACAGGGATACCCAAAGAGTGCCGCCGATGCACTCGGTACACCTTCGTGCGATTCTTCAGCGTCTCGAAGTGTTTTTAGAATTCTTATCTATGTAATCTGCTTAATCTATGGACGTTTTTTGGTAATGAGTTGGCGCTATGCCGCTAGCCACGAATCCTCAATGCGGCTAGAATACGAGGCCTGAATCGGTCTGCAACCGGACTTTCTCATTACCGCAGAAATGATCGTTCCTGCAGAACTCAGTCGTACTCGACTCCGCCCAGAGGCCAACACGTGCATCAAGCGATTATGTCCTGTCGAGAGGCCCGCGAATTAGTGCCTGATGCTTTCAACACTGGCTACCTGGCGATGGATTGGGACGTGCTGGGCAACTCGACGAGGCAAGGACGCTGTTAGATCAATTAAGAAATGAAGCGCTGCGACGCGACGTGCCGAGCATCGCTCTGGCATTTGCACATATGGGGCTGAACCAAAAAGAAGAGGCGATGGCAATGCTCGAAAAAGAGGTTGCCGAACACGGCTACAACTCTGTCTCATTTGCAGTTTTGCCAGAACTCGATGAATTTCGTAACGACCCTCGATTCAAGCAGCTACTTAGACGGATGAATCTACCACAATAAAATGAAGCGCTGCCCCGAATGTAATCGCGTTGAAGCTGACGACTCTCTCGTGTTCTGCCGCACGGATGGCACGTCGCTCGTCAGTGATTCACTTTCCCTCGCCAGTGAGGCCGGAACAACGCGACTTGGAACAGCGCCAACGGAAAGCGAGACCAGCGTGCTGCCACATGCGACTGCAGCGAACGCGAGCCGCTCAACCGGACCAACCACCGTACTGCACACTTCAGTACCACCGAGCGGGACACGCGAATCAACCAGACGGAAGTTGAGGTGGCTTCCGATAGTTTTAGCCGGATTCGTTTCAGCGGCGATTTCGATCGGTGCCTATTCCTACTTCGCAAGGAAGGTTCAAGCCACGATCCAATCAATTGCGGTCATGCCGTTTGTGAATGAGAGTGGGAATTCCGACGTCGAATATTTGTCGGACGGGATGACCGAAACGTTAATCGGCAGTTTGTCGCAGCTACCGAAATTGAATGTGAAGGCGCGCTCGTCCGTGTTTCGATACAAAGGCAAAGCGACGGACGCGAAGACGATTGGCAGAGAATTAAACGTGCAAGCAATCTTGCAGGGTCGAGTCGTCCAACGAGGCGATCAGATAACGCTCAGCCTCGAACTTGTCGATGTTTCAAATGAAAATGCTATTTGGAGCCAGCAATACAATCGCAACCAAGCCGACCTCGTTACACTACAAACGGAGATCGCCCGGGACGTTTCGAGCAAGCTCAAATCGAAACTTTCCGGTGCCGATGCTGCGAAAGTTGAAAAGACTTACACCACTAACCCGGAAGCGTATCAGCTTTATTTAAAGGGAAAGTTCCATTGGAACAAAAGAACTGGCGCCGCACTCAAGCAAGCGGTTGAATTCTATAATCAGGCGGTCGAGAAAGATCCGAACTATGCTGTTGCGTATTCCGGTTTGGCTGAAACGTACGTCCTCTTTTCGAGTTACGATGTGGCGCCGGCGACCGACAGTATGCCTCAAGCGAAGGCCGCGGCTCTACGAGCCTTAGAGATTGACGATTCTCTGGCAGAAGCACACACCGCTCTTGCCTTTTATCTCTCCAATTACGAATGGGATCGCGTTGGCTCGGAAAAGGAGTATCGCCGCGCCATCGAACTCAAACCGAATTACGCGACTGCCCATCATTGGTTTGGTGCTGACCTCTCGAATGTAAAACGGTTTGAGGAGAGTCTTGTCGAGTTGAGGCGCGCTGAGGAACTCGACCCACTTTCGAGGATTATCGGTACGAATCTCGGTGACGCGCTCGTTCACGCTCGCAGATATGATGAGGCGATTGCACAATACAAACGGGTTCTAGTTCTAGACCCAAATTTCGCTTACGCTCATCGAGCTTTGGGTTGGGCATATGGCGCAAAGGGTTTGTATCCGGAAGCCATAGCCGAGACGCGCACGGCTATGGGACTGCGTGAAGGTTCCTCAGCAAAGGGATACCTCGGACTGTGGCTAGCGAAATCCGGCAAGCGCGATGAAGCACTGAAGCTGCTGAACGAGATAAAGCACGAATCCGCCCGTACTTATGTTCAGAGCTATACGCTTGCACTTATTTACATTGGGCTTGGTGATAAAGAGGAAGCATTGAACCATCTCGAAAAGCACGTGTTGAGCCGTGCGGAAACCGCCAGTACGTATGCGACTGCTCCGGAGCTTGACGACCTGCGTTCCCAACCGCGATTCGAAGCGATGCTGAAACGGATGAACCTGCTGGACTGAGTTTGATAGAAATGTCTAAAGAAATCCACGCCAATACTACTCTGTCACATTACCGCGGATGGAACGATTTGTCCGCGAGGCAAAATCAGCAGCAGCGCTCAATCCACCGTCACATTGCGACCATCATGAAATCGGTGAGAGCGGCGACGTGACCTTTATTGCCATGGACTTCATCGATGGCCTGACTCTACGCGAAAAAATTCATCAGGCGCCAACTCAAACTAACAAAGTTGCTGCGTCATCTTCAACACGTCGCCGAAGGAGGCGCGTGACTGGGAAGTGTTTCGCATGTCGACACTTATGGAACTCCGTTATGCGACGATCCACGATTTGCGGCTTTGGTGAAACGTCTGAATCTGCCTGAATAAAAGCATGAAACGCTGCCCCTAATGTAAGCGCGTCGAGACTGATGAAGCGCGTGGCGTTACATCTCAGTCGAAAACGAGCTCAGGGCGTTTTTTAGGTTTTGAGAGAAGCAAACCCGTAACATTTTCTTTGTGTGCAAAGAGGCGACATGGGAAGTGTCGCCTCTTTGTCCTTGGAACGCTGGTTGTTTCGATTTGACGGACCTGGGGATTCGAATCTCAATCGTCCTCTTCTACCGGTCGCAGTTTGTTGTGATTTATGTACCGACCAACATCCCTGCCGAGACGTTCGCCCGCATCTTGATCCGATCGGAAGTGTATCCCACCAAACACACGAGCGTCGGAAACGTCGTCGATGATGTCTCTAAGATCAGTGTAGTGGAGGACGATTCCCGGCGCGCCGGGATGCGACATCGTCACTGAATTAAAGCGACCGTAGGCTCTCTCAACAACCTCCAGCACCGCGCCCGTTCCGGACCCATGTCCCGAGGGATACCCCGGGAAGCAGGGCGTAAGAATGAAAGGTGTGAAGGCAGATGGGACCGTGTGCGCATTGTCATCTTCGTTCCCGCGCGGAAGTGCGGTCACCGGCCGCCAAGTTCTGTAAGAATACTTGCTCTCGAACATCGTGATGAAGGCGTCGTTTAGAGCCATATTCATCACCGCTGCGATCCGCGCCGTGGTGGTGATTTCGTCCTGGCGAGTGCTCGCGATCTGACGTAGCACAGAATTCCAGCCGTAATGAACTGGTTGCGCAGCGTAGAGGAGTACAACATCTGCGCGATCTTGCGGGCGCAAGGCGCTATTGATATCACCTACAGCCAGCACCTCATTGTAGTCACGTGCATATGTACCACTTGTCAGCTTCGGCGGGGGGTCAGCGCGGAACTGTGAGGAGCTTTCGATTCCGAAGGGCTTTACATTTGGCCAGTGCTTGAAGACCCCACCACCTGGCGGACATCCCGCAGTCGTCTGCCATTCGTATGGATCGGAATTCAGGGGAGTGTGAAACTGTGGGGGCGCCGAGCCGTCGTTTGTGCGATTCGCGATCATCGCAGCAGCCGCCTCTTGGCCGACTGTAATGCCGTCAAGTTTGGCTTGTCCGTCTGGAATTGTGGCCAGCGAATCGGAGCGCTGTTGGTCCAACGTTGCGCCCTGAGCCGGAAAGAACGCCTTCAGCACACCATGGGCTGCCGCGATCGCGGCGGCTTCCGTCGATGCTCCCTGAGCAGCGCTGATCGTGCCGAGATACGGTTCGTATTTGCCAGTGATCGAGTTGACCGCCTCAAACACAGCAAGTTGCACAGTCGCCATAAACCGAGCCGGCGGAAACGGCGGTTGGGCACCGATCGTTGCGACCGCGATCTCGTTCCATTGAAGCACGATTGCGTCGTTGGTTAGGGGTGTCGTTGACGCTGGACGTAAGCGGGGCGGATTACCACTGAGCGTGGACCGCATGGCATGTTCAAAAGCTGGGCCGCTAACGAGCAGTGCTGTGTTGTCGAGTGTCAAGTTGTCTTCGTAGTTTGCGCGTTTATGGCTGGTGACCGAGCGGGCGACGAATGTCAAGGTGAGGCTCAACGTCATTATCAAGGCGAATAATCTTCGCAGGTTTCTTTGAGTGTTCATGATTTTCTCTCCTTTGCGAGTGCAGTCCGACACCAGACGCGAGAACAAACGCTAGAACCTCTAAATGGTCTTACCTATTTTTTTTCTTAGGGGTAAAATGCGGCCGGACGTTACGAACTGGGCCGAGTCTGGTTTTCGAATAGTCTCACATCCATAGCCACACAAAATGGCGCCGTCTACCAACGAAGTAACCCAACTCCTGATCGCATGGGGCAATGGCGATGAAACTGCACTCGGTCAATTGATGCCACTCGTCTACTCAGAACTTCACCGCTTGGCGCATCGTCACATAAGAAAAGAGCGACCTGGGCACACGTTGCAGACCTCAGCACTGTTGAACGAAGCATTCCTCCGTCTCGTGGACCAGAGAGGCGTTGACTGGCAGAGTCGAGCCCACTTCTTCAGTATCGCGGCCCGGATGATGCGGCGTATTCTGGTTGACTACGCTCGGTCGCGCCGTTATGCAAAGCGAGGCGGCAATGCGCAGCAGGTATCCTTTGATGAACAGTTAGTCGTCTCTCGTCAAGTCAGCGCAGACGTGCTAGCCATTCATGATGCTCTCAACGAATTAGCGACTATGGACGAGCGCAAAAGCAAAGTCGTAGAGCTAAGATTCTTTGGTGGGTTGAGCATTGACGAGACCGCCGAGGTACTCGGCGTGTCCCCCGGTAGCGTAATGCGCGACTGGACGCTCGCTAAAGCCTGGCTCAGACTAACCATTAAGCCGGCGGACGAAGATCTACCCTCCTCGTAATTTCGTTAGAGGTTATGCATTCTTTTCTCGCGTTAGGATACAGGAGGGGTGTCTACGAAGGTTTCAAGCATTGACCCTGCTATTGGGCAAGAGTAGGATACGGCTCAATTATTGGTTATCAAGGCCTCAACCCCTCGCCCTGAAAGGAGCGACATGCGCAACCTTCTGATCGTCGTCTTCGCCGCATTACTCATTCAATTTGGTATGACTTACGCGGATGCGTGTGGTGATAAGACAATGCGCGTTAAGACGAGTCTTAGGTACTACATACCTCAGGCTGCCAAAAACCCCTCGAAAGTCCTGATCTATTCGGCCTCGCTGCCGAACGGGAAAGCCGTTGAACTTAGAGATTTTTTAAACAAGGTAGGCCATAAGGCGATCACCATGGACGACGTAGGAAGTATTAAAAACAACCTGAAATCTTCTTCCTACGATCTCGTTTTAACGAATCTCGCTGAAGCGCCCGGACTGCAGAAACAGGTCGAATCTTTCACTCCAAAGACGGTCGTTGTACCAGTGTTGTTAAAGCTGCCAGATTCAGAAGTGAAGGCCGCTAAGACACAATACAAAGTCACCATAAAGAATCCTAAGGACGGCTTAGACTTTTTGATTGCCGTTGCGAAAGTGATGGATTCACGGTCCAAGAGAGGCTGAACAGTCTCTCACAAAAAGGTTGAGCACAATGATTCCGCGAATGGGTGGTTCAACCCTCATTACTTGCGCTTTGCTCATTGCAATTGCGCCACTCGACTTGATACACGCACAAGCGTGGTTGCCTCTCCGCGGTGAGGGCCAGGTCACGATCACTTATGAAAACATTTACGTTAGGGACCATTTTGATTACTTAGGGAAAAGATTTGATGCCGGACCGATCCGAACAAATACCGTCGTAACGACGTTTGAGTACGGCATAACGAATAAACTAACTCTGGATAGTCAACTCACGCACGTGACTTCCAAATATGAGGGCTTTGTCCCACCTGTTCCTCATGGTCCACCAGATACAGGTGTCTACCATCCTACGTTCCAGGATGCACTTATAGGTGTCCGTTACAACGTTTTGTCTCGTGAACTGATAGTGACTCCATTTGTGGCCGCAGTTATACCTACCCATCATTACGAAACTCGCGGGCATACTGCTGTTGGTCATGATCTTCGTGAGCTTCAAGTGGGGGTGAATGTTGGACGCGATCTTGAAGAGGTCATTCCAAGAACCTATTTCCAGGCTCGCTATTCCCATGCATTTGTTCAGAACGTTCAGCAGTTTGGCCTCGATCGCAGTAATGTCGATTGGGAAGTTGGATATTATGCGAAGCCCCGGGTGTCATTACGGTTCACGGGCGCCTGGCAATACACTTACAGTGGGCTCAGATTTCCGTTGGACCACGACATCCCTGACTTCCACGAGTTACATGATCGAGCCGCTAAATCCGGATTTGTGCGGTTTGGTGGCGGCGTCACTGTTACGTTAACGAAGAATTTCGACTTGCACGCCGACTTTGGTAACACCTATAGAGGAACTACCACACACGGAGCGAGAGGACTCTCACTCGGAATTAGCTGGAGATTCTCGCGCGGTGGGTTTCGCGTAGGAAAGTACTGACCTCGCGTTTCAACTGATCGTTGCGCTTAATAGCTGTTGTAAGAGTATCCAATAGGTGTAGACGCACACCTTTCCATCCGGCGTAATCAGTATTCCACCCGGGTTTACTTCAAGCCCAACGTGTCCTACTTTGTTCGGTGGATCGATGTCCCTCCATTCTCGACGTTGACCAGTTGCGAGATCAACACGGTAAAGCTTGGTCGCAAAATCTCCGGCGGCTTTCACGAACACCGCCCGACCATCATCGCTCCACTGAATAGGTTCATCATCAGGTTCAAGTCCCGGAATTTCTTTCGGTTCTCCACCATCCAAACCCGTGATGTAAAAGGTCCTGTCAGGTTGAAGAGTTATCACACGTTTGCCATCTGGTGAGATACGAAGCGCAGTCGTTCCCTCTTCTGTGAGCGAACGAACATTGCCTGTACTTACGTCCTGAACAAATGAACGAATAAGCGCTTCATCGCCCGCTTCCAATCCCGTAAAGAGAATCTGTTTTCCATCAGGAAAAAACGACGCGTAGTGGTATTCCCTGATTCCCGGATTCGATAACGGCCTCGGTTGGCCCCCTGAAGTTGACAGCAAGATGAGTTGTGGTTGCGTTTTTGTGGGCTGTAGTGCCAATGCCCACTTTTCGTCAGGCGATAAAGCAAGAGCCTTTCCTGAGCCAAGCTTAACGGGTTCGAAGTTCCCGAGTCGTTGCAGATAAACCCCGCTTACGTCAGATCCGTCGCGGCCCTCATACCCCCACTGATAAAAGAGAAGCGTTTTCCCGTCCGCCGATATATCCGCGGAAGTACTCCACGCAAATCGCGAGTCGACTGCCTCAGTCTCCGATTTGCCTTGTAGCGTTATCATCGTGGTCTGATTCGTTCCCTGAATAATCAACATTCTCCCATCATCGGAAATATCTTCTACTCTGGAGTTTTGGCTAGGCACCGCATAGAGTTTCATTCGCAATTGACCAGACAAGGACACTGCATTAATGCTCCCAGTCTTGCTTTCTTTAGAACCACCGAACCAGATTTCACCGGTCTTGGGATGCCACGCAAGGCCTTTGAGAGCCTGCCAGTCAGTTGATATGTCCATCTTCTGCCTCAACGCCAAATCGAAGACTGCTATGGAACCACTGTAGTCACCCAATGGGTGTTCGAAGAATGCGATCTTGTCACCCTTTGGTGAAAACCTTGGATAGGACATCCAACCAGGCGACTTGTAGAGTACGTTCCCGGCGGGATACTCGAGCTGCTGTTCTCCATAAACAGATCGGACAATCGCAAAGGTATTTCCGTCGGGGGCAAAAGCTGCATCATCAACGCCCTCGATGATGGTCTCTGGGTGACCACCACCCGCCGGTAAAATCTGCAAAATTCCGTTAAAGCCATCACTCCAATTAAGTTCGAACTTCACTAGTACAGCAATCTTTCCTGAGCGCGATACCGATTTAAGGGACGCTGATTCAATCCCCGCGGAACGAGATTCCGCAGCTTCACCATTGTTGTAAAAGAGTTCGAGAGGTTTTCCATCAAAGCCCGCGCTGTAGACCACGCGTTTACCATCTGGAGCAAACCTGGCTGCGGAGACAAAACCAATTCGATTAGTAAGGCTCGACTCCGCGGTAATCCTCTCCTTCAATGATGGTGAGCGAGGGCCGAACGAAAGAACCGCTATCGCTCCGACAATTACCATCAATCCCAACACTATCGTTAAGGTCCATCCCTTCGACAACGACACCCGGTCTGTCTTTTGCTTAGCCTGGGGAACAGTTGCGGTGCGAGTCTTGATCGTGTGCGCGTTGAGTGAATCATCATTCGTGTGTACAAGCGCACCTAATTTGATTTTGTCTTTGAGTCCTTGCAGCGCCGAAGAGAATTCGCCAACAGTTTGGTAGCGCAGTCCACGATCTTTTACTAAAGCCTTACTGACGACTCGCTCAAACTCCGCAGGCAAGTCCGGAACACTCGTGTGCATCGGCTCAGGCTCATCTTTTATTAGGGCAGCGATGACGTCGCTTGTGGTCTCGCCCTCAAACGGAAGCTTTCCAGTCACCAATTCATAAATGACAGTTCCTAAACTAAAGATGTCTGTTCGCAGGTCGACTTCGAGCCCTCGCGCCTGTTCCGGAGACATGTAGCGAGGAGTGCCCATTACCACTCCAGGATTTGTTTCAGCGGATGCTGGCGACAACTCATTCTCCGTAAGTTTTGCTAGACCAAAGTCAAGCACTTTGATATAGCCATCGGAACGGATCATGATGTTTTCAGGCTTGATGTCCCGATGCGCAATTCCAGCAGCATGGGCCGCTTGAAGCGCACTTGCTACCTGGACCGCAATAGTCAGCACCTCTTCGAGACTCATTTGCCCGGCCTGCATGTGCTGTCGAAGTGTTACTCCGTCGACGAATTCGGTTGCGATGTAGTGCAGCCTATCTCTTTGTTCGACTTCGTAAACAGTCAGGATGTTTGGGTGATTCAAGGCTGAAGCAGCACGTGCTTCCTGTTGGAACCGTCGCAGCCGATCTTTGTCGTTTGTGAATTGTGAGGGAAGGAACTTCAGAGCGATCTTTCGACCAAGCCGTACGTCCTGCGCCAGGTAGACAATGCCCATTGCACCTGAGCCAAGTTCTGAGAGAACTTCATACGGCCCAATCGTCTCGCCAACTCTATCCGCAAACATCTCGGCAGCAAGAGCAGAAGCGGAGTTCTGAAAAAAACTGTCGTCGTCCTTTTCGTACGAGACAAGGAGGGCCTTAACATCAGCGTACAGCGCAGTATCGTGAGCGCATTCTTGTTCCAAAAAACCGGCACGCTCTTCGGGTGTGCGTTGTAACGCAGCGTCAAAGATCTCTTCAATTCTGCGCCATTGGTCAGCTTTCATACGGGATTCCGATTGTCAAACTGACTGTTGTGCGGGATAGGCACCTGAGATTCTGCCAGCGAGGCGACGCTTGAAGCAAGAAGGCCCCAGGACGACACGGTTCTTGCTGCAACAAAAGGATGGCCTGCACTAATGGTTCTCAGAATTCCCTGTGTTTGTAACTTTGTCAGGACCTGACTCTTCACTGGGCCGCTATTATCTGGACTCAATTCAGCCTAAGGCAGATCGCGAGAAATACATAACGAACCTCTAACAGAGAAGTCCATCCGATCGTTTTAATCGATTCCTCATTTGATGATTACCACGCTCAATGGCGCCATCCGTAGTTGTGCTTGAAAGAGTGAAGAAGTAGGGTTTATTGGTGGAGCAGAGGAAGGCGAACCCCTGACCTCCGCATTGCGAATTAGACGCTCGGCAAAAACCTAAGTGTTTGCCTTTTCTAAAGTTGCAGCCACCGAAGAAAAATCAAGGTTTTTACATTCTTTCCCCATTGCGTACCATCGCATATACGCCATGTGCTGTTATTTTGGGCACGCATTGGCCAGTTGGAGTCCTAAAAGATTGGGAGTTGCGACTCTATCTTCCGCTCGCCAATATCTGGCCAGAAAAAACTGCATGGTTAACCTTTTAGGTGGTAAGGCACGCTGATGACAATCACTCCTTCTTTGAAAAGGAGTGCGCCTTTGAGCATTAGCGAACTCTGATTGTGCAAGAGGTGCTGCCACCATTTTGCCGGAACGAATTCAGGAAGTAAGACAGTCACCACATCGTTCTCATTCTTTTTCTCGAGACGTGTAATGTATCGCAGTAGCGGTCGGGTTAGTTCCCGGTACGGTGAAGGAAGCACGACTAGTTGCACGCCCGCTCCCCAACGCTCCCACTTTTCCCGTAACTTCACCGTCGCCTCTTCATCGAAATCCACATAAACTGCCTGAACGTGGTTCGGGGCAATGGACTTGGCATACTGCAGGGCAGTCACGACGCCGCGATGTATGCCAGAGATCGGAACGAGCACTGTGTGCTTTATAGGACGAAGGTCGTCGAGTCCCTCGGTCGAAAGTTGTTTCGCAACTCCAACGTAATGTTTGTGAATTGCGCGAAACGTGAAGACGAGCAGTGGGATTACGACGACAACTATCCAGGCGCCGTGGATGAACTTGGTCACGACAAATACGCACAAAACAATGAAGGTGGCGATAGCGCCAATAGCATTAATGGCGATGGATTTCTTCCAGTGCGTGCTATCGGTGACCTCGTCGTTGACGAATGTCGAGCCTCGCTCTTCAGACGCTGCTAACTCGGCATCGGGCAACGA
>Ga0079216_10000124_pt1 | contig 15636 bp, 10 predicted proteins | sample NCAS100_FD_77008 | JGI IMG/M metagenome (GOLD analysis project Ga0079216, IMG submission 77008) | Agricultural soil microbial communities from Utah to study Nitrogen management - NC AS100 | ecosystem: Environmental > Terrestrial > Soil > Agricultural land | place: USA: North Logan, Utah...
CGCGGAAAATCGTGTCCGTATTGGCGCCCGCATCGAGCAGGTTGATGACGACGTTACGAAGACCGGTGGCTGTCGCAATCGGTACGACGAAGTTGATCTGTTTTTCGGCGTTGCCGACGAAATGCAGCCCTGCGGCGTAACCGTCAACCGAAAGAGAAACGCCATTCAGTTCTATCGGCAGTGCCGGGGTGCGTGTTATTTCAGATCCGGTTCCCCCCGACGCGCTGGCCGGCGCGAGCGCAACAGTGGAACGAACAATCGTTAACGATCCCGGAGCGACAGCGAAGGGCTGTCCCGGAACAGGACTAGGCGTTGGCGTCGGGCTCGGAGTCGGGCTTGGAAGCGGCGTGGCTGCGGTAACCGGCATGTTGCTGGCGCCCGTGAAGAACGACAGTACTGCGGCTGAACTCGCGGTCACTATCGGACTCAGGTTGTAAAAGAGCTCGCGTGAAAAATCAGCGTTGCCACCACCAGCCTCAACACCATCGAGCAATAAAGCGATGCGTTTGCGCGACTCGCTCACGACGAAATTCGAGCCGCGGAACGGCGGTCCAAGCGGCGTGTTCGTAATCCGGATGAGCGAGGTTGTCGCCGGCGCGGGAATCGCACTCAAAAACATCTGCGGGCCACGACCTGGATTCAGTCCGGTTGCATCTTCTGCGAGCGGTGGAAAAGTTCCATCCGGACGGAAGTTCAGCGCTGAACCAAAAATCAGACTCGACGGATTGAGCGAAACGTCGTAGTCGGTGAACGTCGGAAAGCGGGCGATGTCCGCCAGTGCCGTGGCACGAGGACCGATCTCCACGAACGTGTCACTGGCGACCGTGTAAACGAAAGTACCCAGGAAGCCACTGGTCGCGGCCGCGCCTGATTTTGGATCTGTGGCGCGCGACTCAAAAGCGATGAATGCTCCGTTGCGGCTCATACGCCGGCCGGCACTCAAAACATTTGTGTTAGCGGTTCCATTCTGCGTTCGCGTAACCTGGCGAATGTTGCCGATCGAGGAGCCGCCGAAGTTTGCGATGAAAATCTCCGCATTTCCGTCGGCATTGTTGGAAGCGAGATTCGCGCTCGACACGAAAGACACTACTGATCCATCAGCAGACAGATTGGGGTTACTCGTAAATGTGAATCCTATCCCGGCGGCTGCGTCCTGCGTGGTGGTGGCCTGAACGAAACTGCTGCTGCCTATGTTAAAGAAAAACAGTTCCGGGTTTCCGTCGTTGTTGCCCGTACCTCCGCCGGGATTGCGCGTGGAGATAAAAGCGATGATCGTTCCGTTCTCGTTTATTGTCGGCTCGCGATTGTCGTCGGCATAGAACGGAGAAACGGGAAGTCCGTTATCGTCCGTCCCACCCGGCGTGGGTAAGCGTGAAGCCGGAGTGTTAGTGATTCGAGTGAACGAGCCAGTCGTCAAATCTATCGGCGTCGGAAAATCCGTGCCCAGTGTCAGATCGACGTCCGCAACACCCGGTATGCGATAGATCCAGATTTCGCTGTTTGCGTCCTGCCCAAGTGTGCCTTCAGTGCCGTTGAAGTTCTGCGGGTCGGGTGCGTTGGAACTAAAAACGATCACATAGGAACGTAAACCGCCGACCAATGCGGGCGCCAGAGTAATCATCGGAGATTTATTGTCGATCTCGATCTTTACCTGCGAGAGATCTGCAGGAGTGGGAGCCGGCGTTGGAGTCGGACTCGGCGTTGGCGTTGGACTCGGTGTTGGAGTCGGTGACGGCGGTGGATTTGGAACGTGCCGGGTATTTGTGATCTGAAAAATGCGGCGCTGTGCGTAGTCAAGCAAAAAGATCTCGCGATTACCGTCAGCGTTGTTTCTGGATTCTGTCCGTTCAGTTGAAATGTTGCCGTTCGAAACGAAAACAACGAAACGTCCATTAGCACTCATGTCGCCGAGGGCGGTAGTGAAAGCAACGTTTGGGTTCGAAGTGATCTGAACGAGGAAAGGGTCAGGGGTTGCGCTCGGCGTTTGGGCCGAGACAGAGGCGTGTGAACCCCCAATGAGCACAAACAGTAAGCTTGCGCACAGTAACCAAAAAGATTGCTTCACGAAGTCCTCCGCAATAAAGACGCGAAATCCGAGTAGATTAGATGCCATCGGGGAGCTGAGCAGCGTCACACGCAGGTGAAAGTATTATTGCCGCACCGGCGATAAAGAACGGCCATTTTAAGCAGAACCCCTCCAGACCGCAAGCACGCCCAAGCTTGTTCTTAGTGCTTTGTTTCTTTGTACTTTGTGAATTATCACGAAGAACCAAGTACAAAGCACTAAGGTTCCAGTTTCCCGTTATCCTTAGACCGTCTGGCGGCATTTTCGTTGGCCTCCGCCGGGAACTTACAGAAACACAGATCTCACCTGATACAATCCACGCCGTGTCCAAAAGAGCGCTGATTACGGGAATCACCGGACAGGACGGGAGCTACCTCGCCGAGTACCTGTTGGGCCTCGGCTACGAAGTGCACGGGCTCGTGCGGCGTGTCGCGCTCGAAGCACCAGACACACGCTTCAGCCGTATCAGCCATTTGGTCGAACGCTTGAGGCTGCACGCGGCGAGTCTCGAGAGTTATCCGAGCATTTTCCACGTATTGAGCCAGCACGAATTCGACGAGTGTTACCACCTCGCGGCGCAAAGTTTCGTCGCGGAAAGCTTCGCCGACGGCTTCTCCACGATGAATATGAACATCAACGGCACGCACTACGTCCTCGCGGCGTTGCGTGAATCGCAACCGAAGTGCCGTTTCTACTTCGCCGGTTCCAGCGAGATGTTTGGCAACGTAGACGAGGTGCCGCAAAAAGAGACAACGCCGTTTCAACCTCGCAGTCCTTACGGCATCAGCAAAGTTGCCGGATTTCATTTGACCAGAAACTATCGCGAGGCTTACGGACTGCACTGCGTCAGCGGCATTCTCTTCAACCACGAAAGCCCGCGTCGCGGTTTTGAGTTCGTCACGCGCAAGATCACGAGTGCCGTGGCGCGAATAAAGTTTGGTCTGTCGTCCGAACTCCCTCTCGGCAACCTCGAATCGAAACGTGACTGGGGACATGCGTCAGACTACGTCCGCGCCATGCACTCGATGTTGCAGCTTCCCAACCCGGACGACTTCGTGATCGCATCCGGACAAGCACACAGCGTTCGCGAGCTTTGTGAGATCGCGTTTGCGGAAGCGGATCTCGACTACCGTGAGTTCGTTAAAGTCGACCAGCGCTACTATCGCCCTTCCGAAGTCGATCAACTAGTCGGCGATGCGTCAAAGGCACGTCGCGTTCTGAACTGGGAACCGACATATACGTTCCGTTCGCTGGTGAAGGAAATGGTCGCGTCCGATCTCGCTCTGACAGCTCGACAAGCGTTCGGTGCGACTCAAGAAGGAGTTGGATCGGGACGGTGAACTGGCGAAGCCGAATTTGTTTCCCGCAAAGACGCAAAGGCGCAAAGAGGCGGACTTTCTGTTCAATGGATCTTGCTTTGCGCCTTTGCGTCTTTGCGGGAACCTTTCTCTTTGCAGACACGAATCATGCCAACAGCAATACGCGTTGACGCGGTATCGAAACAATTCCGGATCTACAACCGGCCTGTCGATCGACTGAAAGAATCGTTGACGCGCGGCCGCTGGAAAACGCATCGCGAATTCTGGGCGCTCAGCAATATCAGTTTCGAAGTTGAAGCAGGCACGACTACGGGCATCATTGGTCCAAACGGATCCGGCAAATCAACCCTCCTGCAAATCATCACCGGCACACTCGAACCGACGCACGGTAAGGTCTGGCACGAGGGGCGAATCGCGGCGTTGCTGGAACTCGGCGCCGGCTTCAATCCTGAGTTCACCGGCATTGAAAACATCTTTATGAACTCCGCGTTGATGGGTCTGTCCAAGGCTGAAACCGAGCGACTGCTCCCGGAGATCACCGGCTTCGCCGAGATCGGCGATTTCATCGATCAGCCATTGAAGACTTACTCGAGTGGCATGTACATACGCCTCGCCTTTGCGACCGCGATCGCCTCGTCACCGGAAATATTGATCGTCGACGAAGCGTTGTCGGTCGGCGACGCAGTGTTCCAGCATCGTTGCACGCGTCGAATCAAGGAGATGCAGGAGAACGGCACGACGATCCTTTTCGTGTCGCACGATCCGGGAGCGATCCGCGCGCTCTGTAGTCGCGCGATTCTTTTGAACAACGGCTACATGGCAGCCGACGGTGCGCCCGCGGACGTGCTCGATCGTTATCAGAAAGTGATCATGGATCGGGAAGCGGCGTACGCTGAAAATCAACTGGCCCTTGCTAACCAACGGCGTCGCGAGAAATCCCCTGCGACCGCCGCCGACGTTACTGAACACACGACGCCACAGTTCACTTATCGACACGGAAACGGCAGCGCCGAGATCGTGCACGTCGATCTGCTGAACCGCGAGCGGCGGCCAGTCAAACTCGTCGAGACTGGAGAACTCGTTCACGTGCGCGTGCAGGCCGTGTTTCACGAAGACATTGACGATCCGGTTTACGGTTTCATCATCCGCAATCGACACGGGATTCATCTCTACGGCACAAACAGTCACGTACAGGGATTGTTCAGCGGCCGTCACAAACGCGGCGACACTGTCGAGACGACGTTCTCGTTCAACTGTTGGCTGGCGCCGGATCTCTATTCAGTATCGATCGCGGTCCATAGCCCCACGGCCGTAAGTTTCGACTGGATGGACGGCGCGTTGTTCTTTCGTGTGTTCAGCGATATTCCCATCGAAGGCGTCGCCAATCTCAACGCCACCATTACCATGCAGCAATGCGCAATATTAGAAACGAGGATCTCCTAAAAGCAGCGGGAATCGACGACATCGCGAAGTTCTATCGCGATCGTTTCTTCACCGGCGGTGTGCTCGACGCACGCCATTTCGATGCGATCAATCGTTTCGACATCAGTTTTGCGCGCACGATGTGGGTCTACGACAGCGTGCGGCGCGGCTCATCGGTGCTCGACCTTGGTTGCGGCGAGGGCATGCTCGCGTTGTTGAAACGCAAGGACGTTTACCTTGCGGGTGTCGACTTCGCATCGGAACTGGTCGGTCTCGCGCGTCGGAATGGTTACGACGTAGCGTTAACAGGCGAGGTGACGAAGCTTCCGTTTGCTACAGGATCGTTTGATTACGTCGTCAGCCTCGACGTGTTGGGCCATATTCCGTTTAATGAAAAAGATGTGCTGCTGGGTGAGGTCCGCCGCGTGTTGAAGCCCGGCGGCGTCACGATGCATGGCGTCGAGTCGTTGAATCGGGAACTACACGGCGATTACTCGTCGATGAACGAGGAGAGACTGTCGCACTTCATTGGAATCGACGGTCATATCGGTTTGGAAGTTGACGAAGAGATTGCTGCGCGCTTTCGCAAGTTCTTCGCGAACGTGCAAGCCGAGCCTCGATATACGCTCTGTTTGAGCGTGGCCGAGTTTATCAAGCAATACGATGAATATGGCGTTCCGTTTGACGCTGACTTTATCGAGTATCTTCGCGGTCTCTCGTTCAGCGAACGGCACGCGTTTGATATGGCGATGGGTTACGTCTTCGGCAAGATCTCGGATTTGGGTTTGAAGCTGCCGTCGAGTGGTTTGTATTTGCTGGTCAAGGCGTCAGATGGTCCACCGGAACCGTTTTATAACGCGCATCGCGATCGTAGCGATTTGTTTGGATCGCGGGTGGCCTTTGGCGCCGGCTGGTATTCAGTGAACGAAACGCCTCGCCTCGCGCGCTGGATGGACAAACGCTCGCGGCTGCAATTCGTAACCACGGATTTAAAACAGATCAAGCTTCAATTGATGACGCATGTTCCGGAGCTGCGTTCGCAACCAATTGAATTGGAATTTGAATTGAATGGCGAAAAGCTGTGTAGCCTATCTCTATTCGAGTACGACTGGTTGGAAGTGGTGTTGGATGTTCCGGAGAGACTACGAAACAGTTCCCGATTTGAACTTGATATTCAGGCCAGCCGCACGTGGCAGCCCGCGCTTCACGACCCAAACAGCAACGACGATCGTCATCTATCGATAGCTGTCTGCGACCTCGAGATCATTTAAGAGACGGCCATCGTGTAGTTTGCGGCAAACAGCGCCGTCATGATTCCCAGCAGGATCACGAAAACGAACCGGATGGTGGTGTCAACGCGCTCCGATTTCGCCACCATTGCGAGGCCTATGTACATCGGAAAGACAGTCAGAGCGTAGCGATCCATCGATTGCAGCAGGCCCGACGAAAGCGGCAGATAGATCGCCATAAAGCCATAGGCCGCCAGTGCCCATTCACGACGCCGGATCAGAATATAAACGCAAAAAAGACAAAGCAGAGCCGACGCTGCGTTCAGCAGGTTGAAATTCCAGGGTTCGATGATCGTGTGTGGATGAATCAGGTATCTGATGAGCGCGGTCAGAAGGAAGTCTGTTTTTCGTCCCCAGTGGGCCACCGCGGTTCGGAACGCCAAAGCATCTCCACACGCCCACCACGAATAAAGCATGTAGGCCCAAAGCCCGACCGGGACCAGCAGCAAGCCGAGTATCTTTTTGATTTGCAACGATCGATACATCTGCCAGCTCAAGATGAGCAATGCCGGTAACAGCAGCACGCCATTTATGCGAGCCGCCGAAGCGAACGCACCGAGTGCTCCTGCGGCCCACCAGTTTTCTTTCTTCGCTGCGTAGAAGGCGGTGACGGTCAACATCAAAAACAGCGCTTCAGTGAGCGGCACCGAAAAAAAGTAACTGACCGGAAACGTCGCGGTGTAGAAGATCGTCCGCCGCGCAATCTGCAAGTCGTAACCAAACGCGAGCGTCAGTTTGTGAAGGAAGAACAGGCCAATGAATAGAAACAGGTTCGACATCGCCGCGCCCGCGAGGATCACGTCCTTCGTCACATGGCTGGCGAGCCAAAGCAGCAACGGATGCAACGGGAAAAAGGCAAACTGCCTGCTGCGGTGGTTTTCGATGTCGAACGGCTGGTGCAGGTAGCCTTTGTCCGCCAGGTCCATGTAGTGGGCCACGTCAGCGCGCCACATCGTCTTGCGCAATTGCCGCGCAACCGAAACGTTTTCGAATTTAACAAACGCCTCGCGCACGTTCGTTGTCCCGTCAATGAGGGTGATGACTTGAAGGTGGCCCACGCAGATGAAGATGATGAAGATGAGGCTGCGAGTCAGGATGAAGACGAAGAGCGTGTCGCGCAGACTTTGATTCTGCCGGAGACGAACGAGCCACTTGTTGTCGAACAGTTGTCGGAGTTTTGCCAGCAAGCGTCTGCGCCTTATGGCTCTGTTTTGTGCCTCTTGTCGCTCACGAGTGTTAATATCCACCCGCGTCCACACGAGCGCCCAGCGAAACAGCAGATGAAAAACCGGTTCCTCGACAGCGATCGTCTTAAGCGAGCCTCACAATATGTCGCAGCGACGATTCTGTGCGCGCTTATTCTATGTTTCCTACTTAAACTCTGGCGAGCCGACCTTCGTGTCCCTCTCCATTACAATGGCGACGCTCTGATTCACACGATGTTCATTAAGAGCATCGTCGATAACGGCTGGTACTGGAACAACTCGCGGATCGGCGCACCGGGCGGACTGCAAATGTACGATCTGCCGGCGGTAGATAACTCGGCCGCGGTGATCATCGCCACCATCGGTCTGTTTGCAAAAGATCCATTCCTGGTACTGAACATCTTCTACCTGCTGACGTTTCCTCTCGTCACGATTTCAGCGCTCTTTGTCTTTCGTCAGTTAAACCTGTCGTATCCGATCGCGCTTTTCGGCAGCCTCGTGTACACGTTTCTGCCGTACCACTTCATGCGCGGCGAGAGTCATCTGTTCTTGTCGGCATATTACTTCATTCCGCTCGTGGTGCTGGTCCTCGTGTGGGTCGCTTCTGATCGCTTCACCGGCGGCGGTGGACCATTCGGTATTAATTTGCGCAGTCCAAAGTTCGTGTTGAGCCTCGTGATCTGCGTGCTGGTGGGTTCGAACGGAGTCTACTATCCATTCTTTTCGTGCTTTCTCTTGCTGGTCGCGGGACTCTCGGCGGCTTTAGTTAAGCGAAGCTGGAAACCGTTGGGCGTCGCCGTCGTTCTGATTGCTATCACTTTCCTCGTGTTGCTCGTTAACCACGCGCCGACGATCATCTACACCTACAAACACGGCGACGCCGGCATCGCGCACCGAAGCATTGCCGGACCTGAGATCTACAGTCTGAAGATCTCGCAGTTGTTGTTACCCATTAGCGGACATCGCGTCGGTCGTCTTAACCAGCTCAAGCACCTTTACAACCAAAATACCAACGTTACGGAAAGCGACGCCGCCGCACTTGGGCTTATCGGGAGCATCGGATTTCTCGTCTTGCTCGGGCAGCTCTTCTTGCGGCGATCGGATCACAACGCGCTGCTCTCCGATCTCAGCGTCTTAAACGTTTTTGCTGTTCTGCTGGCGACGATTGGGGGGTTTGGGTCGTTGTTTGCCTTGTTCGTGTCGGCGGCGATCAGGAGTTACAACCGGATCTGTGTCTTTATTGCATTCTTTTCGCTGATTGCCATCGTTCTTGGTCTCGAGTGGGTCTATGTTAATCGGGTGAAGCCCGGCCGTGGGCGTCTCGCGTTTCATATTGTACTCAGTGGCTTGCTGATTTTGGCGCTACTCGATCAATCAAGTAATGCTTACGTTCCGCAGTTCGCAGAGATTAAATCTGAGTTTCAGAGTGACGAGCACTTCATACACGGCCTTGATTCCGCGCTTCCCAATGGCACCATGGTTTTTCAACTGCCATACGTACCGTTTCCGGAACATCCGCGCTTTAAGAAGATGGTCGACTACGATCACCTGCGGGGATATTTGCATTCACAACACCTCCGCTGGAGTTACGGCACGATGAAGAACCGTCCCGGCGATCTTTGGCTAAAACAGATCTCGGCACTGCCAGTTGAACAGATGGTTGAGACACTTGCCTTCGCCGGTTTTAGCGGGATCTACGTCGATCGAAACGGCTATACGCCGGACGAAGCCGCCGCGCTGGAAGCACAATTGCGTAACGCGCTACAGATCGGACCGATTGAAAGCGAGGACCGCCGGCTGGTCTTCTTCAAAACGACGGATTACATTTCGCGCCTGCGGCAAACGTATTCCGACAGCGATTGGCGCGCAAAGGAGGCGCTGACGCTACATCCGCTTATTCTCGATTGGCGTGGTGGGTTTTCCGGTCTCGAGAGTTCGCCTGAGAAGACCTGGCGCTGGAGTTCAAGCGAGGGTGAGCTCCGCTTTCACAATACTTCGCAACAACCGAGACGTGTCAGTATTGAGATGTCTTTCGTCAGCGGTTATGACGAGTTTGCCGATGTGACCATCAGCGGTCTTGTTTCCGACCAGTTGAAGGCGAACGCCAATCCGGTCTTTTACACGAAAACTATGACGGTTCCGCCGGGAGAATCGATTATCAAGTTTGCCTGTAATGGCCGGCGCGTGGACGCTCCGCTCGATCCCCGGGTGCTCGTGTTCCGGGTTGAAAACTTCAAAATGACGGTCTTGGAATGAGTTTCTTCTCGGCCACAAACGGGCCTAAAACGTCTAAAATCGGTGGGTGAAACCGCCAGCCGGACAATAGAATTGACAACGCAAAGAGGCATTTCTTATACTCCAAAACGGTCCCGACAGTGGTCGCGGAACCCAGGAGTGACCCCAGCCTCAGGTCTTGTCAAAGGACAATCCCACCAAGGTTTAGGAGCTAAATTAAATGCGGAAACTGTTTCTCGTTGCGCTAATTCTGATGTTTGCTTTTGGAGGCGCTCTGGCGCAAAGTCCTCCAACTCTGCGGATTGTTACTGAGACCCCGAACCTCCCATCCGAACTTTTTTATGGTGACGTTAAGGTGAAGCCGTTGCGGCTTCGCCCGGGGACGAACATCCCGATCACCATCGATGACGCCGATTTCTTTGCTGCCCAGCATTACATCGACTTCCTGCGCCGTTTTCCGGATGCTCCAGGACATGCGCACTGGACGGGCGAGATCACGATGTGCAGCGAACCCGCGAACCGATTTCCAGGCGAGTCGTTTGAGCTGTGTAGGGAACGCAAACGTGCTAACACGTCGGCGGCCTTCTTCTTTTCGCCGGAATTTGCGAACGGCGGCTCGTTTGTGTTGCGTGTTTACTGGGGAACGTTAGGAAAGCTTCTCAATCATCCTGGCTGCCCCGGCGTGCCTCTTAATCTTCCTGGTCACTGCCGTCCGAAGTACACCGACTACATCGCGGACATGGCAACTGTCGCACAAGGCATCGTCGTTAACGATGCTCTCGACCCGAACGTAATTAACGCTAACAAGCGTGCGTTCGTAGCTAATTTCATTACGCGACCCGAGTTTACGGCGATCTACGGTAGCCTGACGCCGGCTCAGTTTGTCGACAAACTTAGTCAAACCACCGGCGTTCCAATTCCGGATGCCGACCGGACTGCGCTGATCGCTGAAATCAACGCGAACCCGGCAAACAAAGCCAGCGTGGTCTTCAAAGTTGTCGACGGCACCACCACGACGACTGGAGGCCTGCTACAGTTCGACACGACCTATGGAAAAGCGTTCTTCGACAAGGAATTTGACGATGTGTTCGTGTTCATCGAATACATCGCCTACCTGCGTCGCAATCCGGACCAGGATGGATTCAATCACTGGCTCGGCAAGTTGAAGCACTTTGGCAATTGGGTCGATGCGCAGATGGTGTTGGCGTTTATCCTGTCGCCTGAATACCGGAACCGCTTCTAACGAACACGTTATCCATCTCTCAATGCTGACCTGGTGAGGGCCTCGTTATAAACCTCCCCGGTCAGCATTGCTGTTTGTTCCCACGAAAATTTCGACGCGTGCGTCAGCCCCGCTGCTGACGCACTCTCGCGCGCCCGTGCGTCGCTCAACAACTCCACGATATTTCGTGCTAATCCGTTTACGTCTGTAGCAGAAATCACGCGCGCCCCACTCGCGATCACACTAGGCACCCCAGTCGCGATCACCGGAGCACCGCACGCCATCGCTTCCAATGGCGGTAATCCAAACCCCTCGTATATCGAGGGGTAAACAAAAGCGCGGCACGACGAGTAAAGGGCACGCAGATCGGCGTCAGAAACGTAACCCGTCAACTTTATTCGATCGCTGAAAGCGGCTCTTTCAAGGTTCTTTAATACATCAGTCTGTTTCCAACCCACCTTGCCTACGACAACTAGTTGCGGCCGCAACTCACTCGAACGCAGCACTTCTTCAAACGCACTAATCAACGTAAGCAAGTTCTTGCGCGGCTCCATCGTCCCTGCAAACAGAACGAATTCATCCTCGATACCGAGACGTTTGCGCACCTCGCCGGTCGCGCCTGCCGGCATGGGAGCGAACTCGGCGCGTGGCGCAAGCGGGATCGCAAACACCTTCTCAGGCGCAACGTGCAGGTGTTCGCAAACCTCCTCCCGGACCGCTTCCGAATCAGTGATGACGAGCGTCGCCCGGCGCGCCATCCGCGGCAATCGCACCCGCCCACGCAAGACTGCGCGCGGTTCATGCGTGCTAGAATGCAACAGCAAGGAAAGATCATGGATCGTGACGATTGTCGGGCAGTTTCCCCGCAACGGCACTTCGAAGTTCGTCCCGTGAAAGAGCGCGATCGAGTTGCGACGAATGTAGGACGGCATTCCAAGTGACCACCAGCGTCGCTCCAGCAGGTTGGGTTTGGAATAGACCAGCGAAAGGTTCGGAGGGTGTGGCACCCCGCCACCCGAGAGGTCAAAGGGCTTCGGCGACACCAGCTGGAAGTCGTCAGCCGGTGCGTGGGCGGCGAGCGCTCGGGCCAGCTCGAAAGTGTAGGTGCCGACGCCGGTCTTGAGCTGAGTCAGCGGCAGACCATCGAGACCAATGCGCATGAAATGAATCGTTCCTCAGCGGTCAATCTATCTATGATCAAGCCAGAACAGCCACGAATCGAGATAGACGATTTGGCGGCAGTCGTTCGCGAGTCAATTGCAGCTCAGAAACACCGCGACGATCTGGGATTTACGAACCTGTCGCCCGCGACGGCAAGTCCCCATTCTTCGGCCTTCCCTGAACTGAAGCTGCAACCAGACTTCCAACCACGCTCGAACAATCGATACCACATCAGCGACCTCCTGCGATATCACGATCGTGCGTTTGTCGATAACTCTTACCGCGCCGTATTGAAACGGCCGCCGGACGCAACGGAACTCGCTCGCGATCTCAAACGCATACGCAGCGGTGAATTCAACAAGATCGATCTACTCGCCACACTGCGCTATTCAAATGAAGGCAAGGCGAAGGGAGTTGAACTCGACGGGTTGACGCTGCCTGCCGTCGTGCGACAGTTGGGCCACGTTCCGGTCGTGGGCTATTTCATACGCCTCGCAATCGCTCTCGCGCGGCTTCCCCGTCAGGTTCGCGACCAGCGCGAGTTTGCCGGTTACGTTCTATCGCAGAACCAGCAGATCGCTGACTTCATCAACGCGGTTTCCGCTCGATTAGCGGAGATCAATCAGGGAGTTTCGCGAGTTGAAGAGGCGCTGTCAAAGCAACTCACAGAACTCCGGACGGAAACGCAAGCAATCGAAAAGCGCACTCTCGAGGAAACAGAACTGTTACAACACAGGATCCATGGTGCATCGGTTAAAGGCCTCGACACGGTTCGCCTCGATGGACTTTATGCCGCGCTCGAAGATCGTTTCCGTGGTACACGTGAGGAGATCAAGGAACGATTTAAGGTTTACTTGCCTTATGTTGAACCACTACGCGATTACGGGTTGGTCGATCTTGGTTGCGGCCGTGGTGAGTGGCTCGAACTCCTGAAAGAGAGCGGAATCTATGCGCGTGGCGTCGAGAAGAACCTTGTTGCGATCGAGCAATGTCGTGCACGAGGTCTTGAAGTCGTCGAGACCGACGTCCTCGCGCACCTGCAAAGCCTCCCGGATGCGAGTGCCGGCGCCATCACTGGTTTTCACATCATCGAACACGTTTCAATCGAGACGCTTGTAACACTGCTCGATGAAGTACTGCGCGTACTGCGTCCGGGCGGTGTCGCAATCTTCGAAACACCCAATCCCGAAAACGTGATCGTCGGCAGCAATTTCTTCTATCTCGATCCCACCCATAAGCATCCACTTCCCAGCGAACTGATGCAGTTTCTGTTCGACAACCGCGGCTTCGATCCCGTCGAAGTGCTCAACCTGCATCCGTGGGAGACGGGCCGCGTCGCCGGTGAGGGTGAACTCGCCGAGCGGTTCAACGGCCTCTTCTATGGTCCAATGGACTACGCCGTGCTGGGGTGGAAAACTGCAAACACAAAAGGCACAAGTTGAAGACGCAAAAAGGCACAAACGATTGAGGGTTCTGATCACTACCGTCCAGGTGCCGTTCATACGCGGCGGCGCTGAAGTCCACGCCGAAGGCCTGCGCGACGCGCTGCGCCGCTTTGGTCACGAAGCGGAAATACTGGCGATCCCCTTCAAGTGGTACCCGCCGGAAAAGATCCTCGATCACATGCTGGCCTGCCAACTGCTCGACATTACAGAAGTCGCGGGAACGCCGGTCGATCGCGTCATCGGTTTGAAATTTCCGGCTTACCTGATCCCGCATCCGAACAAAGTGTTGTGGATCCTGCACCAGCATCGAACTGCGTACGAACTCTGGGACCACCCGCTAAGCGATCTGGTCTACTTCCCAAACGGCACGCACGTTCGGGAAGTGATTCAACAAGCTGATCGGAAGCTGATCCCGCAAGCCAAAGCGGTCTTTGCAAACTCGCGCAACGTCGCCCGGCGATTGAAAAAGTTCTGCGACATCGACTCGACGCCGCTTTACCATCCGCCACCCGACGCCGAACGCTTCTACTGTGGGCCAGCGGAAGACTACCTGTTCTTTCCCAGCCGTCTCTGTATTCCCAAAAGACAAGCACTCGTGCTCGAGGCGCTGGCCCACACCCGCAATCCGGTACGCATCGTCTTCGCGGGCACGTCAGACCAGCCTTCGTATGCAGACGAACTGAAATCACTGGGGCGCAAGTTAAAAGTTCAACAACGCGCGGAATGGTTGGGATCGATAAGCGGCGAAGAAATGCGGCGTCGTTACGCGCACGCGATCGCTGTCATCTATCCGCCTACAGACGAAGACTACGGCTACGTCACGCTCGAAGCGATGCTTGCTTCCAAACCCGTCATCACCTGCATTGACTCGGGTGGTCCACTCGAATTTATCACCAATCACGAAACCGGACTGATCGCGGAACCCACACCAGAAGCACTCGCAGATACATTTGATTCGCTTTGGGAAAACCGCCAACAGGCGAAGACGTGGGGTGAAGCAGGACGCGCTCGCTACGAGAGTCTCAATCTTTCCTGGGAAACCGTCATCAGCAAATTACTCGCATGAGACTCAACTGGTTCTCACCTTTGCCACCGGCAAAATCCGGCATTGCGGATTATTCGTTTGGCATTCTTTCCGAACTTAGCAGTCGGGCGGAGGTCACATTGTGGACCGATCGCGCAGGTTGGGACGCGCAACTCGAACAGTACGCCACGGTTCGTCACTATCGACCGGAGCGTATCGATTGGGTGGAACTGAATCGCGCGGAACTCAGCTTCTACAACATCGGCAACAACCATTTGCACCATGCGGCGATCTGGCAGGTCAGCAGGCAGTCGCCGGGCATCGTCATCCTGCACGACGTACGGTTGCACGACTTCTTTGAGAGCTTGTACCGCGGACATTGGCGCGATCACGCTGCTTATCTGAAACTAATCGAGAGCCACTACGGTGAAGAGGGGCTGAGCATCGCCACGGATTTCGTGAGCGCACGGCAAGGCGATTACGATTTCATGGCGCAACGATTTTCGATGACCGGCGCCGTGCTCGAGCACGCACTCGGCGCGGTGGTCCATACGAAAGATGCTTTCAACGAGTTACGAAGGTCGAACCGGTGCCCGGTGTTTTACGCGCCGCTGCCATCCGCGCCCATTTTGAAATCTGCAAAGACAGATGGTCGGCCGTCACAGCCGTACCGATTGATCATCTTCGGCCACATCGGGCGAAATCGCCGGCTCGATGCCGTGCTGGAAGCGCTCTCTCAACAGCCGGAGAATCTATTCAAGTTGGACATCTACGGCGAGATCGACGACGCAAAAACTCTACGGCAACGCATTCAGACGTTGAATCTGAAGCAGGCCGTGACGGTACACGGTTACACGCCGTTGGCGGAGTTGGACCACGCACTCAGCAACGCTCAGCTCGCGATTAATCTTCGTTATCCGACGATGGGTGAGGCGTCGGCGAGTCAACTTCGAATCTGGGAGCATGCGCTGCCGAGTTTGGTAACGCGCGTAGGCTGGTATGCGTCTTTGTCAGCGGACGCTGTTGCCCATGTTCGACCTGAGAACGAGGTCGCCGACATTCGTGCGCAGCTGGAAAGTTTTCTGCAGGATCCTGAGCGCTTCGCGCGCATGGGCCAACACGGACGCCGCCTTGTAGAAACAGAACATCATCCGAAAGCCTATGTCGACACGATAATCTCTCTCTATAAGAATGCGCGTCACTTCAAACTAAAACACGCCGCCTACAATCTGGCACAACGAGCGGGCGC
>Ga0079216_10000125_pt1 | contig 15618 bp, 10 predicted proteins | sample NCAS100_FD_77008 | JGI IMG/M metagenome (GOLD analysis project Ga0079216, IMG submission 77008) | Agricultural soil microbial communities from Utah to study Nitrogen management - NC AS100 | ecosystem: Environmental > Terrestrial > Soil > Agricultural land | place: USA: North Logan, Utah...
GGTGGGTTCGACGTCATGCCGGTTGACCCTTGTAACATTGCGACTCGAGCAAAGTTCGCAACTGTCTGGGGCACCGGCGGGATCGGGCTTCGGAGCGGCTTATCCCTCCCGCCGCTTGCATAGGTCGTGTCCCTCGCCGTGATTGTTCGCGAACCCACGACGGCCAGGCGACCCATGCGACGCTTTTCCTTTCTTACCGGATTAATCCTTCTCAACCTTTCCGTTTCGTCCCTGCACGCCCAGCGCGGGGCCGGTGCGGGCCGCGCTGGTGGAGAAGGCGGACCTCCGGGTCCGAACCGCAACGTCCTGATCGTGCCCGGCGAACGGCACGGCCCCAGCGTCTTCACGCTGGCCAACTATCCGGAAGTGAAGCCGCTCGTTCCCGGCCAGATCGACTGGAAGCACTACCACACTTCGGTCGAGATCGAGGAGTTCATGCGCAAATGGGCGCAGCAGTACCCCGATCTCATCGACCTCTATTCTGTCGGCAAGAGCTTCGGAGGACGCGACATCTGGCAGATGACGCTCACCAACAAGAAGACCGGCGCCCACACCGACAAACCGGCCGCTTTCTTCGAGGGTGGCCGCCACTCGGGCGAGATCTCGAGCACCGAGAGCGTCTTCTACCTGATGTGGTACCTGCTCGAGAACTACGCGAAAGATCCGTCGATCAAAACCCTGCTCGACACCAAGACGATTTATCTCAAGCCCCTCAATAATCCCGACGGGTCAGACATGTATCGCCTGACGGCGCAGAGCAATCGCAGCTCGGTGCGTCCGCAGGACAACGATAATGACGGGCTGCTCGACGAAGATCCCTGCGAGGATATCGACGGGGATGGTCACTGCCGGCAGATGCGCAAGTTCGTCGGCATGGGGAATGGCACGTTCGTCGTTGACACGGCCGACAAGTCGGGTCGCATGATGCGTGGCGTGGGTCAGGGCCGCGGTGACTACATGATGTATCCCGAGAGCTGGGACAACGACGGCGACGGCCGCATGAACGAAGACGGCGTCGGTGGCCTGGACCTGCACCGCAACTATCCCGCGAACTGGCGCCCCGAGCGTGAGGCAACCGGTCGTGGCTGGACCCAGTTCGGCGCCGGCGAATTTCCGACGTCGGAGCCCGAAACTCGCGCGGTGGTGCTCTGGGTGCTGACGCATCCGAACATCGCGGTCGCCAACTCGATGGACACGTCGGTGCCGATGCACCTGCGCGGCCCGTCCACGTGCGAGCAGACCGAGTGCATGTTTCCCTCGGACCTGAAGCACTACCTGCATTTCGATTCGGTCGGATTGTCGATCACGAAATATCCCTGGGCGGGCGATGTGTATCGCACCTACGCCACGCGGGGGGGCCGCAACCCGATCACCGGGGAAGAGCCGGATCCACAGCCGCTCTTCGGTCATGGTCCCGACTTCGGCTACTTCCACCTCGGCACGATCTGGTACGGCGACGAGATCTGGAATGGCGGACGCGAGAAGGACTACAACAACGACGGCAACATCGACAATTACGAAGTCCTGCGATTCTGCGACGAGGAGTTCCAGGGGACCTGCTACCAGAAGTGGACCAAGGCAAATCACCCCACGTTAGGCGAAGTGGAGGTGGGCGGGTACAACCCGAAGTTCTTCAGCCAGAACAGCCCGCCGCAGGCGCTCGAGCGATGGGCGGGCAACCAGGCGATGTTCAACCTGTACATGGCGAAGTCGCTGCCGCAGGTTGAAATCACGGACGTGGCGGTCGCGCCGGCCCGCGCGGCCAAGGACTCCGCCACGCACGAATTGCGCGTCACGGTGCGTAACACCGGCCGGCTGCCCACAGCCCTCGAGCAGGCGAAGCGCGTGAAGATGGTGCGTCCCGACAATCTGACGCTTCGCGGCGGTGGTACCACGCGCATGGTTGGACGGGCGCCGGAGTTTTTCTTGAACGGGGGGGAAACGAAAGTCGTGACGATTCGAATCCGCGCCGGTGCAGCAGAAGCGGATCGGGCGTTCAGCATAAGGCTGTCGTCGACGCGGGGCGGGATTGCGACGAGGGACGTGCGGTTGAACTGATAATTGGATGGGGGATGGGGGATGGCAGAGTGGGAAAAACTGCCGACAGAGTGCCACTGAATTCAGTGGAAATCGGGCGTGAAGTTCATCCCTCATCTCCCATCCGCCATCCCCCATCCCATTTCATTTCGCGCGGGCCCACCGAACCATCTCGCGGAGGGAAGGTTCTTTCCCGTACATCAGCATCCCGACTTCAAAGATGCGACCCGCCAGGCGGCGGAACAGCCACACCGTCAACACAAGCAACGCGATCGACGCGACAATCTCCACCGGTGCCGGGTTCGACAGCAGCACGCGCAACGGCATGGCGGCGGGACTCGTTAGGGGAAACAGCGACAACACCCGGGAAGCGATGTGATCCGGGTCCCGTAACACCGACACTGACATCGCCATCGGCAGAAAAGGCAGGAACATGATCGACGTCCGGGTCGACGTATTGGGATCGTCGATGGTCGAGGCAAATGCGGCGAACGCTGCGTTCCACATCGCCACGGCCAGGGTCGAAAATACGACCAGGATCATCACCACCCACGGCCGGACGATGATGTCCGGTATCGGGAAATCCCAGGTGAGTCGGGCCACCGTGGCCAGGATGATGCCGCCGAGTACCATGTTGGCGATCGTCGCCATGGAATACGCACCGATGCCAAGGATCTTGCCGTCGATCCACGCCTGAGGTGGAATGATCGCCGTGATCGACTCGGTGACACGAAGCTGTTTTTCGCCCGTGATGCCCGTCAGCAGGTACGCCATGCTCGTGAAGATGGACATGATCACCAGGCCCAGGAACATCGCGGCCAGCAGGCGTTCGGGCAGACCGGCGCGCTGCCGATCAGGATCCGTGAATCGAACGGAAAGCTCCGGAGGGGACAGGATTGATTCGAAGGATGATTCGCTCAACCCCGACTGGCCCAGTCGTTCGCGCCTGACGAATTCGGTGAGGATGCCACGGAGATCCATCAGGAAACGTGGATCCTTCTCCACGAACAGCTCGAAGCTTCCATCGACTCGGCGCCGCAACACACCGCCAAGGTCACCTTCATCCAATTGCCGTGTGCGTTCCGCGGTGTCGCTCGGCGCGGGCACGAAACTCAAACGACTGCCCGGCACCGGGCGAAGCTCGAATCCTTCAGTGGCTACGGTGAAGGCGCGACGCCCACCGGTCGCCAGCTTGCCAACGCCGTATGACAGCGCGCCCAGTCCGATGAAGATGAAGAGCCCGATGAGCTGGTCCTTCCACTTGAAGTAGCGGCGGAATTCCCAGCCAGCAACCAGTCGCACCCGCTTCCAGTGGGTCATGGTGACCCTGCCTGACGCACATCGTCGTCGCGAACGGCGCGGACAAAGACGTCGTGGAGCCGCGGAGGTTCCGTGCTGATGCTGCGGATGGACGACCGCGTGACCGCGCGTGCCAGGAACTTCGACACTGAACTTCCATTGCGCAGCCTGACGTGCAATTCGCTGGTTTCGCCGTCGATTGTCAGATCCTCAACGTCGGGATCGTCGCGCAGGACATCGGCTGATGCGCCATCTTCGAACGTGAGGCGGACGTGTGGTCGAGCGTCCAGCCGGCCATGTAATTCGTCGAGGGTGCCGGACAGGATCTCCCGTCCCTTGTTCATCAGCAAGACGCGGTCAGCAACGCGCTCGACCAGGTCCATCTGGTGCGCGCAGAGAATGATCGTCGTGCCCTGCTGGCGAAGCTCGCGGACGAGGTCGAGAAAAAATTCCTGGCTCAGCGGGTCAAGACCGGTGAAGGGCTCGTCGAGGATCGCGAGCCGTGGTTGATGGATAATCGACGCAATCAGCTGCACCCGCTGCTGGTTTCCCTTCGAGAGCGCGTCGACGCGATCGTTGCGGCGGTCGAGCAGGTTCACTCGCTCGAGCCACTGAAGCGCGCGACGTGACGCATCGTCTTTCTCGAGCCCGCGCAACTGCCCGAAGTACACGAGTGTGCGGAGTACGGGGACCTCGCGATACAGGCCGCGGTCCTCGGGGAGGTAAGAGGTGAGCAGCGGCGGCATCGCCGACGAGGTTGACCCGTTGATCGACACGGTGATCCGACCTTCATCCGGCCGGATCACGCCGATCAGCATTCGAACCGTTGTCGTCTTTCCTGCCCCGTTAGGCCCCAGCAGCGAGAAGACCTCGCCGGGATGAACCTCGAACGACAGGTTGTCCACCGCCCGTCGCCCGGCGAATGTCTTCCCGATGCCGGTGACGCGAACCAGCGGCTCCGTCACGGCACTGTGATTGCGGGCTTTGGCGGCGATGGCGGCGGCGAGTTCGTGGATTCAGGAACTCGTGACTTCCTCATAGGCGCACGTCAAAACATCGCGCGGATTGGCCTGGCCGAACCGCCCGAAGTTCTCGAACCCCGGGAGTGGATCGCGCATGACGAGGATTTCGTCGCGCGTCTTGCCCGCCTTGTGCTGCGCTTCGACGAATGCGAGGACGGCGCCGAGGTACTCGCGGAATCGGGTGATTTCAGCCGAGCCGCCGACGACGCCAGTCGGTCCCAGGCTCGTATTCGCGTGGCCGAAGATGTAGACCGTATCGTTCGCGTGGTTCTTCATCGCGTTGTCGAGGACCTTCATCCAATTGCGTATGGTGGCGCCGGCACTGCGATCGACCACAGGATGCCGCTGGTTGAACATCAGGTCTCCCATGTGGACGACATTCGCGCGCTCGAACGTGATGACGGCGTCGCCGCTGGTGTGCGCGCGGCCGTAATACTTTGCGCTCACCTTCTCGTCGCCAACATCGGCGGACCACGTCTCGGTGAACGTCGTGTCGGGGTACAACTGCTCGGTGGTCGGCGGCTGCTGACCCGGCGGTTGCCGCATGTGCTCATCCGCTTTGGCGTGCGCGACGACTTTTTTCGTTGAACCCTTGAAGGAGATGTTGCCACCGGTGTGGTCGACGTGGTGATGTGTGTTGATCAGGAAGTCGACACCGCGACCGCCGGCGCGCTCCTTGAGTCCGGTCAGGCAGGCAGTGGCTTCGGCGGGGAATTGGCTGTCGACGACCACGACCGCACCAGGATTGACGAGCCAGCCGATGGTGCCGCCGCGCATCGAGAAGTAGCCGGCATTGCGCCGGATCGGCGTGAAGACCGGCGTCGGTGGCGGACCCTGGCCCTGCCACGCGTTAGCGAAGTGTGGGCGGCCGATGATACCGACTGCGGCGGCAGCGGCGGATGTGACGAGGAAATCGCGGCGACTGACCGACATTAGGAGCTCTCCATCGGGAGGTGGTTCGGGTCCGGCAAGGGTACGGTGCGGCGCGTGACCCATCAAGCAGCCTTGCTTCGTTTTGCTGGCTCAGTCCGGCATGGGCCCGTAGATTGGCATCGCAAGACGACAGGAGACTTGACGCTTGGCGGCTGAACTTCGGGAACGACTGCAGGCTTCGCTCGGCAGCGCGTATTCGATCGATCGCGAACTGGGCGGCGGAGGCATGTCGCGAGTTTTTGTCGCCGACGAGACGGCGCTCGGTCGCAAGGTCGTCATCAAGGTGCTGCCTCCGGAGCTGGCAGCCGGCGTCAATGTCGACCGGTTCAAACGCGAGATCCAGGTTGCCGCGCGGTTGCAGCATCCGCACATCGTTCCGGTGTTGTCGGCCGGGGAGTTCGAGGGGCTTCCGTTTTACACGATGCCGCTCGTCGACGGATCGAGTGTGCGGGCGCGGTTGGCGAACGGACCCCTTTCGATCACCGAGACCGTCAACATCCTGCGCGAGGTGGCGCGAGCGCTCGCCTATGCGCACGCGAATGGTGTGGTACATCGCGACATCAAACCTGACAACGTCCTGTTGACCGGTGGAAGCGCGACGGTCACCGACTTCGGTATCGCGAAGGCATTGAGCGCCGCGCGCGTCGAGGGTCCGGAGTCGCCGACGCTGACGGCGATGGGGACCTCACTCGGTACGCCGGCGTACATGGCGCCGGAGCAGGCCGCGGGCGATCCGTCAACAAATCATCGCGCGGACGTCTATTCGTTCGGCTGTATGGCGTACGAGTTGTTGACCGGTCAGCCGCCGTTCGCCGGCCGCACGCCGCACAAGCTGTTCGCGGCACACATGGGTGAGAAGCCTGTCCCCGTGACCGACGTGCGGCTCGATGTACCGCCTTCGCTGGCCGATGTCGTGATGCGCTGCCTGGAGAAGGAGCCTGACAATCGTCCCCAGGAGGCCGCGGATATCGCGCGAGTGCTGGACAGCGTGACGTCGAGCGGAACCGGCCAGGCGGCAATGCCGGCCGTGTTGTTAGGCGGACGCGGCATGCTGGGAAAGGCCTTGGCACTCTACGCGGCGGCGTTTGTCCTCGTCGCGGTCGTCGCGAAGGCGGCCATCGTCGGTATCGGACTGCCCGACTGGGTCTTCCCCGGCGCACTGGTCGTCATGGGTCTCGGCCTGCCGGTGATCCTGTTCACGGCCTTCGTGCAGGCGGCCACCCGGCGCGCGCTGACCGCGACGCCGACGCCGGGTGGTTCGACGGTCGGCCAGGGGACGATGGCGACGATCGCCGTGAAGGCCGCACCGCTGGTGAGCTGGCGGCGCACTGCGCTCGGCGGAGCGGTCGCCGTCGGTGGGTTCATCGTCCTCATCGGCGCCTGGATGCTGATGCGCGCGTTAGGCATCGGGCCGGCGGCTTCGCTCATGTCCTCGGGCAAGCTGGCGGAGAAGGACCGGGTCATCCTCACTGAGTTCAAGGGACCGGCGACTGACACCCTCATGGGTCCAACGGTGACGGAAGCGTTCCGCACCGACCTGGCGCAGTCGGCGAGCCTGAGCGTCATGCCGGTCACGCAGGTGCGCGAAGCGCTCCAGCGGATGCAACGCCCGATCGGCACGCGGGTTGATTACGCGCTGGCGCGTGAGATTGCGTCCCGCGAAGGAATCAAGGCGGTCGTCGAGGGTGAAGTGGTGACGCTCGGCGGCGCCTATGTACTCTCGGCGCGGCTCACCGCGGCACAGTCCGGCGAGGAACTCGCCTCCTTCCGCGAGACGGCCGACGATGCGGCCGACATCATCCCTGCAATCAGTCGCCTCTCGAAGAAGCTCCGCGAGAAGACCGGCGAGTCGCTGAGGAATATCCAGAACGCGCGCTCATTGGAACGCGTCACGACCCCGTCGCTGCAGGCGCTCCAGAAGTACGTGGCTGGCGTGCGCGCGCTGGAGGAAGACGGTGACTGGGGCCGCGGGCGGGCGCTGCTCGAGGAGGCGACAACCATCGACACTGGATTCGCGATGGCCTTCCGGAAGCTCGCGGTCGAAATGAGCAATCGCTTCTATCCGCGACCGCAGGTAACGGCGACGATCCAGAAGGCCTACGACCACCGTGATCGCCTCAGCGAATCAGAGCGTTACCTCACAGTCGCCGGTTACTACCAGTACGGCCCCAGGCCCGATCGGGCCCGCATCATCTCGGCGTACGAGTCGCTGCTGGAGATCGATCCGCTCAATGTTGCCGCGCTGAACAACCTGGCCACGCAGCTCATGTTCCGGCGGGAGAACGCCAGGGCGGACGAGCTCCTGAAGCGGGCGATGACACAGCAGGCCGCGGCGGTTTTCTACAACAACGCGATCAGTGCCCAGGCCCGCCAGGGCAAGACGGAAGAGGCGCAGCAGACTCTGGCGGCGTACGCCGCGGCGCTGCCTCGCAACCCGGGTCGCGCGACCATGGCTGCGAACCTCCACGCCTTGTCTGGAGACTACGCGGCGGCCACCAGGGTGGTGGACAGCCTGCGTCAGGCACGAGTCGGCGAGCCGGTCGTACGGCAGAATACTGACTTCCTGCTCGGCGTCTACGCCGCATCCCAGGGACGAATCGGCGAGGCACTGCGCCGGTGGGTCAGCGGCAACGATGCGCAACTCGCGATGGGCAACAAGGTCGGCGCGCTCCAGACGCGACTTGATGCGGCCCAGATGGACGCCTGCTTCCGAGGCAATCGCGAGCGGGCGCGGCGCGAGATCGACCAGGCGTTGATCGACCACCCGCTCGACTCGCTCCTGCCGATCGAGCGTCCGTACGACCGCCTCGTTGAGCTGTACGCCATGGTCGGCGACCCGGCCAAGGCGCGCACCATGCTCGCCGCCTTTGAGCGCCGACGCGCGGAGGCGGAGTACCTCGCCGATGACCGGACGCATCATCAGATGCTTGGCCACATCGCGATGGCCGAGCAGCGATACGCGGACGCGGTGACGGAGTATCGCGCTGCCGATGAGGGGAGCTGTGTGGTCTGCGCGTATCCGGCGATTGCCAGAGCCTATGACCTGGGCGGACAGGCCGACTCCGCCATCGCATTTTTCGAGCGGTACGTTTCCGTCCAGCTGGATCCGATAGGCCAGGTGTTTCAGAACGCATACTCACTTGCCGGCAGTCACAAGAGGCTCGCCGAGTTATATGACGCGAGAGCCGACCGCGAAAAAGCCAGGTCGCACTACTCCACGTTCATAGAACTCTGGAAGGACGCCGACCCGGACCTGCAGCCGCTCGTGCAGAAGGCGAAAGCGCGGTTAGCCGAGCTGCAGCGCGCTGAGCGTTAGGCACCGACCTCGCGAGAGCTGCGGACTTTCTCCGCGAACTCGCTCCTTGTTAGTGCGCTGGACCTCAACCGCGTCATTGCCAGCGGCCACTCGGCTGGCGGTGCGCGTTGAAGCAACTGGTCGCCCGAATGCCGAAATAGATCTGATCCGCGCTTGACAGTTTGTCAGGCCCCTTGTAAGCTGCTCCTCCCCGCGCGCCTAACAACGCGCGGGTACCCTCTCAGGACCTGCCTGTGATGAGCATCACCTTCAACCTCAATCGCGTCGACGTCCCGGTTTCCCGGGCGTGGGCAATCGCCAGGTCCGTGGCGACCCCGCGTATTTGCGTCGACTCAAATCACGGAGCAGGCAAGAGAGCATAGTTCACCCGCGTCCCGCGGACGACTCCGCCCCACCTGCTTCCCATGAAAAGCAGGTGGGGTTTTTTGTGGTGCGTGCCGACGCTACCTGGCAGCATCAGCACCAGCAATCAGCATCAACCCCAGCAAGGAGCAATCAGCACGCAGCGGAGACCTTATGACTACCGAGACGAAGACTCAGACTCCTGTCGTGGAGCCTAACCAGAAGCCACCAGTGCCGGCGAACGGACCCGGTGGAGAAACCGTGTACGTGCCAACCGGCTCCAGGCTCGCCCAGCTCTGGGCCGACCTGAAGCTGGCGGCGCGCGGCACCCGGCATGACTACACCTCCGGCCCCATCGGGCGGGCGATTTTTCTGCTCGCCGTCCCGATGGTGCTGGAGATGATCATGGAGTCGATCTTCGCCGTTGTTGACATCTTCTTCGTGGCGAAGCTCGGCGCCGCCGCCGTGGCGACGGTGGCTCTCACCGAGTCGATGATGGCGATCGTCTACACGCTCGCCTTCGGACTCGCGATCGGCACGACGGCCACCGTCGCGCGACGCGTCGGCGAGAAGGATCCCGACGGCGCGGCCAACGCCGCGGTCCAGGCGATCGCCCTCGGGCTCGTCGTGTCTATCACCCTTGGCGCCTTAGGCGCGATTTTCGCGCCCGACCTGCTGCGCCTGATGGGCGCCGGTCCCGACGTCCTCGCGACCGGCACCGGCTTCGCGCGCGTCATGCTCGGCGGCAGCGCCAGCGTGTTCATGCTGTTCGTCATCAATGCGGCGTTCCGCGGCGCCGGGGACGCGGCGGTGGCGATGCGCGTTCTCTGGTTCGCAAACCTGCTCAACATCGTGCTTGGACCCATGTTCATCTTCGGACTCGGTCCATTCCCGGAGTTGGGCGTTGCCGGCGCGGCCGTTGCGACCACCATCGGCCGGACGGCGGGCGTCCTGTTCGCAGCGTCGCGCTTATGGCGCGGCGCCGGGCATATCGCCGTGCACCGGCAGCATCTGTCGGTTCGTCTCCGTGCGATGGTCAACCTCGCCCGGCTCTGCGCGGTTGGTACGCTGCAGATCCTGCTGACCACGACAGCATGGATCGGGCTGATCCGGATCCTGGCGACCTTCGGTAGCGTGGTGGTCGCTGGATTCGGGATCGCCATGCGCATCGTGATTTTCGCGCTGCTTCCCGCGTTCGGCTTGAGCAATGCCGCCGCAACCATGGTGGGCCAATCGCTGGGGGCAAAAGATCCAGCCCGTGCCGAGCGCGCGGTCTGGACGGCGTCGCGCTACAACCTGGGGTTCCTTGGAGCGTTAGGCGGCCTGATCGTGCTCTTTGCGCCGTGGATCGTGGCGGCCTTTACGTCCGAGGCCGGCGTGGCGAGTGTGGCAACGCTGGGACTCCGGGTCATCGGTCTCGGCTTCCCGCTCTATGCGTTCGGCATGGTGATCACCCAGTCATTCAACGGCGCGGGCGATACGTGGACGCCGACCTGGATCAATGTGTTCGTCTTCTGGCTGTTCGAAATTCCGCTGGCGTGGACGCTTTCCAACTACACCAGCCTGGGATACCTCGGAGGCTTTGTTGCGATTCTGGCGGCGTATTGTGCGCTCGCTATCGTCAGCGCGGTCGTCTTCCGTCGGGGACGTTGGAAAGTGAAGAGCGTTTAGAAAGCGGACGTGGGACGTGGGAGATGGGTGGAACCCGAGATCTGATGACGCGGTGGTGATCAGATGTCAAGTTCCTCCCACCTCCCACCTCCCACATCCCCATCCCCCATCCCCCATCCCCCCCCTCCCCCATCCGTATTAAAAAGCCCAGTTGTCGGCTGACGAATTCCGCAATGGGGCCAGTCCGTTGAACTTTGACACGGCCTTCTCGACGTTGCATGAATCGTTGCGATAGGTCTTGGTACCGTTACCGATGTTGCTCGGCGGAACGATCTGACCGAGCAGCACATTCAGTCCGGTCACCAGCGCACCGTTTACGGTATTGACACCGTTCGACGTGAACGTGCCGCCGACGAGGATGATCCCATCCCATTGCTGGCCCCCGAGGATGGTCATGTCGTTTTTCACGATGAGCATTCCGCGCCCGCTGGTGGGAAGTGTGAACGGCAACGTCTGATCTACGTAAATGACCGGCCAAGAGTTCGCGTTGCTGAAGCTCGGCCAGGCGCCGCCCGGGATGACGACTTCGGCGGACAGCGCCATCCCGGCCAGGATGGTCACCCAGTCGACACCAACCATACCATTGGCCGCAGGCTGCGACCCCATGTTCAGGATGGGCGGCGACCCGCTGGGAACGGATGAACCACCTGCCTGCGTATAACCCGGATTGTTAGGCACTGCGACACCAGCGACCGGTGTCCCGGTCCCGCAGTTGTCGGCACCGGAGATCGTTCCCTGCCCACCGTTTTTCAGAAGGCCGCTGAGGCTTGTCCAGGCCGCAAGCGTCGGCATGTCCACATCCTGCCACTGCGCATACTGCGCGAAGACACGCTCCGCGACTGGCGTGCGCACCGGCCGGTTGATCGTGCGGACCGCGCGCGAACGGATCAGGAAGAGCGGTGCACTTCCCGCGACGGACGGGCGAACCCGCTGGACCTTTACCCAGGCATAGCCGTCGCTGAACACCATGTGAGCGGAGTCGGGGCCGACGAACGTCGTCGGCGCGAACCCGGGAAGGAGCGCCGTCGGATTCGTGATGAACTGGTCATATGCCGAACGCGCCAAGGCATGTGCTTCCGACGCTGCGCCCTGGTCTTCGACCGTCCGTCGCTCGCTGCCGACCGCGCCCAGTGCCGCCGTTGCGGCGACCGACAGGACAACGATCAGGACGAGCGCGAGCACCAGTGCGATGCCCTTGCGAGATTTGCCGACGAGTCGGCGGCGTACCTGCGAAGTGCGGTTTCTCATGGAAGTCAGTTGAGGCGGTTCATGAAGAACACCGCGGTCTGCATCCGCGACGTTTCCGGCGTTGTGCGGCCGAAGCGCGCGCGTTCGCTGGCACCCACCAGCTCCAGACCGATCCCCCGGATCTCCGACAACGTCGGAACGCCGGTGTCCACGGTGTCCTGGTCAGCGCGGTAAAAGCGGAAACGCGATGCGGCGTCGAACGGTGACGCAAGTTCTTCGGTCGCACCGGACGTCACTTGCGTGCGCCACAGGCCAACACGGCCGGTGAACGCGGTGGAGTTTGCAAAGTCGTAGCGCACGTTCTGGTACAGGAAGGCGACGCTGCCGACTGCGCCGGCAGGCATCTGCGGCGTGACGTAGACCATTCGTCCGCCATCCACCATCGTTATGTTCGCGGTCGGGTCGTTGCACACGGCGTTGCCCCCGGCGGACATGGTGACGGATGCTTCGGTATACGCGTACACGCCGCTCTCCTGGCGATAGGCGTGGCCCGAGATGGAGGCCGAGGCAAGAACCGCCGAGTCGACCGGCATCAGGCTGAGCACCGTAGCGCCGCCGGTGTTGCCGCATACGAGTCCCATGACAACGGGGACGCGTAGGGTCACGGACGACGCGGACGCTGAAACCACGCCGCTGCCGGTTTCCACCATGCGCGCTTCAGACATCAGCAGGTTGACCGGCCCTCGTGACACTGCGCGTGCATTGAGCCGCTTGGTCTGCAGGTCTGCAAACCGCGCTTGGGACGTAAACGTTCTGAGGATCGAGAGGCCGACGAATCCGAGAAGCGTCATTGCCACCAGCAGCTCGACGAGGCTGATCCCGGAGCGGCGGGAGAGACGAGGGGTTCTCATGTGCCGAAGGGGTTCACGGTGATCGGTCCCTTTGCGCGGTTCAGGTACACCGTATCCGGTCGCGCCCAGGACGTGGATGGCGACACGATCAGGCGAACGCGCTTGTAACCTGCGCCATCGGTGATGTCGGTAACCGCGATACAACGCGTGTAGGTCAGCGTGGTGCTCGTGGTCGTACTGCAGCCGACGCGGACCGCCAGCGAGTCGTAAGGCATCGACGCGATCTTGTTCAGCTCCTGGAGAATGATGCCGTCACGGCTCGATTGCGTTGCCAGGCCGGAGGCGCGACGGGCCGCGCTGACCGTCATGCCGGCTGCGCCGAGGAGGCCGATGGAGAGGATCACCATGCCGACCATGATCTCGAGCACGGCGACACCTTTGCGGTTCGCGACAATGCGCTTTCGTTTCGTCGTCATCGTTATGCTCAGTTGACCGTCACGCGACTGAACCCTGTCCGACTCACCGTGAGTTGGCGGACAAAGCTTCCGTTCGTGAGCTGGATGGTGAAAGCCGCTGAACTGACGCCATTCGGGAAGATCTCGACCGAAGCCGGTGTCATCGTCACGGCGTCGAGCATGTATTCAGATGTTCCGCGGAGTGCGCGGCTGTGGTAGATCGTCGCCGGATTCGTTCGATCGGTCACACGCACTTCGCCTGACGCGGCGTCGTACGTAAGGGTGACCGGTTTTCGCTGCCGGGCGGCAACCGCAAACGCCGCCGGGATGTCCGCGCTGAGCGCACTGGCGGCGCCAATGACCCGGCGCTGCCGGATACCATGGTTCATCCGCGGAAGTCCGATCGAGAGCATCGTGCCCAGGACTACGACCACGATGACCGATTCCACAACCGTGAAGCCGCGGCGACCGCGCGAACGCTTCATATGAGAGAGCAACCGTTCAGAAGTCATGTCTTTGCACCTGAGTGGTTTGCAGATCGATTCGGACGTACATCACATCCGAGTTGTGCGCTGCACCCCGGTAGGGCAGGACTTGTGCCATGGAAGGCCGAAAGTGTCACATGGGGAGCCGGCGTTATGCGGAAGGCGCCGAACGTCACGTGACGGACGTTGCCCCAGGGCCACAGCCGCCGAATCGGCGGCCGCGCGGGGCGCCTAACCGGTTGTTACGCCACGGGAAACGGCACTCTCGTGTACTCGACCCCTCAGTGGACGCGGAAAATGGGGTGTGGGGACAACAATTCTGATGCCGAAGGCGGAGGTGGGACGTGGGAGGTGGGAGAAACCCGACATCCGATTCCACGGTTCGCAAAGATCAATGGGGTCTGACCCCATTGCTCACAGGGCTGGTAGCTTGAGGCCCCATGACTGACGTTAGCGAAGGCCGCTGGATCCGCCGCCTCGAATTGGGGATCCTGGCCGTCGGCATCGGAGCACGAGCGGTTCGGTTCCTGGAGCAGCGACCCCTCTGGATTGACGAAGTGCTCATCGCGCTGAACGTTCTTCCGAACGGTCCACCCGATTTTCTGCAACCGCTCGAGCTCAGCCAGATCTCACCGGTTGGGTTCCTGATTGGCGAATGGCTCGTCACTCGCGCGGCTGGCGCCGGTGAACAGGCGCTGCGTTTCCTGCCATTTGTCGCGAGCATCGCCGCGCTCATCGCATTCAACCGGCTCGCTCGTCGAACGCTGGAACCGGCAACGGCACTTCTCGCGACCGCGCTGGCAGCGTTGTCGCCGCTGCTCATTTATTACGCGGGCGAAATCAAGTCGTACACGTTCGACTGGCTCGGCGCGGTGCTCCTGATGCACGCGACGCTTTCCCTGGCAGAAGATCCAAACCCGCGTGCGTGGATGCGGTGGAGCGGCATCGCTGGATTCGGTGCCCTGATGTCCACTGCCGCGCCGTTTTTCGTCGCAGGTTGCGCGTTGGCGTTACTGGCCGTCCCAGCGATTCGCGCGCCCCGCACGCTGATTCGTCTTGTCGTTGCAACCGCGCCAGCCGCGCTCCTTTTTGCCGTCCAGTACTTCACGACCTACTCGTCGGACTTCACGCGAGTGGCGATGGAGTCGTACTGGAAAGGGCAGTTTCTCGACGCGCAGTTACCCCACGCGTTGGCGCAAGCGGCTCAATTGGCGCGCACGTTCGTCGTCGACGTGGTGTTCGGAGACCGCGTTGCGGAATCGATGCCACGGAAGAGCATGACGATTGTCGTGCTCCTGAGCGCGATCGGGGCGGTGGTCCTTACGCGGCGGTCGCCGCAGGTCGCCGCGATAGTGCTCGCCCCGGCAGTTCTTGCCGTGACGGCGGCGCTGATGCATCGGTGGCCCCTCACGTCGCGTTTGCTGCTTTTTCTCGTGCCGGCGCTGGCGATGGCCCTGGCATCCGGTCTCGCCGCACTTACGCAACTGCTGCCTTCTCGCGCTCGCGGCGTGGCGTTCGCGGCACTTTCGAGCCTCGTGCTCGTGGGTGCCGCCGTCGGCGTACGATGGGAATGGAACGAGAACAACCTGGTCATCGCGCTGCCTGACGCGTTGCGTTCGGTCAGGCAGAATAGCGACGCAAATGCCACGGTCTATTTCTCGAGCGACCTGGTGCCCGCCTGCACGTATTACCTCGGTTGGCACCCGGACCGGGTCGAGATGGGAGGGGGAGAGCGTAAAGGTGGTCGCGCGGCAGACCTGGGGCCGGGAGCCGGCGTTGTGACAACCAATTGCGCCGTGCACGGAGCCACAACCATCACCGGAACATGGCCGCTGTTCGTTAGGCGCTCACCAGGTGCGCCCAGGGAAACGCCCGTGCCCATCCAGTCGGAGTGGCTCGAGGCAGAGGGTGGTCGCATCCTCGCCGGAACCGGCAACGAATTGTGGTTGTTGCTGGGTCACAGCCGGCAACTCCATGAATCCCTGCCTGCCTGGCTCGAGGCACATGGATTGAGGCAAA
>Ga0079216_10000127_pt1 | contig 15602 bp, 8 predicted proteins | sample NCAS100_FD_77008 | JGI IMG/M metagenome (GOLD analysis project Ga0079216, IMG submission 77008) | Agricultural soil microbial communities from Utah to study Nitrogen management - NC AS100 | ecosystem: Environmental > Terrestrial > Soil > Agricultural land | place: USA: North Logan, Utah...
CGCAGACCACGACGTCGGCCGCCTCCCAGACCCAGGAGTCGAACGAGCTCGCCAAGCGCATCTACGTCCCACGCTCCGTGTTCGTGGCCGCGGCAGTCGGGGTCGGGCTCGTCAATCTCGTCCTTTCGATCGTTCCCCTGGTCCTCATCCTGCTCGTGACCGGATTCCCGATCCATGCGACGTGGTCTTTCCTGCCGGTGGCCGTTCTCATCGAGGCGCTCTTCGCGGCCGGAGTCGGTTTCTTTCTCTTCACCCTGGCCTCGCGGTTTTCCGACGTTCGCGAGATGTACCAGGTGATCGTTCAGACCTGGTTCTTCCTGACCCCGATCGTCTACCATCCCGCGATCGTTCCCCCGAAGTTCCGCTTCGCGCTCTGGCTGAACCCTCTCTACTATCTGGTCCAGACGTTCCGGAAGCCCGTGTACGACGGCGTTCTCCCGTCTCCCGCCCTGATCGGTGCGTCGCTCGCTCTTTCCGTGGTCGTTTTTCTCTCGGGCTGGATCTACTTCGCGAACCGAGCCGATCGGTTCGCCTACGAGGGCTGACGTGTCCGCGGCCATCCGGCTCGAGAAGGTGTCGGTCCGTTACCGGATCCCGCGGGAGCGGATCGGGTCGCTGAAGGAGTACGCGATCCGGCGGTTGAAGCGCCGCCTCTTTTTCGACGAGTTCGAGGCGCTGCGAGAGGTCGACTTCGAAGTCGGACCGGGCGAGGGCGTCGGGGTCATCGGAAGGAACGGCGCGGGCAAGAGCACCCTCCTGCGCCTCGTCGCGCGCGTCATGCTGCCGAGCGCCGGACGGGTCGTCGTGGTCGGCCGGACCGCCCCCCTCCTCGAGCTCGGCCTCGGGTTCCACGGCGAGCTGACCGGCCGCGAGAACATCATGCTCCACGGGACGCTGCTCGGCTTCTCAAGAGCGGAAATGCGCAGTCGGACGCCCCGGATCGTCGAGTGGGCCGAGCTCGAGGAGTTCATCGACGCCCCGGTGCGTACCTACTCGACCGGCATGGCCGCCCGGCTCGCGTTCTCGGTCGCGACGGACGTCGACCCGGACATCCTCCTCGTCGACGAGGCGCTCGCGGTCGGTGACGAGCGATTCCAGCGGAAGTGCCACGACCGGATGGAAGAATTCCGCAGGGCGGAGAAGACGGTTCTGTTCGTTTCGCACTCGCTTCCCCTGGTACGGGCAAACTGCGGGCGTGCGATCTGGATCCACGAAGGGCGGCTGGTGCGCGACGGAAGCGCGGCGTCCGTCACCGAGCTGTACCACTCCTGGTCTGCGGGCGAGGCCGTCGCGCTTCCTCAGGCGCTCTGACGTCTCGGGGCGCCCGCGAGGCTCCCGCTTGGAGCCGCTCCGGTCAGGTGTCGTCCGGCGCCTTGACGTGTCCTGGCGGTGGGCGAAAACGATAGACCTTCACTCCGGACCGATCGAAGACGAGCGTCGCGAAACGATCGAGGAACGGTGCGCTCAGAAAGAGGAATTGCAGTCGCTCGGCCGACCCCGCGTAATCAATCAGGTAGGAGATTCCCCTTCGTCTGAGAGCTTCGTAGAGTCGAAGGGGATCGTGCTCGGTGAGAATCGGTCGCAGCGCCAACGTCTCGACGGCGGATTCCAACGGGGCATTCAGATAGAAACGGATATTGTCCGCGCCAACGGCGAGAACCTTCTGTCCGGGCTCGACGATACCGTTCAGATAACGCGCCGCCGGATAAGCGCCCAGGGTGCGCAGCAGGAGTTCTTCTCTCTTTTCGAGGCCGAACGCCAAGCGGAGGGGAATCCTCTCGGGGATGTTCCAGAACTGGACCGGAAGGATAAACACCTGCGCAATGGCCCCGAGTGAGAGTAACCCCCAATTCCAAAGTTTCCACCGCGGCCCTCGCGACACTCGATCGACCGCCGCCACACCGAGGGCACAAACGACGGGCAGCACGGGAACGAAGTAGCGCGCGTATTGAAAGACGAGCGCCCAGGCCAGCAGATACGTCATACCCGCGGCGAGCAACAGCGACATCGAGGACCGGCGCTTGCCGACAAGACTGAGGCCGAGCGGCAGGAGAACGAGCAGGCAGAAACCGACACCTCCGCGAGGGAGCGCCTCGCCGAAGCGGCCGGTGTCGAAAGTGAAACGGAAAGGCAGCTCGAGGAGGGATCGCGCCGAGGTCCCCGTCCCGAAACCCGGGCCGAGAAGCGCCGCGGCGGTGAAGTCTGCCGGCGCGGGCCGAGAGCCTTCAAAAAGATGGCTCATCACCGGAAAGAACGGGTTTCCCGTGAAGACGTATCGAATTGCGTACCACGGAATCGATAGCGGCGTAACTGCGAGAATAAACCCCGCTGCCAGCTTCCATTTCGAACGGCGCAGAAAGCGTTTTCCCAGGAGATCCCGAAAGAGAGCGAGCACGATCACGGGAACCCCGAGGAGAGCCGTCAGTTTGGCGCCGATCGCGGCGCCGATGAGGAGTCCGCTCGCCCAGAGCCAGCCGGTCCGGGACTCGTCCCTCCAGCGCAGGAAGGATAGGAGAGCCGCGGAAAGAAACATCGCGGTCGCGAGCTCGATGTAGACCGTCGTCGACAGCCAGCTGACGAGCGGAGTGGAGTAGAAGAGCGCGGCGGCCCAGAGCCCGACTCGGCCATTGGCCACGATGCGCCCCATGACGTAGACCGAGAGAGTCGTGACGACGCCGGTGGCCATTGTCAGCAGCCTGGCCGCCGTCTGGCCATCGAGGCCAAGTGGCAGAGCCATCAGTGTCTCGACGAGCTGCGCGAAGTAGGAGTGCCAGAAATACTCAAGATCGACGAAGCCGCCGTTCTCCAGGTAGAGCTTTGGAACCGCCAGGTGATAGTTGAGTGAGTCGTAGTGAATCTCGGGAGCGACCGCCCAGACCAGATTCAGGAGACCGACGTATGCGATCAGGGAGGCGAGAAACCCCTGTTCGATCGTCGGCCCATCCGCCGGCAGCCGGAAAGCTCCGGCCCGTCGAGGTACCGCGCGGAGGCCGCTCCAGAGCCGTCGGCCCAGGAGGATCGTAAGTCCGGAAAGGCAAGCCCAGACCGATGCCGGCGTCAGCAGATGGAGCGCGCCGAGGATGAACCCAAGAAACGCGAGAAGGGCGAGCCCGAGCGAGAGTGAGACGGCCGACCACTCGAAGCGAGTGGCGGACGGCGTCGCGCCGATCAGGCGGAGCAACCGGTCGCCCGAGGATCCACCGAGGGCGAGAAGCCACGCCACGACGAGGGCGCTGCCGAGCCGCTGACTCAGGATCAAAATCACCAGACAGAGGACAGCGAACACAGCCAGCCAGAGGCGCGCGACATACCGTCGTGGAAGCAAGGCGAAGGAGAGCGTCGATGCCCCCAGGAATCCAACCGTCGTGAGCGCCCATCGAAGGTCGTAGCCAGTATTGAAAGGATGTCGGACCATTTCGAGTGCGGTCCACACGTAGAAAGCCGTCACAGCCGTCAGCCAGAGGCTCGCGGCCAAAGCGGCTATCGGAGGAAGCTGGCCGCCGCGATCCCGGCGAACTGCCGGGGACGAATCCTTCTCCGGGGTCCCGATTGTCCCGCTCAGAAACACCGATGGAGAGGGGTCTACCTCGATCACTCCCGGCGCCGCCTCATCTGGAAGCTTCCGCCCCCACCACGGAGACTTGGGGAGGGTCGGCCGCATTTACGGTTTGGGCGAGGCTTATGTTCTGGTCCAGTTGCGACGAACTCGGAAGAGCACGTGTGAACTCTCGGTCTCGTCTAACCTTCGTCACGCCCTCGGCTCGAGTCGAGCGATAAAGTGAAGCGACCGCTCGAACACCAGGCTTGCTGGCCAGGGGTACAGGTCGAGCTGGTCCCGCCATGTCGTTGCAACCAGGCCAGCCGAGGCGAGGGCGTTGATCCACGTTTCCTTCGGCCAGTAGTTGTATGGAAGAGCGACGCCGTGGCGCCGGTTCCCGACTCGATCCATGAGTCGCAATGTGGGGCCGGCAAGAAAACCTTCCAGGAGGTGGTCCTTGATCAGGATCGCCTTTCGCGCAACTCGCTTTGCCTCGCCCAGGAGGTACGCGGGATCGGGTGTGTGATGCAAAACGTCCACGAGCGCGACCACGTCGAAATGCTGGGTTGGGAACGGCAGCACGTTACCGTCGTATCGACTTACCGGTATGTGGGTTCGGGGTCGGAGCAAAACCTCGAGGCCTTCCATCTGGACATCTGGACGTTGGTCCGCAATCGCGCGTCCCAGGGATCCGTCGCCGCATCCGACATCCAGGACCGTGGCGTTCGCAGGTATCAGCTCGGCCAGGTGCCGAGCGAGAACTCGGATGCGCCGGCCGAAAACGTAGGAGCCGTGAACGTGGCCGGCAAGGCTCATCGGCGCTTCAAGCCCAACACACTGAGAAAAAAGCTGCTGAGAATTACCTGGAGACCCAGGGTGAGAAACGTGACGGACGGAACCACGACACGCAGCGATCTCGAGGGATCCAAAGGGCCGAACTGTCGAGCTCCCCAGGCTCCGGTGGAATAGATCGTTCCCGCGAGTCCGAGCAGGGTGAGAAGCATACCGACGGCGATGCCGACTTCCAGCGTGATGTACCGAAAGGCACGCGTCAGACGTGGATCCTCCGGCAGGAGCCCTTCGCCGATCGCGAAGATCTTCGTCAGTAGTCCGAACAGAACTGCTTGAAACCCGGCGAAGACGAACGCCATCGAATAGACGAGAGTGTGAACGTCGAAAGTTACTCTGCCAACAGTCCTTGGTCCGGGCAGCAGCCAAAGGCCGATTGTGGCGCCTGCCAGCATCAGCAGGCCGCCCGGGATCACGAACAGCCAGCGTGGGCTGAAGAGAAGCAGGAATCGGAGATGTCGCCAACCGTCTCTCCAGCTCCTCAGATGGGGACGGCGGCTTCGTCCATCTGGTGAAAGGATGATCGGAACCTCCGCAATCTTCATGCGGGCAAGGGTTGCTTTGACCACCATCTCGCTGGCGAATTCCATTCCGGTCGTCCTCAGGTCCATTCGCAGCGCCGCGTCTTTCGAAAAGCCTCGAAGACCGCAATGGAAGTCGCCACACGGGCTGCGAAACAGAAGCCTTCCCAGCGAAGATAGAACCGGGTTACCGAGGTATTTGTGAAGTGGGGGCATTGCCCCGCGTTCGATTTCTCCCGCAAACCGGTTCCCCATGACGAGGTCGAAGCCGGCGCGCAACCGCTCCAGAAACTGCGCGAGATCTCCGAAGTCGTAACTGTCGTCCGCATCGCCCATGATGATGTAGCGGCCCCGGGCTGCCTCGATCCCTCCGAGGAGAGCACTCCCGTAGCCGACGGCCGGCACCCGGATCACGAGCGCACCGCCACGCGCAGCGACTTCCGGCGAGCCGTCCGTGCTGCCGTTGTCCGCCACGATGATCTCGCCAACGCAGTTCATGTCTCGCAGCGCATCCCGCGCCTTTTCGACGCAACGTCCCACGGTCTCGGCCTCGTTGAGGCAAGGCATCACGATCGACAGCTCGATCTCTTCCTGCTCTTTCATCACCGCGTCTTTCGAACCATCGATCGTTCCAAGCCGGCCGGCAGAGTCACTTGCTTCGGAGCCAGTCGCGCTGCCGGGGGCGAACGATGAAGAGCATCGTGCCCGACGTACCGGTCCGATTCCGGACCGAGACCTGGAGGCCGCCCGGCCGGGAATAGAGATCGCGGGGCACAAGAGCAGTCAGCATATTCGATCCTCCGTAGACGGTTACGAGCTCTCGCGAACCGAACATCACGACGCTGTCCCTCGTGAATCGGCTCCCGCGAACGGCGATGGCGGCCTCACCCGATGGCTGGGGATTGAAGGGCTCGTCTGCCGTAGTGGAGCTCGGAATGAGTTGCTCGATGACCGGACCATCCGAGGCCAGCGCGTTGACCGGCTCCATACGCGGCTCGTACAGGACGAACGCGAGCGCCCCGTTTCGCTGGAAAAAGCGCTTCTCCCTCGGCTGCAATTCCGGTTCCCGGCGGATCGCCTCACGGAATGCCGCGTGCACCTTCTCGCTGAAGGCGAAGGAGTCCGAGCGAAGCACGAGAGGCTGACCCGGGGTTCGAAGCAGCGAGGCGAGCTCGCCGACGGGATCGGGCGAACTCGCAAGTTGCCAGACCCGGCTCTCAGATCGGATCGTGCCATTGCCCAGCACGAGGAGAGGGTCGGCGATCCCCCAATCGACGATTTGAACCCTCTGATCGGAGTGCTCACGCTGCAGGACATGCGCCAGATCCTCGATGGCTTCGGTCCAATTCCCACTCCCGCCGTTGCGGGCGAGTCGTGCGTGGAACGCGAGTCCGAGCTCGAGACTCGAGACGAAAACTGCAACGAACATGACGACCGCCGCGGCCCGAGAAACCCTTCGCCAGATGAGGCTCGGCGGCCGCGCTCTCCATAGCGACGCGATCGCCAGACCGACGAAGAGCTGTGGGAACGGATACATCGCCGCAACGTGGTGCGGGCCGGAAGCGATCGGAATCAGAGCGACGAAAAGGAAGGTCAGGACGAACACACCCGCGAAGAAGAGAACCGATCGTCTCCACGAGGGAGGCTCGAACCGAAAATCAGCCATAAGAACCGGCAGGGCGAGCAGAAGGCCCACGCCGAGAAGTGACCCACCGATCGCGCTCGCGGACTTGACCTGATCGCCGAGAATGAAAGTGGCGACCAGGGAACCGTCGAGCAACAGCCGAGCCGTTGCAATTCTGTCTTCCAAGGCCCCCGGGAGCGCCTGAATCCAGTTCGCGACCTCCGAAAGAGATCGGGGGATCGAAGCACGACTGCTGGTGACAGCGATCTGCTTCTCCATGGCGAGAGCGGCGCCGCGGGTCAACGCGTTGAAGACCAGAACCGGCCATGCTCCTACGAGGAATCCAGCTCCTGCCACGAACGCCTCGCGGCGAGTCGGTCGGATCGTGCGGCAGAACAGGAAGAAGGAAACTCCAACTGCGACGATGAAGGCGAGGAAGTTGATCCTTTGCGTCAGCCCCAGTCCCAGAGCACAAGCTCCGAAAAAGAGGTGTTTCCACTGCCGGTCCCGTGCCCAGCGCGAAAGAAGCCACAGAGCGGCAGACTGAGCGAAGAGGCAGAAGGAAATGACCCCGAAGTCGTGACGCGTCAGCAGGAGGTAGTTGAGATCCGTCGCCAGCAACAGCGCAGCCGCGGCCGCCGCCAGCCGGCCGAAGTGCTGCCGGACGAATGCGTGGAAGCACAGAACGCCGGCCAGGCCGAGGAGACTCGTCGTGACGCGGAGGACGGTCGCGGAGAGGCCGAAGAGGACGAACGCAAGGAAAAGAACGTACCCTTGGACGGGACCGATGTAGTCGCCGGGCATGAAGGGCAGGCTGCGCCCGAAAAGGCGAACGTACCGAAGCGGCGAAGCGTCGTCGCCCGGGAGGCCGAGGTACAGCTTTGCCGGCTGGACCGCGGTCCACACCTCGTCGCCGTACAGGCCCGGCTGTCGCAGGTTGCGGAACGCCGTCAGGGCGAAGAGCCCGATCAGGAGAAGACGAACCAGATGATCAGAAATCGGCGGGTCGACGCGATCCCGCTCCATCAGTCGCGTTTCCGCCTCATCCAGAAGCTTCCGCCCCCCCACCAGGGGGAGTTCGGAAACGTCTTCTGCATCTCCGGGCCGTGCTTCTGCCCCATGTATGCATTCGCGAAAAGGACTTCGAACTCCGAGTTGTAGGTGAGGAAGGCCTGCAGCAGATATTGTTCCGTCCAGAAGAGGCGCAGATCGACGATCCAGCGCCTCGGAAACTCGTTCGGAAGGAAAATGTCGTGGACGTGGACGATGACGCCGGGAGCGAGCCGCGGCAGAACCTCCAGGAAGAGGTAATTGACGTCGCCACCCGTCTTGACGACGTGCGAGGAGTCGATGAAGAGGATGTCGTTCTCGCGGAGCTGGTCGAAGAAGGGGAGCTCCACCTCCTGAACCTTCTTGGGGATCACGGCGCTCAGGCCGGGGAAGCCGCCCGCGAGAACCTCGTCCGGGTACGGCTCGATGCAGACGACGCGCGTGTCTCCATTCCGGATCGCGGCCTGCGCGGAGAGGCGCGAGGAGAACCCCGAGCCGACTTCGAGGACCAGTCGCGGCCGGAAGCTCCGGACGATGCAGTACAGAACGAGCGCGTCGGTCCCCTCGAACGCGCCGTTCTTCAGGAAGAACTCGTGCGGGGCCGCTCCGGGCTCGATCGGGATCCGGTCGTACTCGGCGCGGAAGCGGGGAAAAACCTCGCGAAGGAGCTCGAGCTGCTTCGCGACGTTCAGGTCGACGCCCGGAAGGTCCGAGGGCTTTTCCCAGAGCGACTCCGGCAGGGACCGCGTATCGGGGATGGGCTGATAGAAGTGGACCGGCGTGACGTGAAAGCCGCGCTCCTGCCAGAAACCGAAATACTTGTCGGCGAAGGGCCCGCTCGCGCAGGCGGGAAGGATCTCGGCGAGAAGACGCGCGAGCTCCTCGGCCCGTTCGGGGGTCCGCGCGAGGTCGAGGAGCTCCTGCCGAAGCGCGTCCCGTCCCGGTCGATCCGACGTCATGGATTCCCCCGGGATCGGGAGGTGCCCGTCCCTAGGCCCGACTGCGAGCGGCTCGATCCCGGTTCATGGCCGCGCTGATTCTAGCGAATCTCGCGAGACGAGCGGCCGAATGACCGGGCCGCCGCGCGTCTCGGTCGTCCTCATTTTCTGGAACGCGGAGAGGTTCCTGGCGGAGGCGATCGAGAGCGTCCTGCAGCAATCCGACGAGTCCTGGGAGCTGCTCTTTGTCGACGACGGGTCGAGTGACGGCGGTTCCGGGATTGCAATCGATTGCGCCAGCCGGTACCCGGACCGCGCTCGTTATCTGCGGCACGAAGGCGGGGTCAATCGGGGGATGAGCGCCTCGCGGAACCTGGGCATCGAACGAGCGCGGGGCGAGTACGTCGCGTTTCTCGACGCGGACGACGTCTGGCTCCCCGGGAAGCTCGCGGCCCAGGCCGAAATCCTCGAATCGCGTCCCGACGTCTCCCTGACCTACGGCCCGGTCCTGTTCTGGTTCGGATGGACCGGAGACTCCGGCGACGGCGGCCGCGACTCGATCGTCGCGACCGGTTTCCCTCCGGACCACGTCGTCTCTCCTCCCGAGCTGCTCCTCCGGTTCCTTCGCGGGAACGTGCCGGTTCCGGTGCTGAGCAGCGCTTTGGCGCGCCGGCGGCTGTTCGACGAGGTCGGAGCATTCGAGCCCGCATTCCGCGGTATGTACGAGGATCAGGTCTTTCTCGCCAAGGTCGCCCTGCGCAAGGAGGTCTTCGTCGACTCGGTCTGTCGGACGAAGTACCGCCAGCATCCGGACAGCTGCTGTGAGACCTCGATTCGAACGGGGGAGTACGCTTTCGATCGGCCGAATCCCTCCGAGCGAGCGTTCGTGGAGTGGCTCGACGGTTACGTCTCGGCGGAGGGCTTCGACCAGGGAGAGGTACGGGAGGTTGTTCGGGAGAAGTTGCGCCCGTACCGGCACCCGATCCTCGACCGCCTCCGGCGCGGCTCGGTCCGACTTCTCGCCCAGACCGACGAAAGCGTCGCGGGGCTCGGCCGATCCGCCGTGCGCCTGACGAGACGCGCGGTCGGCGGGCCGGCCGGCACGATCACCGCCGCCCCAAACCCCATCCGCGTTTCCGATCGGTCCCGGGTCGGGATGACGACGCTCACCTGGAGCTCGGAGCGGACGACCGAGGTCGAGGTCCGGGTCGGGGCGCCCGACGGAGCGCTGTTCAGTCGAACGGGGCCATCCGGCAGCGCGCCCACCGGCAAGTGGGTCAGCGACGGAACGACGTTCTACCTGCAGGACGCTTCGGAGGAGGGACCGCCGGACGCGCGGCGGACGCTGGCGACTGTGACGCTCCGAGTGGATGGCTCCCCGATCCCGTCGCCGCCCGCGGCTCGGAAGGGATCGGGCGCCGATGTTGCCCGGGCCGGTCCCACGGGCCGACCCGTGAAGACGCTCGTGACCGGCTGGTTCAGCTTCCCGGGGATGGGCGCCACGGCGGGGGACCTTCTCGCCCGCGACCTCCTCTGTGAGTGGCTCGAGAAAGCCGGGCGAGACTACGACGTCGCGCTCGCGCCCCCTTTTCCGGGCGGCGTCGACTGGCGGGACGTCGACCCGCGTCCCTACTCGCACGTCGCCTTCGTGTGCGGCCCGTTGTCGAAGGTCGCGCCGCTGCCGGAGCTCCTGGCCCGGTTCGCAAGCGCGAAGCTCGTCGCCGTGAACGTCTCGCTGGTCGAGGAGCGAGATCCCTCCTGGTGCACGTTCGACGTCCTCTTCGAGCGCGACGGACCGGAGGCCTCCCGCCCCGACATCACGTTTCTCTCCCGCGAGGCAAGGGTCCCGGTCGTCGGCCTGGTGCGGGTCGCGCACGCGCAACCGGAATACGGCGACCGAGGGATGCACGACGTCGCCGACGCCGCGATCGATCGCCTTCTCGCATCCCGCCGCGTCGCGGTGGTCACGATCGACACCCGGCTCGACGCCAACGAGACGGGTCTTCGTTCGCCCGCGGAGATCGAGTCCCTGATCGCCCGGATGGACGTCGTCGTGACGACCCGGTTGCACGGACTGGTGTTCGCGTTGAAGAACGGCGTCCCGGCGCTCGCGGTCGATCCGATCCGAGGCGGGGCGAAGGTCCACCGCCAGGCCGAGACGATCGGGTGGCCGGTGGTGTTCCTCGCCGAGGCGCTGGACGACGAAGCCCTCGGCCGGGGTTTCGAGTTCTGTCTGAGCCCCGAGGCGCGCCTCCGGGCCGCCGAGACGGCGGACCGGGCTGCTAAAATGGTCGAGAACGTTCGAGATCAGCTCGTCGCGGCGATGGCCCCTCCCGGAGAGATCGCGGACGTTTGAGCGGTCGGTTTCACACCTCCCTCGGACGGCGTGAGAGCGGTTTCGCTTCACCCCGGGCGGCCACAAGGTGGGCATGAAGGTCTTCGGCGTCATGGTGGTCCGCAACGAAGCGGATATTCTCGCGATCAACGTCGCGCACCATCTCGCGATCGGGATCGACCGGATCCTGATCGTGGACAACGGGTCCTCCGACGGGACGGACCGGGTCCTCGAAGAGCTCGGCACGTCCGGCCGGGTCCGGTGGATGCGGATGGACGGGCCCTTCCACCAGTCCGAGGTCGCGACCTCGCTCGCGAGGGAGGCCTACCTCCGCGGAGCCGACTGGGTGGTCCCGATCGACGCCGACGAGTTCTGGTTCGCGCCCGCCGGGGATTTCCGGAGAGTCCTGGAGGAGTCCTCCGCCGGCGCCTTCCAGGCCGAGGTCGTGAACTTCATTCAGGCGAGGGACGAGCGCGAGGCGAGGGCGGAAGGGCTCTCCAGGATGACCCGCCGCGCCGAGACACCGATCGGTCCCATCGAGCGGATCGCCGAGCAGGTCGAGGCGCGCGAGATCGCATACGTCGAGAACCTCTATCCCCCCAAGCACGTCGCGCGCGCCTCTCTCGCGATCGAGATCGGCCAGGGCAACCACTCGGTCGCGCGTGTGGAGGGGCCGACCGAGAGGACCGAGAAAATCCTCTGTCTCCACGCACCCCTTCGCGCGCTCTCGGTGCTCGCCTCCAAGGTCGACGCGGCGAGGCCCGCGGCCGACCTCGAGAACTACCTGCGGCTCGCCTGGCACATCCGGCGGTGGCGCCGGCTCGCGCAGGAGGGGAAGCTCGAGGAGGAATGGCGGGCCAACAGCTACGATCGGGAGTCTCTCGACGTGTTCGGGAACCCGCACCCGGTCGTCTTCGACCCGCGGCTTCGCGACGTGGTCGCCCCGTGGATCGGCGGCGCGCTGCCGGAGCTGCCGGACGAGGGATCCGCGGCCGAGCCGCCGCTCTTTCTGGACGCGCACGTCGGAGCGGCCCGGGGTAACCGGACCGGTCCGCTTCTCGCGCAGATGCGGCCGATCGAGGGGTGGCTGTTCGAGCCGGAGGCGACAGTCCTGATGGCGACGGCCGCCGCCGCTCTCTCGGCCGCGGAGCCACAGACCGTCGTCGAGGTGGGAAGCTACTGCGGCCGATCGACGGTCGTCCTCGGCGGTGTCGTGAAGGCCGTCTGTCCGTCGGCTCGACTTCACGCGATCGATCCGCACGAGGGGGAGCTGACCACCGCCGGCTCCGAGACGCGCTTCGAGGCGCCGACCCTGGAGAGGTTCCGGGACAACGTCGCCCGAGCCGGGCTCGAGGGAATCGTGCAAACCATACCCAGACGGTCGTTTGAGGTAGAGTGGGCCGCGCCAATCAGCTTGCTTTTCATCGACGGCCTGCACGATTACGGGAGTGTCTCGCGCGATTTCGCCCACTTCGAACGGTGGGTGGTGCCCGGGGGATACGTTGTTTTCGACGACTACGACAGGTCGTTCCCCGGGGTGATCCGGTTCGTCGACGAGGTCCTCGAAGCGGGGGAGTACCGCAGGGTTCTATCCGTTGGAAAAATCGTCGTGACTCGAAAGCAGGACGCCGCCGGCCCCTCCGATCCGGAGGGCTCGAGCGAACGCGTCCGGCGCCAGGAGCGTGGAATCGAGTTCCTCTTCGACGTCCTCCGGGAAGAGGTTGCCCGCCGGGAGTCGATCGTCGCGGACCGCGACCGGATGGTCGCCGACCTGCAGCGCGAGCTCCACGAGAAGGTGGCGGAGTGCAACGGCGTGATACGCGATCTCCAGGCCGAGATGCACGCGAAGGTGGGTGAGTGCAACCGGATCATCCAGGAGCTGCAGGCCAGAATGGCACGTGCTACGGCCCCCGAGGGCGGACCGTGACGATCGCCGCCATAGCCATCGTCCGCAACGAAGCGGACATCCTTCGCGTCAACGTCCAGCATCACCTCGCGCTCGGGGTCGACCGCTTTCTGATCGTGGACAACGGGTCCTCCGACGGCACCGACCGCGTCCTACGCGAGCTCGACGCCGATCCGCGGATCCGTTGGACGCGCGACGACGGCCCCTATCGCCAGTCGGAGATCACGACGGAGCTCGCGCGCGAAGCGGTTCGCGGCGGCGCGCGCTGGGTCCTTCCGGTCGACGCCGACGAGTTCTGGTGGGTCTCGGGCGGCGACCTCCGTCGCGTTCTGGAGGGCTCCGGGGCCGGCGCTCTGCGCGTGCAGGTGCTCAACTTCGTTCAGCGACGCGATCAGGTCACTTCTTCGCCCGGCGCGCTCCTGTCGATGACGAAGCGGACCCCCTTGCCGATCGGGCCGCTCGAAAGGGTCCGGGAGCGGGTCGAGTCCGGACGCTTCGCGTACGTCGAGATGATGTACCAGCCGAAGTGGATCTTCCGTCCGACGGCCTCCGTCGAGGTCGCGATGGGGAATCACGGGGTGACAGGCGTGGACGGGCCTTCGATGGACAGCGGCGAGATCGTCTGTTTTCACGCGCTGCTCCGATCCCGCGCCGCGCTCGAAGCGAAGGTCGAACAGGGAAAGCGCGTCGAGGAGCTCGGCCTCGACCCGAACCAGGGATGGCACGTCCGGCGGTGGAAGCGGTTGGCGGAGTCGGGCGATCTCGAGAGGGAGTGGAGCGCGAACAGCTACGGGGGGGATTTTCTCGACGTCTACGGCGCCCTTCACCGCGTCGTCTTCGATCCGCGCCTCCGTAACCTCGTTTCGCCCTGGATACTCCCGTCCGAGAGAGAGAAAGAGCCGAATGCGCTTTGCGCGCCCCGCCCCGCCGCCGGTTCACCGGCCGACGAGGTCGCGGGCCTTCTCGAGACCGTCCACGAGCAGATGAGCGCTCACGTCGTCGAGCAGGCGGCTTCGGAAAACCTCCTGCGAACCGAAATCGGGTCCCGCGACGAGTTGATCGAAGCTCTCCGGGACGAGCTCCTGGAGAAGGTCGGCGAGCGGGACGCGCTGATCCGCGCCCTCCAGGAAGAGCTCCACGGCAAGGTCGGCGAGCGCGATCGGATGATCCGGGAAATCCAGGCCGAGCTGCATTCTAAGGTCACCGAGCGCGACGGAATCATTCGCGACCTCCAGGCCGGGGCGGCAGGCTCCGCTCCCGATTCGCGCGCTTCTTCCGCGACGGCGAGCGGCAGCCGCCGCGATCGGCTGGGGCGAATCGAAGAGCAGCTCGCCGGCGTCCGGCAGAGGCTCGAAGCCGACCTCTCGATCGCGAGAAACCGCCTGGAAACGGCCGAATCCGACCTCCGAAAAGAGACCGCGCGCGCGAAGGATCTGGATCTTCGCGCGAATCAGCTCGAGAGCCAGCTCCGGGAGGCGCGGCTCGAGCTGCAGCGCCAGGCGAGCGTCGAACGAAGGCTCCGCTCCGCGGAAGGCGAGCTCACCGTTGTCACGGAGGGGCGTCGTCTGTTCGAGGCCGAGGTTGCCCGGTTACGCCCGATCGCGGACGAGGCTGCCCGGCTCCGTCCGCTCGAGGGCGAGGTTGCCCGACTGCGTCCGCTCGAGCGGCTGGTGGAAGAGCTGCGGGGGCGGCTCCGAGGCGCGGACGCGGCGGCGCTTCGTGCCTCGGAGGAGCTCGTCCGGATCCACCGTTCCCGTCTCTGGAAGACGGCCTGCCTCTACTGGAACGCGAGCGGATCCCTCCGGCGCCTGTTCGGCGCGCCGGCCGTGCCCGACACCGAGCCCGAAGAGCCCGTCGCGGCCCGCGCGCCCGCGGTCGTCGCTTCGCCCGCTCCCGCGCCTCCGCAGGTCGACCGCCCGGAGGAGGCCACGGGCCGTTTCCCGGCCGAGACGGATGTGGCGCCTCCTCCACCGCCGCCGCCCGCGACGCCCCCGGTTCTCCCGGCCCCGGTCGCCGTCGTCGAGGACCCGCGCCTGGTGCTCGGCAACCGATACGACGTCCTCTGTCTCCCCATCATCGACTGGCACTTCCGATTCCAGCGGCCGCAACAGCTTATGAGTCAGTTCGCGGAGGCGGGGCATCGGGTCTTCTACATCGCCCCGTGGGTCCGGACTTCGGGCGCCCTCTACGAGGTGCGCCAGCCGAGGCCGAACGTCTACGAGGTCTCGTTCCGCGGACCGGAACGGAACGTCTACACCGACGTCCTCGACGAAACGGCCCGCGAGGCGCTGCTGGAGGCGCTCCACGCCCTGCGTCACGACTACGGCCTCGGCGCGACGGCGACCTTCGTCCAGCTTCCCTTCTGGAGCCCGCTGGCGACGGCGGCCCGCGACCGGTACGCCTGGCCCGTCGTCTACGACTGCATGGACCACCACGCCGGGTTCTCGACGAACCGGCAGGAGATGCTCGAGCAGGAGGATCGGCTCTTCGAAGCGGCGGACCTCGTGGTGATCAGCTCCGGCCAGCTCGACGCCGAGGCCGCGCGGCACAATCCGAATCGACTCGTACTGCGAAACGCCTGCGACTTCGAGCACTTCGGAGGCTCCGCCGTTCGCAACCCGCGGCGCCCCGTGATCGGGTATTACGGCGCGATTGCGGACTGGTTCGACTCGCATCTGGTCGCCGACCTCGCCGAGAGTCGTCCCGAGTGGGACTTCGTCCTGATCGGCGACACTTTCACCGCCGACGTAGATCGTCTGCGGACGATCCCGAACGTGCGTTTCCTCGGAGAGAAGCCTTACTCGGAGATTCCCGGTTGGCTCGCGGGCTTCGACGTCGCGA
>Ga0079216_10000128_pt1 | contig 15601 bp, 11 predicted proteins | sample NCAS100_FD_77008 | JGI IMG/M metagenome (GOLD analysis project Ga0079216, IMG submission 77008) | Agricultural soil microbial communities from Utah to study Nitrogen management - NC AS100 | ecosystem: Environmental > Terrestrial > Soil > Agricultural land | place: USA: North Logan, Utah...
AGCGCTTCCTCGAAGATCGCCTCGATCTGCGCGCGCTCGTCAGGCGTCGGTACGGCGCCCGGCGGCCCGGGGGCGCGGGCGCTCACGGCACCGGTTCCTCATTCAGCCACCGGTTCAACCAGGCGCGGGCCTTGACCCAGTCGCGGCGCACGGTGCGGGTGGTCACGCCTAACGATTCGGCGATCTCGTCATCATCCAGTCCACCAAAGAACCGGCATTCGACGACCTGCCGCTGGCGCGGATCGAGGCGCTCGAGGGCGTCGTCGAGTGCCAGGATCGTCACCGGATCCAGCTCGGTCATCCATGCCGCGTCAGTCAGGGTCGTGCGGATCCACGCCGGCCCGCGTTTCTCCGCGCGGCGCTCGCGGGCATGGTCCACCAGCACCTGCCGCATCGCGTGCGCGGCGATGGCGAGGAAGTGGGCCCGGTCCGCGGCTCGCGGCGCGTTGCCCGCGAGCTTGATGTAAGCCTCGTGAACAAGCGTGGTGGGCTGGATCGGTGGTTCGCCATGTTCGCGCGCGAGCTGACGGCGCGCGACCCGGCGCAGGTCCTCGTACACAAGCGGCAACGCACGATCCAGTGCGGCACGGTCACCGGGGACTGCTGACTGGAGGATACGCGTGACTTCGCCCGCAGATGTGCCGGAGGAGAGGGGTGACTCGGAGGATTCCTCGAACAGCGGCACGGGGGTCCCGGCTAACGGTCCATAATCGTCCCGCGGTCGGACCGCGGGAGACTGATCGCTCAGCAATGTGCGGTCTCCGCGCGCCACGCGACAAGCCGGGAAAGGGCGGGGGCAGGGGGCACGGGGCACGGGGCACGGGGCATGTCCGCGGAAGGCACGAATCCACGCAGTACTCAATAACAGGAATACCGTTTAGCTGAGTCCACGGCGGCGCGCGCGCCGCATCTATCCGGAGATGAAGAGATGAAGAAGCCTGCACTGCATTGGCTGGGACGCTCTCTGGCAGTTGTCATAGTTGGTGCCCTACTGACCGGGTGTGCCGGCGAAGCACCCGTCGGTTTGAATCAGAAGGTTGTCACAATTGCGGCATCCGGGGCCGTTGTCCCGGATCTGGGCATCTGCGCCGACGTGAAGCCACCAGCGGGAAGTACCGTGGTCTATCACGTGTACGCGCGAGGTGTCCAGATCTACCGTTGGAACGGCACGAGCTGGGCCCCCGTTGGACCTTCGGCGCAGTTGTTCGCTGATCCGAACGAGCGCGGTCTGGTTGGCATCCACTATGGTGGTCCGACGTGGGAGACACTGAGTGGGTCCAAGGTCGTCGGCGAGGTCGCGAAGCGATGCACATACGATCCGTCGGCAGTTCAGTGGTTGCTGCTTACCGCGAAATCTGCGGAAGGGCCCGGTGTCTTTCGCCAAGTCAAATACATCCAGCGACTGAACACCGTAGGCGGCATCGCCCCGTCCTATTCGGGAAGTGCAGGGCAGGAAGTCGAGATCCCCTACTCCACGGAATACTTCTTCTATCGCGGGCGGTAACTGATTCACGAGGCGTCATCGAAAGGGCCTCCGCGTCATGCCGACGTGGAGGCTCTTGCCATTTTTCAAAAACGATGAGGGACGGTGCAGGCATTTCCGGCATAAGGAAGCACGAATGACCCAATAAGGAGGGATTCATGCTTCCGAGACTGCTTCGTGCCCTGGCGACCATTGCGGTCGCCACAGCACCGCTTCATGCCCAACAACTGCCATCGCACCACAAAGCCAATGCGGAACCGGTCCGCGTCCAGCGAGTCCGTTTAAGCACTGGTGTCGAGCTCGAGGTCGCCGAGCGTGGCCGCCCCGACGGCCAGCCCGTCGTCTTCCTCCACGGCTTCAGCGATTCCCGATTTTCGTATTCGCTCCTCGTGCCTCATCTCCCCGAGGAGATTCGCGCCATCGTGGTGACGATGCGCGGTCACGGCGAATCGGATAAACCCGCCTGCTGTTTCCGCATCTCCGATTTCGCGGCCGATGCCATCGCGCTGCTCGATGCGCTCGGCATTCGGCAGGCGACGCTTGTCGGCCACTCGCTAGGCAGCTTCGTCGTCCAGCGGGCCGCAGCCAATCATCCCGACCGTATTGCACGACTGGTGCTCGTGGGCTCGGGCTATGCGACGCACACCCAACCAGTCGCCGGGCTTCGCAGCGAGGCTGCGACACTCGCCGATCCCATACCGCTGGAGTTCGCGCGCGATTTCCAGCAAAGCTCAATTGCGATCACGGTCCCACCGGCCTTCTTCCAGCAGGTAGTGGCGGAAAGCCGTAAAGTCCCGGCGCGGATCTGGCGTGCCGTGCTCGATGATCTCGTCCAGAACGACGCTCCCGTGAATCACGCGAAGTTCGGCGTGGCCACCCTGATCATCTCGGGGAAACGGGATGCATTCTGGGGTCCGGAGCACTACGACTCCCTGGCGCGTGCCATACCCGGGGCCAGGCTCCTTGTCTACGAAAAGAGCGGTCATGCGCCTAACTGGGAAGAGCCAGAGCGAGTGGCTCGTGACATAACTGCCTTCGTCCTCGGGCCTGAAACGCCAACGCGGGGTCGGGAGCAACATTCCAGCGCCCATGAACATGAGTCGCCGAAATCGGCTGGTCCGATGCCGTTGCTGGAAGGACTGGGCGACTGGCGCATGCGGGTGACTACGTCATCCTCCGACGCCCGCCGGTACTTCGACCAGGGGGTCCGCCTCATCTACGCCTTCAATCATGACGAGGCCGTTCGCTCGTTCGAGCGCGCGGCGGAGCTCGATCCGGCCTGCGCGTTATGCTTCTGGGGCGCCGCGTACGCGTTAGGCCCGAACATCAATCTCCCTATGGATCCGGCGGCGGAGCCGCGGGCGCTGGCGGCGGTCCGGAATGCCGTTTCGGTGAAGTCCAACGCGACCGCCCGGGAGCGTGCGTTGATCGAGGCGTTGGCGGTACGCTATGGCGAGCCGGCCGGTGCTGCGCGCGCCTCGCGAGACAGCGCATTTGCCAACCGGATGCGACGGGTGGCCCAGCAATATCCCGACGATCCGGACATCCAGGTGATCTTTGCGGACGCGATGCTGAACCTGCGGCCCTGGAACCAGTGGACGCGCGACGGCAAGCCGCAGCCCGGGACGATGGAACTCGTCGCCGCACTTGAACGCGTGATCGCCCGCACCCCTGATCATGCTGGTGCCTGCCATCCCTACGTGCACGCCGTGGAGGCGTCGAATACACCGGAACGCGCACTGCCGTGTGCAGAGCGGCTGCCGAAGCTGATGCCGGGCGCGGGGCATGTCGTGCACATGCCGGCGCACGTGTTCCTGCGCGTTGGCCGATACGAAGAAGCGGCTCGCGCCAACATCGCGGCGGTAAACGCGGACGGGAGATACTTCGCGTCGCGCGTCGTGCCCGATGGGATCTATCCGATGTTCTATGCGCCCCACAACCTGCATTTCCTCTGGGCTACGTACCTGTTGTCGGGGCAGAAGGCGAAGGCACTCTCCACTGCCCGTGCGCTGCAGGAAAGGGTGAAGCCGGCTGATGCGAGAGCCGTGGCCTCTCTCGAGGGTTTTCTGGTGTCAGAGGCGCTGGCGTTGGCACGTTTTGGTGACTGGGATGCCATTCTGCGGCTCCCGCAGCCTCCGGCCGAGTTGCGATTCGTGCGCGCGATGTGGCATTACGCTCGCGGGATGGCGTGGGCAGCGACGGGTCAGTCCCGCAACGCGGCAGCAGCGCTCGACAGCCTGCTCGGAATAGCCTCGTCGACACCTAACGACGTCATCATCATACTGAACTCTGCGCCGGCGCTCATGAACGTCGCAGCCGACGTGCTGAAGGGTTCGATCGCTGCGTCCGAACGGAAGTATGACGCTGCCGTTGCACACTACCAGTCAGCGGCCAAGAAGGAAGACGCGCTGACCTATGACGAGCCGCCACCATGGTACCATTCCGCCCGCAACTTCCTCGGCGAAGCACTGCTCAAGGCGGGGCGTGCGGCGGAGGCGGAGCGGGCGTTCCGCGAGGATCTGCGCTTCGTACGTGAAACGGGATGGTCACTCGATGGTCTGGAACGCGCGCTCAGGGCGCAAGGAAAGGAGAAGGACGCGGCGGCAGTTGCAAAACGGCGAGCGAAGGCGTGGCAATACGCTGACGTCACGCTGCGGCGCGGCGGCTGATCCTCAGTACGCGACCCATCGACCGGGGGGAACGCGGTAACGTTCGACCAGTTCCGCTTTCCCCCACCGTTCGTAAAGCGCCATGAGAGCGCGCTTCGACTCTCGCACGTTAGGGTGGTCCTGCCCGGCATAGTGTTGCTCGAGGAACTGAAGGGAGCGAAGCAACTGCTGCTCGGCGCGCGGCAAATCTCCCTTCGCAAACAGCAACCGGCCGTAGTCGCGCAGGACTTCTCCCCGCACAGCGAGCGATGCACTGTTCTGTTCCACCGCAGAGGCAAAAATGGCCTCGGCCTCCCGGACTTCTCCCCGCTGCGCGAGAATCAACGCCAGCCGTGGAAGGCGCTGGCTCATGACGGCGGGATGTCGTGCGCCGAGGGTCCGGATCGAATGCGCCAGTGCTTGGCGCTGGACGGACTCGGCCTCCAACAAGCGATCCTGGCGCGCCAACTCCATGGCCAGCAATTGCAGCCCCTCCGCCACCTGGGGATGTTCGGGTCCGGTCGCCGAGCGGCGAATCGCGATGGCGCGGCGGAACAGCTGCTCGGCAGTAGCGTCTCCTTCACTGGAGAGCAGCGTACCCAGGCTGTGAAGTCCGTGCAGGAGCCGGACGCTCTGTTCGCCAAAGTGTCGCTCGATCTGATCGAGTCCGCGTCGGTACATTTGTTCCGCGGCCACGTGATCCTGCTGGATATCACGCACGTGATCGCCGAGGTGCACCAGGGCATCGCCTGTTGCATGATGTTCCGGCCCAAACGCGGCTTCTGCTGCGCGTACCGCCTCGCGACTGGTGACGATGGTTTCCTCGAGGCGGCCCTGGCGGCGCAAGTTCGTCGCCAGGGCCTGGAGGACGATGACGCGCTGCGCCTCCAGCGCACCGCTGTCGGGAAAGATAGACAGCGCCTGACGATACAATCGCTCCTGCTCTGCTCCGCCAGCCAGCCAACCCAACTCATAGAGCGCTTCCGCGACATCAGGGTGGCGAGTGCCTAACGTGGCCTCACGAATACCGAGCGCTTCGGCCACGAGCGTGCGGGCCTGTTCCCGTTCATTGCGGGCGCGGTAAACCCAGGCCAGATGAATCAGGCTGGCCGGCAGCTCCGGCCTGGCAACAGCGCCCGCCTGACGCCGGATGGAAACAGCCTGCTCGAGGTGCCGTTGCGCGTCGTCCAGCTGCCCCAGGTGCAGCGACATCTGTCCCACCACGTCGAGCAATCGAGCCTGCACGAGCGGCTGGTCGGACAGCGCGTTAGCGCGCGCGGCTCCGCGTCGCAGGATGTCGATGGCGGTAAGACCTTCCGCCGACGCGGTGTCGTCTGCACCGCCGCTTCGGAAGAGCTCCAACATGAACCCCGCGATCCCTTCGGACTGCGCCAGCGCCTGTTCAGCGCGGATGCGCTCGCGATTCGCACGTCGCCCCTGCACGACGGCCGCACTCAGCATCACCACGAGTCCACTGAACATCAGGCCGGTGGCGGTAACGGCGATCCGATGCCGGTGAGCAAACTTAAGGGCGCGATACCGAAGGCCACCGCGATGGGCGACAACGGGGTGGCGGGCGAGGTGGCGTTCGATGTCCTCGCGCAACGCGTCGGCCGATGCGTAGCGGTCCCCGGGGTTCTTTTGCAGCGCCATGGCGACGATGCCGTCCATGTCGCCGTGCATCGCACGGGCCAGCTGCCCCGCGCTCGTGCCTCGCGATGTCGCGTCGACATCTCCACGTGCGGCACGGAGTGACGGCGCTTCAGGAACGTGGTTGCAGATCACATCTGCCATGTCCGCCAGCAATCCGCGCGTGAGGACGTACGGGCGCCGTCCCGTCACCAGAACATAGAGGAGCACGCCGAGCGAGTAGACGTCGGTCGCGGTCGTGAGCGGATCGCCGCGCACCTGCTCAGGGCTGGCGTATTCGGGCGTCATCGCCCCTGGTTCTTCCTGTGAAGCGTCAGGTAAACGATCGGCGGGAGCGATGAGCTCAGCGATACCGAAATCCAGCAAATGGACGCGCCCATCGCCGGCGACCAGGATGTTCGACGGCTTGATGTCGCGATGGATGACGAGTTTCTGGTGGGCGTGCTGCACGGCGGCACACACGTCGCAGAAGAGTGCGAGCCTCGAGCGGAGCGATAGCCGTCGCTGGTCGCACCAGTCGGTGATCGGCTGACCGTCCACGTATTCCATCACGAGATACGGTCGGCCGTCGTCCACAACGCCGCCGTCGAGCAGGCGCGCAATGTTCGGATGTACCAGGTCGGCGAGGATCTGGCGCTCAGCGAGGAACCGGCGATGCTGCGGATCGTCGTCCCTGGACTCGTCGATCAGCTTGATGGCGACGCGCTGCTCGAAGTGCCCGTCAGCGCGTTCGGCCAGGTAGACCTCACCCATGCCGCCACGACCAAGCTCGCGGATGACGCGATATGCCCCGATGCGATCGGGCACTCGTGCCGTGCCGGCCAGCAACGTCGACACGGGCGTCAGGTGTTCAGCAAGGGAATCCATCGGACCCGACGTCGAATCGGCGTCCAGGAGCGAGCGAAGGTTGGCGGCGAGTGCGTCGTCTTCCCGCGCCACCTGGCTCAGCCGGCGTATGCGCTCGTCAGGCGCAGCCTCACGGAGTTCTGCAAACAGCTGCTGCAGGCGAATCCAGCGATCGCCATCCATGATCGTCAGGAAGTCGCGAGTTCCCGGTGCAGCCACGCCCGGGCAAAGGTCCAGTCACGGCTGACGGTAGCCGGTGCGATGTCGAGAGCCGCCGCCGTCTCGTCGATGCTGAGACCACCGAAGAACCGGCACTCGACCACGCGTGCCTGCCGAGGATCAAGAGCCTCCAGTTTCTTGAGCGCATCACTCACTGCGATCAAGTCATCGAGCGGCGACTGGCGCGCCGCGGTGCCGCTCTCGTCGAGCGTCACAGCGGATCCGCCACCGCCGCGCTTCAGCGCTGATCGACGCTCCGCGTGGTCGGCGAGCACATTCCGCATCGCACGTGAGGCGATCGCGAAGAAATGCGCACGATCTTTCCAGTCGACCTGGCCGGCGGGCATGAGCTCGAGGAACGCTTCATGGACGAGGTCTGTGGGCGTCAACGTGTGTTCCGGCCTCTCGCGGCCGAGCCGCCCGCGGGCAATCCGTTTCAATTCGTCGTAGACGCGCGGGAGTATCCGTCCAAGAGCAGACGGATCGTTCGCAGCGTGAGCGCGGAGGTCGGTGGTGATGTCGGTCGCAGGAGGTTCCATCATTCCAGGGTGGACGACACGATGTGCAGCGTCCGGGCGTGCCGGAGGAATATCACGCCGCGCCCCGATGCGGAACACCACCCGAATCGCTCAACCAGCGAGTACTATTCGCCGCGTAATACGACCGCCGGGTCGGTCAGGGCGGCCCGACGCGCCGGCACCAGCGTCGCGAGTAATGTCACCGCGACGATGACAACAACGGCACCACCGAACACGGCCGCGTTCGCAGGACTCACCTCATAAAGCAGCGCACGCAGGAAGCGCGCGCTCATCAAGGCGACGATCAGTCCAGCGGTGATACCGAATGCCGCGATCATCGCCCCTTCGCGAAGCACCAGCCGAGCGACCCCTCGAGGCGCAGCGCCTAACGCGAGCCGGACGCCGAACTCGCGCTCGCGCTGCGCTGCCGCGTACGACGCCACGCTGTACACACCAACCACGCCCAGCACGAGGGCCGCCGCGCCGGAAACGCCTAACAGGATGAGCAGGAGGCTGGCCCGGGCCGTGGCGGCATCGACCACCGTGGAGACTTGCCGGATGCCCAGCGGTGGGACGCCGGCATCGATACCCTGGAGGATCCGTGCCAGCGTTTGGGCCGTTGGTGGCGTGGCGCCTCGCACGACGTACTGCGCAGTGCGCGACACGTACGGAACCGTCGCGCTGTCCTCATGCATACCAGTGGCTTCCGGCAGCAGCGGAAAATAGAGCATTGGCGCAGGACCGTCCTCGATGCGCCCACCCGGCACGTCGCCCACCACACCCACAACCTGGAACAGCGTGGCACGTACGCGAGGATTATCGACGCGGCGCACTCTCCGGCCAATCGCATTGCCGTCACCGAACAAATCCCGCGCCACCCGTTCACTCAACACGATACCGGCGACTCCGCGCAGGTCGCCCGTCTCGAATGAACGGCCCTGCCGTATCGGTATTCTCATCACCCTGAAATAGTCCGAGGATGCCAGCGAGCCGCTCGCCGGAACCATTACGCCCCCGGCGCGATCCGCGGCCTCGAAGCGCATCAGGAACTCGGGAGCGTCAGTCGATAGCAGCGGCAGCGCCGTGACCGACGCCGCGCCACGGGAGCCAGGAAGCGCGCGAAGCGCGTCGATAACCTGCGTGTGGAACGTCACGGCGTGGCGGAGCCTCAGGTACTCCCGGAACGGAAGCGAAACCTCGAACGTGGTCATGCCTTCCGGATCGAAACCAAGTTCCGCGTTGCGGAGGTTCCAGAAGCTCCGGCCCAGAAGACCGGCGGTCACCACGAGCGCCAGCGCCATCGCAATCTGGACTGCGACCAACCCCCGTTGCGTTCTGCGCCACGTCAGGCCTGTCGTTGTGCGCGTCGTGCCGTGCGACAGGTGGTCGCGTGTCACCGCTCCCGACGTACGCGTCAGTGTCGTCAGTCCAACCAGCGCCCCGATGATGAGGGCGGCGACGATGAGCACCGCAACGCTGCCGATTCCGAAGTGGACTTCGTGCAGGCGCGGAATATCGCGTGGCCCGAAACCGAGCTTCGTGGTCATCAGGCCCGCCGCCACCGGCAAGGCAATGATGAGCGACGCGGCGCCCAGGACGACGCCTTCCACCATGAAGCGGCGCGCCATCGCGCGTCGCGTCGCACCTAACGATAACGCGATCGCGACTTCCCGCTCCGCCCGTTCCGCGCGGAGCAGGAAGAGGTTGATGACATTGCAGGTGGCGACGACCAGGACGACCAGGACCATGGCGCTCAGCAGCAGGAGCTGACTGCGAACCGGCGCGATCGTGGCGTCCTTCATCGATTGCACGCTGGCACTTACACCGGCGCGCTGCATCGAGTCGGCAGTGATCGCCGGATAGCGTGAAGGCAGGGCGGGGAGCACCGTGTTCAGCTCGGTCGTCGCCGCGGCGTGGCTCACCCCAGGCCGGAGCCGCGCGATCACGGTGAAGTGCGCATCGTTGAGCGATGGGCGGCTGACCACGACTCGCGCCGGATACCAGACCTGTACCTCGGGCGACGGGAAGTCGAACGAACGCGGCAGAACTCCGACCACCTCACGCGCTCCGAGATTCAGCGGGATCAGACGGCCGATGATCGTCGAATCCCGGCCAAATCGGCGATCCCAGAGTTCTTCCGAGATCATGATCGGGCTCGATTCCACCCACGCCGTGTCCCCGGGCGCGAAGACCTGGCCCAGGATGGGCCGGACACCGAGCAGCGCGAAGAGTCCCGGCGAGACAAACGCGGCGTTCACTCGCTCGGCCTCTTCCCCTTCCGCAAGCGTAATCGAATTGTTCGTATAAAATGCCGCGAAGCCTTCAAACGATCGCGTGGCTGCGGCGGCCAGATGCACGTACGACGCGTCGGTGTGCAGGTCACTGCTCCGGGGGAGCCCCGGCGTGTGCAGCGACACCCGGACCAGCGCGTCGGGGTTCTCGTAAGGCAGGTCTCGCAGGAGCACGCCGTACACGATCCCACCGATGCCGGCCGCCGCACCCAGACCGATGCCGAGCGTGATGACCGTGCCAAGCGTGAACGTTGGCGCGCGGCGGAGCCGTCGCAACGCATGGCGAGTGTCGCGCACGAGATTCTCGAATCCGATGAAGCCGCGAGCGTCGTGCGTTTCATCCCGGAAACGTTCGCGAGCTCCGAACGCCAGCACCGCCGCGCGCCGGGCCTCGCCAGGCGGCATGCCGAGCCGCTGATTCCTCTCAGTCTCCATTTCGATGTGGAAGCGGAACTCGTCGTCCTGTTCCGACGCTATGCGTGGGCGCGACACCAGTTCGCGGACGCGCAGGAAGAAGCTGCGCACGATCAGCTCTCCGCGCTGAGGACGAGTGATACGGCGCTGACAAATCGCTGCCAGCTCGCCTGCTCCTGTCCGAGCGCGCGTCGTCCGGCGGCGGTCAGGGCGTAATATTTCGCACGTCGGTTGTTCTCGGTGGTGCGCCACTCGGTCGAGATCCAGCCCCGATGTTCGAGGCGGACCAGGGCAGGGTAGATCGACCCCTGGCCGACCTGCAGCGCGTCGTGCGAAAGCTGTTCGATGCGCTGCGTGAGCCCCCACCCGTGCATCGGCGTAAGGGACAACGTCTTCAGGATGAGCAGGTCCAGCGTTCCCTGCAGGACCTGTTCGTTAGGCTGCGAGCGGGCCAACCGTCTCTCCTACCGGCATTCGGGAGGAGAATGGCCAGACTTCTCCCGAATGTCAAGAGGAGAGCACGAGCCCGAAGGGTCTTTCGAGCTCGCGCCGGCCTGTCACAATGCCGAAATTCCAACAATCATGGTGAGCGAATCACGCGCCGTTCAACTGTTGTCCCCGGAGCACGCCGAGGGACTTCGCCTGTTATCGACAGACCCTGAATTTTCGGCAGCGGCGGGAGTTGCAGTGGGGCTATCCGCTGAGGGAGCTGCTGAGTACATCGCCGTGGCCGCCAAGGCACGTGACGAAGGGAGGTCGTACGTTTTTGTACTGACAGATGGCCCCGACGTGTTGGGCGTCTGCCGCTTGATCGGTGTGCGAGGCGTGCCCCGCCTGATCGTTTCGATAGGTCTAGCGTACCGAGGGCAGGGACACGGTTCTTTCCTCGTCAAGCACGTGCTGAAATTTGCCTTCGAGAATCTCAAAGAGGAGCAGGTGACGGCAGGCGGAGCGTGCCTGCGGCTCCTCGCGCAGTTTGGCCCCCTGTCGGGAGGCCAGGCACTGAGACGTCAGGACTGGCAGGATGACCTTGATCAATGAGCCGTGACCCTACGACTGAGGCTGTCATGACCCAGTTGTCCTTGCATCGCGTTCTACTGGCGATCCTGATGATTGTCCTGAACGACAAGCCTGCTCCCGCACAAGGCACGAACGCCGACGCCAAACTCCGCGCGCTGTATACGGCCGAGTGGCAATGGCGGCAGCAGGAAATGGCGCGCGCCAGTGATGCGCCGGGTGACGCGGGCGCGGCCGCCCACCTCCCGAAGGTCGATGCCGCCTCGCAAGCCCGGCGTTATGCATACTGGCAACGGACACTTGCGGCGCTCGATTCGATCCCGCTCGATCAGTTGTCGCCGGAGGAGCGGATCAACGCGCAGGTGCTGGGAACGTCGCTCCGCGCGCTGGCCAATGACGTGATGTACAAGACGTACGAGGCGCCGCTCAACAGCGACACGTTCTTCTGGACGGAGTTCACGCCGCGCCAGGGTTTTGGTACGATCGATGTCTACCGCAACTACGTGGGCCGGTTGCGCGACGTGCCGCGCTATTTCGACGAACACATGGCCAACATGCGCGCCGGAATGGCGCGCGGGTTCACGATCCCGCGTGTTTCGGTCACGGGGCGCGAGCGGACCATCGAGCCGTACCTCAAGGCGGACACGACCAACCCGCTGTTCACGCCGTTTGCGAACATGCCCGCGACGATCTCCCAGGCCGACCGGGAGGCGCTGCGGCGTGAAGCCGATACCGTCATCCGCGATGTGATCGTCCCGGCGTATACAAAACTCCTGGCGTTCATGCGCAACGAGTACCTGCCTAACACGCGGACGACGCTGGGGGCCAGCGAACTGCCCGACGGGCCGGCGTACTACAAGGCGATGATCGAGAAGTTCACCACGCTCGACCTGACCGCGCAGCAGATCCACGACATGGGTCTCCGCGAGGTTGCGCGTATCAAGGCGGAAATGGAGGCGACGAAACAGCGCGCGGGGTTCGCAGGCAGCATGGCGGAGTTCTTCCATTTCCTGCGTACGGATCCCCAGTTCTACGCAAAAACTCCTCGCGAACTGCTGTCGTACTCGGCTTACGTGTCGAAAAAGGCGGATTGGAAGCTGGCCGAGACGATCGGCACAATTCCGAGACGGCGCCATGGGATCCGGCCTGTGCCCGAGGCGCTCGCTCCGATTTACACCGGCGGCCGCGGCGGTCTCGAGACGTGTCTGATGAACACGTACAACCTGCCGGCGCGCCCGCTCTATACATTGGCGTCGCTCACCCTGCATGAATGCACGCCGGGGCACAGCTTCCAGGCGGCGCTGGCGCTCGAAGGTCCCGAGCGTCCGCCGTTTCGTCGTGGCACGGGCTTCTCCGGATATGCGGAAGGGTGGGGCCTCTACACCGAGTGGTTAGGCACGGTGATGGGCATCTACGAGACGCCCTACGAGGACTTCGGGCGCCTGACGTACGAGATGTGGCGCGCCTGCCGTCTCGTGATCGACACCGGCATCCACCAGTTCGGATGGACTCGCGAACAGGCGATGAACTACCTCCGCGATCACGCGGCGCTCGCCGAACACGAAATCACGACGGAAGTGGAGCGGTATATCGCGTGGCCGGGCCAGGCGCTGGCGTACAAGCTGGGTGAGATGCAGATCCGCCGGCATCGCCGTGAGGCGGAGGAGAAACTGGGTACCGCCTTCGACCAGCGGACGTTCCACGACGCGATACTGGCGTTAGGCCCGGTGCCGCTGCCGGTGCTGGAGCAGCGGATGCAGAAGTTCATCGCCGATGGCGGGAGAAAACCTTAGGGTGCACAGGGTGCACAGGGTGCATAGGGTGCAACGGTGCAAGGGTTCGGGACCCTGGAACTCGTGCCCTACCTGGCCGGCTCGATAGAACAGGCGAGGCGCTCGACCGCGTCGGCCCATTCGGTCTCGTCGACGGCCTTCCGAGCCCGGAAGTTGATGCCGATAGTGCCGAACTTTGCGGCGCTCGAGGACTGCGGAGCTCCCGCAAAGACATCGGCGCGCCATGTGATTTCGAATCCGACAAAGCTCGCGGCGACGACCGTCGCCTGCAGCTCTGCTTCCAGCAGAGCACCAGCGATTCAACCCTTCCAGAGGTCGATGTTTCGTTTTGCCCCCTCGCCGACCGGTTTCTGGACGAGGATGTCGCCGACCTGCAGCCGGCCGCCGGGCTTGAGCACGCGGGCCATCTCTCGCAGACCGCACAGCTTGTCGGGAAACAGGTTCAGCACCCCGTTCGAGATGACGATATCGGCCCAGGCATCGTCGATGGGAAGCGCTTCTGCATAGCCGCCGCGAAAGTCGACCTGCGTCATTCCCATTTCACGGGCGCTCGACTGCGCACGGTCGAGCATGGCCGCCGTCATATCGACGCCGACGACCTGGCCAGTCGGCCCGACCATACGCGCCGCGATGAGGGAGTCGATGCCGGCCCCGCTGCCGACGTCGACAACGCGTTCGCCAGGGGCAGGGAGTCCCATGCGGAACGGATTCCCGGTCCCGGCAAACGAGGCGATCGTCGGCTCGGGAATGGTCTCGAGCCATGCGTCCTCGTACTGGAGAATGCGCGCGAGGGGGCGACCCGTGTGGAAGTGGAATCCCTGATCGGGGTTCGCCGCGACCTGCTCGTACTCCTTCCGGATCTCCGTTCGCAGCACCTCAACGTCGAGTCCTTCGATGGCGCCAACAACTCGACTGCCCAGCGACGTCGTTTCAATCATTCGAAAAGTCTCCTTCCGAGCGCACGCACGTGCGCGGAGCGGCCAGCTTGACCGGCGCTGGTCTGTTCGCCTATTCTATGGATCAATAGAATAAGCCGCAAGCCCTCCTTCTGCCGATCGCAATGGGTCATCGCGAACTCAAGGATCCGCTCTACGCCCAGTTCGCCCGGGTCGGGCAGGCCGTCGCCAGCCCGGTGCGGGTGGAGATGCTCGACCTGCTGAGCCAGGCCGAAAAAACAGTCGAGACGCTCGCCGAGGAGACACACACGAGCGTGAAAAATGCCAGCGCTCACTTGCGTGTGCTGCGTCAGGCGCGGCTCGTGGACACCCGGCGGGAGGGCACGTGGGTTCATTACCGGCTGGCCGACGCCGGTGTCGAGCGTTTCCTCGGCGAACTCCAGCACCTTTCACGCAGTCGCCTTGCTGAGGTCGAGCAAGTGACGCGCCAGTTCATCGACGACAAGGACACGCTCGATCCCGTGACGTTGCCGGAGTTGCGCCGACGACTGCGCGACGGTGACGTAACCCTCGTCGACGTCAGACCGCGCGCGGAATACGAAGCGGGACACATCCCCGGCGCTCTGTCCATTCCCGTCGCCGAACTCAAGCGCCGGCTTCGCGAGCTCCCGCGGAAGCGTGAGGTCGTGGCGTACTGTCGCGGACCCTACTGCGTCTTCTCGCTCGAAGCGGTGCACCTGCTTCGCAAGCAGGGATATCGCGCGCGCCGCGCCGACGACGGACTGCCGGGCTGGCGACAGGCTGGCCATCCCGTGGCGAACGTGGCGAAAGTGTAGGGCGCGACTCCTTGACGGCCGCGACCGCGCTCGAGGAGCCCACCGCGAAACCGGGCCTGCGCGCCAATTGGCGGCAGTTTACCCTCCTCGTCATCGTGAACGCCTTCGTCGGCGCCATGGTTGGACTCGAACGCACGGTGCTGCCACTGGTCGCCGAAGGGGAGTTCGGTCTGGCCTCCCGCAGCGCCGCGCTCTCGTTCATTGCCACGTTCGGAGCGGTCAAGGCGATCGCGAATCTTCTGGCCGGTGCGTTAGGCGATCGATGGGGACGAAGACGGGTCCTGATTGCGGGCTGGCTGGCGGGGCTGCCGGTCCCGTTGATCATCATCTGGGCCCCGACCTGGTCGTGGATCGTTGCCGCCAACGTGCTCCTCGGCGTGAATCAGGGGCTGGCCTGGTCATCCACCGTCATCATGAAGATCGACCTCGCGGGCTCGCAACGACGTGGTCTGGCGATGGGACTCAACGAGTTCGCCGGCTACGTGGCTGTTGCCCTGGCGGCACTCGCGACGGCAGAGATCGCGAGCCGGTACGGCTTGCGTCCGGAACCGTTTTACCTCGGTATCGCGTTCGCGGCCATCGGCCTTGGACTGTCACTGTTTTTCGTGCGTGACACGACCGGGCATGCCAGGTCCGAGGCTGCCGGCCACATATCGCGGCCGCGCATGGGATTTCGCGAGGTATTTGCGCTCACGAGCTGGCGACACCCGGCGCTCTTCAGCGCGAGCCAGGCGGGCCTCGTCAACAACCTGAACGACGGCCTGGCATGGGGACTCTTTCCGTTGTTTTTCGCCGCGGCCGGACTGCCTATCCGCGAGATCGGGCTCCTGGCCTTCATCTATCCGGCAACCTGGGGCGTCGCACACTTGTGGACCGGAGCCCTTACGGATCGGATTGGGCGAAAGTGGCTCATTGTGGGCGGTATGGTACTGCAGGGAGGAGCGCTGATCTCGATTGCCGTGACTCGAGAGTTCGGGGCGTGGATGCTCG
>Ga0079216_10000129_pt1 | contig 15579 bp, 10 predicted proteins | sample NCAS100_FD_77008 | JGI IMG/M metagenome (GOLD analysis project Ga0079216, IMG submission 77008) | Agricultural soil microbial communities from Utah to study Nitrogen management - NC AS100 | ecosystem: Environmental > Terrestrial > Soil > Agricultural land | place: USA: North Logan, Utah...
CGACCGGCGCGCCAGCGATGGTACGTGGACCATCGGCATACCCCGGCCGTTCGTGCCCGTGCCGACCACCGACGCGGATCGACAGAAAAACCCCACGTTTCCCGGGGCACCGCCGCCCACCGATACCACCTGGCGGAAGTTGCCGCCTCAGAAAGGCCCATTCTCCGATGCAGTCGCGACGCCCGAGGGCGAAGTGTGGACGCGGCTCCAGCAGGAACCGTCGGCGCCGCGCGAGCGGTATGCCATATTTCCAGTATCCGGGCCCTCGGTCCGAACTCTTTCGCTGCCGAAGGGAAGACAGATCGTGCTCATTACCGGGCGCCATATCTACGCCATGCACGAGGACGACGACGGGTTCCGCGTCCTCGAGCGGTACGACCGTCCGCGCAGGCCTTCGTGATCTCACCGCTCCGCATCGCCGGATGCATCATTCTCACCACGGCCTGTCGCCCCGAGGCGCGTGATGCAGCGTCGTCGGACCGGGCTCGTCCGGAGTGGCGACTCGAGGTCCTGGCGGAGGCGGCGCCGGCCGGGGGGTTCGTGGGCGTGTCGTCGCTGGCCGCAGACGACTCGGGCAATGTATATGTAGCCGACAAGGGCGCATACTCGATCCGGGTCTTCGATTCCGCGGGCCGCGAAGTCCGTACGATCGGACGGCAGGGCGCCGGACCGGGAGAGTTCACCGACCTCTACTCGATCGCCTGGGCCGGCGACACCCTCGCGGCATACGACCCAGGGAATTCGCGCCTCCAGCTCGTCACCCGTAACGGGCAGCCGGTCGGCGCGTGGGCCGGGTCCCGCATCACCGGCAGCGACGTTCGGCTCTTCCAGTCCGGGCGCAGGTTCTTCATGCCGACGTGGCGGCCGGCGCCGGATGGCAAGGGGATCGAGCTGCTGCTGGTCACGCCGGGGGAATTTGGTCCGAGCGACACCCTGCGCCTGCCGCGCAAGCCCGACAGCGCCGATCCCACGGTCGTCGTCTGCAACCTCCCTGGCCGCAGCATCGGCATCTTCGATACGCCGTTCTCCACGCAACTCGTGAGCTCGGTCTCCCCCGCGGGCGAGCTCGTCCTCACGCGCAACGACCAGTACCGGATCGCGTTCCTCGATCCCGGCGGTAACGCGCAGCGCTTCACGCTCTATGGGACGACACCGGTTCCGATCAGCAGTGCAGAGTGGGACTCGGTGACCGCCGAGTACCGCGACTTTCGCGCGAAACACCCGAACGCGGACTGCGATCGGGACGGGCAGACGAAACCGGAGGCGCGTCCGGTCCTTCGGTCGATCGAATTCGACGATGAAGGAAGGATGTGGGTCGAGGCCACGGTGCCGGGTGGCTACAACTTCCATGTCTATGACGCTGCCGGCGGAATGCTGGCGAACATTCCCGCGCCAGCCCGCGACCCGTCGGTTCCGTTCGTCGTGCGAGACGGGCGCCTGCATCTGGTCGTCGAATCCGAATCCGGCGAGCAGCTGGTACGTACGTACCGGATCAGGCAGGCGCCCGGCGCCTGAGGGCGCCCGCGGCGAGACGGTGCTGGCAGCCAGACGGCGCCCGCAGGCTGGCGGATGGTGCGTCGCTTCGGGGTTCCCGCGCATCATTTCCTTGCCGGCCGACATTCCCCAAACGCTCCACGGGTGCCCATGACCTACCGGATCGCGCGGTTCCTGCTCGGCGCGGTGCTCATCGCCAGCGCCACCGCCGGCTGCAAGAAGCAGGATGCGAACGCTGAGACCGCGGCGGATTCGACGGACACGGGGTCCGCGCCCTCGACCCTCTCCCTGCCCGTGGTTGCCGAGCAGGTGCGGAAGGACGATCTCGTGCTCACGGTGCCGACCACGGGGCAGGTGCGGTCGGGCGCCGTCGCCACCCTTCGGGCCGAGGCCGGCGGAAACGTTCACCAGGTCCTGGTAGTGCCGGGGCAGCGCGTCACGCGTGGCCAGGCGCTCGTGCGGCTCGATCCCCGCCCCTTCGACCTCGCGGTGAGCGAGGCCGAGGCGGCAGTTGCTCAGGCCGAAGTGCAATACAACGACAACATCGTGCCGGATTCGATCGTGTCGGGAAGGGCGCCGACCGAGGAGCGGCGCCGCAACGCGCTCGCCCGTTCCGGTCTTCAGGGCGCGCGAGTACGCCTCGACCGGGCGCGGTACGATCGCGAGCGCGCCACGTTTACGGCGCCGTTCACGGGCGTCATCGATCGCGTCAGCGTCGCGGCGGGAGAGCGGGTCACGAGTGGCGCCGAGGTTGCGACCATCGTCGATGTGAACGATCTCCGCATCGAGGCGGCGGTGCTGGAACACGACCTGCCGCTCATCAGGGTCGGCGGCCAGGCCATCATCACCAGCTCGGCCGCGCCCGGGAGGCAGATCGTCGGGCGCGTTGCCGCCGTGCTGCCCCTGATCGACAGCACGACGCGCGCGGGACGCGCACTGGTGCGTTTCCGGAACGACGGATCGCTGCGCCCCGGCATGTATGCGGACGTGCGGCTTGAGTCCACGAGACTGGGCGACCGCGTGCTGGTGCCGACGGCCTCGGTGCTCGAGCGCGACGGACGCACGCTCGTATTCGTGGTACAGGATGGCCGCGCCAAATGGACCTACGTGACCACCGGCCGGTCGAACGGCGTCGATACCGAGGTGCTTCCCGACTCATCTACCGGGGAAATCCCGGTGAAGGCCGGCGATCGCGTGCTGATCGAGGGACACCTCACGCTTACGCACGACGCCCCGGTCCGGGTAGTGGAGAAGGCCGAGACGCCTTCGCGTCCCGACCAGTCGTAGCCGAACCCCCCACTCATGTCGCTCTCCTCCGCCGCGATCCGCCGGCCGGTCATGACCGTGGCGGCGACGCTCGCGATCGTGCTGCTCGGCGCAGTTTCGCTGGGTCGTCTTCCCGTTTCACTCCTCCCCGACGTGACGCTTCCGGTGCTCACGGTCCGCACCGCCTACCCCGGTGCAGCGGCAAGCGAGGTGTCGCGCTTCGTCGCCGAGCCGGTGGAGCAGGCGCTCGCGGCCACACCGGGGCTGGTCGAGCTGCGCTCGGTCAGCCGGAACGGGGAAGCCACGACGACGGCGCGGTTCGCGTGGGGCACCGACATGCCGGCGACGGTGCTCGGCGTCCGCGAGCGGCTCGACAATGCGCGGCAGGCGCTGCCGCAGAGCGCGGAGCGGCCCACGCTGCTCACCAGCGATCCCGGCGAGCGCCCGATCGCCGTCCTGGCGCTCACGGGCAGCGGCGACCTGCGCTCGATTGCGCGCACCGCCCAGGACGTGCACAGCCGCCGTCTCGAGCAGCTGGAGGGCGTCGCGAGCGTCGCGGTCGTCGGCGCGCCGGGCGACGAGATCCGCATCGATGTCGATCCGGAGCGGATGCGCACGCTCGGACTGTCCCCCGACGAGCTCGCGACTGCGGTGAAGAATGCGAACCGGAGCGCGCCCGGCGGCACGATACGGCGTGGCCAGTTCCGGTTCTCGGTTCGCGCGCTCACGGAGTTCCGCACCCCGGACGAGATCGGCGAGACGCCGATCGGACCGACGCGGTCCGGGATCCGGCTACGCGACGTGGCGACGATTCGCCTGGCCTCGGAGGACGCGCGGACGGTAACGCGTCTCGACGGCGCCCCCGCAGTCGGCCTCGTAGTCTACAAGGATGCCGGGGCGAACACCGTCGCGGTTACCCGCTCGATCCACGAAACGATCCGGCTGCTGCAGGAAGAGTTCCCGGCACTTCGCATGACGGTCGTCGCGGCGCAGGCCGAATTCGTGAACGCGGCGCTGGGAAACCTGGTCCAGGAAATCGTCCTGGGCGGCGTGCTGTCGCTCCTGGTGATCCTGCTCTTCCTTCGCGACGTGCGCAGCTCGCTCGCGATCGGGCTGATCGTGCCGCTGTCGATCCTGATGGCGCTCGTGGTCCTGCAGGCGCTCGATGTCACGATAAACATTCTGTCCCTCGGCGGACTCGCGCTCGGGATCGGCCTCCTCGTGGACAACGCGATCGTCGTGGCGGAGGCCACCGGCCGCTATCGCGAGCAGGGCATGAGCACGACCGATGCGGCGATCAAAGCCTGCGCGGAGGTGTCCGGCCCGCTGATCGCCGGCACGCTGACGACGCTCCTCGTGTTCGGGCCCATCGTCTTCGTGCGGGGACTGGCGGCGGCGCTCTTCCGGGACCTCAGCCTCAGCGTGGTCACATCGCTTGCGGCTTCGCTCGTTCTCGCGCTCACGCTGATGCCGGTCATGATGGTAGGGCGGCGCCGGGCTGCAGTGGTTCCAGAAACGGCCCAGGTGCGACCGCCGACACGGCTCACGGCACTCGGCCATCGACTCGCCGAGGCATACGAGCGCGGCATGCTCTGGTGCCTGGCGCACCCGCGTGAAGTCTTCGGTTCGGCGATCGTGCTGGTCATTGCCACGGTGCTCGTTCTCGCGCGGCTGCCGCGCGAGATCCTTCCGCAGGTAGATGAGGGGAGCGTGGTGGCGGACGTGCGCCTGCCCGAAGGGACTGCGCTCGAGGAAACGATCCGGCAGGTGGCCCGCATCGAGCGCTCCGCGCGCGACCTCGGCGCGACGGGCCTCTATGCCCGCGTCGGCCTCGCGACCGACGAGGAGGTGCTGGCCGGCGCGGATCCGGGCACGTCCGCGACGGCGCAGCTCATCCTGCCGGTTCCGCGTGGCCAGGACGCCGCGCGTTTCGCCTCGGACCTCCGAGCCGCCGTGCCGGACCTCGCGGCTGGCGCCCTCGCGCTGGACCTCGCCGGGCAGTCCGAGTTCGGCAGTCTCATCGGCCGCGAAGGCCGGCTCGTACGCGTGGAAGTGTCGGCGCCGCGTGCTGCCGACGCGGAGCGCTGGGCGGAGCAGGCGCGCCTGGCAATCGCCAAGCTGCCCTCGCTCACCGACGTGCGCGACGCCTACAGCGGCACGCAGCCGCAGGTGGAAATCGCGCTGGAGCGCGAGCGGATCGCGGAGCGCGGGATCTCCATCGACGCCGTCGCGAACGCGCTCGCCGGCGGTCTCGGCGGCGTGGATGCCAGCGAGCTGCGCGAGACGGATCGGCGTACGCCGATACGCGTGCGATTTGCCGGGAACGCGAACGAGGACCTCGCCACCGCGCTCACGACGCCGGTGAACGGTGTGCCGGTAGGCCAGCTCGTGTCGGTCAGGGAAACGCGCGCGCCGATCGAGGTCGTGCGCGTCGCGCAGCGGCCGGTATCGGTCGTCGAGGGCGTGGTCGAGCGCGGGGGAACCGCGCGCGCGTCTGCGGACGTCGCCGATGCGCTGGGAGCCCTCCCCGCGGCCGCCGGGGTCCGCTGGGAGATCACGGGTGCCGACGCGGAGCAGCGGCGGACCACTAAGGAGCTCACGATTGTCGCGGTGCTGTCCGTGGCGCTCGTCTTTCTGGTGCTGGCCGGCGAATTCGGCAGCTTCACGACGCCGCTCCTCGTGATGCTGACGGTTCCGCTCGCCGGGGCCGGCGGCGTTTTCGTGCTCTGGCTCACGGGGCAGAGTCTCAACGCCGTCTCGCTCATCGGCATGGTCGTCATGATCGGCATTGCCGACAACGATGCGGTCGTGAAGCTCGATGCGATCCGCCGATTCCGCGCGCAAGGCCATGGGGTCAACGACGCGGTCCTGCTCGGGGGCCGGCAGCGACTCCGCGCGATCGCGATGACGTCGCTCACCACGATCGTCGGTGTGCTGCCGCTCGTGTTCGGCCTCGGAAGTGGCGGGGAGCTGTACCAGCCGCTCGCCGCGGGCGTGATCGGCGGGTCGATCACCGCGACGCTGGTGACCTTCTTCCTGCTGCCGACCGCCTACGCCGTCGTCGAGCGTCGTCTCGAGCGTCGCGCCGCGTCCGCTCCAGCGCTCCCGGCAGACGCCGTGCGCCCGTCCCCGACCATGCCGTGATCCGCTGGGCGACGCGGCGGCCCGCCGCCGTCTGGGCCAGTTGTGCGGCGCTGCTCCTCGCCGGCAGTGTTGCGTTCGTGCGGCTGCCCCTCGCGGCGCGCACCACCGTGGAGCTTCCGCAACTCGAGGTGTCGGCTTCCTGGCCCGGCGCGGCGGCCGAGCTCGTCGAGATGTATCTCACCTCGCCGATCGAAGCGGCGATCCAGTCGGTGCGCGGCGTCCGGAAGACGAGCAGCGAGTCGAGCGAAGGAGACGCGAGCATCCGCGTCGACCTCGACCCGGACGCAGACGTGCAGCTCGCGCGGCTCAACATCCTTGAGCGCCTCGAAGTGCTGCGACCCGACTTCCCGACAGGTGCGGGCAGCCCCCAGGTGCAGAACTGGGTGCCGGACGAGCTCGAGGAGGCTCCGCTCCTCCAGTTCAGCATCACCGGCCCATACACGCCGGGCGCCCTCAGCAGGATCGTTCGCGAAAAGGTCGAGCCGCGCGTGAGCGCGGTGCCCGGCGTCGCACGCGGGCGGGGAACGAACATCGCGCAGATGGGAGTGGCGGTCACGTACGACGCGGCCCGACTCAGGCAGGTCGGTATCGCGCCCGGCGCGCTGCAGACCGCCCTCGCCAGTTCGCGCCTGGTGCAGGCTCTCGGCGAAGAGAGCGAGGGGGCGACGGAGCGGCACGTGGTGCTCCGCGACCAGCCGAAGGCCGTCGAGCAGCTCGCCGATCTGCCGATCCAGGGCGCCGGGGGCCGGGTGTATCGCCTGGGCGAGTTCGCGACGATCCGCGCCGACGAGGACGATCGCGGCTTCTTCTATCGCATCGACGGGCTGACCGCCGTGTCGCTCTCGGTCTCGCGCCTGCCAGGCGCCGACGCGATCAAGACGGCGGCGGCCGTCCGGGACCTCGTGACGGAGCTGGTTCCGATGCTCCCGCCGGGCATTCGTGCGCGGGTGCAGAACGACGAGAGCGTGGAGCTCCGGAAGCAGCTCAACGACCTCCTTCTCCGCGGCACGATCGCGTTCGCGGCCGTGCTGCTCGTTCTCGCGCTCACGCTCCGGAACGCCAAGTCGGTGGGCCTCGTGATGGGGAGCGCCGCCGTCTCCATCGCCGGCACCGCGCTCGGGCTGTATCTGCTCGAGATCCCCGCCAATCTGCTGACGCTCGCCGGACTCGGCATGGGCATCGGGGTGCTGGTGCAGAACGGGCTCGTCGTCGTCGACTACATGCGGAACGCGCCGGATACCGCGGAGGGTCGGGCGGGCGCCGGGGTTCGCATCACGCCGGCAGTCCTCGGCTCGACGCTGACGACGGCCGTCGTACTGCTGCCTTTCCTCTATCTCCAGGGCAACGCGCGCGCCGCGTTCATCCCCTTCGCGGCGGCCTTCGCCCTGGCACTTGGCTGGTCGGTCGTGACGGCGCTCGTGATGGTTCCGGCGCTGGGCGTCGGACACGGCATGCACGAGCGGGGCTGGCCGAGGCTGCGGGGACGGTACGAGCGCGTGGTGAGCGGACTGGTGCGCTGGCGCGGCCCGACGCTCGCGTTCACGGCGATTGTGCTGGCGGTGCTCGGCTGGGCATTCGTGAAGAAAGTGCCGAAATCGTCGTTCGGCGGGTTCTGGGGCGGCGAGCGCACGACGCTCAACGTGAACCTCAGCTTTCCGCGTGGCTCGGACCCCGAGAGCCTCGACCGCGGCATGCGTGAGTTCGAGTCCATCGTCGTGGGGATCCCGGGCGTCGAGCAGGTGGTGACCCAGGGCCGGCCGGACGGGGCCGGCATGCGTGTGGTGTTCGAGAAGAAAGCCGGTCTCGGAGCCCTGCCGTACGAGCTGCAGGAGTCCCTCACGCAACGGGCGCTCCTCATCGGCGGCGCGCAGGTGAGCGTGCAGGGGCGGGGGCCGGGCTTCTATGGGGGCGGCGGAGCCGGTGGCTCGTCGCACTACCGGATCAAGGTGCTCGGCTACTCGTTCTCCGGCGTCGAGCAGCTCGCGCTGGACTTCCAGCGTCGGCTGGAGCGCATCCCTCGCGTCAAGAACGTGAACATCAACGCCGGCAGCTTCTTCGGCCGAGAGCGCGTGGTCACGGTGGCGCTCGAGCCGGACCGCGCGGCGCTTGCACGCTATGGGCTCACCGCGGCCGATTTCGCCGCGGCGGTATCGCGCGAGGTCCGCGGCCCGGTCGGCGCGCAGCGACTCGACATCGCCGGCGAGGAGATCCAGGTGACGCTCAAGAGCGTCGGCACCCGCGACCGGACGCTTGGCGATCTCCGGGAAGCGCTGGTGCCCAATCCGTCGGGGACGCCGGTTCGGCTCGGCGATCTGGCGCGCGTCGAGGAGCGCGAAGGGCTGAGCGCGATCAGCCGCGAGGACCAGCAGTACGTTCGCATCGTCGGCTACGAATTCCGCGGCCCACCCAAGCTCGCGCAGCGGACCCATCGGGCCTTCATGTCCTCGATTTCGGTCCCGGCGGGCTATTGGGTCGGCGACGACGAGTTCGCTTGGGGGGCCGACGAAAGCTCGAAGGGTCTGTGGCTGGTCTTCGCGATCGGGGTCGCCCTCGTGGTGCTCGCGGTCGCCGCGGTGTTCGACTCGGTATGGGCCGCGGCGATGGTGTTCCTCAGCCTGCCCGTCGCGCTGGCCGGCGTGGTCGCCGCGTTCTGGGTGAGCGACACGGCGTTCACGCGCGAGGCGGCGGTCGGTGTCATCCTCGTCGTCGGCCTCGCGGTGAACCAGTCGATTCTGCTCGTCGACGCCGCACTCGAGCGGCGTCGTGCGAACGGGGGTGGACGCCTCAGTCTCGCGGACGTCGTGGCGTCTGCGGGTGAGCGGTCCGGAATGATCGTGCTGGTAACGCTCACCACGATCGCGAGCCTCATCCCGCTCGCCGTCGGAACCGACGTGGACAGCCTCTTCGGCGCGATCGCGCTGGCAACGACAGGAGGGACGGTCTTCGGAACGATCGGCGCCATGCTGGTCGTGCCTGCGCTGGTCGGGGGTGGAAGGAGGCGCGCGGCGGAGGTATCGTAAGGCGCCCTTCGTCCCGGACGCCGACGTTCATGGTCTGGTTCCTTCTCGCGATCATCACTGGAGTCGCGCTGCCGGTGCAGGCGGGCGTGAATACGCAGCTGCGCGGCGCCCTCGGCCACCCGGCGCTCGCCGCGACCGTGTCGTTCTTCGTGGGGACGGTCGCGCTCGCGGCGTACGTCGTCGCGGCCCGCCTCTCGATTCCGGCCGGAGTGCTCAACCGTACGCTCTGGTGGCACTGGAGCGGCGGTCTCATCGGCGCATTCTTCATCGCGTGCGCGATCATCCTCGCGCCGCGGCTCGGCGCGGCCACCCTGGTCGGCGCGATCGTCGCGGGCCAGATGGTCGCGTCACTCGTCCTCGACCATTACGGACTGGTCGGATATCCGCAGCATCCGATGAACCTCTGGCGGCTCGCCGGAGTCGCGCTGGTGCTGGGGGGAGTCTTCCTCATCCAGCGGCACTGACGTGACGGAGCCGGTCCTTCGCGTCGAGGTCTCCTGCCCGGCCTGGGTCGAGGATTTCGTGGACTGGGAGCGGCGGTACGGCTCCGACCAGGACCGGATGCGCCTCGCGGTCGAGCTCTCCCGCGAAAACGTGGAGCACGAGACCGGGGGCCCTTTCGGTGCGGCCATCTTCGAAGTCGGCACGGGCCGCCTCGTGAGCGTCGGGGTCAACAGCGTGGTCCGCCTCGACAACTCGACGCTGCACGGCGAGATAGTCGCCTTCATGACGGCGCAGCGCCGACTGGGGTCGTTTACGCTGGCCGGTGCCGGGATGCGTGCGCACGAGCTCTTCACCTCCTGCGAGCCCTGCGCGATGTGCCTCGGTGCCGCGCTCTGGAGCGGCGTGACCCGCATCGTGTATGGTGCCTCAGGTGACGACGTCCGGGCGGTAGGATTCGAGGAGGGGCCCGTGTTTCCCCAGTCACATGACTACCTTACCAGCCGCGGGGTCTCCCTCGAGGGGGGCTTGCTGCGGGACGATGCGAAGCGGGTCCTGGAGCGATACCGCGAACGCCAGGGAACCTTGTACAACCGGGTTCCCGGTGTGATCTAGATCACCGCAGCCTGGCGACGCAGCCGGTAAGCTTCCCGGCTCCTTAATCCGCCCTATCGTCGCGCACCGGAAAGCTGTCCGAGGGGCCAGCCTGCGGGGCGCTGTTTTTTGTGAGGAAGCACATGCGCAAGTTCCTGGTTCTCACGACGTTGGCTCTTGCGACGGCGGGGTGCGCCGACAAGCAGAAGCTGAACACCGCCCTGGCGGAGTCGCAGCGGTTATCGGCGGAGAAGGACAGTCTCCTGAACGAAGTGCTCGCCAACGCGGAGATGGTCAGCTCGATCAATACCGAGCTGAGCAAGGTCAAGGACCTCGGAGCCAATCCGGTCGCCGCCGGCGAGACTGGTACAGCCGCCAACGATCAGCGCACCGTCGTGCTCGGCAAGATCCGCGACGCCATGACCCGTCTGCAGCAGAGCGAGGAGGCGCTGGAGAGTGCCAAGAAGCGCCTCGCCGCGTCATCGGGCCGGAACTCGCGGCTCGTGGCGCAGGTGGAGCGCTACCAGAAGACGATCGAGGAGATGAAGGCCAACATCGAGCGGCAGCAGGCGGAGTACACGGCCATCATCGACAGCCAGAACACCCAGATCGTTGCCCTCAGGACCGACCTCGACACGACCACCGCGCAGCGGTCGCGCGTCGAGACCGAGAAGGCCGCGCTCGTGGACACGATGAACACCGTGTATTACGTCGCTGGCACCCAGGACGAGCTCGTCAAGAAGGGTGTCGCGGTGAAGGAAGGGTCGAAGTTCCTCGTCTTCGGGGGCACGAAGCTCCTCCCGGCGCGCGATCTCGACCCGACTGCGTTCCAGGTCGTGCACCGCCTTAACGACACGGTGCTCGCTCTCCCGCGCGCCGACAGGAAGTACAAGATCGTGACGCGGCAGAGCCCGACGCATCTCTCCTCAGCCGTGGACAAGAGTGGCAAGGTCACCGGCGGAGAGCTCCGCATCGCCGCGCCGGAGCAGTTCTGGGCCGGATCCCGGTATCTCATTGTGGTTCAGGACTGACGCTTCAGGGAAATAGTGAGCGGGGCGCGGATCGTCGATCCGCGCCCCGCTTCGTTTTCGGACTCAGCGTGCCGCGAGTGCGCCGACAATTCCGGCGATCCGGCCGCCGTCGTTTCCGCATCTTGCATGGATCACCCGTACGCCGGTGTCCCTCACGATCCGCACCACATCCGCCGCCGATACGCTCCCGCCCGCGATGATCTCGAGTCTGCCGCGTGCGGCGTCGGCCAGCTGGCGGAGACGGGGGATGCCCTCCGCGGCCGTTCCGGAGCCGCCCGCCGTCAGCACTCCCGCGACTCCGAGCTCGATCAACTCGTCGAGCGCATCGCGCGGCCGCGACACCTGGTCGAACGCGCGGTGAACGACGGTTGCGAGCGGCCCCGCCGCAATCCGGATGCGCTCGATGCCCGGCAGGTCGAGCGATCCGTCCGGGCTGAGGGCGCCGGTTACGATTCCGGCAGCGCCGGCTGCTCGCGCGTCGGCCGCGGCGGCGCACATCGCCTCGACTTCCGACGCGTCATAGACGAAATTCCCGCCCCGCGGACGGATCATCACGTGAATGGGGAGACGAGTGACTCGAACCGCTTCCTCCAGGAGCGACGGCGATGGTGTGACGCCCCCGCCATCGAGGTCGGCGCATAGCTCGATTCGCCCCGCCATGCCGCTCCGCCGCGCGGACTGCGACGATCGACTCTACCGCCGCCTCGATGAGCACGTCCGGCACAAACGTCACCTGGTCACGGGATCGAATCCCGCGCTTCGGCGTCATCCTGATCGCGGCGGCAGGATTCCTCCTGCCACTCGCCCCGGCGCTTCACGCTCAGGTGGCACGCGACAACGTCGTGCTCATCGTGCTCGACGGCCTGCGCTGGGAGGAGGTGTTCCGCGGCGCCGACAGCACGCTCCTCAACCGCGAGCATGGCGGCATCGACGATACCGCCGCGATCCGCGCCGAATTCTGGCGGCCGGCGGTGGAAGAGAGACGCCGCGCGCTGATGCCGTTTCTCTGGGACAGTGTCGCGGCGACGGGCGTGCTGATCGGCGATGGTGATGCGGGAGAATCCGTGCGAGCGACCAACGGCCTCAACTTCTCGTATCCCGGCTACAACGAGATGATCGCCGGCGTCGCCGACTCCCGAATCGACAGCAATGAGCATCCCGCCAATCCGAACCTCACCGTCTTCGATTGGCTCAATCGCCGGCCCGGCTTTGAAGGCAGGGTGGCCGTCTTCGGGACCTGGGATGCCTTCCCCCGCATCTTCAACAGCGAGCAAGCAGGCCTCGCCGTCCACGCCGCGTGGCCCGATCCCTACCTTCCCGCTGATACCGGCGTCGACGTGATCGTGAACCGTCTCGCGCGAACCACTACGCGCATCTGGGACGATCTCGCCTACGACTCGTTCATGCAGCTGGCGGTCCGCGCACATGTGGTCGCGGCGAAGCCGAATGTGCTGTTCGTCGGCTACGGCGAAACCGACGTGTGGGCGCACGATGGGGAGTATGGGAAGCTGCTGCGGTCGGCACGACAGACCGACGCCTTCATCGCGGAGTTATGGTCGCTCATGCAGGGGATGCCGGAATATCGGGGTCGGACCACCTTGATCATCACGACGGATCATGGACGCGGATCGGGCCTGCGGCAATGGCGCGACCATGGAAAGGACGTCGCGGGAGCCGACAGGATCTGGATTGCGGCGATCGGACCGCGCGTCCGCCGCCCGCACCAGCCTGGGGCTGGAATCTCGGTCACACAGAGCCAGATCGCGGCGACCGTTGCAGCCGCGGTCGGTGAGGATTTCCGCTCCGCGGTGCCGGCCGCCGCGGCGGCGATTTCTGGAATCGGCGATCGCTGATCAGCGGGCTGTCACCGGCTCGATGTCCACTCTGAGCTCGTACCAGCCGTCCAGCTGCAGGTGCTCCACCCGAAGCGATGCGTTGGCCGCGATCGGAATTGCGACCTCGCGAACCCGGGATTCACCCGGTGTCCAGTCGTCGATCACGAGCCGGTCGTCCACCCAGACCCGGATCGCGTCGTCTGCAATCGTGCGGATACGATAGTGGCCGGCGGCTACCCGCAGGCGGGCGGTCGCTTCGGTGAGGACGCGAGCCGCGGGAATATCCTGCCGAGGTGGGCGATACCACATCAGGTCGAGCCTGGTCGTGTCGAGGGCCGCGGCGTCGGTACGCGACGCCAGTGCGTCCCGGACCGAGTCGCTCGACATGGGCGCGCCGCCCGCGGAATCGAGCGGAACGAACCGCACATGCCACGTTGCGGGGGCACGGTAGCGACGCCATTCGAAGCGAACCGGAGCGCCCGCCGCGGTGCGCTCGCCGAAACGTGATGTCGTCGCCCGGCCGCGATATTCGAGCTCGAGGCGGAAGTCCTGCTCGCGGCCGGACGCCGGGGTCACCACGATGGTGTCACCTGTCCGTCCGCGTGCGCGGGAAAGCGACCCGATGCCCTCCCGGGCGGTGAGCCGCCACGCGCCCTCGGGCCCCAGCACCCGGAGGCGGAGCGGCATTTCATCGCTCCGGCCGACGGGCCAGAGTCTCGGGCTTCGCCAGTCGTAGGGACCCCACTCATCGATGATGATGGTCTCGCGCCCTCCGGCGAGCTCCGCCCGCCCCGCGACGGCATTGCCACCTTCCAGCGGTGCCACGCGGAAGCGGGCGGGAATCTCCATCGGGGCGGCGCGACTCGCGCCGGTAGTGAGTGTCCATCCAGTCGTATCGCCGGTCGCGATCGCGAGAGTCTCTGCATCGATCGCATTGCCCGCCGCCAGCACTTTCTGCGTGTCCTTGACGCGTAGCGCGGTGCGCACCTTCCGTATGGTGTTCCCCTCGATCGTGTAGTCGCGCGAGCGGGTGTCGCGATGCTTGGGGTAGCCCCAGTCGGAAGGCTCCACGCGGTTCCACCAGAGGTGGATCGCCGTCGCATCGCCGTCGAACGTATTGCCGACGATCCGGATGTCCTGGCCATGCTCGATCGCGATGCCCTCGACGTTCCGCACAAAGGTATTCCCCAGTACGACCGACTCCCAGGAGTAGCCGCCCCAGAGACCGTGCCACGCGCCTTCGACGCGATTCCCCACGAAGGCGTTCCTCGAGAACGTCGCCTCCATTCCGTTGGTGGGCGCGAACGAGAAATCGTTCGCGTAGAAGAGATTGTCGTTGGCTCCGCCCTGGCCGGTGTCCATGGTGTGCTGGCCGGCCCAGAGGAAGAGCCCGTCGCCGGAATGCGTCATCGAATTGAAGGCAACGACGTTGTTCGAGCTCTGCTCGTACATGAGGAGCGCGGCCGAATCCTGTCCCCGGTTGTAGAACCCGTGCGAGTAGCCCCGCACGTTCCAGTCGGCCCGGTTGTGCGCGATCAGATTGCCCGACGAGCGGTAGAGCCCGATGCCGAGCCCGGAGTTGAAGGAGAAATCGTTGTTCCAGACGCGGACGCCGCTGGTCCGCGTCATGAGCAGCGCGTTCATGCCCTGGCGCACGGTGATTCCACGGACCTCGCCGCCCTCGACGCCGGCCAGATAGATGGCGGCACCATGCCGCAGCCATTCGTCCGCGTCGTTCTTGTGGAACGAGAGCCAGTCCACGAGCGATTCACGCTCGATGCCGCTGTAGAGCCGAGGACGCCAGTTGTGTGACAGATCGAGGTCGAGGAGGCGCAGATTCTTCGTGCCGCGGGCGAGGACCGCCACCTTGTATCCGCGGATCCGCCCACCGCGAAGCGTCACGTCGGCCCCGCCCTCGATTCGAATCGCGGTCCCGCCGAACACTCCCGGTTCTCGCCGGTCGCGCGCGCCGGCCAGCTCGACACCGGAGAGATCAAGCTCGATGCCCGTTCCCCGGACGACGATAACGGCAGAGTCTCCGGCAGGCGCGAGGTAGCTGCCCGGACGGATGGCGGCCGACTGCGTCACCACCATGCCGGGTCGGAAAGGAACGACGGGGAGCGGCCGCTGTGCTGCGAGGGGCATGGCGCACAGCAGGGCGACACCGGTGAGGTGAGCGCGCATCGAAGCGTCCCGGGAGGAGTCGGGCATTCTACCCGTAGCGGCTGAAGCGGGGAAGGGCGACAATTAGGAATGGATCTCGACCGGCGCAGGTTCCTTGCGGTAGCGGCGGGAGGCGTCGGCGCCATGCTGCCCGCTCCGCTGCTCGCGTGCAGGACAGACAGGGCGGACAAGATGGACGGGACGGACGGGATGAGCGGGCCGGTGCTCGATCGGATCGGCATCCAGCTCTACACCGTCCGCTCACTCATGGCCAGGAACGTCGAGGAGACGCTGGCGGCGATCGCCGCCATCGGGTATCGCGAGGTGGAGTTCGCCGGGTACTTCGATCGCGATCCCGCGGCGCTCCGGACGGTGCTGGACCGGCACGGACTCGCCGCGCCCGCCGCCCACATCGGGCTCGAGGCGCTCCAGTCCGAGCCGAACCGCTGGTTCGACGCCGCGGAGGCGCTCGGTCATCGCTACATCGTCGTCGCGTGGCTCGCCCCCGCGGACCGGGCGCCCGCGGCGGCGATGTCCCGGACGGCCGACGCGTTCAACCGGATCGGTGAAGCGGCGGCGGCGCGCGGCCTC
>Ga0079216_10000134_pt1 | contig 15473 bp, 12 predicted proteins | sample NCAS100_FD_77008 | JGI IMG/M metagenome (GOLD analysis project Ga0079216, IMG submission 77008) | Agricultural soil microbial communities from Utah to study Nitrogen management - NC AS100 | ecosystem: Environmental > Terrestrial > Soil > Agricultural land | place: USA: North Logan, Utah...
CACTCGAGTGATCGACCCTTGTAGCTGACCGCGACTGGAACCTCGCGCTCATACGGCACACGCCGCAGGTCAAGCTCCGCGCACAGGCATTCGAGATAGGCGGATTCAAGCAGGCCTGGCCCCACCGTACGGTGCACCTCAATCGCCGCACCGATGACATCGGAGCTGAGAACGTTGACATCCGACCGGACGTCGTTGAGCCTGAGCATCTCCGAACCCTGGCCCATCGACCCCGCGACGCGCAACCAGAAGTCCGCAAGCGGAATCCTTCCACGCTGGCAGCCTTCGCGTCCTCCGCGCCTTCGCGGTTCAATAAAAAAAGCCCCCGGTGCTTACCGGGGGCTTCGATTCGACCAAAGACCTACTCGTTCATCGCATCGTCCGGTGGAATCTCGTGCTTCACCGGCGGGATGATAGGCTCATCGGGATAGCCGACGACGGCGAGCACGATCCGGTGGTGGATGGGGTCCACCTCGAGCACCTTGAGGTCGAGCGCCTGGCCTTCCTTTACCGCATCGCCGGGATTCTCGATGTTCGGCACGCCGAGCTGGCTCATCGGGACGAAGCCCTCGATATCGTTGCCGAGGTCGACGACGACGCCCTTGTCCATCAGGCGGACGGCGCGGCCGCGGAGGTCCATGCCGATCGGGTAGGTCTCGCCGATGCGGAGCCAGGGATCCTCTTCGGCCTGCTTGAGGCCGAGGCTGATGCGCTTGTTGTCGGCGTCGATGTTGAGGATGATCACGTCCACCGTGTCGCCCTTCTTCACGACTTCCGACGGATGCTGTACACGCTTGGTCCACGACATGTCGGAGATGTGGATCAGGCCGTCGATGCCCGGCTCGATCTCCACGAACGCGCCGAAGCTCGTCAGGTTCCGCACCTTGCCCGTGATGCGGGTGCCGACCGGGTACTTGAGCGGGAGCACCATCCAGGGGTCCTGCTCCGTCTGCTTCATGCCGAGCGAGATCTTCTCGTCGCCCTCGTCCACCTTGAGCACGACGGCTTCGATCGTCTCGCCAATGCTCACGATCTTCGACGGGTGCCGGACGTTCCGCGTCCAGCTCATCTCGGAGATGTGGACGAGGCCTTCGATGCCCGGCTCGAGCTCGACGAACGCGCCGTAGTTCGTGATCGACACGACCTTGCCCTGCACCCGGGTGCCGACCGGATACTTCTCGGCGACGTTCTGCCAGGGATAGTTCTGCAGCTGCTTCATGCCGAGCGAGATGCGCTCGCGCTGCCAGTCGATGTCGAGGATCTTGACCTCGACTTCCTGGCCGATGGAGACCATCTCGGTCGGGTGCGAGACCCGGCCGTACGACATGTCGGTGATGTGGAGCAGGCCGTCCACGCCGCCGAGGTCGATGAACGCGCCGAAGTCGGTGATGTTTTTGACGACGCCCTTCCGCACCTGGCCGACGGCGAGCTCCTTCATGAGATGCTCGCGCTTGTGCGCCCGCTCGTTCTCGAGGATCACGCGGCGGCTCACGACGATGTTGCGCCGGCGCTTGTTGAGCTTGATGATCTTGAACTCGTAGGTCTGGCCCAGCAGCTCGTCGATGTTGGGCACCCGCCGGAGCGCGATCTGGCTCCCGGGGAGGAACGCATCGACGCCCATGAGATTCACCACCACGCCACCCTTGATCTTCTTGGTGAGCGTCCCCTCCACCGGCTGGTCGCTCTCGTGCGCCACGCGGATCTTCTCCCAGACCCGCATGAAGTCGGCCTTCTTCTTCGACAGGACGACCGCGCCCTCCTGGTCCTCGAGATGTTCGAGGAAGACCTCGACCTCGTCGCCTTCCTTCAGCGACTGCGGGTCCTTGAACTCATCGAGGGGAACGGACCCTTCCGACTTGAAGCCGACGTCGAGGATGACGGCGTTGTCCGTGACGCGGAGGACCTTCGACTTGACGATCTCGCCTTCGACGATCTGCGACATCGTGCCCTCGTACATCGAGAGCATCGACTCGTAGTCTTCGTCGGAGTATTCCTCGTCGTAGAGGTCGGGGCGGACGCGAAGTCCGGAAGGGGACGTGAGCTTTTCGGTGGCGGGATCGAGCTGATCAAGCATGAACGCAGCGTGTCCTTATCGACCGCGCAAACCGCGCGGGCTGGGGGAGAGAACGTCTCTGCCGACCGATGTGCCGGGAGAACCTTGTAATGTAGGACCTGAAAGGACTTAGGGCAAGAGCGTCAGGGCCCGAATACCCCGCGCGCCTGCTCCAGAATCCAGCTCACCGCCGCGTCGAACGACATCGCGGTGGTGTCCAGGTCGAGGGCATCGGGCGCCCGGCGAAGCGGCGCCACGTCACGGGTCGAGTCGGCGTGATCGCGCCGGGCGAGGAGCACGGTCTCGCGGGTCAGGTCGTCGGTGTGGACCGCGCGCTGCCCGCGTTGGCTCAGCCGGCGCCCCGCCCGGGTCTCGGGCGCGGCCGTGAGGAAGATCTTGAGGTCGGCATCGGGAAAGACGACGGTGCCGATATCCCGGCCATCGACGACCACGTCGCGCCCCGCGCGCACCAGCTCCCGCAGGTAGGCGTTCACCCACTCGCGCACGACCGGGATCGCGCTCACCGCCGACACGTGGCGGGTCACCTCGGCGCTCCGGATGGCGCCGTTCACCGGCTCGCCGTCGAGGTATGCGGCGAACCCCGACCCGTCCGGATGCAGCATGAGGCCACGATCCTCGGCGGCGCGAAGCATCACCTCGGGATCGAGGGAGAGCGGATCTTCGGCGCCACGCCGCTCCGCCTCGCGGAGCGCGACGAGCGTGACGCCGCGATACAGTGCGCCGGAATCGAGATGCGCAAAACCGAGCGCTTCGGCCACCGCCCGTGCGGTGCTCGACTTGCCGGATGCGGAAGGACCGTCGATCGCGATCACGCCGCCCTTCATCAGGACCTCCGCTGAATGGAGCGCAGCGCCCCGCGAAACCCGGGGAAGCTGACATCGGCGCATGCGGGGTCGTCGATCATGACTCGCGCACCGGTGACCGTGCCGAGTACCGCGAATGCCATCGCGAGCCGGTGATCACCGTCGGTGCGGACCCTGCCGCGCGGCGGTGTGTCGCTCCCCTCAACGAAGAGGTCGTGCCCGCGCGCCTCCGCGACGGCGCCGACGGCCCGGAGGTTCTCCGCAATGAGCGCAAGACGATCGCTCTCCTTGACCCGCAACTCGCCCACCTCGCGGAACACCGTCGTGCCCCGGGCCCGTGCGGCAACGACGGCGAGCAGCGGTATCTCGTCGATCAGCGAGGGCACTTCGAGCGGCGTGATTTCCGTCGCACGGAGCTCCGACGCCTCGACCTCGAGCGCGCCGAACGGTTCGCCACACTGCTCGGGCTGCTGCTCCTCGACCACCTTGCCGCCCATTCGCTGCAGCACCGCGGCGAAGCCGGTTCGCGTCGGATTCAGGCCGACCCCCTCGATCCGGATCGATCCGCGTTCGGCGATGAGCGCCGCGCCCGCGAGGAACGCGGCGGAGGACGCGTCACCCGGCACAGTCACGTCGATCGGCGTGAGCGTCCCGGTGGGCCGGAACTCGATGCGTCCATCGCGATCACGCACATCATAGCCGAACGCGCGAAGGAGCCGCTCCGTATGGTCGCGAGAGAGACCTCCCGGCTCCCGGATCGAGACCTCGACCCCTCCCGCAGCCGCCGCGAAGAGGAGCGCCCCCTTGAGCTGCGCGCTCGACACGGGCAGGTCCCAGCGAAGCGACCGGAGCGGACCGCCACGGATGGTGAGCGGAAGGGTCGCCGCCGCCTCCGGCATGAACCCTGCACCCATCCGTTCGAGTGGCTCGGTCACGCGCCACATCGGGCGGCGGCGAAGCGACCGATCGCCGGTCAGCGTGACTCGGAAGGGGTGGGCGGCGAGAAGCCCGAGCAGGAGGCGGGCTGTCGTTCCCGCGTTGCCGCAGTTGAGGCTAGCTCCCGGCGCCCGAAAGGTCCCTCGCCCCACGACCGTCACGACGGCGCCCGGGCGGAGGGGGCTGATCGTGGCCGCCAAGGCGCGTATGCAACGTGCGGTAGACCGTGCATCGAGCGAGGTGAGCACCCCTCGGATCCGGCTGGAGCCGCGGGCGAGTCCGGCGAGCATGAGCAGCCGGTGGGTGATGCTCTTGTCCCCCGGGACGCGAACCGCACCGCCGACCGTCATGGACGACGATTGTAAGCCTACCCCATCGCATTCTCAATGGAGCGCGCGTGGCCAAGATCGTGATCGTCGAGGACAGCCCCGACAACATGAAACTCTTCCGCACCCTGCTGTCGCTCCGGGGCCATGAAGTGGTCCCGATGCCCGGCGGCGAGGGGCTCATCGAGGCGCTCGGCACGCACGATCCCGACCTCGTCCTCATGGACATTCAGCTCCCGGGGCGCGACGGGTTCGCACTGCTCGCTGAGATCCGCGCATCGGCACAGGCGAACCGGCGCGTGGTCGCCCTCACCGCCCACGCCATGACCGGCGACCGGGAACGTGCGCTCGCCGCCGGATTCGACGGCTACATCACCAAGCCGATCGACATCCGGAGCTTTCCCATCGAAGTGAACGCCGCGCTCGATCGCGAGATCCCGGCAACATGATGACCCCAGCACAGGCCGGCGCTCCGTCACCGGAAAAGCAGGCGCTGATCGAAGCCTTCGACCAGGTGATCCGGGCCGATGTCGAGAAGCGCGAGCAATCCTCGCCCCGGCGATCGAAGCGCCGGTTGCCGCTTCACCCTGTCGCGATCCTGTTCCTCCTCGTCTGGGCCGTGACCGGAGCGTACCTGATCTCCACGCGCCCGCCGTGGGTCTTCGATCGCGGGCGGCCGGTGGAGAGCCCGGTCATCCAGGAGGCGAGCCTTCGCCTCGCGATGGCGATGAAGGCAGAGCAGATCGAGCGGTTCCGCCAGCGGCAGGGCGGACGTCTTCCGGCCACGCTCGAAGAAGTCGGTCCCGTCATTCAGGGCATCACCTATCAGCGTACCGGCAATGACTTCGTGCTGCGTGGCGTGAACGGACGCGCATCACTCATGCTCAAATCCACCGATCCGATCCGAGCCTTCGTCGGCAACAGCTACGTCGTGATCCAGAGCAGGGGGCAGCGATGAGAGGACGCCAGGGCTTCACCTTCATCGAGCTCCTGATCGTCATGGTCGTGATCGGGCTGCTCGCCGTCCTCGCCGTGCTCCGCTACGTCGACCTCAGGAATCACGCGGTCGCCTCGGGGGTCGTGTCGGACCTCAACGCGGTGCGCCTGGCGGCGTACAACCACTGGGCCGATCACGAGTCCTTCCCCGGCGATGCCGGAGCGGGCGCGACCCCGCCGGACCTCGAGCCGTACCTCCGAACCGGGTTCGACTTCACCCGCCCGCTCTACTCGTTCGACTGGGAGAACAACGGCGGCGGCGGGGGCATGCGCGTCGGCGTCGTCGTCACATCGCCAAGCAACAGCCTCATGTCGATCCTCGCCCGGCGATCGAACAACGGTCAGCCGTATTTCGTGGTCGGCAATACGCTGACGTACGTGATCGTGGGGCCGGACGGGAATCTGTGAGGGCGGCAGGGCGGTAGGGCGGTACGGCGGTAGGGGACCGCTAGCCTACCGCCGCACCGCCCTACCGCCCTGCCGCCCCTACCTGATCGTGTCCTTCAGGGCCAGCACCTCGGCATCCGCACGCGGGTACTTCGCCCCCAGCCCTTCCATCACACGAACGAGCGTCCGCGCGACGAGAACGTCGCGAACCCGCTTCCGGTCGGCGGGGACGACGTACCAGGGCGCCTCAGCCGTGCTGCAGCGGGAAAGCGCGTCCTCGTAGGCCTTCGTGTATTCGTCCCAGCGCTCGCGCTCGCCGAGGTCGCCTGCATTGAACTTCCAGTGCTTCGTGGGATCGTCGAGCCGGTCCCGGAGGCGCTGGGCCTGCTCGGCTCGGGAGATGTGCAACATGAACTTCACGATGACCGTGCCGCATTCGGTCAGGTGGCGCTCGAACGCGTTGATCTGGTCGTATCGGCGGCTCCATACCGATTCAGGCACGAGCTGATGGACCCGGACTATCAGGACGTCCTCGTACTGCGATCGGTTGAAGATTCCGATCATGCCGCGCTCGGGAACCGCGCGATGAATGCGCCAGAGGTAGTCGTGCGCGAGCTCGTCGGTGGTCGGCCTCCGGAAACTCGTGACGCGCACGCCGAGGGGGTTCATGCCGCCGAACACGCGGCCGATGGTCCCGTCCTTCCCTGACGTGTCACGCCCCTGCAGCACGACCAGCAGCGCCCTCTTGCCGTCGGCGTAGAACACCTCTTGTAATTCGGCGAGCTTCGTTCGCAGCGCTTCGAGCTCCCCTTCGAGGGCGTCCTTCGGGCCGGCGTCCCCGGGATCCGCTCCTTCGTCGGTGAGTGTCACGGATCCCCTCGGCGGAACCGGCGCGAGATTGGAGAGGGTCATGAGGCCTCGAGCACGACGAAGGTGTGAGGTGGAACAGCGAACGCCCAGTCGACCGGATCTGCCGGCACCGTGCGTTGCGTCGAGATCAGCACGGACCACCGCATCACATCGGCGGGCAGCGCAAAGCTGCGGCTGCGGGCACCCGCGTTGAACAGGAACAGGAGATCGCCTCGGGAATCGGCGCCGGCGAGACGCGCGCCCAGCACGTGCCCGGAGGGATCGCTCCAGTCGGCCTCTCTCATCGCTTCCCCGTCGGCGCGGAGCCATTGCACGTCGCTCGAGCCGGGATCGAACGACCGCTCCCGTCGCAGCTCGGGACGGGCGCGGCGGATCGCAAAGGCACGGCGCGCAAAGTGGAGCAGCTGGTCCCGCTCCGGATCCGGGTCCCACGCGACCCAGGTGAGCGGACCGTCGTGACAGTAGGCATTGTTGTTCCCACGCTGGGTCCGCCCGAGCTCGTCGCCATGGGATAGCATCGGCACGCCCTGCGACACCGCCAGCGTGAGAAGGAAGTTCCGCGTGGCGCGGTCGCGGAGCCGGCGGATGCGCGAAGAGTGCGCGGGGCCTTCAGCGCCCCAGTTCCGGCTGGCGTTGTCGTCACGTCCGTCCCGGTTCCCTTCCCCATTCGCCTCGTTGTGCTTCCGCTCGTAGCTCACGAGATCCGCGAGCGTGAATCCGTCATGGCAGGTGATGAAGTTGACGCTTGCTCGCGGGGCGCGGGCGCCGCCGAAGATGTCGCTGCTGCCCGCAATGCGCGAGGCGAACTCCGGTACCTGGGCCGGCAGTCCCGCCCAGAACCGCCGGGCCGTGTCGCGATAGCGGTCATTCCACTCGGACCATGCAGGCGGGAAGTGCCCGAGCTGGTACCCGCGCGGGCCAAGATCCCACGGCTCCGCGATGAGCTTGCTCCGCTGGAAGCAGTCATCCTCGCGGAGCTCTTCGAAGAGCCCGGCTGCGGTGGTGAAGAGATCCGGATCGCGGCCCACCGCGGTGGCCAGGTCGAAGCGAAAGCCATCCACATGCATCTCTTCGATCCAGTAGCGGAGGCTCTCGACGACGATGCGGCGAATGGCCGGCTCCGCGAGATTCACGCTGTTGCCGGTTCCGGTCCAGTCGACGCAGCGGCGAGGATCTTCGCGATCGAGGCGATACCACAGCGCGTGGTCGATGCCGCGCGGCCCCAGCGTAGGACCGAGATGGCTTCCCTCGGCGGTGTGGTTGTACACCACGTCGAGGAGCACCTCGATTCCCGCAGCATGGAATCGGCGCACCATCTCCTTGAATTCGCGCACCGGGTCTCCGCGCGGCGCCGTGGCGAAACGCGCGTCCGGCGCGTAGAAACCGATCGTGTTGTAACCCCAGTAGTTGCTGAGCCCGAGCAGCGCGAGCCGGCGGTCGATCGCGGACTGGTGCACGGGAAGCAGCTCGACGGCCGTCACGCCGAGTGAGCGGAGATGCTCGATCACCGGCTCGCTCGCGAGCCCGAGGTAGGTACCCCGCAGCTCGCGCGGCACATCCGGATGCAGCATCGTCATGCCGCGCACGTGGCACTCGTAGATCAGCGTGTCGCACCAGGGCGTCGCGGGCGCCCGGTCGCCCTTCCAGTCGAAGGTGGTGTCGACCACGATGCACTTGGGGACCAGTGCCGCGGTGTCGCGCGGGTCGGATCGCGACCCGTCCGGCCCCATGACGGGATCGTACCCGAGCAGAGCGTCGTCCCAGACGTGCGAGCCGGCGAAGGCGAGCGCGCACGGATCGGCGAGCAGCTTCGCGGGATTGAAGCGGTGTCCGAACTCCGGTGCGTAGGGCCCGTGCACCCGGTAACCGTAGCGCTGGCGCGCCGGCAGCGATGCCACCGTCGTCGTCCAGATGTCGGAGTCCGAGCGGGCGAGCTCGAGGCGGCGTTCAGCGTCCTCCTCGTCGAAGAGGCAGAGCTCGACGCGCTCGGCATTCCGGGAATGGAGCGTGAAACGAGTGGCGGACGGCGTCCAGACGGCGCCAGGGCGCGGATTCGCTGAAGTCACAGGCCGGGAAGCGGGATCGGGCATCGGCGCCGGAAACGGGAACCGGGCAAAGTAGTCGGTCCACGGCGCGCGCTCACGGTTGCGCACCGGCACGGGGCTGTGTAGTCGTTCGCCATGACGACACCGGGAACGATTCCCCGGCTCGACCACGCCGTCTACGGCAACGGTCGAATCCTCGCGCTGGTGGCGCCGACGAGCGCGATCGAATGGCTCTGCATGCCGCGGTTCGACTCTCCGTCGGTGTTCGGGCGCCTGCTCGACCGTGAGCACGGCGGAACGTTTCGCGTGCTGCACGCCTCGGGTGAGGTCACCGGCAGGCTCGAATACCTGCGGAACACCAACGTCGTGCGGGGTGAGTTCGCGAGCGACGACGGCTCATGGGAGGTCATCGACTTCGCGCCCCGCATTCCCGCCGGCCTCAGCGTGCGCGTCCCCATCGAGATCGTCCGGATCGTGCGCCCGCTCCGCGGCGAGCCGCGAATCGCGATCGACTTCGATCCCCGGCCCGATTACGCGCGTGCGCCAGTGCAGGTCCACGAAACGACCCTCGGACTCGAGGCGACGGGAGGCCCGGTACCGCTGCAGCTTTCGACCAACGTCCCGGCGCCGTACATCCTGAGCCGCCGCGCGTTCGTGCTGAACCGCCCGAAGTATTTCGTGCTCTCGTACGGGCAGCGCGAGGCACCTCCCACCTACGCTGCCGTCACGCACGATCTCGACCGGACCGCGGCGGGCTGGCGCGCGTGGTCGCGCTCCTGCGCGCTGCCGACGTTCGCCGCCGAGACCGTGCTGCGCTCCGCGCTCTGCCTCAAGCTCCACGCCTATCACGACACCGGCGCGATCATCGCCGCGACGACGACGAGCATTCCCGAGGCGATGAACACGCCGCGGACCTGGGACTATCGCTTCTGCTGGCTGCGGGACTCGGCGTTCACCGTCGAAGCACTGCGGCGGCTCGGCCAGCTCTCCGAGGGCGAGGCACTCGCGCAGTTCCTGCGCGACGTCGTCGAGGCGGGCCCGATCCAACCGGTGTACGCCATCGACGGAGCGCGGGAGCTCACCGAGTCGTTCCTGCCGCATCTCGCGGGATTCGGCGGCAATGGGCACGTGCGCATCGGAAACGCGGCGTACGAGCAGCGGCAGCACGACCTCATGGGTGAGGTGGTCCTCTGCCTCGAGACGCAACTCTGCGACCCCCGCATCGTGCACGAGCAGCCGTCGGCATTCTTTCCACTCATCAGGCGCATGGTGCGGGAGGCGATCGAGGCGGCGGCGCAGCCGGACACGAGCATCTGGGAGTTCCGCTCCATCTACCGCAATTACACCTTCTCGCGCGTGATGTGCTGGGTCGCCGCGCGACGCGGCGCTAACCTGGCCCGCCTGCTCGGCCACCAGGCAACCGCCGACGAGTGGTCCCGGATCGCCGACGCGGAGCAGGCGTACATCCTCGAGCACGGCTTCAACCCGGAGCTGGGTTACTTCACGCAGGCGCTCGATGGCAAGTTCCCCGACGCCGCGAACCTGCTCTTCGCCACCGTCGGTCTCGTGGACGGCCGGGATCCCCGCTTCGTGTCGACCGTCGAGGCCTACGGCAAGCTGCTCGTGGATCGGGGGCTCATGCTGCGCTACCGGAACAACGACGACTTCGGCGAGACGACCAGCGCCTTCACCATCTGCTCGTTCTGGTGGGCCGAGGCTTTGGCGCTCATGGGGCGACTCGACGACGCCGTCGAGATCTTCAACCGCGTCGTCTCGTACGCAAACCCGGTCGGTCTCTTCTCCGAGGACATCGATCCGGTGACGGGCCAGTTGCTCGGCAACTTTCCACAGGCGTACACGCACGTCGGACTGATTCATGCCGCCATGACGATCGGTGAGCTGATCGAAGCGCGCGACGGAAAGGTCAGGGCCTGGACGTGATGGAGTCGCGGACGCTGCTGGTTTCCAATCGGCTTCCGATCACCGCGAGCGTGATCGACGGAAACCTGCGAGTGGAGCGGAGCGTGGGCGGGCTGGCGACGGCGCTGAGTGGCGCCAAGTGCGCCGGGACGCTCTGGGTCGGGTGGCCCGGCCCCACCAGCGAGCTGGGTCGCCGCCAGGGTGCCCGCCTCGACCGCCGGCTCGCCGCCCTCCAGTGCGTCCCGGTGCGCCTCAGCAGCTCGGAAGTGCGCGGATACTACGAGGAAATCGCGAACGGGATGCTGTGGCCGCTCTTTCACTACCAGCCGGACCGGCTTCCGCTCGACCCGAAGCACTGGGGTACGTACGCGACGGTGAACGCGAGGTTCGCGGAGACGGTCGCGAGCTCCTGGCGGCCCGGTGACGAGATCTGGATCCACGACTATCAGCTCCTGCTCGTGCCGGGGATGCTGCGCCGGCTGCTGCCGGACGCCCGGATCGGATTCTTCCTCCACGTACCCTTCCCCGCGCTCGACGTGTTCCGCGTCCTTCCATGGCGACGTGAAATTCTCGAGGGCATCCTGGGCGCGGACGTCGTCGGGCTGCACACCGACTCATACGTCGCGCACTTCCGCTCGGCAGTCGCGGCGCTCACCGACGCGTCGGTCAGCGGGGAGCAGCTGACGGTAGATGGGCGTCCCGTGCTCACCCGGGCGTATCCGATCGGGATCGACGTCGGTCACTTCGCGGAGCGCGCCGCACGCCCGGCCGTCGTGGCGGAGGCCGAGACGCTCCGCGCGGTTGGGGCCCAGCGGCTCATCGTCGGCATCGACCGGCTGGACTACACGAAGGGAATCCCGCGGCGCCTCCTGGCCTATGACCGCCTCCTCAGCGAGCACCCGGAGCTGCACGGCAACGTGCGCTTCATCCAGGTGGTCGTGCCCTCACGGGAGGGAGTGCGCACGTATCGCGAAGTACGCAACGTCGTGGATGCGACGATCGGCCACATCAACGGCGCGTACGGCACCGGCACGTGGACTCCCGTGGCATATCAGTACCGGAGCCTCACCGACGAGGCGATCTCGGCGCTGTATCTCGCTGCGGACGTGATGCTCGTGACTCCCGTCCGGGACGGCATGAATCTGGTGGCGAAGGAGTTCATCGCGTCGCGCGAGGACCTGGGAGGCGTCCTCGTGCTGAGCGAGTTCGCGGGCGCGGCAGAGCAGCTGAGCGAGGCACTGATCGTGAACCCGTACGATCTCGACGGCACCGCCAGCGCGCTGTACCGCGCGCTGGTCATGCCGCGGGATGAAATCGAGACTCGCATGCGCTCTCTGCGCGAGCGGGTGCACACCATGCCCTCCGACCGGTGGGCCCAGACGTTTCTGGCCGACCTTCGCGCCGTGCGCCCGCCGGAGCGCACGGCGAACGGCGGGTCGTTCGCCACGGCGGACGAGCTCGGGAATCTGGTCGAATCCGCGAAGCGAGCGCCGTCGCTCCACCTGCTGCTCGACTACGACGGCACTCTGGTGGCGTTCACCGATGTTCCCTCGAGCGCATCGCCGGATGCGGAACTCATCGACCTGCTCGATCGCCTCTCGAAGCGACCCGCTACGGACGTGCACCTGGTGAGTGGCCGCTCGCGGGAGCAGCTCGATGAGTGGTTCGGTGAGTTGCCGATCGCGCTGCACGCCGAGCACGGGCTCTGGTCGCGAGAGGCGGGTGACCGGCGCTGGACCCGGCAGGAGATCGATTCGGCGCCGCCATTCGAAGACGTGCTCGCCCTCATGCGCCGTTGCGCCGAAGCGACCCCGGGCGCGCTGGTGGAGCGGAAGTCCGCAGGCCTCGCATGGCATTACCGGATGGCGGAGCCCAGCCTCGGCGAAGCGTCGGCACACCAGCTTCTGCGCGAGCTGGAAGCGGCAGCGCGTGAATCGCCGATGGACATCCTCCACGGCGACAAGGTGGTTGAAGTGCGCCCCCGGGGAATCCACAAGGGCATCGTTGCGGCGCGAGTCGCGGCGACGAGACCGAAGGGCGGAGTATTGCTGGCGATGGGCGACGATCGGACGGATGAGGACCTGTTCGAGGCACTCCCGGACGGGTCGTTGTCGGTGCACGTCGGCCCGTCCGCGAGCCAGGTCTCCACCCGGATCGAAAGCGTGTCGGAGGCCCGCGATATCCTCCGCGCCCTGCTCAACGGCCGGTGACCGACCCTCCCAGCTCGCCGTCTACCATCAGCAGGAGCGAGAGTCGCGCGTCGGCACCTTCGGGGTGCCGGCGGTCCTCCGCGCCGAACAGGTTCCGGAGTCCGAGGTGGGTGTTGATCCGACCGTTCCACAGCGACTTGCGAGCGGAGACGTTCACGATCGCCGCGGCGGGCAGGCGGCCGATTGCCGCACCACCGTACTCTTCCCACCGCGCCGAGCCGCGCACCGCCACGGTAGACGTGAGCTCCAGACTTCGCGCCGGGAAGTAGGCTGCCCGCAGTCCGCCGGCGTGGCTCGGCGCCGCGCGCGACGCCGATCGCACCGCGGAATCGCCGCGGATCCACCACATCCGATACTCGGCGTCGATTGCCGCGCGGGACACGCGCCAGGCGAGCGTCGCGCCGAGCGTGCCAGTCCGGCTCGCGGCATCGGACACGAGAGTGACGGGACCGCGCCACGCGCTCATGGGCGTGTCCACGGCGAGCGCACGGAGCGGCAGGGCGCCGTGACGGCGGAGCCGCGCCGACGCATCGGCAGCGACCTCGACCTCCGATCCGAGCCGGCGGAACCATTGCACCTCCACTTTCGCGTCGCGGTACCCGGCCCCGGGCGTGCCGGAGACGGGTACCCCCGCTTGCGTGAGCCACGTGAATCCGCGCGCCGTCAGTGGCCAGAGCGCGTCATGCGGACGACCGATGTCTTTGGACGCGCCGAGCGAGGCGGTCAGCGCATCAGGCCCGGATCGCCATCTTGCTCCGAGCTCGACCGCCGGACCGACGCGGCCGGGTGCCCTGTCGATCGAGCCGGCGAAATGAATCGCGCGGGTCAGCGCCAGGCGGCCAAACGCTCGCAGCTCCGTATACTCGTCGTCCGCCGGAAGGCGATCGGATCTGAAGGACCGGTGGGCGGCGGCGATTCCCGCGTGAACTCCGATGAAATCCAGAGCCACGCCGGCACGGACTCCCTCGCGGTCCACCGCGAGCGAGGGTGTAACCGGCGTCGCACGGAAGTCGGCCTCGGTGCGCTCGGCCGAAACAGTGTAATGGAGGCGCGCGGTCCGTCCGACGCGAAAGAGTCCGGACGCACCGGCGTGCTCGAGCGCGAGCCGGCCAGGGAGCTCGATGCCCACCGCCTCGACGCGGAACCAGTCGTCCTGCCGGCTGCGCCCGACCAGCAACCGGTGCTCGCCGCCGTCGCCGACATGGACGAGGCGGACTGACGGACCCGCGTATTCGATGCGCGGGAAGCCGGCGCCCGTTGCCAGGAGCCGGTCAGTGATCGCGGGGTCCGTCGCGACATGCACACCGAACCCGACGCTCGCCGAAACGGACCAGCCGCCGGAACGGAACGCGCCAGCCAGCGCGGCGTCGTGGCCGAATCGGTCCTGGTTCGGAACCGCCGGCGGCGTGAACGCGAAGGGGCCGGGATCGCCGGTCTCGGACCCCGTAGCGAATCGTCCGCCGCCGCTCACACCGGGGCGGGGCGCGTGCGAGTAGATCTCGATTCGACCCGCGCCCGGTCGGGCGTGGAAGTCACCAACTTCCGCGACGTCGACGGCGACCGAGTCGATGGCGTGAAGATCCAGGGGCACGCGGGACAGTCCCGTGACACCGAGCAATCCAGGCTCCACGAGCTGGCCATCCACGACCAGTACCCAGCGGTCGTCTTCGAGGGGTGTCACGCCGTCGGTCGCGCGCCACGCGAATTCGTCCACTGTTCGAACGCTCGTCCACGGCGCGAGACGGAGCAGCTCGCCGATCCGGACTATTCCGGCTGTCCCGATTTCTTCACGCGAGAAGACGCGTCGCGCGCTTGGCGCCTGTGCCTGCATCGAGGACGCGCCAAGGACGGCGGCGAGCGCGACGGTCGAGACTAGTCGAGAAAGTCGCGGAGCCATCGCGGCGTGCGGAAGTCGCGCGTCGCCGTCACGGCGAGGTTTAGGTGGCGGATGCGCGGCTCGGTGAGGACCGTACGGTAGCGCGCCGACACCGCCAGCTCCCAGGGAGCGGCAGGCCGCCATCCGACCTGCGACGCGATCTCGGTACCAAGCTCGTTCTCGTTCCGCCGGTAGTCGGGAAGCGAACTGTCATCGAAACGCATCGTGTACGAACCCAGGCGTCCGCCGGCCGACCACCGGAAGGATCGACCGCCGACTCCCGCGCGCCAGCCCAGAAAGACGAATCGCGAGCGGAAGTCCGGAACCCCCGCCGACCGCGATTCGAATCCGAGCTGATCGATGCCGAGCTCGACGGTGCCTGCGTAGAACGGCGACGAGAGTCTGAGTTCAGCGCCGGGACCGGCACGCCAAGTATCGTGGAAGGCGTTGCGATTGACGTTGCCGACGATCGAGAGCGAGAGGCCGATCGTCTCGAACGGGGGAGTACCCGGTTGCTGGGCCGAACAGCGGCCGGAGGAGAAATGCGCGAAGGCGACGCACGCGATGAGCGGGCCGGGCAGTTGCAGTACCCGGGGCGGGACTCGAACCCGCACGGGCCGAAGCCCAAGGGATTTTAAGTCCCTTGCGACTACCGGTTTCGCCACCCGGGCCTGCGCCGATTGATCCGGGCAATATACGGCACTCACGGCACGCGGAGCGGATCCCGCCGCACTCCGGCCGACGCCCGCGTGTGCCACCCCGATGGCTTCCGCCCGTATTCCCGCTCGAAGTCGCTTGCGACGTTCCGAAGCACCCGGCGCTCATGCTCGCGCGGAGCCAGCACCAGCACCGCACCACCCCACCCCGCACCCATCAGCCGGGCGCCGTAGGCACCGTGCCGAACCGCGCTCTCGACGATGAGATCGGCCTCCGGCACGGACGATTCGTAGTTCACGCGGAGCGATTCATGACCCTCGACCAGGAGGCGGCCGACCTGGGACAGGTTGCCGGAGCCGAGCGCATCCGCCGC
>Ga0079216_10000135_pt1 | contig 15456 bp, 12 predicted proteins | sample NCAS100_FD_77008 | JGI IMG/M metagenome (GOLD analysis project Ga0079216, IMG submission 77008) | Agricultural soil microbial communities from Utah to study Nitrogen management - NC AS100 | ecosystem: Environmental > Terrestrial > Soil > Agricultural land | place: USA: North Logan, Utah...
ACGCGTGACGCCGTTAACAACTCGTCGCCGACGCGAACAACATGCGGCCCCTCGAAACGCGCTTGGCCTCCGATCACAGTACAGCCCTTCATGTTGTGCAGACGCCGATCGATACCGTCGCGCGACGCCGCGACCACAGCGTCAGCGCGCGCCTTGACCTTCTTCATGTCTACGCGAACTGAGCCTTCGAGGACGATGCCGTAGTCGGCGGCGCGGCGCACAAGGTGGGCGGCGTAGGCACTGGCGATCATCGTCTTCGTCGGGGTGCAACCAGTGTTGACGCATGTGCCTCCGAAGAGCTTTCGCTCAACGAAGGCCACCGTCATTCCGGCGCCAGTCAATCGGAGGGCCAACGGAGGACCAGCCTGGCCGGCGCCGATGATGATCGCGTCGAACTCTTTCATTGAGTTGCTCTCCTATGTTCTGCGGAAGCTTTGCCTTAAAAGTTTCTTGCGGGACTGCTTCTCTGTGCAACCTCTGTGCTCTCTGTGACTCCGTAGTTATTTTCCTGAGCTAACAATTAACCACAGAGGCTTAGAGAGCACAGAGAAAACCTGTTTACAAATTTACGGCAAAGCATTCTGCGGATGACAAGATCATCGCACAGGAGCAAGGAGTTCTTCCATGTGCCGGTCGGCGGCGGCCGCTGCTTCATCCGGATTGCTGCCGTTCTGACGAGCGTTCAGGTACGGAGCGTACCAGTCCGACCACTGGTGTTCACCGTGCGTCTTCTCAAAGTGGTCGTGATGTTCCGCCGTTTCGCGCAGGAGATCGGCGAGGGCTGCGACGTCACCGCCTTGTGCTGTCGACTTCCATTCGCGTCCTGGAGCCCTCATCTTGATCTCCTGCACGAGCCAGTTGTTTCCATCCGGATCCTCAAACGAGACAAACGTGAAGTAAGGCCGATTCTCCGGGTCGCGTCCGGCGACGCGCGGGTTTGGCACGGTCGTGTTGAATGGACCAGCCGCGAAGTGGAAGACTTCGCTCACATCAACGCCGCGAGCGATGAGATCGTTGCGCGCAGCGTCGATGTCTTTCACTGCAAGCACAAGTTGAGACGAGCAGTGTTTTGCCGAAGTGATGCTATTGCCGACGATGATCGAGGCTTCCGAGTTGTGCGGCGTCAGCTGCGCGCCACGGAAGTCTCCGACCGCAACGTCGATGTCGACCCGCCAACCAAGCTTTTCAAAGAAGGTTTTCATACGATCGACGTCGGAAGTGCCCATCAGCACGACCTCGAGTTTCATGTCAGGTTGTGGTTTATCCAGTTCATTCATTTGTGCGTTCTCCTTGTGAAACTTGTTGGGCCGTTTTTCGCGACGCAGTTATGGCTCGTAACGCGTGAAGACGAAGTCCCGTTGTTTGATGTTCTCGTGACAGGGATGGCACTTTTTCATATCTGCTTCTGGACCAGGTTTACCTTCCTTATCAAATTGTGCGTAACCCCAGCCGCCGGTTGCCGCGTACTTCTTCGAGTCCTTGACCATGAATTGCAGGTACCAGGGCGGAGCTTCGCCTGGAACAAAAGACTGCTCACGCCCAAACGCTTTATTGTTCTCCTCCGAAGGGACGTGTTTCCAAGCTATTCGGCCTATGATCGTGCCTTCCGGGAAGGGAAATTTGCCTTCGCGATAGGCTTTGATTGCCACATCGTTTCCCAGAATGGCGCGGATGTCGTTCAGGTTACCTTCTTCGTGGGCCACCGAGACAAGCCTCCAGTCGCGATAACCTTTGGGAATCTCGGTTACGAAGACGGGGGTGGTTTCGTCAGGGGTGTGTCGAGATGCGCTCGCGGTAAAGGCTACAAGGCCGGCCAGTGTTGCAACTGCAAGTAGTAAGAAAGCACTACGTTTCATGAGAATCCTCCTTGAAAATCCAATTGAAGAAAGATCTTGCGCTTCCTCGTCTTTTCCCGAAACCCCAAATCGTGCGAGCAGAAGATCACTCTATCGAGTTATCCCCGGATCACCCTTTTTTAGCCGCGTTTTATTTGGATTAAAAATTGAATTTGCGAATCAGCGCAGAATCGTGATTCGATCGCCAGCACTTACCTGGGGGTCCATCGTCTTACCCGATTGAATGTCCTTCAACTTGTAGCTCGTCTTGGTCAGGAACCCTCGGCCGTCGTCCCGTCCAATCTCTGCTACTTTCGACTTTTTCGTTGCGCCTCCGGCAGAGATGATTGCCTGTGTAAGCGTTAACCCGCGACGAAAGATCTTTTCACCCGGATCTTTGACTTCGCCGCCAATGTAGATGAACTGCGTATCATTCGGCCTGAGATTGACGACGTCGCCGGGACGCACGAGTAAATTCATCTGTGAGACGTTTGCGAGTTCGATTTCGAATATCTGGTTTAGTTCATTCCGCATCACGGTTACCTTCGCTGCGTCAGGCAGAGGCTGAGCGTCCGCAACGACAACATAAAGCGGAATGGCTTCACGTCTTAAGAACTTGGTACCGGAGTCTTTTACCAGCCCGCTTACCAGAATCGAATGACTCGCGTAATCGCGCACTCCCACGGTTACGGTCGGTTGTTCGATTACTGCACGCTTCTGCAGATCGTCTTGAATCTCTGTCTGGATTTGTTCGGTAGTAAGTGTCGAAACGTTTAGCGGCTCAGCAAGGAGCGGGTGTTCCAGAAGGCCCGCCGGGGTAACGGTAAAGAGTGTGGATTGTTGTGGCTGACCTTCGTTGATACGAACGTCCAGAACATCACCTGGACCAACGCGATAAACCTTTGTCAGCGACTCGTCCTCGCTCGGTGGGTCAAGTGGAACTGCGATGACACTTTCAGTAGCAACCGCTGATGGTGGTGGTGATGCGCTCAATGAGACTTTCGTGCCAACTGGTTCTTGCTTTTCTTCAGGGGCGCTGACAGCCGCGGTCTTCAAAGGCACAACTTCAGCCGTCGTCACTTCATTTTGAGTTGCAAGCAAGCGTTCTGTTGTTGGTCCAGTTGGTTCGGGTGCCGCGGGTTTAACTTGTGTCTCTACTTGCCGAGGTTTAGCGTTCAACGCCCTCGCGCGGTGAAGGTTATCAACTGCCCGGCGCCACTCACGCATCTTGAAGTACGCTCGACCCAGTGCTGCGTACGCATCAGCGTAATCGGGATTCAATTTGATCGCTTCTTCGAAAGCGCGTACTGCCTGCGCGAATTCTCCGGAACCTGTGAGTTGGATTCCCTCGAGTAACAACTGCTCAGCTTTGTTGGGTGTAACCTGGCCAATCGTCTGGGCTGAAGAACAGCTAAACAGGACCAGAAAGAAGAGAAGAATGAACGCCTTGTACATCGCCGCCCCCTTGCGCCAACAAACCTAAGAACGGGGGAATAATGTTTATACCATTTTGGATATCAAACTCGGTTTCATTCGTGTTGCAAAACCGAATACCAATAAATTTATTTCTCCGAGAAGTCATAAAAAACGCGGAATAGATTGCCGTCCAGGTCGGATGCTGTGAACTCGTGCAACTTCCACGGCTTCGATTCGGGAGGGGAAATGATTTTTGCGCCGCTGCCGTTCCAGATCGCGTACAACTCATCCACCTCATTGTTGCTTTCGAGGTTTATCCAGATCATCACCGGCGACGCGTTGCCATGATGGGCGCGGAAGTCATGGTCCGTAAGGAACATCCTGCACTGGCCCTTTGAGATGCCGGCAATCCCACCGTCGGCCCCACCCCAATCTATGTGGAAGCCGAGTTTATCCCGATAGTAATCCAGCGCCGCGTTCATATCGCTCACAGGAATCTCGGGCACTGCGGCAGGAAATTTATTCTTCATTGAAATAACCCCATTGACCCTCAATTCCAGCTAAATTTTATTGCGCTGAGCCACTACGGGGTCAATGCGAAAGTCTCGAACACCTTTCAGCAAACCAGTGTCGCTCGATGACAGGGTGATGATATTAGAGAAACGCCCCGATTCGCGGTTTTGATTGCGACCTTCGCCAGCGAGTCGAGGATCGTCTTGAAAGTAAAACGATTCGACCCAATGTTCGGGAGCGTCGGATGTTTGTAGATGCACGTGAATGTGTATCGCCGGCGGGGAACTTACGTCGCCGTAGTGGGCTGGCTTGATTGTTTGGAACGAATACTGGCCCGAAGCGTTGGACCACAGCGTTCCACGCAACCGTGCTTGTCGCGGATCGTTGACTGGCCGGCTGTAGTATCCTGTGTTGTCGGTGTGATAAAGAAACATCTTGACGCCGGAGGCAGGTTTACCATTCGCGTCGACGATGGTCCCGCTTATGTGAATGCGCGTGCCGGGTTCTTGCGGAGTCGCGATTTCGATTGCGGATGGTTGCTGCGCCTGGGCTTCGGCTTGATGGCCCGAACACGCCAAACTTGCAGGCACCGCCGCACAACTAATTGCAAAAACACCAAGACCCTTGATAAAGCCTCTACGCTCTTCTACGTCATGGATTCTTCGCGGCATGAGCAGGTTTTCCTCCGATTGGACCTTAGTGTATCAGACGATTTCCGATCTGATTCTCTTCCAAATAAATTTACTGGGAGTGGTCTCCAATCAATTGCATCACGCCACGAAAAACTGTAGGAAAGCCTCGATTTACGCTAAGCTTTGAGTAACTCGATGTACCAAGGTTCTCAGTACAGATCTCTACTCGTTCTGGCGTTATTCTGCTTAGCGTTTTTGCTGCTTCCGAACGTCGTTGCCGGTTGTGCGCTCCCACCGAAACCGACGGTCCTCGAGGCATACAACGCGTCTGATATCGTGGTAATCGCGCGGGCGATTTCAATGGAAAAGTTGTCAGACCAGACGGAGATGCCGCTGATCAATACTCGTGTTACGTCGACTACGATGGAGCTGGTCAAAGTATTCAAAGGAAACCTGCGAGTTGGTGAGAAAATGGTGTTTGGGCAAGGCAATAGCATACGTTGCACCTGGGTGTTCCACGAGGACGCCCTTGGTAGCGAGTACCTGTTTTATCTGGACAAGCTACCCGAGGATGAGAAGCTTTGGTATGAGTTCGGATATCGACGGTCCAATTCGCCGGAAAATGCGAACGAGGATCTTCTTTATCTCAACAAGTTGAACAAAGTACGTGGCCGCACTCGCGTCTCCGGGGTTTTCGATGATGACGGCCTTGCCGGACTTAGCTTAGAAGGGCAAAGAATTCGCATCGTTGGCAAGAATAGAACGTCGCCATGACTGATAAGAATGGTGTGTATGAACTGTACGATGTGCCGCCTGGAAGATATGTTCTCGTGCCGGGATTGAAGTTTAAATGGAAGGTCGATGAGTTTCATTTGACGCGACCGCCAACGCGTTTAGAGATGATGCAGGGACGCCGTCCCAGCAACAGAGTCGCATTTAGTCTCCGACCGAGAAGTCATTTTGGAATCGATATCCGTCTTAGGTTGAGCAATCACGTGAGCGGTACTGTCTACGATTCGAATTCCAAATCGATGCACTGGGTTTGTGTGACGCTTGTCCCAGCCAACGAGGAGGGCTCTCCTATTTGCAATGACCTCACCGATGAGTTGGGCCGATTTCGAATTGATTCCGTCGAGGCTGGTGATTACGTAATACTCTTAACCTACGAAAATAAAACAACCACCGGCATGCCTTTCCCGAAACACTACTACCCCGGCGTGACCGAACGTGAAAAGGCTACAACGATCACAGTCAAACACGGCGAGAGCGTGATCAACCTAACAGCCGTCATAAAGAGGTAAGTAAATCAGCTAAGTGCCAGGAATCGGTTTATTAAACGAGAAGCAGCTGCACGCATCACTGAAACAGTGGTATGCGCGACCGGGAGATCGAATTGAGGTTCCGGTTGATGGATTTGTCATTGATATTGTTCGAGACGATTTGTTGATCGAGATCCAGACTCGCAACTTCGCATCCATCAAGTCAAAACTTACTAAGTTAGTGCGCTACCACAAGGTGAGATTGGTTTATCCCATCGTGCAGGAAAAATGGATCGTCCGATCGGCGACTCCTAATGGCACAGGAGCTATTCGCCGTAAGTCGCCCAAGAAAGGTCGGATGGAGGATCTTTTTTGGGAACTCGTGAGTATTCCGCAACTGCTGTTGAACCCTAACTTTTCATTGGAGGTGTTAATGATAAGAGGGGAAGAAGTGAGACGTTATAACGCAGCAAAAAGAAGAGTGCGGAGAGGATGGCTTATCGAAGGACGTCGATTGCTCGACGTCCTCGACCAGCGTTCATTTCAGCAGGCCGCAGACTGGCTACGCTTTCTTCCGGACGGTCTGGAGTCGTTCACTACGAGCGATCTTGCAAGTCGCATGAATACGCGCAGAGACTTGGCCCAGAAGATGGCATACTGTTTACGCGAAGCGAGGATGATCGACGTGATAGGCAAGCGTGGGCGGGCCAATCTGTACTGTGTTCCCTCGAGTAGCTACTCTCCTCTCCTCAATACAAACGCTACTTCGGCGTGATTGCATTCCTTCCACTCAATCGGATCTGTCGCCCTATGTAAATATCGCCGGTAGCACAATCAACAGCACGCGAACCAAGTACACTGCGGGAGTTTTCAAACCTGGTGCTCGATACGCATGCTGGCGCAACTGAAGTTAGCCCGAGGAGTATTGGACGGACTCCTAAGAAACCGCTCTTCAAAGGGCATGAGGAGTGACGAAATTGTGTTTCATAATTTATGAGTGATTCTGTAGACTGCTCCTGAAGCTGCGAGCGGCATTCCCCCAATTACTGTGAAGCGCTGTCCCCAATGTAATCGCGTTGAAGCCGACGACTCGCTCGTGTTCTGCCGGACGGATGGCGTCGCGCTCATTGACGATCCCCAAGTGCCCAGCGAAATCGAAACCAGCCTTCTTCCCCACACATCAACGACTCCTGAAATTAATCGAAGCACAGGACCAACAACAGTATTACCAGCGAGTCAAATTCCATCGACGCGCGATCTGAATAAACCGAAGCGTCGAGCGTTTCCCCTTGTCGCTGTCGGACTCGTGCTCGTCGTTCTCGGTCTCGGCGTTTTCTATTGGTTTTATTGGTCGCGCGCGAAAAGTTCCGACGCGCCGATCGAATCAATCGCCGTGCTCCCTTTTCAAAATAAGAACTCGGATACAGACTCGGAATATCTTTCTGACGGGCTAGCGGAGTCGTTGATCTTTCGCCTTTCACAATTGCCTGGTCTGAAAGTTAGTCCAACCAGCTCGGTCATGCGCTACAAAGGCAAGGAGCCCGAGGTAGAAAAGATCGCCAGAGAACTTGGAGTCGAGGCGGTGATGACCGGCCGGTTTGTTAAGCGCGGTGACAGTTTGAACATCACAGTTGAATTAGTCGACGTCAAAAACAACAAGTCACTTTGGGGTGAACACTATGAGCGCAAGATATCGGACCTGTTGACAACACAGCGCGAGATGGCCACGGCAATCGCGCAAAAGCTGCAACTGAAATTAGCAGGAAATGAGAGCCGCGGGATCACGAAGAAATACACTGACAATAACGAGGCCTATCAGTTGTACTTGAAAGGCAGATTTCATTTTTACAAACGATCAAAAAATGACCTTGAACGCAGCATCGAGATATTTCAGCAGGCGACAAAACTCGACCCAAACTTCGCCCTCGCCTACGTTGGACTGGCGGAATCATACGGAGTAATTCCTTCGTTTCCATATGCTTCGGCGAACGAAATGATGCCTCACGCTAAGGCTGCAGCGGCGAAAGCCCTGGAGCTTGATCCGGATCTTCCGGAAGCTCACGCCATAGCCGGCATGATCGCCGCGAGCTACGATTGGGACTGGGCCAAGGCTGAACGCGAGTTCAAGAAATCTTTGGAACTTGATGCGAACATTGCTAACACTCATTACCGTTATGCATGGGTCTACCTAAGTCCGATGGGCCGTCATGATGAGGCGATAGCGGAAATGAAACGAGCGATGGACCTCGAGCCGCTATCGTTGCAGCAGGGAGCAAACTTTGCGGCCGTCTACATATATGCCCGGCAGTTTGATCTCGCGGTTGAGCAGGCCAGGAAAATGTACGAACTTGATCCGGGACAGATAGGCGCTCAAAGCTGGCTGCAATTCAGCTACAACGCAAAAGGAATGTACGCCGAGTCGCTCGCGATGTCGGACCAAATCTCGCGCTCCGATTATGTCTTTTTTGGTCAGAGAGGCTATGCGCTTGCTAAGACCGGTCGGCGCAAGGAGGCGGAGGAAGTCTTAAAGAGTTGGAAGGAATTGGCAAAAACCAGATACGTGATGTCCTATTGGATCGCTGTAGTCTACGCCGCACTAGGTGACACGGAAGCGGCGTTTGCGGAACTGGAGAAGTCTTATCAACAGCGAGAATGGTTCTTCCCGCGACTAAAGACTGATCCGTTCATGGATCCTCTGCGCAGCGATCCACGTTTTGCGGACTTGTTGAAGCGAACTGGCTTGCCGCAGTAACGCGAGCTATGCCAACGTATTAGCTATGTTTTCTCGTTTAATTCTCTGTCTATTTCTTGTCGCAGTAACTGCCTATTCGCGGCCGGTCGAACAAACGAAGGCGAGGACGAAAGCGCCGGATGTAACGATCGCCGTTTCAGCGGACGGACAAACCATAGCCATTGCTCGCAGCAGTGGCGGCGGCGAAAAACGTTATGCCCGCGTTGAGCTTTGGAATACGAGAAAGGGTGAGTTGCAAAGGACCATCACCGGCTTCGATGGACCAATCTGGTCAGTGAGTTTTTCGAAAGACGGAAAGTCAGTGATCACTATCAGTACCGTGTATCGCGACTCAAAAATTCAGTCCTCCGTCAAGAAGGCGACTGAAACAGTCAGCGCAGAACTGAAATGGTGGGACGCGCAGTCCGGTGAGTTCGTGAAAAGGTTGCCACTGGGCGACCAGGACCTCTGGTTCGTCGAGGCGGGCTGGTCGCCGGCTGGCGATCTACTTGCACTGGTCGAGCATTATGGGCGAGGTCACTATGAGCCAATCCCTGGCTTTGGACCTCTTATTCAGCGTTGGGTCAGTATTCAAGAACTCAATCTAAGATTGCTCGATGCGAAATCCGGCGAACCAAGAGCGAAAGTGGAGCGTGGTGAGCAGATTTACTCCAGTAAGGTCACCTATCTCGGTCGAATGGTCCGCCCCGTATTCTCGGCGGACGGCAAGCTGCTGGCTGCCGTGTCCGGTGATGATGTGCAGGTGTGGAGCGCCGAGACTGGCAAGAAACTTCAGACCATAAAAAAGCTTAACGGAGACCCGAAGACAATTGCATTCTCTCCCGACGGGCGGTTGATCGCGATTGCCGCGGTTTCGTCAGGATGGCCCATCGCGAGTGACATTACTCTGCGGGAGATATCGACCGGCAAGGTAGTGAACAAATTGTTGGGCAAGAACGATTCTGTAGCGTGCCTGCGGTTCATTAGTGATGGACAGGGATTGCTGATCGGCACTCTCCAATATGGTGTTTCAGTTGCGATGGGCACCTTAAAGGTTTGGGATCTGCGCCAGAACCGTTTAGGTAAATACGACGTTCAGGAGGGCAAGGCGGTTTCGACGTTAGTTCATCTCGCGGATCAGCGTGCAGTCATCTTGCAGTCTGGAGCTGATGTTGAACTTAGAGATGTGAAGACGTGGAAAGTCTTACACAGCTTCGAGCCCACCGATGACGATGACCGTGAAAAGACGCGCCACAGTCGTTTTGTCGTGTCGCCGACTCGCGCGGAGGCGGTGGGATTTTCAAGCGATGGAATGACTGTGTCGGCAGTCCTGCCAGATGAGGGAATTAGATCGTGGGACCGGCGTACCGGTGGTGTGCGCAATCGGATTCAACGAGAAACCTCAGACGAAGTAACAGCGACAGCGTCGAATGGAGACTTTATTGCTGAGGCGACTGCAAAAGAGGTGCGATTGGTAAATCTGGCTACCGGTGTTCACTCGGCGGTGCCGCTGGCGATGCCTAATCGCGTTTCAGCCATTGGTCTCTCGCGCGATGGCCGCAGCCTCGTCACTGCGGACGACGTCGGTGACATCCGAATTTGGGATGTAAGTTCAGGTCAGCTCAAAAAGACCTTTGAAACGAGCCACGAGATCACGGCTCTGGCGATTGATCCATCCGGGCAGTTGTTGGCGGCTGCGCGCGCCGATCATTCGATCGGATTGTGGAACGTTACTGCGGGCCGAGTACAGGCGGATCTGAGAAAACATCAGGACGTTGTCAATGCACTCGCCTTTTCACCGGACGGTAAGACCATCGCTAGCGGCGGCGACGATCGAACTGCGATCCTTTGGGACGTCGCTACTGCGAGGGTAAAGCGCACGCTGAAGGATCACGATTTGACAGTTACCTCACTTGCCTTTTCGCCTGATGGACTGTTGCTTGCGAGCGCAAGCGGCAATGCCTCCGTGGTTCTGTGGAATGTGCCGACCGGCAAGGTCGAGCGCATCCTGCGTTAGCCTGGGTCCGCGATGCTCGCCGGGATCCCCAACCGGAATGACATGGGAGATGAGCCACGCTTCGTGGAATCCCCGGTCGAGCAGCGGATCTATTGCACGACAATCCAGTCTCAAATCTAGAACTGTATGTGACCTTTATAGGGAAAGTTTCCGGCGCCGACGTCGTCCCGCACGTCGAGACGCGCTTCTTTGATATTCTGGAAAACACCAGTTCCACTGCCGTTTACGAAGGGATGCTGACAACGTCCTGTGACTTCGCCAGTTAGAGTTGGACAGTCCAGATACTTGGCCGTGAACAGGTAGTCAGTCCTGAAAGTACCAGCCTGGCCTTCATATTTACCGACGAAAATTTCGTATTCCGACTCGCGGTAAGCCCCGCCAGTGCATTGGAAGGATTGGACGAAGACGTAGTGACACCGTTGATGGTAAACAATTTGTTTTTTCGCGTGGTACACACAGCAGCGACGTTGTTTTGTTCAGCGGAATAAAACATTGAACTGCCCCTTCTTGATTAGTATTCGTCCTCATTTCTTATAGACGGCGATTCCCCAAAAATTAATGTCGGGCGGCAGGCTGTTCCAATGGTCAAACGCGTGCGAGTCATCTGTTTTGTATCGCAACTTGTAGTTGCCGGCAGGCAGAGTGATCACCACATCAACTTGCCTGTTCTTACCCGCGCCACCGGCATGTGTAGTCTTGGGCCCTTGCATCTCCCACACACGTGATCCTTTGTCATCTTCGATCCAGCCGTAGTCAAACATCTCGTCGCCCTGACCTTCACCGATGGAGAAAATACGCACTTCCTGACTACTCGCCAGACTAAAGGCCATGGTCTTATCTTCGTTGTCGAGCACTTGGGCGATCTGCGCAATCACCGGCAGCTTCACCAGATCAGCGGGCATCGGCTTGGAATAAATCTCCCCATAAAGTTTCATCAGCGGCGTGGTATCGGTTGCGCGTCCCACGCTTTGAAGAACCCTGACCTTTGTGACGAGGTCTGTGCGATAGACGTCGGCGTAAGGTTTTGCCGCGATGGCATTGAGCTGATTTTTCAACTCCGCAACCGGGGCGGTCCAACTAAGCTCGGAAATGCTCTCGCCGAACTTCTCCGGGAAGATGAACGTCTTCAGGAAAGCCATGCCCACCGGAGAGCTCAGCGCGTTACCCGCGCCAAGATCCGTTGGACGGCTGAGATTGTCGGAGTTCGCCATGATGATGAACGTAATGTTCTGCTCGGGCACTTTCAGAATAAAAGATGAGTTGCCGGTCCAGTAGCCGTAGTGCCAAAGAAGCTTCGTGCCTTTGTAGTTCGTCGCAAACCAACCCAACCCGTAGGGAAGCGACTCACCCCTCGTTGAGACAGTTGGTGTGAAGGCGAGTTGTTGAGTTTCTTTCGTAAGGAACTTGTTCTGATCGATCGCAATGTCATACTTCGCCATGTCCAGAACTGTTGAGATCAATCCGGCGGAAGTGCTGAACCCCTGCGGATAAGTTATTTTCGTAAAGTTGAATTCGCGATCCAGCGCGTACGGTTTGGCCAGTATCTTCGAGACGCTGTCGAATCTTTGCTGGTGCTTCTCCGTAATCATCGCTCGGCCCAATGGCGACTGGTGCGCATGGACCAGCTTCCAGGCACCCTCTTGTTTGTTCCAGAAGATTGAACTTCTCCACGGACCCTCAGTGCGTACTGGTCCATTCGGTGGCGTGACCGTTGTTGCCGCAAAAAAGGTTGTGATTGCGCTGTCGCCGTAAACAGCCGCCTCGAGGTTCTTGACCTCCATTTTCACCTTGAAACCCGCCTGGAATGCTTGCTTCAATTCGGCCACATTAATAAAGGAAGTTAAGAAACCACCCTCGCCGTAAAAACGGTTCTGCTGCGGCGCGAGACGCTGCTGAATCTGGTCAACGTTGCTGGAATTGAAGCCGGTAACGATATCCATGACTGCGGCTTTTACTTCGGTCTCTGCTGCCTGGCCCGTGGCGTTTGGTGATTTCGTGCCGACGATCGTGGGGACGTTCGGCGCCGTTTCACTCATGCCGAGAGGATCGAGAATGTTTGCTATCAAGAGTTCGGCGAATGATTTGCCCGTTGCCCTTTCAACCACCTTATCCAGTTCTGCAAAACGATTACCGTTATAGCGGTACTGCTCACCGGGATTTCCTTCGGATGTGTGGGAGAACAAATGACGTACTGTAATGACACCAGGGCTTTCAAGGGTGATGCCATACTTTGAAGCCGGATCGTCCAGCTTGATCTTTCCGTCCTGGACCAACTGCATCAGAATCGTTGAACCAAACGTTTTCGTCAGCGAGGCAAGGTGGTAAGCGGTATGTTCGGTTGCCGGAATCTTGTTCTCAACATCTGCAAAACCGAACCCCTTCGCCCAAATCATTTTTTGATCTTTTACAATGGCAGCGGAGTATGCAGGTATCTTCAGTTCTTGGCGCAGACTTTCGAGCTGTGTTTCCAGTCGGGCAACCCGCGCAGAAATAGACGATCCGTTTTGGTGCTCAGCGACGCTTGCCCGGACGAATAAGGTCTGTCCAAGAACGGCCGTTGTTAAGGTAAGTGCGAGTAGGCTTGATGTTTTGTGCTTCATAACGTTTACATCGTCGCTTTCATCTAATGCGTTTACCCATCTTCATGTCGCGGAGATCCAACGCCAGCGCGCCTGTTTACGCACATCGGCGTCAGGGTCGTTCAAAGCATTGCGGAGAGGCTCAACAGCGCGCGCGTCCCCTTTGGTCCGAGCGCCCATGCCGCCTGAGAACGCACCTCAGCATGCGGATCTCTTAGTGCCAGCACAGAATGGTCGCGGCAACGAATTACAGTATTCTCATGATGCTCCTCGATGGTAATCCCAAACCTTCGAAGACGCGCGCAGAGTATTCTGCTAGCGAAACACCACCGTCCCTGAATTTGTGTAAATGAAAATCGCATTTTTCGGGCCGTAACTCTGGAAATTCGGGTTTTTCGCCGTTTTTACCCTATAGGTAGAAACCCAAATAGATTTATGACAACGCATATTTACTCCTCTAATCCTATTTCTCTGCGACTCAGTCTTGTAATGATCTGCACGTTGCTATTAGCGACGAGTGTTGATGTTGCTGCACAGCAGTCGCCGGCGATTTCTGTTCGCGATAGTGTCACTGTAGAAGGAAACTCCGGTACGAAGCAGGCGACGTTTATCGTGGCGCTCTCGGGCCCGGCCTCGCAGTCAGTTTCGTTTTCCTTTGCCACGTCAAACGGCACGGCGACAGCGGGTTCGGACTATGTCGCCACTTCAGGTTCATCAACCTTTGCGCCCGGGGAAGTCGAGAAACCCGTTGTGGTCCTCATCAACGGCGATACTGTCGATGAGGCGCAGGAGACGTACTTTTTAGATATCTCGAATGTCCAGAACGCAACCGTGAGCTCGAGCCGAGGGAATGGAGCCATCGTTGATGATGACGGACCTACCGTTAGTCTCAATGACGTCAGTGTGACTGAAGGCAATTCCGGTATTAAATCGGCCACCTTTACATTGACTCTTTCTGGTCCAAGTGTTGAGGCAATCGCAGTCAGGGCAATTACAACACCGGGAACAGCAACTGCTTCGACTGATTACAACTCCATTAACCTCGTGGTTATCTTTCAGCCTGGGACAGTAACTCGCACCTTTGATGTGGCCATTATCGGCGACACCAGTCTGGAGTCGAATGAAACGTTCTCTGTAACCCTCAGCGAGGCCTTCGCCACGACTGTTGCCGACGGCGACGGCGTATGCACCATCCTCGATGACGATACTCTGCTTGTGCTGGAGGAATCAGGTCCGACTCCACAGCAGGCGGCCGCTATCGATTCGTTTTTGTTCACAAGGGATCCGTTTCGAGTAAACCGTATCGCCGGCTGGTTTAATTTCCCGGCTGGTGAAGACACGATTGTGATGATCTTCGCTCAGAACCTCAGGCTGAATCAGGGTGAGACTGCATCCGATGTGATCGTGAATCTCGTTGATGCTAATAACCAGAGCTTCGATGTGCCTGCTACCAACGTGCGCGCCGTACAGAACGTTGATTTAACCCAGGTCCTCTTCAGACTACCCGACGCTCTAGCGCCAGGCACTTGCAAGGTAACCCTCAAAGCACATGGCCAAACGAGCAACATGGGAACGATTCGAATAACACCCTAGCGATTTGAGCATTCGACGTGCTGAGACAGTTTGTGGCTAAATTGCTGCTTCATGTCTCGATCGCGTCTACTGATTGTGCTCGCATTCGCCGCCGTGTATTTGATCTGGGGTTCCACCTACCTCGCGATCCGCTACGCAATTGAAACACTGCCGCCGTTTCTGATGGCTGCCTCGCGATTTCTTACTGCCGGATTGATCTTGTTCGTGTGGGCAGTGGGGAAGGGTGAAAGTATTCGCGCTACGCTTTCACTGTGGCCGCGGGCTTTTATCATCGGAGCGTTGTTGTTGCTGTGCGGCAACGGTGGTGTCACCTGGGCGGAGAAATACATTGCGTCTGGACTGGCGGCTTTGCTGATCGCGACCGAGCCGCTGTGGGTTGTAATGCTCAACTGGGCCATCACGCGCCGCCGTCCAAACGCGAAAGTCCTCTTCGGGGTTTTCGTAGGACTCGCGGGTGTCGCGCTGTTAATTGGGGATGGACTGCGTCAAGTAGATGCGTCGTCGATGGGTTTGATCGGCGCGGGTGTAGTTGTGCTTTCGTCATTGGCGTGGGCTGGAGGTTCGGTGTATGTGAATCGAAGACCGCTTCGAGCCTCAACGTCGATGGCGTCAGGTATGCAGATGCTTGCGGGCGGAAGCTTGTTGTTATTACTTGCGCTCGTGGCCGGCGACTTTCCACGGCTCAATCTCGCGAACGCATCCCCGCGATCGATTGTGGCGCTGGTCTATCTCACGGTGTTTGGTTCGCTGGTAGCGTTCACTGCGTATAGTTGGTTGTTGCGCAACGTGACGACAGCGCGCGCAGCAACGTATGCGTATGTGAATCCGGTCGTGGCAGTGCTGTTGGGGTGGTTGTTTGCGAGTGAGCCAATAACGTCACG
>Ga0079216_10000136_pt1 | contig 15344 bp, 13 predicted proteins | sample NCAS100_FD_77008 | JGI IMG/M metagenome (GOLD analysis project Ga0079216, IMG submission 77008) | Agricultural soil microbial communities from Utah to study Nitrogen management - NC AS100 | ecosystem: Environmental > Terrestrial > Soil > Agricultural land | place: USA: North Logan, Utah...
CTGTCGTCGGCGCTGTCAGCGCTGAACGACTTGAACCGGCTCTATCCGTCGTCGAGCGCCAACAAGAATGACGCCGGCTCGTTACGTCAGCGGGTCTGCGGTGAGCTGGCACGCCGCGGCGACGAAGCGTGTGCCCGCGAGGTGATGTCGACGGCCACCGCCTCGTCAGGGTCATCTTCGCAAGGGTCAGGGCAGAGCTGTCCGCGCGAGGATGACGACAACGATGAGCGCATCATGGCACTCAACGCGTTGTTGCACATGAACTCCGAGGCGGCGGTGCCGATCCTCGAGCGCGTGCTCGCCAAGCGCGATGATTGCTCGAAGGCGTTGCGCAAGAAGGCTGTCTTCCTGATCTCACAGAAGCGCACCGACAACGTCGTCGACATCCTGATCAAGACCGCACGCGAGGATCCATCACCCGACGTGCGTGAACAGGCGGTCTTCTGGCTGAGTAACGTCCGCGACCCCCGCGTCGTCGACCTGCTAGCCGAGATGGCTATGAACTCGAACGACCCGGCCATCCAGGAGAAGGCAATCTTCTCGCTGTCCAACACGCGCAGTGAACGGGCGTCGCAGATCCTGCGAGACATTGCCCAGCGCGAGGGCGCGTCGAAGAACGCCCGTGAGCAGGCCATTTTCTGGTTAGGCAACCGTCGCGACGCTGCGGCCACGGAGTTCCTCAAGGGACTCTACAGCCGGCTGACGGACAAGGACCTCAAGGATCGCGTGATCTTCTCGATCGCCAACCAGCGTGGACCGGGGAGTGGCGAGTGGCTGATCGGGATCGCGACGAACGACCGCGAGTCGATCGAGGTGCGCAAGCAGGCGTTGTTCTGGGCCGGCAATCAGCGCGCCGCGTCGCTGTCCGACATCGCCGCCCTCTACGACCGTATCGGCAATAAGGAGATGAAGGAGCAGGTCATCTTCGTGCTCTCGCAGAACAAGGCCGATGCAGCAGTCGACAAGCTCATGGACATCGCGCGCCGCGATACCGATCGCGAATTGCGCTCGAAGGCAATCTTCTGGCTGGGACAGTCGCGCGACCCGCGCGTACTCAAGTTCCTGGAGGAGGTGATCAACCGGTGAACACAATCCCAGGCACCCTCCGCACCCTATGCACCCTCAGCACCCTGGTCATGCTGAGCGGTGCTCAGGCGAGCGCACAGTCCGTCGCCTCACGAGTCAACAGCGTCCGCGAAGGTGAAGTCCGCATGACGTTCGCGTTGAGACCGGGCGTTTGTGGAAATGGTAGCAATGTCTGGTACGACAACAGCCGCAACTACAACAGGAATGACAGCCGGTCGAGTCGCGACGTGGAGTACGACATCGACTGCAACACCGGCCCTGGCCGACTCGTGGTCGTGCGTCGCGACGGCGAAACGACCGACCTCCGCTTTTACGTCGGTGGCCGTTGGCGCGCGTCGAGCACCGCGACGGACATCGGACCGGTCAGCTCGAGAGCGGCCGTCGACTACCTGATCGGTCTCGCGGAGTCACATTACGGGAAGGCTGGCCGCGAAGCCATTTTCCCGGCGACGTTGGTTGACAGCGTCACGATCTGGCCGATGCTGCTCCGAATCGCACGAAACGACACTCGCCCCCGCTCGACGCGCGAGCAGGCGACGTTCTGGCTAGGGCACCTCGCCGAAGAGCCTGCGACGCGAGGTCTGTCGGAGTTGGTGGGGGACGCCGCCGTCGACCGCGAGGTCAGGGAAAGCGCCATTTTTGCGTTGTCGCAGCGGCGGGGCGAGGGAGTACCGGCACTGATCAACGTGGTCCGGACCAGCCGCGACCCTGAGCTCAGGAAGAAGGCGCTGTTCTGGCTGGCGAATTCAAAGGATCCGCGCGCCCTCGACCTTATCGAGGAGCTTTTGACGAAACGCTAGCCCATTGCTGCATTAAAAATGCCGTTGCTGGTGGGACCCAGCGACGGCATTTTTGCGTTTCCGGCATCCTTGACCCCGCCTTTGCGCTGCGTGTACTTCATTGACTTGGCGCTTCGAATGCCTCCGGATCCCTGGTCGATTCCGTGAAAGCATTTAACCACAGGGGACACGGAGTACACAGGGGCCGCAAATCGTTCATTAGTCAGTCCTCTGTGATCCCCCGTGTCCCCTGTGGTTCAAGCTTTTTCAAACGTTGAACCTCAATCGAAAGTCACGTGTCAATCGTTTATCTGAACGGTCAGTTTCTCGCGCGTAATGAAGCGAAGCTTTCAGTCGATGAGCGCGGTTTTTTCTTTGGGGATGGTGTCTATGAGGTGACGCGCGTCGTGCGCGGGCGGCTCTTCGAATGGGATCGTCATGCGCGTCGCTTGGCGCGTGGGCTGAAAGAGCTCCGCATCGATGCGGGCCTCGATCTCGACACGATTCGATCGCTGCAGGAAAGGCTTATCCGCGAGAACAACCTGGTCGAAGGCCAGGGTACCGTGTACCTGCAGATCACGCGCGGTGCGGCGCCGAGGACGCATCACTTTCCACCGGCCGGCACACCCGCGACCGTCTTTCTGTCGGCCGCGCCCTTCGTGCCCGCAAGCGATGTCCGCGCCCGCGGCGTCGCGGTGACGACGTACCCGGACTACCGCTGGTCGCGTTGCGACCTCAAGACCGTGAACCTGCTCCCCGCGGTCATGGCGAAGCAGTTCGCATCGGACAACGACGCCTTCGAGTCGATCTTCGTCCGCGAAGCGGTCATCACGGAAGGCTCGCACACCAACGTCTTCGGTGTCATCGACGGCGTGGTGCGCACGTATCCCAATTCGAATTACATCCTTCCTGGCGTCACCCGCGATGTTGTCATCGAGTTGGCGCACGCGTCAGGCATACCTGTGTCGGAGACCCCGATATACCGTCATGAGATCGCGCTGCTCGAGGAATGTTTCCTGACGGGCACGACGAGTGACGTCATGCCGGTGGTGTCGATCGATGGCAAGATGGTCGGCACGGGCAAGCCGGGAAGCCTGACGATGCGGCTCTACGAAGCCCTCGCCAGTCGACTTGCCGAAGCAGCCGCCCAGCCAAGCCCGGCGTCGGCGGTCGTGTGAAAGTCGCAAATCTCACGCTCGTCATAGCGGTATCGGTAGGGTTCACGCTTCCTGTGTTCGCACAGGCGGCTAAGCCACGAGTCCACATCATCGCGACTGGCGGCACGATCTCGAACATGGGCAACGACCCGCGCCGCACTGCTGATGAACTCGTGGCAAGTGTGCCCGGGATGGCGGCAGTCGCTGACGTCACCACCGAGCAGTTCAGCAACGTCGCATCGAGCGCGGTAACGCAGGAGATGCTGCGAGACTTGTCGAAGCGCATTCGCGCTTTGTTCGCCGAATCGAATCCACCGGCCGGCGCCATCGTCACGCATGGCACCGACACCATGGAAGAAACGGCGTTTTTCCTCGACCTGACGGTGGGCGGCTGCGCTCCCGTCATTGTCACCGGCGCGATGCGACAGGCGAACTGGGCCGGCGCGGACGGGCCGGCGAATCTCTACAACTCCGTGCGCCTCGCCGCATCGCCCGACGCACGTGGTCGCGGCGCGTTCGTGTTGATGAACGACGAGGTCTTCCTCGCCCGCGAAGTCACCAAGTCGAACACGACCCGACTCAACGCCTTTTCGGCGCCCGAAGCCGGCCCCGCCGGGGTGACGGATCCGGACGGCATCTTCTTCCGGAGTCCGCCTCCAGCGAACTGCCCGTCGCCGCTGGTAAACGTCGACTCGATCAAGAGCTTCGCCCGCGTCGACGTCGTTTACAGCTACATCGGTGCCGACAGCGCAGTAGTTGATGCGCTGGTCGCGGCGGGTGCGCGCGGACTCGTCGTCGCCGGGGTTGGACGCGGTGGCACGACCTCGTCGCAAAGCCGTGCCCTTCGCCGCGCGACCGAGAAAGGCGTCATCGTCGTGACGAGCAATCGCACCGGCGCCGGTCGCGTCGGTCGCCCGACCAACCCGGAGTCGCTCAGGAATCTCGCGGCTGGCAGCGGTGCGACGATCGGCGCCGGCGACTTGAATCCGCAAAAAGCCAGAATGCTCCTCGCTCTCGCGATCTCGGCGGGCATGACACCGTTCCAGATCGCCACACTCATCGCTTCCGTTCAATGACACTGCTTCGTTTGACTACGGCGCTGGCGGCGACGGCCGTCGCGCTTGCACCATCCGCCGGCGCGCAGGGAGATGCGTCGCCTAACGCCGCGGTCCGCGCCGCCATCGACCGGATCAAGGCCGACAACGTCTGGACGATCGAACAACAGATCTCGATCTGCGAGATCCCGGCGCCGCCGTTCAAGGAAGAGCGCCGTGCCGCTGAGATGAAGAAGCGTTTCGAGGCACTGGGCCTGCGAAACGTGCGTATCGACTCGATAGGCAACGTGATCGCCGAACGGCCAGGAACCGGCGGAGGGCCGGTCGTCGTCATCGCGGCGCACCTGGACACGGTGTTTCCCGAAGAGACGGACGTAAAAGTTCAGCGCACCGGAACACTGCTGAAGGGTCCTGGCATTGGCGATGACTGCCGCGGACTCGCCGTGCTGTTGGCCGTGGCGAAGGCGATGGGAACGGCGAACGTGCGGACGCAGGGGACGATCTACTTCGTCGCCAATGTCGGCGAGGAAGGTCCCGGCAACCTGCGCGGCGTCAAGCATCTCTTCGCGAAGCCGCCCGCTCCGAAGATCGACTATTTCATTTCAGTTGACGGAACAGGACTGGGCCTGACGAGTCGCGCCGTCGGCAGCAATCGCTACAAGGTCTCGTACAAGGGACCGGGAGGTCACAGCTACGGAGCGTTCGGTATGCCGAGCCCCATCCACGCGATGGGCCGGGCCATCTCGAAGATTTCGGCGATCCAGGTTCCGCTGCGCCCGAAGACCACATTCAACGTGGGAATCGTCGAAGGCGGCACCTCGGTCAACACGATTTCACCGCTTGGCGCGATGGAAGTGGACCTCCGCTCCGAATCGCCGGAGGAACTGGCCAAGGTCGACGCCGCGTTCAGGAAGGCGGTCGATGAGGCGTTAGCCGAGGAGAATGCGCGCTGGCCGCAGTCGCGCGTGAAGGTGACGGTTGACGTGGTGTCCATGGGCGTCAGGCCCGCGGCCGCGCCACCGGATTCACAGCGCATCATCCAGACCGCGCAAGCCGCGGCCCGCGCGTTAGGCTTCGAGACTCCCGGCTCGGCATCGAGTACGGATGCCAACTGGCCGATGAGCCTCGGCATCCAGGCAATCACGCTGGACGGCGGTGGTCAGGGGCAGGGCGCACATTCCACGGCCGAGTCCTATGACGATGGGGATCGCGGCTGGCTCGGACCGCAGTGGGCGCTGTTGACCATCGTGATGCTGGCGGGACCAAGATAGATGTGAGAGGTGGGATGTGGGAGAAACCAGATATCGGCGGAAATCGCTGTCACATCCGGTTCCTCCCACATCCCACGTCCCACATCCCACATCTGGTTCATCTGGTCCAGATCAACACAATTGCGCACGTTCCTCCCAGCGCCTGGAACCTGGGAGGCGCCAACGCGCCGCGCGGATAGACCTCGACGCCGGATACACTCGACACAGGAATCAACTCATCCACTGCGGGCGCCGCGCCCATGTCATTTGAAGCGGCAGAGAGCGGGTTCAATCGCTGACCATCGAGGAAAATCGTCGCGACGCATCCGTTCTGGCCGTACACGCGAAAGCAGGTCACGATGATGTTGCAGCCACCTACGCGACGCACGGTGATCCCGCGTTTCCCCTCCAACATCTGGCTCACACGATTCGGACTCCGCATTTCGATTTCTTCAGGCAGCACGTAGTCGCCATTCAGTGCGCCGTTTTGCGTTTCCAGCATGCGCTCATAGAAGCCACGAAGCTCCAACGTCCGGACTTGCTGCTGGGCGCGCACGATCTGGGTCTGCATTAGCACCGCGAGCTGCTGCATCGGCACCCGAATGGTGGTGTCAGCACCCGGCTCCACCCGGAACTTGGCAGGCAAGAACCCAATGCGCCGCACCAGCACTTCAATGCCGAGGTTTTGGGGAACTGAAAGTCTGAATTCCCCGACCGCGTTCGTGATCGCCCGGTATTTCGCTCCACCGTCGACCGTCACGTAGGCGATGTGCCGGCCTCCCGAGTCAGTGACCGTGCCAGAAACGATACGCATCTCCTGCGCTTCGGTTGCCGTCGCGGAAACCAGGGACAGACACACCACCGCGAACCGAACAAGGCCTGACTGAACAACACGCATTGGCAGATTCTCCTCCCCTGAATGCCAGAACCTTATGCAACGCCGCACTGGCGAACAGGGCCGTCCAAAGGACCCGCAACTCGCTCTTTCGGTCCACGGAACCGGTGGTCAACTTCGTGTCGGGCGCAGCCGGTCTCAATTCCACATCGAAAACCCGCGGCTCGTCCCAGACCCACGCCGCTCACACCGGGAATTACCAATGGCCACGATCAAGCGAATGACCGAAGCGCTGCTCGCACTCGCACTTTTGCTGGTTGCGATTGCGCCCGCCTCCGCGCAGGACGCCAACGCCAGTAGTATCGAAGCGGCGAAGGAGCTCCTGGCCAAGGAGTCCTACGTCCGGCCGCCGGATGTCATCGCGAAGCTCGTAACGGCGCCCCGACACTTGAGCGTGTCATTGACTCAGCCGAGTCCTGATCGCCGCCACTTTCTGAAAGAGCAGAGTGAAGGGCTACCGAGCGTGAAGGAGTTCGGGAAGCCACACATCTACTTCGGTGGACTGCAGGTTGATCCGGCAGCGAACAGGGCTCGCGCATTGACCACTCGTGGCGCCGCGGGACTTTCGCTGATCGACGCAACGACTGGTGCCTCGACCACGATCGAGACCCCGAAAAACGCGACCATCTCGGGTTCGTCATGGTCGCCAGACGGCAGACAACTCGCCTACATCGCGAACTTCGATCACGCATCGCACGTCTTTGTCGCCGACATCGCGACGAAGAAGTCGGTCCAGGTGACGAAGACGCCACTGCTCGCCACGATGGTGACAACGGTCGACTGGACCGTCGACGGCAAGAATGTCGTCGTGGTTCTCCTGCCGGAACCGCGCGCGCCGCAGCCACAGAAACCGGCCGTCGCTACAGGCCCGCAGGTCCGGGTCTGGATGGACGGAAGACAATCACCACAGCGCACGTTTTTCAGCCTTCTCGAAGAGCCGTTCGACAAGGAGCTGATGGAGTGGTACGTGACCGGCCAGCTCGCAATGATCGACGTGAAGTCGAAGGCGATGAAGAAGGTGGGGTCGCCGGCGATGATCCAGAGTGTCGACGTCTCTCCCGACGGCCAGTTTTTCCGCGTGGCCACGTTGCAGAAGCGGTTCTCGTACATCGTGCAATACTCGGCATTCCCGGTGAACGACGAGCTCTGGGACAACTCCGGTAAGGTCGTCGCAACAATCGAGAAGCGCGCCCTGCGCGAAGCCCCCGATACCAGCGACACACCGGCCACGGGACGGGGTGGCGGAGACGGTCCGCGGCGCGGACTGGCCTGGATGCCTAACGGTCCGGGCATGTACTACATCGCCTCGGATGCCCCCGCGCGCGGCGATTCCAGCGCGGCTGCGCAACCAGCCGGTGGGCGTGGCGCGGGTCGCGCCGGAGGTGGCGGCAGTAACCGCCCGGATCGGGTCATCAAGTGGAACACACCCTTCGGGCCTAACGACACAACCACCATTTTCCGCCATACCGGCCCGCTCAGCGGTGTCGCCTTCACCGATGACGGGAAGCTGCTCTTTGCCGCCGCATCAGCGGGCGGGCAGGGCGAGATCTTCGCGGTCCGCGTCGATGATCCGTCGAAGCGCTACACGGTCATCCGTCAGCGTGGCTACACGCCGTCACTCGGCGGCGCCGGTGGTCGAGGCGGCGGCGGCGGCCGTGGTGGCGCGGCGGGCGATGACTCCCTCTCCTTCTACAACAATCCCGGCGCGCTCGTCACCAGGCGCGGCATGGCCGGCGGACAGGTCGTCATGCTCGGTGCCGACAGCGCCGTGTACCTGCGTGGCACGCAGTACTCCCGGGACTTCCTCCAGCACCCGCCGCGGGACTTTGTGGACCGCGTCGACATCCGGACGGGAACCAAGTCGCGAGTCTTCGAAGCCGCGCGTGGCGCCGCCGAAACCGTTGCCGCGCCGCTCGATGACGACTTCACGAAGGCGATTGTCGTTCGCGAAACGCCGACCGAGGTACCGAACTCGTACCTGCGCGACATGAAGGCAGGGACGATGACTCGCCTGACGAACAACGTCGATCCGTCGCCGGAACACACCCGCGCGATTCGCAAGCGGGTCACGGTCACTCGGCCCGACGGCATCGCGTTCGTCGTGAAGGTCACGTTGCCCGCAGACTACCGCGAGGGAACGCGCCTGCCAGGCATGTTCTGGCTGTATCCGTACGAGTACACGACTCAGGCGGAATACGACCGGACGCTGAGGACGGAGAACGTGAACCGCTTCCCGACTGGTGGAACGCGCAGCATCGAATATCTCGCGACCCAGGGTTACGCGGTGGCAAACTTCGATCCGCCGATCATTGGTGAATCGGGACGCATGAACGACAATTACGTCGCCGACCTGCGCATGAACCTGTATGCAGTGATCGATGAGCTCGACCGGCAGGGCTGGATCGACCGGTCACGGTTAGGCATCGGTGGACATAGCTACGGTGCCTTCACCACAGCCAATGCGCTGGTGCACACGCCGTTCTTCAAGGCGGGCATCGCCGGCGACGGCATGTACAACCGCACGCTGACGCCGACAGGATTCCAGAGCGAACGTCGCGACCTGTGGGACGGGCAGGGAACATACCTCGAAATGTCGCCCATGCTGTACGTCGACCAGATGCAGGGCGCGCTGCTGATGTATCACGGCATGGAAGACCAGAACGTCGGGACGAACCCGATCAGTTCAATCCGCATGATGCAGGCGCTCCGGGCTCAGGGGAAAAACTCTGCCCTGTACATGTACCCGTATGAGGATCACGGACCGGCGACGGAAGAGACGTTACTCGATCTCTGGGGACGCTGGACAGCGTGGCTCGATATCTATGTCAAGAACGCCAACCGGAAGACGCAGAAGGTCGTGCAATAGGCCAGAAGCCAGAGGACAGAAGCAGAAGTCAGAGGTCAGAGGTCAGAGGGGCCCGGACTTCCGAGCCCCTTTTCCTTGCCGAGGAAAGGGGCGAGCATCATCGTAGTTGCAGTTCCCCCAAAATCTCACTCGCCATGTTCACCGCATTGTCGAAATCAGTCGGAGCGATCCGCATGAATTCGCCAGTTTCCGTCTGGATCCGCATGCTGGTTCTAACCGCGTTGATCCCGACACAAATCCACGCTCAATCAAACTTCGGCAACCTTGCCGCCGGCCCGTACAACCGGCTTGTCATCCGCGGCGCGATGGTGATTCCCGGACACGGCGGTCCACCGGCCGGGCCGTACGACATCGTCATCGAACGGAACATGATCACCGAGATGATTCCATTCGATCCGGTGACTGCCGAACGACGCGGCGCAGCCGCTCGGCCCAGCGGCGACCGCATCATCGACGCCACCGGGAAATACGTGATGCCCGGGATGATCGACCTGCACACGCATATCCGCACCGCGCCGCAGGAAAATGAATACGCCTGGTACCTCCGCCTGGCGCACGGCGTGACCGGCATGGTGAACGCAGCCGACCGTGGACTCGATTCGGCGCTCTACCAGCAGAAACGCTCGTCGGACAACACAATCCTCGCTCCACGCATGTGGCCGATCTGGGGCTGGGGCTCCAACACCACGTTCAGGCGCGACCAGCTCGAAGATCCGAAGATGGCGGCGCAAATCGCGCGCGAGATGGTATCGAAGGGTGCACGCGTCGTCTCGTTAGGTAGCGTCACCTGGGACACGACACTTTTCGGCGCCGTCGCGAAGGCCGTGTGGGCTGCCGGAGGAATCACCACGATTCACCTCCCCCCATCCACGAACGCGGTCGTCAACGCTGTCAAGGCGGCCTGCCTCGGCGCCACGATGATCGAGCACCACTATGGCTACGCCGAGTCGGCGCTCAACCGGCAGACGCAGGATTTCGTGCGCACGTACAATTTCGACGACGAGAACGATCGTTTCCGCGCGGCGGGCACGGTCTGGCTCGAGGCGGATCGTGGACGGTTGCTGTCGCAGGTTGCCGATTCGCTGGTGAAATGCGGCGCGACGATGCTTCCGACTCGCGTGGTATACGAGGCAAACCGCGACTTCATCCGTTCGTCGAGCCTCCCGTGGCTGGAGAAGTACACGCACCAGTCGTTGATCAACTGGAACCTGCCGAATCCTGCCTATCATGGTGCGTTCCATTACGACTGGACGTCCGACGACGAGTACTACTGGACGTACGCGTTCCGTCTCTGGGGTGACCTGATCGCCGAGTTCAACAAACGAGGCGGTCGCGTCGCGTACGGCACCGATGACAACTACATCTGGGCCACGCCGGGATTTTCCGCGATTCGCGAACTGCAGCTCCTGCGCGAAACCGGGATGCACTCGCTCGAGGTGTTGAAGGCAGCGACAAAGAACAGCGCGGAAACACTGCGTGAGCCGAAGCTTGGTCTCGTCAGGCCCGGATACCTGGCGGATCTCGTCATCGTGGACGGCAACCCGGCCTACAATCTCAAGTTCATGTACGCCTTCGGCGACCTGACGATCGACAAGGATCGCAAGATGTTCCGGACGAAGGGCATCGTGCACACGATCAAGGACGGCATCGTGGTCGAGAATGCGCGCCTGATGGCCGAAGTGGAAAAGATGGTGACGAAGTCGAAGCAGGGAGTGCCGGCGAGCAATGCTGTGACGTCACCGTTCGTTGGCGGCGTTCGCCCGATTATTCCAGACGGTCGCCGTTAAACAAAGACCAAAACACTTTGAACGCGGAGGCGCACGGAGGAAGCACGGAGGCGCGCAGAGAACATCTTTTCTTTGGTCGGTACCTCCGTGATCCTCTGCGCTACCTTTGCGCGCCTCCGCGTTCAAAGCGTCTTTGGCCGTATCCGTGTTTATCCGCGGGTCTTTAACCGTATCAGTGTCTATCCGCGTCGCCGGCGTGCTGTAACCAGCACTTCGACGTTGTCGTTGCGGGGATTCACGAAGTCCAGACGAACACGTCCGTCAGGTTGGACGCTGACGGTCGCCGGGATCGAGCAGTTTGTTAAATACCACCCAGCCGGCAATACCATCGCGTTAGCTGGGCGGCCGAAAGCGCGATCCCACACGAGTTCGTCCCCGACCACACCGTATCGACCGGGATCCGCGTAAGTCTCGGAAATGCGGAGCCGAACCGATTGCCCCTGCTTCACCGGCGCAAAGCGAATCACCACTACCTCGCTCTGCGGAGTCACCGGCTCACCGATGTCGATCTTCGCGTCGGTGATCTTGGCACCACGCAACGTCTCGACAACCAGTTTCTCGCCAGTATCCAGGATCAGCGCCGACGGGTTCGACACCTTGCTGCCGCCGCGGACGATGTTGAGGTAGTTGTCCACCCCCGGCCGTGACTCGGTGTAGTCATGATAGAGATCGAACGCGTGCGTCTCCGGCGGTTGCAGGAAGTACACGATCTCCCGATCCTGGCGAGCGCGTTCGGACAGACGGCCATTCCGGTTCGCGCCTAACGTCGGCGGGGTGGCTTGCGCGTCGAGGAGCGACGGAGCACTGAGGGCGAGCACGAAAACGACGCGCCTCATTTGAGCCTCCTGCCCCTGACCACGTACGGGACCTGCGCCGTGCCAATGTTGATGAAGCTCACCTGGATCCGGCCATCCGCCTCCTGACGGACCTGCGACGGATAGTTGACGCTCGTCAGCTCGTATCCGGCCGGGAGCACGACCGAATTCTTCTTGATGCCTAACGGGCGGGTGAACACGAGCGTGTCGCCGCCGGTGATGTAGGAGGTGGCATCCTCGTACGTCTTGTCGATCAGGATCCGCTGCTCGCCGCCCTCGGGCACTGGTCGCGAGAGATGGACCATGATGTATTCGCCCGTCGAGTCGGCGCCGCGCACGCCGCCGGCACGCGCCACGTCTCCCTTCACCACCTCGAACCGCAACGGCTGGCCGGTCATCCGGTCCATGACCGACTCGTCCGTCGCAATGCTGCCTCGGCGAATCGGGTTGAAGTACTTCGTCGCGCCGGCGGTAGTGGCGGTTACTTCGTAGATGATCCTGAACTTCGCGCTCCCAGGCGCCAGCAGCTCATACCGCGTGTAGTGATCGGCGTCGGTTTGTGCCGCGACCTGCCCGAGCGCCGGTGTCGCGACGAACAGGATGAGCGATGGGAGATGGCGGATGGGAGATCTCATGGCTAAGAGCGTAAATCGGAAGTTTCCGGACCACACCAGTCTGCCATCGCCCATCCGCATTCCGCCATCCCTGCTACGGCCCTGCCGTCCCCGTCTGCGTCTTCCGGTAGATGAAGAGCACCAGAAGGGCGCCCAGCACCGAGGCAATCAGCCCGGCGCCTTCACCCGGCTCGTACCAGCCAACGGCGCGGCCGAGAAATCCTGCCAGGACCGCGCCGACGATACCAAGCAGCATCGTCATCACCCAACCACCGCGATCTGGTCCTGGCATGATCCACTTCGCCAGCGCACCCGCCAGTAGCCCGATAAGGCACATCCAGATCAGTCCCATGTGCTGTCCTCCTCGGAAGAATTGTGTCTCCGACTCCGACTACACCGCGAAACGCTGATCAGCGCGCCGGACTGAGCGAAAACGCCTGGAGTGTGGCTCCTTCGCCGGACCCGGTTGCTATGACCAGAAACTGGATTCCATTACGGGTTCGATAGGTCATGGGATTCGCATACGCACGCTGGCCCAGGTCGGTCGACCAGCGAACGCCGCCATCACGGGTGTCCACGGCGTAGAGCGTCGACCCTCCACCACTGAGGAACACGAGTCCGCCGCGCGTCACCGTCGCGCCAGGTGCGCCAGACACGCCCAGCATGGGAGGGAGCGCCACGCCCTGTAACGCGGGGTGATTCCGCACCTCCGGCGAATCACCGATCGGGACCTGCCAGCGGAATTCACCGGTGGACATGTCGATCGCGGTGAGAGTTCCATACGGCGGCTTATTGATGGGGAGGCTTGGCCCACGCTCGCCGTTCGGTCCGGGCACGCGAACACCGATCGACGACCCGCCGAGATCGGGAGCATAGTCGTAATCGACCGTGTCGGACGGAGCATCGCGTTTCACGATGCGCCACAGCGTGGGGTTGCTCGACGCCTTTACGTACAGCGTATTGGTTTCGGGATCGTAGGCGCCGCCGCCCCAGCCGACGCCGCCGATCGATCCAGGCACCGTGATCGTTCCCTGCATCGACGGCGGCGTATACAGCGGTCCAAGGCGATAGCGCGATGCAACCGCGCGTGCCGAATCTCGAATCACTGGCGTGAAGTCGATGACGTCGTCGAGCGTAAAACCCTGGGGTGAGACAGGCTTCGGCTTCGAGGGGAAGGGCTGCGTGGGCCACGCTTCTTCGCCGGGCACGTCGCTCGCCGGCACCGCGCGTTCTTCGATCGGCCACAGCGGTTCGCCGTTCACGCGATTGAACGCGAACAGGAACCCCTGCTTGGTCGGCACGATCACCGCATCGACCGGGCCGCTGGGCCGGCGGATGGTCACCACGTTAGGCGGAGCAGGGAGGTCGTAATCCCACAACCCGTGGTGCGCGACCTGGAAATGCCAGACGCGTTTTCCGGTTCGCGCATCGAGGCAGAGCACGGACTCGGCGAACAGGTTCTCGCCCTTGCGCCGTCCGCCGTACCAGTCATTGCTTGGCGTTCCGACCGGCAGGTACAGCAATCCGCGCGCGCTATCGACGGTGAACGGCGCCCACACATTCGTGTGGCCTGTGTGTTCCCAGGAGCCGTCCTTCCAGGTGTCGTTTCCGTATTCGCCGGGACGCGGCACGGTGCGGAATCGCCAGACGCGCTTGCCCGTGCGCGCATCGAAGGCCTGGATGTCGCCCGGCGGATCCTTGCGATACATCAAGCGATCGCCGACGCCATTGCCGAGGATGACGAGATCGCCCCAGACCACCGGTGGCGACGTATTCGTGTAGTGCAGCGGATTTATCGACCACTCCAGCCCCGCGGTCACATCGATTTCACCGTTCGTGCCGAAGCTCTGTACGCGTTGGCCGGTGGCGGCGTCGAGCGCGATCAGGCGCCAGCGACTGTTGATGAAGACGCGACGCGACCGGACTTGTCCGTCCCGGACTTGTCCGTCCCGGACTTGTCCGTCCCGGACTTGTCCGTCCCGGACTTGTCCGTTGCGGCCATCGGACCACAACGCGACGCCGCGATGCACGAATCCTGTCCCGTTGGACGGTTGGCCGAACGTGTGCGCCCCGGGATCGAACTTCCACAGCTGTCGGCCCGTCGTCGCGTCGAGCGCGACCACACGGTTGTACGGCGTGCTGAGATACAGCGTGTCGTTCACCATCAACGGCGTCGCCTGGAACGTGCCCGGTCGCGCCGCTTTGGACGAATCAGTCTGAGGGATCGGTACTTCGCCCGTTGCCCAGGTCCAGGCCCTCGTCAGGCGGGTGACGTTGTCGCGATTGATGTCGGTGAGCGCCGAGTAGCGCATGCCGCCAGGATCGCCACCGTACACGGGCCACTCGACCAGACGATTCTGCTGTAGCTGAGCGGCCGCTACCGGCACGAACAGGACGGCAACCGCAACCAGAACTTTGACGATTCGTCGTGGACGGGCTGTCGTCTCGGGATTGATCGCTTGTGGCGGATCCACGACCTCGAGCCTCGACCCTGGACCTTCGCTGCTGAAGTTCATGGCGTGTTGCGGTAAATCTTTCCGTCGCGCATAACGAACACCACGCGACGCATCGCCGTGAAGTCGGCCATCGGGTCGCCGCGCACTGCAATGATGTCGGCCAGGAGGCCCGGCTTCAGGGTTCCGATCGAGTCGCCCATCTTCATCGACTCGGCCGCGCGCGATGTAGCGGAGACAATCGCATCCATCGGCTTCTGCCCCGCTTCACTCACTCGGCAGAGCAGGTCTTCCACGTTTCGTCCATGCGCGCCGGCGACGGCGTCAGTGCCAAAGACCAGCTTCAGCCCCGGCGTATTCGCCGCGGTCCGGACGGCCGCAACCGCCATGGGCACAGCTCGCTCCATCGACGCGAACCCCTCGGCGTTGTAGTTGCCGATGCCTTCGTACTTTGCGCGATTGTCGAGGTAATTCCGGAAGACCAGACTGCACTGCGGTGAGAAGTACGTTCCCTTTGACGCCATGTGGGTCAGGACGTCCTGCGTCGCGAATACCCCGTGCTCGATCTGGTCACACCCCGCGTCCAC
>Ga0079216_10000138_pt1 | contig 15333 bp, 11 predicted proteins | sample NCAS100_FD_77008 | JGI IMG/M metagenome (GOLD analysis project Ga0079216, IMG submission 77008) | Agricultural soil microbial communities from Utah to study Nitrogen management - NC AS100 | ecosystem: Environmental > Terrestrial > Soil > Agricultural land | place: USA: North Logan, Utah...
CAAATAGTAAAAAAATTCCATAGATTAGATTCATTTTCATATAGGTGTAGTAAAGAAGAATAATTAATATGAATTTTCAAGAATTTTTCAATAGGCTAATTAGATAAGAAAGTTACTTAAAACATTCCTTGTTCATTCAATGATAAAATACCTAATCCTTACAATTGAAACTGATGAACATTGAAATCAGTTGATATGAGATGATATTTGCTATAATAATAATGGAAAAAATCAAGTCCCAGATAACGATGACTAATTCAAATCTTTTTTTGTCAATTTCTAATATTAGCTTCAAGTGCTCATCATAATTGGTAATTTTTTCATACTTGAGCTGATTTTAGCTCAGGATCATGAGATTGTTAGCTAGATTCTATCTCTATAGTAAACGTAAATAAATAATTTAAACCAGTTATTTCGTGTAGTCTTCACTTGCAAATTTCAGATCGAAAGTACAATTATCTAATCTTCGTCTCATTATTAGCTTCTTTTATATCAATATTTCTAATTGGTCAAAATATCATCGTATATGGCCAGGACAGCACAGAATTACCCAGAGTGAATGATACGAATTTGCAAATTCAGGAATATTCTTCGGGATTTAAATTTCCAACAGGAATGAATTTTTTGGGACCTGATGATATTCTTGTCGTAGAAAAAAACACAGGCAAAGTAAAGGAAATTAAAAATGGTACTGTTGTTGGAACCGTGTTGGATGTGAATGTTGCAAATGTAAGTGAAAGAGGTCTGCTTGGTATTGCAGTTGCGAGCGAACCAAAGTATGTATTCTTGTTTTACACTGAAACAGAAAATACTGACGGAGGAAATGTATTGGGGAATCGATTGTACAGGTATGAATATGATGATGGTAAGTTGGTAAACCCAAAATTACTCTTAGATCTCCCGACGATACCCGGACCATCTCATAATGGTGGAGTATTAAAAATTGGTCCCGATAACAAGAGTGTGTACTTGGTAATTGGTAACTTGAATTATGTGCAAAATTTGACATTTATTACAAAAGCTCAGAACAATAAAGATGGTCCTCCACCAGATGGCAGAGGTGGCGTACTCAGAATTACTTTTGATGGAGGAGTTGTAGAGGATAAAGGGCTACTTGGAGATGAAGATCCATTGAACAAGTACTACGCATATGGTATACGAAATAGTTTTGGTATAGGATTTGATGCAGTAACAGGAAATCTTTGGGAAACAGAGAATGGCCGCAGTACTGATGATGAAATCAATCTTGTATTACCTGGCTTTAATAGCGGATGGAGAGAAGTAATTGGTTTCTCTAACGAGACCGACAAATTTAATGAGGAAAACTTGGAGACCTTTGGAGGAAAGGGCACTTACAGGGATCCAGAGTTTATTTGGAGAGATACGATAGCACCCACGTCGGTTCTATTCATACATACCGATAATCTTGGACCAAAGTACAAAGATAACCTATTCGTAGGCAGTGTCAAAAACGGAACTATTTTTAATTTTCCACTAGATGAAACTAGGATGCATCTAGTTCTCACGGGTCCGTTGGCCGATAAAACAGCAGATAACAATCAAGAAACAGGCAGTGTAACTTTCGGTAGAAATTTTGGAGTAATCACAGATCTTCAGATCGGGCCTGACGGAAACCTCTATGTACTAAGCAATTACAAACATGATGGTACCATATTCAAAATATCGGCTAAAACTAACACTAATTGACCATACTTCATTTCAGATTTATAACTAAACAGGGGACTAGTGAATATACGGTGGATCTCTATGCCTCTCAAAACAATACAATATACCATCCCGTGAACCAATAAACAACATGCCATTTGATATACATGGAGAAGAGTCAATGGCACCCATGGTCGGAAACTTCCATTCCTGTTTGCCCGTAGAAAAATTTATGCCATAAATAAATGAATCCAGACCTCCAAAAAACATTAGTCTGTCAAAATCACTGGACGAAGGCGAGGACCAAATTTTTCCGACAGTTTCAAAGTCCCATATTTTGGAACCTATCAAGTTGAAGCAGTAAAGCCTACAATCAGAAGTTCCAAACATGACTTTGTCTTTTACCAATAATGGGGATGATAAGACAGGTTTTGATACATTTTTGTTCCATTTTGGAATACCTTCTATATTGCTCAGGCAGTATATGCCGCCTTCATACGTTCCAACAAAAACTGAATCCTCGGACATGCATGGGGATGATGAACGTATCTTGCCATTTAATTTTGATTTCCATCTTAGTGACCCGTCAGTATCAACCGAGTAAATGAAACCATCGTCTGACCCAAAGTAAAAATTGTTTTCGTGATATGAGGGAGAGGACCAAATTTGACCTTTTGACTCAAAGTTCCAAATTATTTCCCCTCTTGAACTAAGAAGATACATGCTATGATCCATCGATCCTAAAGCTATGTTTTTCCCCGCAGGACATGGTGATGAAAAAATATCTCCGCCCATCTGCACCCTCCAAATGACACTTCCATCGTTTTTATCCAGGGAATATACAAAATTATTTTCAAGAGTATCGCCATTTACCCAGGAATCAAATGTTGCACAGACTATCATATTATCCAGGATTAGTGGAGATGAAACAATAGGACTCCCAATGTTTTGATGCCATCTTATTTCTCTTCTCAATATGTCCAAGCAGAATATGCGTCCAGTTATGGTAGCAACATATAGAAATCCCTCTTCGTAAACCGGAGATGAAATAATTGGACCTAACTCGATTGTCCAGTAGAGTAACGGTCTAGTCAGTGGCCTGGTTCTTACCGACCCCGTTCTTCTCATGTTTCCGCGGAACATGGTCCATGATTCGTTATTATGGCTTGACATACCAAAATTGGATATCAAAAAAGATTGGGTAAATTGTCCATGATAATAATCAGAAATGTAGAAAAATTCAGTAATTCATTTTTTGCAACATTTGCCTAGAGGGATGCGATATCCATGCGGACAAGACCTGGGATGCTTTAACAATGTACATAATGCATCAGTAAATATCGCCTTCATGTGGTGTTCGATTCCGCATACCATCTCTTCATCAATTTCAATTTTTAGAGACTCATTCATCATAACTTCTAAAAGTCTTGTATTTCTTATCATTCGTTCTCCAATTTGCTCTCCTTCTGGGGTCAATTTCATGACAGAATTGCCTTTCGAATATTCAACAAGATCTGCATCGTTCAGCTTATGAAGCATTTGAACGACTGAAGGTTGCCTAACGTTCAAAATCTTGGCAATAGAGCTAACTTTAACTTTTTCCTTTCGTTCCCGAATATGCCATATTGCCTTCAAGTACATTTCAACATGTTCAGATTCGGCAGTTCCCAAAAATAGCTCTTCAGCGTCATCAGAATTCGCGTTAACGGTTCCTAACATTCGACATAAGCTTAATCATGATATAATTATTAAGGTTCCGTTCAACTACTTTTTTAATATATTCTTTTTATTGTGTATATTCAAAATATGAGAAACGTGTTCCTAAAAATAGATCTAAAAATAGATCTTATGCCACTTATTTAGCCCTTGTCCGCATCCTTAAGATTTGCCATAGATTTTCTCGATGACTCTATCAATTTCTTCCTGCGTGGCTGTAGAATTAGGACATAAAGAGAGCCAACGACATAGATTGACAACAATACTAATTGCGCAATCGTTGTTTCTAGCGTCGGATGAATCCCAGTCATTGTTGCCAAGTTAATCTCCAATCGCGGTATGATTCCAAACATATGAGTAGTTGTAATATAGCCAACTTCTTGAAACTCTCTAATTGCGTTACCTATAAACGCAATAGACATGTAAGCTCCAATTCCCATTGTTAAACCAAATAAGACACGCAACGGTAGCTTCTTACCTAATTTTCTAATAATAAATACAACGCTTATAATCACAGCCAATCCAAGGACAAGTCCTAGTAGTACAAAGGTCTCCATATTTTTTGCAAATGAAAGCATGGCCTGGTAAAATAATACAGTTTCAAATCCCTCTCTATATACTGTAAAAAATGACAACATGGCAAAGACCATTACACTGCCAGTTGTCGTAGCCTGCCATACCTTTGCCTTTACAAATTCTATCCATTTTTTTGTTTCAACTTTATTCAATATCCAGAAACTAACCCAGAATAATACTGCGACAGCAGAAATTCCTGCAATTGCTTCAATTAATTCCTTGCTTGCTCCAGATATTTCTATAACAAATTGGGCAATATACCAAGTAATGATAGTTGCAACAATAGATATTACAATTCCAAGATAAACATGCTTCTTATATTGAGCATTTCGTGATGCCTCCAAATAAGTAAGGATGGCACCTATAATGAGGGCTGACTCAAGTCCTTCCCTGAATATGATAGAGAATGAGGTAGAAAATGCTAGCGAAGGAGCTATTGTACCTGTGCCGGTTACTAATCTTTCAGATTCATCCAGGCCATTTCTAATTTCCACTACCTTTGCTTCAACTTCTGGGTACGGTTTATGTTGTTGAATCAAATTACGTAATTCCGCAAACTTAATTTCCATATCAAGAGTAAAGTCCGGATCAATTGGTCTAAGTGGAATTTCTATCCCTTCGTAACTGTCAAGATATGCAGACCTTGATGTTGCAAATGCTTCATCATATTTTCCATCTTTATACTGTTGTAGGAGATCAACTAGCTTGATCCTAATGTCATCAATATCTGTTCGTACTCCCATTCTGTCTGATTCTGTACTCTCACCAAAACCCTTCTCTATTCCAGAATAAGTACCAAAACCCTTACTTAGCTCTTGAGTATCACTTAGATTGCTTAGTTGTGGATTTTCTACCGCAGGAACTGCAAACTCTGAGGTATCATTGATATCAAGATTTTCATAATCTACATTTAAGAGACTTGCAGCCCGCAAAAGGTTACTAGTGATATTGGTTAGAAGAACATTAGCCGGTGTTTGTTCCTCATTCTTTAGTAATTCACGGAGCTCTTCTCTCATCATTATTTCTATATTGAGCATAAGAGTTGGATCAACTTTTTCTAGCGGCGCCTCGATATATTCGAAATTGTCCAAATATGCAGTAGTTGCATATTTTTGTGCAGAGGCGTAATCCGAGTTGTTCTTTAATGCAAGATCAATTTTTGTTAGCAAGTCTTTAATGTTTGCAAAATAAATTTGTAAAGAATCATCTGTTTGAATATTAGAATCTTCAGATAAATTCACTTGTATAGCTGTTATGAGTTTTGAAATGCTTTCCGCTTCAGACTTGGTAGATAGCGAATTCTTTAAATCCGTGAAGAACGACTCAAATTCCTGTTGTTTGGAATCACTAAAAGACTTGGAAATATTCTTGTACAAACCATGTGAGATATCTACCATTCCTACTGAATTTTCATAATCAACTTGATTGGAGGGATCCTTAGTGCTCCCATAATCAGATAATTCATAATATTTTGATGTATCGTTTAACAGTACTATGATTGTTGAGGATATAATGGAATGGTAATCCGTGCTATTAGGATCCAGCAATTTTGAATTGATATTTTTCAGAGTACCTGTGATTTCAGTTAACTTAGTACCTACTTCTGGCGATTGTGTAGAAGATCTTACTAATATTGGTAAATCAATCAATAGTGATTCTAATCTTGCAGTTGAATCTTGATCTATCTCTTTGAGGTTATCCTTGATTGAAGGAAAGATTATTGAGTGTGTTAAATACGCATGTTCAAATGCCCGAGTATCGTCTCCTGTTGTCAGACTTGCCTTAACCAGGTTCATCTGCTCTAAAATTCTGTGCGTGTTAAGGGTTATCAAAATTGAGTCATTTGAACTGAGTTGAGGGGTCTGCCCAAATGATGGGTTAAGGAAGAGACTTGAAATAACGAAAAGAATCAATACGGATAGCATATTTTTTTTCCTTTTTAGGCCAAAAATTTTCATCCAATTTCTACCTCATATGAATGGATTTGGAACAACTCTTGCGTGTCATAAAACAATTAGGCTTACCTAATTAGATTAATATAAATCTTGATAATGATAGATCGAAATCTAATTAATTTAAAAGCAACAAAATCCCAAACCCATATGACAACCATGGGATTACTGTATGCACAAATTTTTATTTTTGTCTAATTTTTTTCAAATCGTCTATCTTGTCAATTATGAATATTCTTAGTCTTTGAAATAGGGTTTTGATTGTGTGAACACCTGGAATGGCGAAGTGTCTTGCTACAATAACTGGACATTTCAATTCATATAACATGTTTAGAAAATGAGGATCAGCAAAGAAACTAAATTTTGAAATGCTGGCGCCAGTTATCAGAACATCTGGTTGAAAATTACCCAATGAAGACAAGATTGTATCCGCCGCTTCATTACTATATTTAAGATCATTATCTGAAAGCGTGATCTCATTAAATTCAATTCCAACTTGCTCAAGATATTCCTTTTGTCTTAGTATGTCAGTTATCCTTACCATTTTTTCCTGTTCATCATCTTTCTTAGTATTAATATACAGAACGTTAATCTTGAATTGTCCTGAGCGTTCCAGCCAACTGGTTGCTTTCAGTACAAGGTCTGAATGATCTCCTCCATCGTACAGTACTACCAAATTTTTCTGAGCAACACGTCCTCTTGAATTTCGGCTTGGTTCGAATGTAAACTCCTCATTTCCTTCCGACAAAATGGTAAGTACATCACATGTCAATATTGTTTGAATTTTTTTGCTGTTTCTAAATGCTTCAAAATCTGTTATCAATAAATCTATTTTTTGTTCCTCGACTGTAGCCAGTATGGCTTCGTTCGCATCATGAGAGATTCTTACAAGATAATGATTTGGTATGTTCTCCTTATCTAGGAGTTTATCAAGCGGTTCAAATGATTTTCTCGCAGTTTCAGCGTATCCTGTTCCTGCAGATAGCGGCGTTTGTTTTGGTACGGTAATTACTCGCAAAATATTGATCTCGCCGGTATTTTCCTTGGCAACTCTTATTGCATATTTTAATAATCTATCGGGATCTTCAGGAGTATATGGAATAAGAATCCTATAATCTTTCCTTACGAGATCACCTTCACTGGTAACTATTGGAGCATAATGTTCTATTTCTTTCCGGAATGTATACATACGATAAACAAAGAATCCAATTACGACCCAAACTATCATTATGGCCCAGCTTAATGGTTGTGTAAACAGTAGATAAACTGCCAGTCCAAGTTTTAGAAAGATACCAATTATAGGTATTACTGGAAAGAAAGGTGTCTTGAAACCATATTCCAATTTGTCACCATAAATCCTGCGGATAGTAATTACAGCCATATTAACTTGAGTAAATAATAAGAGAAAGATAACACCCGCTGCGACGGCAATCTGGCCAAGAGGAAGGCCATAAGCCATAATAGCCATAATGATACCAGAAATTAGTATAGCATTATAAGGCGTCTTGTTCTTTCTGTGAATCGCACTCAATTGATTTGGCATATTGTAATTCCTGCCCATGGCAAACGCTACCCTGGCCGACGAGAATGTAGTTGCATTCAAAGCAGCTAGAGTAGATATCAGGCCACCACCCAGGACGATAAATGCTCCATAAGGAAGTATTAATTCAGCGGCTTTCATTATTCCCAGCTCACCTTCATCACCAATGTATTTCCACGATTCAACACCGACGGGAAATATTGCCCCTATTGATACAAACGCAATTAAACAATATAAAATAATCACTGCACCTAGTGATATGAAAATGGCCCGTGGAATGTTCCTTCTAGGATTCTTTGCTTCTTCTCCTGTTTGAACAATAACCTCATAGCCTTCAAATGCTATGAAAGTTAGACCCATCGCAGCAACAATTCCCGGAATTCCCATTGGTGCAAAGTCTGAAAAGTTCATCTCCCAGTTAGGACTCCCATTCAATATCCACAAGCCGGCTGTAATTAGGATGAAAATTAATCCTAACTGAATTATGGTAACGATGACACCGGTCTTGCCAGTTTCAGATGTTCCTTTGAAGTTGATATACGTGAAGGCAGCAATAGATAAGACCGCAATTAATTTATCCAAGGGTATCAAGTTCAAAAGCAAAAAATCGTGTGAAATATTTGTCATGTCTAGTAACCCGGTAAGGAATGAGGCAAAACTTACGGCATATAATGACCCTGCTATGATGTGGGCTAACCAAGCCATCCATCCACTTATGAATGCGTTGGGTCGAGGCAATCCTTCTCTAACCCACAAATATCCACCACCTGCTTCAGGCATCGCAGATCCAAGTTCTGCATATGCCATTGCAGTAAATAATGTGATTATCCCATTGACAATAAACACAATAATAACTGCACTACCTGCAAGTCCTATCGCAGGCCCGGTTAAAACAAAGATCGAACCGCCTATCATTGCAGCTATTCCAACCATGAGTATATCCAAGAGCCCCAGTGACCTAACCAATTGGTTATGAGACGTGGGGCCAGAGTTTGTACGCGGTTCATCAGCGTCGGACAATTGCTTGCTATCGATTCGATTCTAATGATAAATTAATGTTTTCAAATGTATATTCGATTATAAAACAGTCCAGCAAGAATCAAAATCAGTCAGGCCTCACCGCTTGAAAAGAGGTGGTTGTGCCAATAATCTATATAAAATGATATTAACAGTATTATTATGATGCTCCAAGTTGCCCTGATTACAGGTTGTTCCAGCGGAATTGGCTACGAGACTGCATTAATGCTCGCTAGAAATGGGTATCATACTATTGCAACTATGCGGAATGTAAAAAAATCAAATTCACTTCTAAAGACAAGCGAAGAAGAAAATCTTCCGCTAAAAGTCCTAGAACTTGATGTAAATGATGTGACGTCCATAGAAAGGGCAATTAGTCAAGTTGAGAAGGAAGCAAAGAGAATTGACATCTTGATAAACAACGCAGGTTATGGGCTGGTTGGCTTCTTTGAGGAACTTAGTCTGGACGAGATACGGAATCAATTTGAAACTAATTTTTTTGGTGTTCTCAATATTACTAAGAAGGTTATTCCCATAATGCGATCACAGAAAAGTGGCACAATTATTAACATAAGCTCGGGTGCGGGACAGGTAGGTTTTCCTGGCATTTCAGCTTATGTAAGCACAAAATTTGCCGTTGAAGGTTTTAGCGAATCGTTAACATACGAGCTGTCTCCTTTTGGGATAAAAGTAATCATCATTGAGCCAGGAGTGATAAAGACAAATTTTTTCAATAATTGCACTATATCAGAACAACCGGCTAAAAACGGGTCACCGTACTCGCGGTCCTTGGATAAACTCCAGAAAGATATTGACATGATGCAAGAACATGCTACGTCCCCAGCTGAGGTTGCAAAAATTATATTGCAGGTTTTGAAAACTGATGAACCAAAGCAAAGGTATATCGTTGGAAATGATGTTGCGATGATATTGGAAGCAAAAAAGAATCTATCAGATATTGAATTCAAAAAGATGATGATGCAAAATATCATCTAATTATGTGAGATCTATTTCTCTAAAGGGTAACATTTTCTTACAGGAATTATCACTTAGTATGTTTCTTTCTAGTTTTTCTACATTCTTGTAAGACTTTCTACATAAGAGTCAAGCTCTCATATTTTTATAGTATAGATATTATACTAATAGAAGGGCGTAAAGAATCTGTCTAATTCGATTGAATTGATTGTAAGGAGAATTAAAAATGGCTCGGTAATAGATCATATAGAATCAGGTAAGGCATTTTTAGTTCTAAGAGCTCTTAATATCACCGGTAAGGAGGGAAATGTCATAACAGTTGCTCTTAATGTTCCAAGTAACAAATTTAATAAAAAGGATATTATCAAGGTAGAAAATAGATATTTGGAAACCGATGAAACAAACAAATTGTCATTAATAGCACCGCATGCCACAATAAACATCATTAAGGATTACAAACTGGCAGAAAAGAGAAAAATCCAACTGCCAGATTTTATTACAGGAATATTCAAGTGTCCTAATTTGAGGTGTGTAACCATCGGGGAGAATATTAAATCAGTAATTGAAATCATCGATAAGGAAAAGATTATTCTGAAATGCAAATATTGTGGTAGAATATTGAGTATCGATGAATTAATATTCTAGGTTACTTCGACCAGCGTATCATTATTGACTTTTATTATTTTTATGTATGTGAAATTTCAACAAATCTTGATTTGATTCTCTACAGGTACCACAGTAATTATCGTTACTAGTTTTTGATATTGCAAAGTGAAAACCGATTAGTGGTGAAAAAACTGCAATAGTAATTAATGCAAGATTATACTCTGAATTATAGAGAAGATAGAATGTTACTCCAATACAAGTCATTATCTCTAACCAGGTACATGTACATAATTGAAGAGCAATTTCTTTTGCTCGCATCAAGTGTAGTTATTCGCGTAACAGTAATTTGAATATAACTGAATTTTTGTTGACCGATAAGTGTAAATGAAATTTCAAATTAAATATTTGAATGATCGAAAAATAATAAAAAAAATTACTAAATTCCAGTCAGGAGTTAAGAATCAACTGTGAAGCATTTTTATATGATTTAAAACTACCACAGTTAAGGTTGGATTCAAATTCTGAGGAGAACGATGCTAAAGTTTCTATGCTAAAAATTTTTCTGAATGGAACGTTACTTGCAATCATTATTGCAGTTCCTGCTATAATCAGTACTGTCTTATTTCATTATGTTATCAAGACAAATTTGATAATAACGATAACCGCTGGAATATTGACTCTATTTGTTGCCATGGGATTTGCATATAAAGTCTCTAAAAAACTAGCATTGTAATGTAGCGAGACAGTTTTAATGGTTGACCAGGTTCCACTCCTCAACTTGTGACTTGACGATATTTCCTAAAGCTAACGTCTCCACATGGACAGATAAAAAACTATTTCGATTATCGTAGTTAGGAGTAAAGTGGAATTCATTGATGTTTTTTATGATTTTTTTGTTTATTCTGTCATTATAAAATTCATATTGTAAGTATTATCCAATTAAAATCTTCAACCAATAAGATTATTCTTCATAATTTTTAGGGTGTGAATATATAAATCAGGCATGTAAAGATAATTTTTTGTCAATTGTCAAAAACAAGAGTAAAGTTTCAATTTCCTTGTCAGAAAACAGAGAATGTAACACCGGATATCATGATAAAAATGGTAAGTACAAGTGTGATTCTTGCATTACTATTTACTGTTCCTGCTTTGGGAATATTCTTAGGAATTTATTGGCACACGGATAATTTAATGATGGGAATAATGATAGGTTTTACGGTTCATTTTATTACTCTTGGATTTTCTCATCCAATATCGCAATCTATATCATCATTTTTTGACAGTTAGACTCGACAAACTTTAGGTAAAATCAAGATTAACTGTGAAGAGACTGAAATTTTACTTTACTATTATTGGTAATATACACACTTGTAGAGTCCTTGCAATTGAGAAAATTCTATTTTGGTGGTTAGTAAGAATTAGTATCCGATGAGTAGACACATATCCATTGGATAATACTCCCGCAAGATAAGCCCCTTCAGATAATACATCTGAACTCATCAGGCAAGATTAAAATTGATGCAGAGTTATTAATCCAATGATAGAGGATGTGCAATAGCCATTGAGCAAAGTAAGTATGCCGGGTAAAATTTTCGGAACTGTAATGTCTCATGGACTAAAGGGAAGGATGTTAACAAAGAATGAACTCCAAATGCTGACAGAGGCAAGAGACATGGATGAACTAGTAACGAGAATGAAGAATACCGTTTACCTTGATGCATTAGCCAAGCTCACCAAGCCCTATACAGCGGATAAGATTGAAAATGCATTAAAAGAATATTTGGTCAATACACATGCAAAAATGGTCAACGTTTCAGGGGGAGCTAGAATCCTTAGCGCATACTTTGTAAAACACATCACCTGGAATTTGAAGATGATATTGAAAGGTAAGGCGCTTGGTAAATCCTATGATGAATTATTACCCAAAATAAATTTGAGGGCAGAAGAATTAGTAGGTCGGCGTGATCTTGTAGTTAAAGCGTTGGTTTCAAAGACTTTGGATGAGGCTGTTTCTTCACTATCAGGTAGCGAATATGCCGAAGATGTTACTAAGGCGGCTGCCATATTCAAGGACAAGGGAGATGTTAGAATTTTTGATGTATATCTTGATCATGTTTTCTATCATGATTTAGGTAAGGCAATGAATACAGAATCACAGTCGCTGGAGGCAAAGAACATTGTATCTGTTGATATTGATTCATACAATATATTAGCCGTACTTCGAGGAAAATTCTGGAATCTGCCCCCCGATGAGATAAATAATCTAATTGTAGCCACTACCTCCAAGGTAACCAAGGAGACCATACAAAAGATGATAAATACTGAAAAAATATCAGAGGCGATTGGCGAGCTGTCTAACACAGTGTATAAAGACATTGTTCCACAAAATCAAACAAGCGATATAGACTCGATATTACAAGTTGAAAAGGGTTTTGAAGAAATTGCATTAAAGAGGGCGCAATCAGCCTTTAGAACAATGTTTAGCGTTGGTATTGTTCTTGCTGCTCTAAAACTCATTATGATTGAAGTCAGAAATTTGTCAGCAATAGCATCTGGAGTAGAACAGAAGATACCAGGAGAAACAATAGTTTCTAAACTGGTTAATATCACATAGGATTATCTAATTCCAAATTCCAAAAACAAAAAAGGTACTGTAAAGTCTGAGTACTTCATAGAGGTCAAAAAAAGGACCGAAACACAATGATGCAAATTGTTCATTTATTTAGTTCGCTTGCCGGACCAAAGAAGATTTGAATATAACATATCTGGAATTAGTTTTTTAAATCCGACTCCTTCTCCCCTATACCATTTTGGGAACCATTCATAAAGATGCAATCTGATTGTTTGAATGTACACAATTAATCCTTCAATAAGCATAATCCCTATATTACCACCGATCAAGACTGCCAATCCACCTCCGCTCTCGTAGGATTGATTAACCGTTACCAATAAGGCAGCATGTACCAGGAGCATAATTCCAAGTCTCGTATAACTAATTACATTAGAGAGAACTTCAATTATTCTTACCAGAATTACTTCTATAACAATACCCATCAATCCGCCTCCTTCATCATGGCCATGTTTAGCAGCAAGGTCTTGCTCCTTTTTACCACCCCAAATCATAATACCCGCCGTTGCAATGATTATTGGAGGTGTAGCCTTTGCGACCAAGTCCACCGTTACCCAGTCTCCAAATAGAAATGTTAACCACGGTACTGGTTCGTTATGAATAACTCCTGTTACTCCAAACATGCCGATTATATCGTATCCAGAACCTATTGCCGCAAGTATCAATGCGACTACGGCAAGAAATTGAATGATAGTAGGAATATCATGTGTAAAGATAATAAGTTTATTTTTTTCCAATATATCATTTCTAAGTCTTAGAAACAATGCCATCAATATGTGTACGATGCCTATGGCTACTGAAACCTTGAGTATTTTTATTACCTGATCGAATGTTAATTCTGAGACATTCAGAGCTCCAACAAGTGGACCCAGCGGTTCAAAGAGGGGTGCCAAAATAGCTATCTCATCTATGTGAAATCCAAACATCTCGCCTGTACCTAAACCTGCTATGCTGGCGGCTGCACCACTCGCCGCCAATAAAGTTCCCCATGTCTTTAGATTTCCAATCCCTCTGTATCGAAGAAACATACCCAAGCCGAAAAGTAACAGACCGTGTCCCAAATCTGCGAACATAATGCCATAAAAAACGGGCCATACGAAAGCAATAATTGGAGTCGGGTCTACTTCACCATGGTTGGGAAGACCCTGGGTTTCAGTTATTACTTCAAAAGTCTTTGCATATCTATTATTGACAAGAAGAGTCGGAAGCTGATCGGGTGAATCCCTATCAAGTTTAACTGGTTCTGTGACAGAGATATATCTATCTGTAAGTGTTTTGAACTTATTTTCCATACTAACTGGAATATATCCTTGAATTACTGCAAAATTCTTTGTACCTGCTGGTTTGCGCGTTATCTCTAAAATGTCCTTTGCAGTTTTGGATGATTCGTATAGTGAGAGTAATTTGGGAAGGATTGTAACTTTTAATTTTTCAATTTTCTTTGTAATTTCTGCGTATTTCTTTTCAAGTTCTTTAGTTGTCTTTTGGCAAATGTCGTAAGCAGAACTTGGGTTTTGTGGCAAGTCTGATGGAATCTGAATAGGATGCACATTAAAGCTTCTAAGCACTTTCATTATTTTTTCTGAATCTTCTTGTGAGCCTATGACGGTAATAGATGATTTCTCATCATTTAGCTTGACTGGATGAACAATCAGGTCGCCCAAACTATTTTGAATTTCATGAAGGTCTTTGGAGTTAATAATAAAAATTTCTGCAAAAAATGTCTTCAGGTTACGTAGACCGGATAAATCCATTTTGAGTTTTGAAGCACCCCCTATAGCGTCTAGGGCATTACGATATTCCTCAAGATCCTTTTCGATTTGCTGTTGAGTCTTAAGTAAAGAAACTGGCTCTGCCAATAGAGTTTTGCTCTTATTTTCTAATTCAACAATGAAATTTTGAATATCATCTATCTTGTAATCAGTTTTTTCCTGAGGCGCACCCTTAAAGAGAGTCGCCATAACACCAGTTTCAAGTGAAATCCCCAAAGATCTAATGACCTCATCAATTTCTTGGAACAATTTTTGAGCATTTAATAAAAGATCATCAAAATACGAACTACTATGTTCAGAGGGATTCTGTAGTGTATGAAACCATTCCAATTCCGCCAATTTGCTTACTGCTTCATGAGTTTCAACCCTTGGTAGAATCAAAGTCGTCTTTAAGAGCTTGGCCTGTCCCATAGTATTGAGTTGTTTGATTATTAATTCTCCTTAAAATCTTTCCCTTTTAAATTGTCCAAGAATCCTACAATCATTTGACGTGATGTATCTTCAATTATACCTACTTGATATTCTAAATTCTTTTCCTTAACGATAATAAAAAGTTCATTGACAAAAAGTTGTATGCTATCTGGAAGGTACTAGATTCTTTAAGAAAAAAAAGAGTCCGTTGGGAGAGGTATAAAGATCCTCATTGACCCAAGATAATGAACATCATTACAATACCATAGATTGCAATTGACTCTACCATACCTACGAATATGAAGACTCTTGATTGCATCTTTGGGTTATCACTGATTGCGGCTAACCCTGCAGCACCCACGAATCCTAAACCTATTCCTGATCCAGCTGCCGCAAGTCCAAAGGCCATACCTGCACCAATAAGTTTGGAACCTGCATCGGAGGCACCTTCTGTTTCCGCTTGTGCATAGACCG
>Ga0079216_10000139_pt1 | contig 15328 bp, 17 predicted proteins | sample NCAS100_FD_77008 | JGI IMG/M metagenome (GOLD analysis project Ga0079216, IMG submission 77008) | Agricultural soil microbial communities from Utah to study Nitrogen management - NC AS100 | ecosystem: Environmental > Terrestrial > Soil > Agricultural land | place: USA: North Logan, Utah...
CCCAGCTTTGTCCCGGGCATCACCACCACGTTCTGTCCGAGGTTGCACCGTTCGCCAATGACGGCGCCGGGCATGATATGGCAGAAGTGCCAGACTTTCGTGCCGTTGCCGATCTGCGCGCCGTCGTCGACATACGCCGACTCGTGAATGAACGGCGCGGCCAGGGTGCTCACGTCGTCGCCTCGCGGGACGCCAGCCGCGGAGAGCCGCGCCCCCCGGGTGCCGTGCCCGGCGGCATGTCGGCGGGGGCGCCGGGCTCCGTATTCCCGCTCACTTCACGCGCGGCCCGTCCGTCGGCGTGCCACTCCTGCAGCGAACGGACGCTGGCGCGGCGCGAACGCAGCGCGAGGATCGCGTCGCAGGCCGCCGTCGCCGCCGACATCGTCGTGGTATACGACACGCGTTGGGCGATGGCCGTGCGCCGCAGCAGGTAGTCGTCGTGCTGGGCATGCTTGCCTAACGGCGTGTTGATCAGGAGCTGGACCTCGCCGTTCACCATCAGGTCGATGCCGTTCGGCCGCCCTTCGTGCACCTTCCGCACGGCCCGCGCCGGAATGCCGCGCCCCTTCAGGTACTGGGCTGTTCCCTCGGTCGCATAGAGCGTGAAGCCCATCTCGTGGAACCGGCCCACGATCGGCATCACGCTCGGCTTGTCATCGTCACTCACGGTGACAAAGATCGCCCCCTCGAGTGGGAGCTCGTTGTCAGCCGCCTCCTGCGCCTTGGCGAATGCCATGCCGAATGAATCGGCAATGCCCATGACTTCGCCCGTCGACCGCATTTCGGGACCCAGAATCGGGTCGAAGGCGCGGAACTTCGTGAAGGGAAAGACCGCTTCCTTCACCGAGAAGTACGGCGGCACGATTTCCGACGTGAATCCCACATCCGCCAGCGATTCGCCACACATGACTCGCGCTGCCAGCGATGCCAGGGGGACACCGATGGCCTTCGAGACGAACGGAATCGTCCGGCTGGCTCGCGGGTTCACCTCCAGCACGTACACCACGTCATCCTTCACCGCGTACTGCACGTTGATCAACCCGACCACGCCGAGCTTCTGCGCCAACGCTACCGTGTTCCGCCTCATGACGTCGATGTGGCGCGCTTCGATCCGATAGGGCGGAAGTACGCAGGCGGAGTCACCGGAGTGAACGCCGGCATCCTCGATGTGCTGCATCACGCCGCCGATGACGACGTGTTGTCCATCGGAAATCGCGTCGACATCAGCTTCGAACGCGTCCTCGAGGAAGCGATCGATCAGGACTGGGCGGTCCTCGCTCACGCGAGCAGCCGTCTCGAAATAAAACCGCAGCGATTCTTCATCGTACACGATCTGCATCGCGCGACCGCCTAACACGTACGACGGCCGGACGAGGACCGGATACCCGATGCGCTCCGCCGACGCGACCGCTTCGTCGACGCTCGTCGCGGTGCCATTTTCCGGCTGCCTGATGCCAATGTCGCGGGCGACCTGTTCGAAGCGCCTCCGGTCCTCGGCGATGTCGATGGCGTCGGGCGATGTGCCAAGGATGGTGACGCCGGCCGCTTCCAGCGCCCGCGTCAGCTTGAGCGGCGTCTGGCCGCCCAGCTGCACGATCACGCCCTTCGGCTGCTCCCGGTGGACGATTTCCAGCACATCCTCGAGGGTCAGCGGCTCGAAATACAGCTTGTCGGAAACGTCGTAGTCGGTGGAGACCGTCTCAGGATTCGAGTTGATCATGATCGCCTCGTATCCCTGCTCGCGGAGCGCCATCACCGCGCGAACGCAGCAGTAATCGAACTCCACGCCCTGTCCGATCCGATTGGGGCCGCTGCCGAGGATGATGACACTCTCCCGGCCTGTCTTCGGGACTTCGCTTTCGTCGTCGTAGCTGCTATACAGGTACGGCGTCGACGACGGGAATTCGCCGGCGCAGGTATCGACGATCTTGTACGCCGGCCTGACACCGAGCGCCCAGCGCCGCGCGCGCGTTTCGTTCTCGGTCTCGCCACGCAGGGCGGCGAGCTGCGGGTCGCTGAACCCCATCCGCTTCATGGTCCGAACGTCTGCGGCCGTGAGATCCTTCAATCCAGCGTACCAGCTCTCAGCATTCAGCAATTCCCGCATCTGCTGGAGGAACCATGGGTCGATCGCGGTCTGTTTGTAGATCTCCTCGTCGCTGAATCCCGCCTGCATGGCGCGCTTGATCTGGAAGACGCGCTCCGGCGTCGGTTGTGCCATTGCACCGCGCAACGCTTCGTCGGACTCGTCAGGCAGCCGGTCGTCCTGCAGGCGGCTGCTGGTGACCCATCCCGTCCGTCCCGATTCGAGGGCGCGCAGTCCTTTCTGGAACGCCTCCTTGAACGTGCGCCCGATCGCCATCGACTCGCCCACCGACTTCATCTGCGTCGTAAGGCGCGGACTCTCGTTGATGAACTTCTCGAAGGCGAACCGCGGACACTTGACGACCACGTAGTCCAGCACCGGCTCGAACGACGCCGGCGTGGTCTTCGTGATGTCGTTCGTGATTTCATCGAGCCGGTACCCGACGGCGAGCTTGGCGCCGATCCGCGCGATCGGGAATCCGGTGGCCTTCGACGCCAGCGCCGAGGAGCGCGACACCCGCGGGTTCATCTCGATCACCACCATCTCGCCCGTCTGCGGATTGGTCGCAAACTGGATATTGCACCCGCCAGCCTCGACTCCGATCTCGCGGATCACGCGGCAGGCGGCGTCGCGCATCTCCTGGTATTCGCGATCCGTCAGTGTCATCGCCGGCGCGACCGTAATCGAGTCGCCGGTGTGCACGCCCATCGGGTCGAGGTTCTCGATCGAGCAGACGATGACGACGTTGTCCGCGTAGTCGCGCATCACTTCCAGCTCGAACTCCTTCCAGCCAAGCAAGGAGCGCTCGATCAGGACCTGGCTGACCGGCGATTCCGCCAGCCCGCGGCGCACGATGTCCTCGTACTCCTCGCGATTGTACGCGATGCCGCCGCCGGCGCCACCTAACGTGAACGACGGCCGGATGATCGCCGGGTACCCCGTGAACTCGGCGATCGCTTGGGCTTCTTCCCACGTCCGGGCAATGCGACCTTGCGGCACTTTCAGGCCGATCCGCTCCATCGCATAGCCGAATTCCTCTCGATCCTCGGCGACCTTGATCGCCCGCGCCTTGGCGCCGATCAGCTCGACACCGTATTTCTCGAGGACACCCGTCTCCGACAGCTTCATCGCCACGTTGAGCGCCGTCTGACCACCCATGGTCGGGAGCAGCGCGTCCGGCTTTTCTCTCGCAATGACCAGTTCGACGTACTCCGGCGTGACTGGCTCGAGGTACGTGCGGTCGGCGACTTCGGGATCCGTCATGATCGTCGCCGGATTCGAATTCACGAGGATGACTTCGTACCCTTCCTCGCGAAGCGCCCGCGCCGCCTGCGTGCCTGAATAGTCGAATTCGGCCGCCTGCCCGATGACGATGGGACCGGAGCCGATGAGCAGGATTTTGTGGATGTCGTTACGACGCGGCATTGTCCAGGGGCAGCGAGCAGCGATTAGCGGGCAGCAAGCGATTACCGATCAGTGAGTAGCGGACCAGCAGCAATCAGCCCCAGCATCAGGCACACAGCATTGGCAATCAGCAATCAGGACGCAGCCTGTAGTTCATGGTCAACGATCAGCGCGATCAAGCGCTCGAAATCTACTTCGGGTGTCCAGCCGAGTCGCGACTTGGCCAGCGAGGGATCAGCCAGTCGCAGCGGTGGATCGGCGCGCCGCAGCAGTGACGGATCCAGCCTTACGTGATCCTTCCAGTGCAATCCCACATGGGCAAACGCAGCGTCGCACATTTCGGCGACGGAATGTGCCACGCCGGTGCCGATGACCAGGTCCTCGGGATCCTCCTGGAACATCATGAGCCACATCGCGCGAACGTAATCGCCGGCAAATCCCCAGTCGCGCCATACCTCGAGGGCGCCGAGCGGGAGTTCTTCCTCGGCCCCCCGTGAAATGCGCACGGCCGCGCGCGCGATCTTGCGACTGACGAAATCCGAACCGCGACGCGGGCTCTCGTGATTGAACAGGATTCCAGTCACCGCGTACAGCCCGAAGTCCTTTCGGGCGCGCTCCACGAATTCCATCGCTTCGAGCTTGGCCTTGCCGTACGGTGACGGCGGATCGCGCGGAGCGCCTTCGTTCTGGGCATGATCTTCGGCAGCAAAGATCTCGGACGATCCCGCGAAGAAGATGCGAGGTGAGGGAAGCTCTTCGACGGCCGCCGTCACCAGCATCGCCGTCGACATGACGATATCGACCTGCGTCTCGGCGGGCTTTTCCCAGGAAGTCGAAACGCGCGTGGGACCGCCAAGGTGGTACACCTCGTCAGGCTTCTCGCGCCGCAGGAGGTCCTGAAAAATCGAGGGCGATGATTCGAACGAGCCTTCGACCAGGTCGACGCCGGCCAACGACCTGGCATATTCGGTTTCGAGAGCGCGTCGGGCATTCCGCGTCAGCCCGATCACGCGGTAGTCCTTCGCCCGGAGAAACTCCGCCAGGTAGCTTCCGTCCTGGCCGCTGATGCCTGTAATGAGGGCCGTGGGCATCGTCAGGCAGGGAAGAAAAAAGGAGCGCCGATGGCGCTCCTTTTTGCGAAGAACGACATGACCGGCTTCACGCCACTCGAGGCGCGCGCGGCGCGCGCTGGACCTTGCCGGCGCCGAGACATCTCGTGCACACACGGACGCGGGTCGTCTTGCCCTCGATGACGATACGCGCCGTCTGCAGGTTCGGACGCCAGGTGCGGCGTGTGCGGTTGTTTGCGTGGGACACGTTGTTGCCGTACGCGACGCCTTTCTTGCAGACGTAGCAGCGGCTGCGATTGATCGCCATGGTCAGACCTCCACCAGCTCGATGCGGGCCATTTCGGCGCCGTCACCTTTGCGATGGCCAAGCTTCAGGATGCGGGTGTAGCCGCCGGCGCGCTTCTGGAACTTCGGCCCGACTTCCGCGAACAGCTTGTCGGCGATCGCGCGTTGCTGCACGTGCCGCGCGACCAGGCGACGGTCGTGCAGGGTGCCGCTGCGCGCACGCGTGATCAGCTTCTCGACAAAGGGACGCAGTTCCTTGGCCTTTGCCTCGGTCGTCTCGATGGCGCCGTGTTGAATGAGGGACATCGCCAGGCCGCGCATCAGGGCAATCTTCTGCTCACCCGTGCGACGGAGCTGACGTCCCGCTTTGGCGTGACGCATTACTCCAGATCCTCCAGTAACTCATCATCCGGGGCGTTCGCGGCAGCCTGGCTCGGCGCCGTTCCCCAATCGAGGATCTTCACCCCTTCTCCGTTCTCCTCGTAGCGCATGCCGAAGTTCAGGCCCTCGCTCTCGAGAAGGTGCGCGATTTCCTGCAACGACTTCTTGCCGAAGTTCTTCACCTGGAGGATCTGGTTCTCCGTCTGGCGGACCAGGTCACCCAGCGTGCGGATGTTCGAATTCTTGAGCGAGTTCACCGAGCGGACCGACAGATCGAGGTCGTCGATCAGGGTCTTGAGGCGCTGGGCGAGCTTGGCCGCGTCACCGGTCTGGGCCTCACCGCCCGGCGTGACCGTCGCCGACGTGCTGGAGCCAAAGCCGGCGAAGTACTGGAAGTGCGTCTGGGCAAGCGCGGCGGCGTAGCTGACCGCTTCCTCGGACGAGATCGTCCCGTTCGTCTCGACCGTCAGCGTTAGGCGGTCGTAGTCGGTCCGCTGGCCCACGCGGGTTTCGGCGACGGTGAAGTTGGCGCGACGCACCGGATTGTACAGCGCGTCGATCTTCACCAGGTCGACCGGCAGGCCGCGATCTGCGATATGCGAGTCGGCTTCGACGTACCCGCGGCCCTTGTTCACGTACAGTTCGACGTTGATGTCGCGGTCGTCCTGGAGCGTGAAGAGTTGCTGGCGCGGATCGACGACGCGAACGTTGGCGTTCGGCTCGATGTGCGCCGCGGTGACCGGACCGGCCGTACTGCGCGAGATGCGAAGGACGACCTCCTCGGCCTCGTCGCCCATCGCGAGCACGAGGTTCTTGAGGTTCCCGATGATGAGATGGACGTCCTCGACCACGCCCGGCACCGTCTGGTGCTCGTGGACGACGCCATCGATGCGGAAGCCCCAGACGGCGCTTCCCCGCAGCGACGACAGCAGCATGCGCCGCATCGCATTGCCCAGCGTGTGGCCGTAGCCCCGCTCGAGCGGCTGGATGCGGAATTCCGCGATGGTTGAATTGTCCTCGCGGCGGTGAACTTCAACCAGCTGCGGAAGGACGAGGCCTTTGAGATCGATTGCCTTGCTCATGAACGCGATTCCTGTGTGGTCATGCCGGGCTCAGTGCCTCGGCAACGCCCCACCCCGCCCCTGGCGCGCGGTGGGTTCGTGAGGGATCCAGGGTCCCGACCGAACTGAGTTGAAAAGTTGAAGCGTTGAAGAGAAGAACTCTTCCACTGTTCAACTCATCAACTATTTCGAGTACAACTCCACTACCAACTGCTCCTGCGCCGCGATCGGAATGTTCGGCCGCGACGGTCGCTCCAGCATCCGGCCGCTGAATGTGTCGCGATCGACTGCGAGCCACGACGGCGAGGCACCGCGCGACGCGTGCTCCATCGCGCTCTGGATGAATCCGTTCTCGCGTGAACCAGTGCGGACGCGGATCTCCTGGCCCGGCAGCACCACGAAGCTGGGGATGTCGACCGTCTTCCCGTTCACTTCGATGTGGCGATGCCTGACGAGTTGACGCGCGGCCTTGCGGCTGGACGCGAACCCGAGGCGGTACACCATGTTGTCCAGCCGGCTCTCCAGCGCCGCCAGCAGGTTGTGACCCGTGATGCCCGGAAGCGACGTCACATCTTCGAACGTGTTCCGGAACTGCTTTTCGGAAACGCCGTAAATGCGCTTGATCTTCTGCTTTTCGCGCAGCTGTTTCGCGTATTCGGATGCCTTGCGGCGACGCGCCGTGGCCTGGCCGTGCTGGCCCGGCGCATACGGCCGCCGTTCGACCGGACACTTCTCCGTAAAGCACTTCGTTCCCTTCAGGAACAGCTTCGTCCCTTCGCGCCGACACTGCCGGCAGCTTGGTCCCGTGTAGCGCATCGGTCAGACTCTCCGGCGCTTCGGGGGGCGGCAGCCGTTATGCGGAATCGGCGTGACGTCCTTGATCGACTTGACCTGCAGGCCCGCTGACGCGAGTGCCTGGATCGCCGACTCCCGTCCACTGCCCGGGCCCTGCACGCGGACGTGCACGCGACGAACACCCATCGAAAGGGCTTCACGCGCCGCCTGCTCCGCCGCGACCGTCGCAGCGAACGGCGTCGACTTCTTCGACCCCTTGAAACCCGCCTTGCCCGAGGATCCCCACGCGACCGCGTTTCCGCTCATGTCGGTGATGGTGATCGTCGTGTTGTTGAACGTCGCGCTGATATGCGCAACGCCCTCGGCTTCAATCACGCGCTTTGTCTTCTTTCCTGTGGCCATGTGAAACGAGATATGGGATGGGCGATGTGAGATGGGGGATGAACATCGCCCCTCTCAACCACCCGATTACTTCGTCACTTTCTTCTTGCCGGCGATGGCGCGGCGTGGACCCTTCTTCGTGCGCGCGTTCGTGTGTGTGCGCTGGCCACGAACGGGAAGTCCACGGCGATGGCGAATGCCGCGATACGATCCAATGTCCATCAGTCGCTTGATGTTCATCGCGACTTCGGTCCGCAACGCGCCTTCCACGCGATAATCCTTTTCGATTGCCTGACGCAAACGGTTCACGTCCGCGTCGGTGAGATCGCGCACGCGCAGTGCGGGGCTCACACCGGTCTTCTCGAGAATCTCGCGCGCGGTCGTGCGACCCACGCCGAAGATGTACGTCAACCCGATCTCGACCTTCTTGTCGCGAGGGAGATCAACACCAGATATGCGAGCCATGTCAGCCTTGCCGCTGCTTGTGCTTGGGGTTTCGCTTGCAGATGATGCGCGTGACCCCGCTGCGCTTCACGACGCGGCAGTGTTCGCAGATCGGTTGTACGCTTGTCCTGACCTTCACAGCATCTCCATCGTGTCGGGCCGGTAAATCGGGCAAGACGCTGAAAATAGGCACCTTAGAGTGCCCGTGCAAGGGACGCAGTATGACGATTCCCGACTCCGGTTCCGACTCTGACCCCGACTCCGGTTCCGACTCTGACCCCGACTCCGGTTCCGACTCTGACCCCGGGCTAGGCGGCGGCGAGCGCGATCTCGTCGAGCACTCGGGCTAGGGCCGCAGCGGGGTCGGATGCGGCGGTCACGGTCCTTCCCAGCACCAGATAGGTGGCGCCTGCTTTTACGGCATCCGCCGGCCTTACCACACGGCTCTGATCATGCGCTGAATCTCCTGCGAGCCGCACGCCGGGCACCAGGATCGCCAGGTTTTTGCCGTTTTCCGCCGCAATCCGGGCCGCTTCCTGGCCCGAGCAGACCACTCCGTGCGCTCCAGCCTCGCGCGCGATAGTCGCGATTCGGCTCACCTCGTCGGAAACAGAGACCGCCTTTCCAAGAGCCTGCGATAGTGAGCTTTCGTCTAGCGACGTGAGAACCGTTACCGCCAGAACACCACAGTTCTGCCCGGCGCCTTCGACAGCCGCGGCAATCATGGCCCGCCCACCAATCCCGTGGACCGTGATCAGCGTTGCTCCGGCGCCGGCAGCCGAGCGAGCCGCCGACCGGACGGTGTTGGGGATATCGTGGAACTTGAGGTCGAGGAAAACGCGCTTCCCCCGACTTCTGAGCGTTTCGACGATGACCGGTCCCGTGGCCGTAAAGAGCTCGCCTCCGATCTTGAAGAAGTTGCACGCGTCACCGAGTCGGTCCACCAACGCAATCGCGCCCGGCTGATCGGGAACGTCGAGCGCGACGATCGGGACGGCACTCATGCCGGCCATTCCAATGAGCCGGTGAGAGAGGAGATCGAAGTCACGCCTCGGACTTCGCACCATGAGGCGACGTCCCTCAACAGCCGGCCCGGCAATCTTGGATCGCGCATCGCCGCCGTTCCGATTCCGAATGCGGTCGCTCCGGCGACGAGGTACTGCAGTGCGTCTGTCGCGGACGTAATCCCACCGACGCCGATGATCGGCGCTTTCGTAGCGCGGTACACCTTCGATGTGGCAAGCAGACCAATCGGCAACAACGCTCCGCCGCTGACCCCGCCGCTCCCGAAACCGAGAACAGGCTTTCGCTTGTCGAGATCGATCAGCAGTCCCGGCATCGTGTTCACGAGCGTCAATCCGTTCGCACCCGCTTCAAGCGCGATACCCGCGGTCCGCGCGATGTCCGGCAAGGTGGGGGAGAGCTTCACGAACAGTGGGAGCTTCGTCGCGTCGCGCGCGCGCCTGACGAGTTCCCGGAGTGCGTCCGGATCGGCCCCGAATTCCGTGCCGCCGGCTCTCACATTCGGGCAGCTGACGTTGAGTTCAAACCCGTGCACGCCCGGCACACCGTCGATCCGCGCTACCACTTCGGCGAATTGCTCGAGGCGGCTGCCGACCACGTTTACCAGAATGCGAGCGTGACGGACGCGCGATGCGAGCCAGGGCAGGTGTTCCGCGCGCACCTCTTCGACGCCAGGATTCGCAAGGCCGACAGCGTTGATCATCCCCGAGGGAAACTCTGCAACGCGTGGGGCGGCGGCCCCCGGACGTGGTTCCACGCTCACGGCCTTGGTGACCAGGCCACCGACCGAGTCGATATCGAGCACGCCATCGAGCTCTCGACCATAGCCCGCGGTGCCCGAGGCGAGGAACAACGGATTTTGCAGCGAGAGACCAGCCAGGTCGACGGCGAGGCGCGACGCTGTGGCCGGAGCGCTCATCGACCGCCGATCGCCGCCCCACCCCGCCGTGCATAATCGGCGAGGTATTTCTCGGCTGACCTGGCGATGGCATCGGCGAGCGCCTGCTGTCCATTTGCGCTCGACAGCCACGTGGCTTCCGAAGGGTTGGTGCCGAATCCGATTTCCACGAGCGCGGCCGGCATGTGCGCGGCAATAAGCACGGCGAATCCGGCCTGCTTCACCCCACGGTCGTTCCCCGACGGATGCATGGGCTTCATTCCCGTCTGGACCGCCGATGCGAGCTCGCTGGACTCTCTCAAGTACGCGTTCTGCAACATGTCCCCGAGCACGAGGGCGAGCGGGTCACCCGGTTCCGAATCCTGGGCCAGAAAACGATCGGCATCGTTTTCCATCTCGGCGACGCGACGGTCATCCTCGGTCTTGGCATCGGAGAGGAAATATGTCTCGAATCCCCGCGCGGTACGAGGGTTGCGCCACCGGGGATTGGCTGCGTTCACGTGTATCGAGAGGAACAGTGTGGCCTGGGCGTCGTTGGCAATTTTTCCGCGATCGCGAAGCGCGATCAGGGTGTCGGTCGTGCGCGTCATCAGCACATCGATTCCGCGAGCTGACAGCGCGGCGCGAAGTTTCATCGCGACCGCCAGGGTGATGTCCGCCTCGAAAATCTTGCGCCGCGCGCTGGTGGTCCCGCTCATGCCACGATCCGGTCCACCGTGACCGGCGTCGACGACCACGAGCGCGCGGGCCGGACGGGCCGGTGCGGCATCACGTTCGGCGCGGCGTGGAGCCGAAACCGAATCAGCGACTTGCAGTGAGAACAGCAGAGCTTCGAGGATCATCTTTTTCGAAACGCCCTCGCGATGTCGCGCTCCGCGTCACGGCGGCGCGCATCGTCGCGTTTGTCGTGGAGTTTCTTGCCGCGCACCAGCGCGATGGCCACCTTGGCACGTCCGCGCTGGAAATAGAGCTCCAGCGGAACCAACGTCAGGCCCTGACGCTCGACGGCCCCGATGAGCCGACGAATCTCGCGCTGGTGAAGCAACAGCTTTCGGGTGCGCGTCGGCTCGTGATTGACGTAACCCCCACTGCCGTAAGGAGAAATGTGAGCGTTCAATAACCACAGCTCACCGTTACGCACCGTGCCATAGGCATCTGTGATATTCGCCCGGCCCTCGCGCAGCGACTTCACCTCGGTACCGGTCAACACCAACCCCGCTTCGAACGTGTCGAGAATCTCGTACTCATGACGGGCGGCCCTGTTTTTGGCGATGCTCTGGCGGTCCGACTCTTTGGCCCTGGTGTCCGCCATTTCCCGTTCGTTAGACACGCCGCACCGTGTCCTGGTTTGCGCGTGTGATGGACGTGAGACAACCTGACTGAGTGGAGAACAACCTAACGCCGCGGCATCAGGAACATGTCAACCGCTGCGGGAGTACACACATCGCCAGGCGCGCGACCCGAGTGAACCGCGCCGAGGGTGCGATCACATGATGCCTCAGAGATCCCGGATCCGGCTGTTTTCCAGGACGTGAATCGCAAGTCCGACCCCCGGACAGGGAATTCGAGGTTTGACGTGACCCTCGGGCCCCGATTACGTTCCGGCCCCTTGCCGAAGTGGTGGAACTGGTAGACGCGCTGGCTTCAGGAGCCAGTGGGCGAAAGCTCGTGGGGGTTCGAGTCCCCCCTTCGGCATCTGGAAATAAGGAGTTGGCGTGCCTTTGCTGAACATCGCGAAGGCACGCCTTTTTTCTGCCAGACTCAGCCGGGCTTTCGCGCCCAGACGGAGGGTGGCTGGTCCTCAGGCACTTTTGCCACGCCAAACGCTGCGCGCAGCGCGTCCTGGGAGGCCTCCAGGTAACGCCTGAAGATCGCTGATGCCCGTCCAACGTTCCCCGAGACATCACGCACGCCGAGCCGATCGAGAAAGACGCGCCCCACACGCGCATCGGGCGTCTCCGTTGCCGACCGCTCGAGGAACGCAGCGCGAAAATAGGCGAGCCGTTCGTTGAGCTGCCGCTCGGCCACCGCAACCATGCCGGCGGCCACGTTGCGATCCAGTTGCAGCGCCTGTCGCATTTCACGCGCGACCAGGGAACCCGTGCGATCGTCGAGCGCATCACGCTCGGCCACGAGCAGCGCAAACACGCGGCGCGCATAACGAAGTTCCCAGCGCGCCCGGTCGATATCGCCGTCACCGATCGCGGCAACGAGCCATTCCACATCCGATGCGTCCGGCTCCGCCGACGCATCCGCGATGTACGCCTGGACGGCCCGCCGGCTCTGATCCGTCGCCTTGGACTTTCCGAATGGCCAGGGCACCGTTGCTCTCGCTAGGCCTGCAGCACCGGCAACCCGACGCGTGTCCGCACCGCCGGTTCGTCGTGCAGCAGGTCAGCCAGGTGGACGCTTTCCAGAGCGTCGTCGATCCGCTGCTGCAGCATCATCCACACCGGGCGAATGCTGCAGTTCGACGAGTCGGCGCAACGATCCTCTGCCACCGGATGCGTCAGGCACCGCACGTCGAACGTGGTATGCTCGGACGCGGACACGATCTGCCGGATGGAGATGTCGCCGGGATGGCGCGCCAGGACATAGCCGCCATGCGCGCCGCGCATGCTCGTCACGATTCCTGCGCGCCGCATGCGAAGCAGGATCTGTTCGACGTAGTCCGCCGGCAGCTTTTCCTGGGTAGCGATTTCGCGGCCGGTGACCGGACCGTCCCCGTAGCGACGGGCGAGATTCAGCGAGCAGATGAGGCCATACTCGGCCCACGTCGTGATGCGCATCGGATCAAAACTAGCGGACGCTGTCCGTCATTGCGATTGCCCTAACCACCGGCGGGAGCGGGACCATGTTTTCCTCCCGGCACACCGATCTCCGTCATTTTCCGAAGGTCCAGCACCTCGTCGACCTCGGAATCCGGAAGGACTCCGTCACGGCGGACCAGGTCGCGGATCAGGACACCTTCCTTGACGGAGCGCTTACTGAGTTCAGCGGCCGCCGCGTACCCGATCTGCGGGGCGAGCGCCGTCGCCAGCGCTGCCGAGCGTTCCACCCAGTATTCACACATCGCACGATTGGCTTCGATGCCGCGGACACACTTCTCGTCGAGCACGCGCGTGGCGTTGGTGAGGATGCGCATCGACAGCAACACGTTATGCGCAATGACCGGCATCATGACGTTCAGCTCGAGCTGGCCATGTTCCGCCGCCATCGAGACGGTCGTGTCGCAACCGACGACCTGGAAGCACACCTGGTTGACCATTTCCGGAATTGACGGATTGATCTTGCCCGGCATGATCGAAGAGCCGGGTTGCACCGCGGGCAGCTTGATTTCGTCAATGCCGGTCCGGGGCCCCATCACCATGAGCCTCAGGTCACTAACGATCTTGCTGAGGTCCAGCGCCAGCACGCGCAGCGACGCGGAAAAGCCCGCGGCGTCACCCATGCTCTGCATCAACTGGACTCGATCGGCACCAATGCGAAGCTCCAACCCCGAAATGGCCCGGAGGTGCGTGTTCATCAACTGCGGATACTCCGGCTCGACCGTCACGCCGGTGCCCACGGCGCTACCGCCGATGCCGAGGTCACGCAGATAGTCCGCGCTTTCGTTGACACGCTTGATTCCACGCCGGATCGTGCCGGCATACGCGGCGAATTCCTGGCCCAACCGGATGGGCATCGCATCTTGCAGGTGCGTGCGGCCCGCTTTCACGATGCCATCGAATTCCCTGCCCTTCGCCTCGAGTGTGTCGGCAAGTGATTCGAAGGACTTGACCAGCGCCGGCAGTTCGGCGAGACACGCGAGACGTATCGCCGTCGGAATCGTGTCATTTGTGCTCTGGGCCATGTTGACGTGATCATTCGGATGGATCGGTTGGTACGCGCCACGTTTTCCGCCCAGCAGTTCGTTCGCGCGGTTCGCGAGCACCTCATTCACGTTCATGTTGTGCGAGGTGCCGGCACCGGCCTGATACGGGTCGACGACGAACTGGTCGTCGTGCTTTCCGCCCAGCACTTCGTCCGCCGCCGCCACGATCGCGTCCGCGAGACGTGGTTCGAGACGGCCGGTTTCCTTGTGGGTCAGCGCGGCCGCCCTCTTGATCCACACCTGCGCTGTCACGAAGGGCATCAACGGGCGGAGTCCGCTGATCGGGAAGTTCTGCACCGCACGGAGCGTCTGCACGCCGAACAGTGCCTCGTCAGGCACGTCGAGCAGTCCGAGAGGATCTTTTTCAGTTCGCAAGGGAATCGCCGGCAAGGGTTGGGAAACGCAATGGGGGCGACGGCGCTCGCGCCGTCGCCCCCGTGCCCCGCGCCGATCCGAACTCAGGGATTTGGCGGCGTCGGTACCTGATAGGTGGAGACGACGCCGAGATTTGCGTCGCCGGTCCCAACGTAATTCGTGCGCAATCTGGTAGCCACTACCGCACGCACGCCCTGGCTCGTCGACCAGTTCTGATGCCAGCGGAACGGGATCGAGTCGACGCCGTCATCGACAAAGGTGCACTGGACGTGACGGGCCAACACACCCGGATTGGTCGACGTGGCGTAGCGCAGGGAAACTACCATGGCGCTGCGCGGATCCTGTGGTGCGGTCCACGCAAGCTGGATCGCTTCCGTGCCGGCGGGAACCGGGATGTCGGTCGGGAACGCGAACGCTTCGGCCGTCTTGGCGCGAATCTCACCACCGGGAAAACCACCCGGAACACCGGGAACGTCGATGGCTATGCTATCGCCAGGTGTGTAGGAGAACGGAGTTACCGGCTTGTAGGTAAGGCCCAGGGTGGATGTCGTCCGCTCGAGTGTGCGGTCGATCCCGCCAACGGTCGCCGTTACGCTCGGACCGGCGTCGAGGTAGGTCACCCCGACCAGGTTGTTGCCTTCGCTGAACGCCACGTCAGCGCAGGTATCCGCCGTAAAATCCGCATTCGGGACCGCGGCGAGGTTGCCCTGAAAGAAAAGGCCCTCGGCGTTGGCGACGTGCGTGCCATTGGCGTTTTTCCTGGCGCTCACGGTGACAAAGCCCCACGTACCCTGCTGGTTGATGCCTTCGAGCGCGTTGTCACAGGACGCAATGAAGACCGTAGCGATCGCGGGCATGACCCATATCCAGCGGGAAGGCGAACGGAATTGCCGCATCATTGGGAGAGTCTGGGATGGAAGGTCGTGCACGGGCGGCTCGGCGCCGGCGTGCTGGGGGTCGGTAGAATCTGTGCTGCGGAGGCTCGAGGCGCGACCCGGTCCGCGCCTCGTCACGGCGCTACGCTGCTGAGCGGGCTGCCTAACGCGGAACACGGGACAGGAGATCCAGGATATAGGGGTTCGACCGCCTTTCCTCTGCCACGGTCGTGGCGGGTCCGTGGCCCGGCAGTACACGGGTCTCGGGGGGAAGTGCCACGATGCGCAGGAGGGAAAGACCGAGGTCGGCCCCATTCCCGAGCGGGAGGTCGGTCCGGCCTATGGAGCCGGCAAACAGGCAGTCGCCGACGAGCGC
>Ga0079216_10000143_pt1 | contig 15128 bp, 22 predicted proteins | sample NCAS100_FD_77008 | JGI IMG/M metagenome (GOLD analysis project Ga0079216, IMG submission 77008) | Agricultural soil microbial communities from Utah to study Nitrogen management - NC AS100 | ecosystem: Environmental > Terrestrial > Soil > Agricultural land | place: USA: North Logan, Utah...
GACGATGGCCGTGGCGGTCAACGTGGTAGCGTCGTTCACCGCTGTTACGTTTTCGTTCGCCGTGGTTGCTGTCGAGAAGTCGGTGGCTGGAGTGCCAACGCCGTCTCGGTTGATGGCATTCGTGAGGTTGGTCAGGCTGAGCTCAAGGCTGGCCGCAACCTTCACATCGTTCTCAGCTGTGGTCAGCGTGGACTTGAAGGTGTAGGTCTTGCCGCCAACGGTTACCGTTTCGCCGTCGATGAAGTTGCCAGAGGCAGTGAGAACTTGCGAGGCCGCAACGATGCCGCTCACCACCAGCTTGGGAAGGTCACCACTCACGTCAATGGTCGCGGTGCCAGAGGCAAACTCGTGGCCAACGCGGCTGATGATGCCGGAGGCACCGTTCTCGTCCGCCGTTGTTGCATCGGTCTGCACCGACGTGGCTGTCGCCGTTACCACCTTGGCAAGGCCATTGTTGGCGTCGAGGGTGAAGTTCTTGGCGAAGAGCAGGTTGTCAGCGAAGTAGTCATCACCGCCGGAGGTCGGCTGATAGTCGCCGGAGGTGGCGTCCACGTTCGCAATCGACAGCTCCACGTTCGTGCGAGCCTGAGCGAACAGAAAGGACTGCATCAGCGTCTGAGAGTTTTCGCTGGTGACGTCCATTTCGAAACCGGCCGAAGCATCGAGGTCGACAATAACGCCCTTCTTGCGTTGGCGTCCGTCGTTGATCGGGTTGCGAGCGAGCGTCTTGAGCTGGCCGCCGAACTTATCATAGCTGTTCGGTTCCGCAGGAAGCCAAGTCGGCGACGCGGGCAGCACACCAGCTGAGTCCTCAACTGCGAAACGAAGGCCAGTGAAGTTGCTGTCAATCTTGCTTACTGCGGTCATGTTGGTCGTCCTTTACTTGACTTCATCATATGAGAAATTGGCGAGCACGTTGACCTGTTCCCAGCCCTCAACGATGCCCAACTCCCTCACTCGTACCTGCGTAAACCAGACGCCACCGGCCGTGGTCTTTCCCTCGATCGCATCCAGGACAGTTTTAGTCAGCGGGTCGAGCGCACGCAACCCATCTCCAGGAGGCGCGAAGAGGTTCACGTACAGGGTGCCGCGCCGCTCATATCGGCTCATGCTATTGAGCCTTGAGATAGTGGCCTGTCCGCCTCCGAAGTGCCGGACGCTTACTCGCCCCCACGTCACCTGGGCTTCCGGCTTTTCACCCTTGAAGCCATCGTAAATCAAGGTTGTGCCCACCGGCCAAGCATCCTTGATTAGGCCAAACATCTGGTCTCGCGCTTGCTCTACGGTCGCGGTCATTTCTGCACTCCAATGGCGTAGAGCAGAACAACGTCGGCAGGCTTCAGCACGTTCACTGAGACAATTCGGTACGTGGTGCTGCCATCGACCAGCTCGTCAAAGTCGTTCAGCGCTGGAGTGGTAAGCCCAGGGGCGACAAGGTAGAAGTCCTTGACGCCGTCGGGAATGTCGCTCTTGCTTATCATCTTTCCGAGGCCAGCCAGTGGCACCTCCACGGCCATCACCGTTTCGCTGTCGGCATAGGGCGAGCGCTGGTCCGCTGGTCCGCGCCACGGCTTCGCCACGTCGCTTGGTGTGGTTCCCAGCTTCGCAATAGTGATCGACTTGCCGTTGTTGGTCACTAGCCGCAGAGCCGTTGCAGCCAGCTTGACATAATCAACCACGGATGGCCCTTCCATTGTCGGTGAGAAGAGGCTTCAGGAGGAGGTCTGCAGCCGGGTAGGGCTGGGTGATCTGAATACCACCGGAAGCATAATACTGGGTTGTCTCGCGTATCGGGCCGACCTGTTCGGTCTTGCTGGTGATCAGCGCTCCGGTTTCATCCACAGTCGGATCTACCAACAGCGAAGCCGTCAGCGCGCGCAAGGCGTACTCGCAGGTGGCCTTCTTCAGCGCGACTGGGATCACCACTGGCTTCTCAAGGGCCTCAAAGGTGTAGCCATAAAATCCAATGTAGGACACGCGAGTGTCGCGCGGGAAGGACAGCGCTTGGTCCACGTCCAGGTCCGGAGGGTCAGACACGAAAGCCTGGGTGCCTATGAACTTGGTGCTGAACACCGTTTCGATGTAGTCCGTGGCACGGATCAACGCGGCTTCCTTCACCGAGTCAGTGCCGGTCCAGTCCGTGATGCCTCGAAGAGTGAAGTATGCGTCAGCGTACTCCACGTCCGCATACGAGTTGGCAGTCGGCAGACCGTTTCCATCTTCCATTACCAACGCCATCGGCCTAACCTATGTTGTTTGCGTAAACGAGGAACGAGCCAGACGGGATCACGATGTCTGATGACGTGTGATTGATCGCTCTAATGGTCACGACCCCGTTTGCGCTGACGAATGCCCAGTAGGAAATCCCAGCTGGGACTAAGTCTGAGGCTTGCGGAGTTACCTTGGCCTCGCCATTGGTGAGTGTGATACCAGGAACGGAGACTGTTAAATCCTTGGTTTTTGCAGCAGCAGTCACGGTGCCGAAATCCAGCTCGGCCCCTGTTCGGGATATTTTGGTGAAGCCGACGCTATCAAGGAACGTGCGGAAACGAATGGCAAAGATGCCAGCCGCACTAAAGCGCCACGTTTCAGTCGATGACGCTCCGGTAAATCCTCTGATGCCGTTACCAGAATCAAGCTCCTCGCTAATGGAAGAGGCATTCAGAAACGTGGTCTTCGTCGTAACGTTGGTGAATACGTTGCCAGTCGCAATGGTTGGACCGACTGTTGCGTGGTTGCCAACGATGCCCTTGTTGACGTTGACTATGTAGTTGTCGCTGACGATTGTTTTATCGGGCGCGTAATTGACCGAGTTAAGCGTGAACTTATCGATGAATATCGCTTTATGGTTTGTCGTTCCATTGCCGCCGTTGACCCAGTCTTCCAGCGCGATCATGTTGCCATGAATGAAGCACTGCGAAGCTCCCTGGATAGCAATCCCTGAGATTGTCCCACCGAATGCGGTTGAGCCGTTGTAGGCCGTCGTGCCGTCTTCGAGGTAGCCAAAGTCCAAAATGAGATTATTAGATATGATGGTGCGAGAACCAGATGTGATGCCCGTACCCGAACCGTCAGAGGTATCCACCGCCCCAGCATGGATGCAAATCGCGTTGCATGTAGACTTACGGATGATGTTCCCAGTGATGAGGCATTGCCTACCAGGATCAATTGCTGGGCTCAAAGAGGCTTCAAGAAGGGATATACCCTGAAAGCATCCATCTATTGCATTGTTTGCAATGATGCAGCGGGGAAGCTGTCGCTTAACACCAACAGCCACACCACACCCAACGAAAACGTTGTTGGTAATGATGACTTCACCGCCATCATCCCCTCCACCCTGCAAACCACCACCGCTCATATACACACCAAGATCACCTTGGTTCTCGAATACGCAGTGTTGGATATCAACATTCTTTACAGTGACCATTGATATGCCACTGTCAGTCGTTTGGCTCGCCAGCGCTTTAGTTGTAGCGCCCTTAAAATAAGCCCCCCAAATCCTGACGTTCTTTCCTCGCGTCAAACCGATGCATGAATTAGATGCAACGGCCACTCCGAACATACCTTCGGAATTGTCGAACGTGCCACCGTCCAGCGTAAACGAGTACTGCCCATTAGAAACCGGGTCTGAAAACCCGATCAGCTGGTCTCCTAGGTTTGTATTATGCTTGAATACAGCCTCTACATCAGCCTCAATTTGGACATTCCCAGTCCAGCTCAACGTCGCGGTGGAGGACATCAAATATGTTCCGCGAGGAACAACGAGCTTAAGTCCTCCCATGCATGCTGTTAAAGCCGCGATGATAGCAGCAGTATCATCGTGTTGCACCGTCGCGCCGGAAACCGTTGTGGCTGCATTGTCAGCCAGCACCAACACCGTGCTTGAAACGCTAATCACCGAGCTGACAAGAAACCCGCTTGTGGCGGCCGAGGTCGGACTAGCAGGACACCAAGACGGCCTGGAGCGTACAATCCCGTTATCCGTAAAGCCAGGAGCGACCGATATTCCGATGAACGTGCCATCTCGCCAGACCGCGTAAGCCTTCGGAGTTGGCCCAGAGGCCGGAGCGGTCCACGCCAGAGCTACATAGTTATTGATGCTGGTGGTTGCGTTGCCAGTCGTGGTAGAGAAGTTGGAAATAGCAACGCCGACGCCACCATAATTGTCAATGGACGCTACGCGATAGTTATAGGTCGTCGATCCTGCGGTTCCACCAGGGGTGGCTGAAGCGCCGGTAGGCTGCTGGACTGTTGCCACAGCACCAGCACCATGAACGGCAATCCCTTGCCCTGCAGCGAAGTCAAGCTCTTCACCAAGCGTTAAGGTGCTTGTGCCTGAAACGATGGACCCTGTCGTGCTAAGAGCAGAGCCTGAAGCTAAGTAGTCCTTTAGGTTTAGAGCTCTTTCAAGAACTACAGGCAATCCCTCAATATCGCTGGACACAACGCGCCTCGAACTCATCATTGCACCCTAAACTGTATAACGGGGATACGCTGGCTAGTCACTAGCTCTGTAAACGACTGGCCGGTGAGGTCAGGCCACGTTCCGAATGTCTGTGCGAAGGTGAAACCACTGAGTGTTCCGCCTCCCGTTGATATACAGCTTGATTGATTTACAGAACCGATCGAGCGAGCCATCCAAGTTGATGTCGAGCCGTTCCCGTCCATCGTATTCGTTGTGTTGTCACAATTGGTTGCCGCCCAATAGAGGCCAGGTTGAAGCGTAACTGAGACCGTGGCTTCAACACTTCCTGTTGCCGAGCCAGACATGTTGCCTGACGATACCAACACATTACCAATTGGCATATGAGTGTCAGGATCAGACGCATAAATTGCAGCTTGAATGTTTCCACCTGCGAATAGCGTGGTGACGCAAACACCAAGCCTATCGATAGCAACTTCCTCGTGAATGTAGAAAGGATATAGGCGGATCGAGTTTGCCCCAGGAGCCTGCCCCGATCCCATGGCTTGATCCATCGAAGCAAGAAGCCACTTACCAGAAACGTATGAAGGATACGGACCGTTAGGCAAAACATCTATAGACGATATCATACGCGCCATTTACGCCGCTCCCATCAATCCAACCCCCACTAGAACTTAGTCTAGTGGGTATCCCCAAAGCTGGGCACCGTCAGAACCAAGAAGGTTTTCACCATCAGCGCCTACCAAGAGTTGAGCGCCGGAAGGCGCATCACCGGGTGGTCCCAGCTTCCTAAGTCGACGTTTCCGGTTTGCATAAAGAACATGACGCATCTTGTTGCGCATGCCTTCAGAGCCAGAGAACGGCGAAGCAAAACGTCGTCGTTGCTCGCCATTCGCCATGTTACACCTTCGGACGCTGAAGGCCGAAGCCTCGCTTGCGACTCATTGCTTGGTCGAGCGGTGAGCCGCGCTGCAGCATCTTCTGAGTGACGCCTACGGCTCGCAGCTCATTGGCAATCTCAGCCCTGGCTGCTCGCTCGGCCTTGCTCCGGTCGAGCACCGCGCGGATGCCGAGAATGTTCTCAACGTCCTTCGGCAGGCCCTTCTTCTCGCGTTCAAGGATGATCTTGTCCCGCTCCAGCTGAGCATGGAGCACAGCCTTCTTTGCATTGTGGAGAGCGACTTCCTGCTCTCGTACCAGCGCCTCAGCCGCGTCCAGGTCACCCTGGAGAACAGCCATCTTGTCCAGAGCAGGAGCCTTCGGCGCTTCCACCACTGGCTCGACCTTCGGCTTAGCAACCACTGGCAGCTCCGGATTGCTCCGGCTGAACAGCGGCGCGGCTGCGGTCACTTCCTGCCTCTTGGGCAAGGGCGTCAAGCCCAGGGCATCGAGGCGTGGTTGTCCGCCTTCGGTCCAATGGTTCTCGTTCTTCGGGTCGAGCGTTGCTAGAGCCGCTCGGATTTCATCGCTCATGTTGGCTCCTTAGAGGTCATCCACATCGGTAGCAGCGCGCATGAACGGTGCACCGAACTTCTTCAGGTACTCGAAGATAGCGTCCAGAGAAGACGCTTTCGTCATAGTGTTAGTCCCGCTTCCTGCGGCCGACAACGTAATGGCGCTGCCACCTTTCTCGGTTGTCAGCGTGAACGTGTTCGCGTCAGGCACCGAGGCCACATAGTAGAGCGTCGCGTTGTCGAGCGGAGTGGGCAACGAGCCACCGCTGTTGCTGACCAGGAACGGGCCTTCATCCGCCGCGAGGCCGTGTGTCGTCTTGGCAAGGTTCGCCGTTGCAGCCACTGCGTCAACACCACCAGCCAACGTGGCTGCGCCCCATGCGGCTGTGGCGCTGGTCTCTGTGGAGGCAATAGCGTCACCTGCTGTGCCGGCCGTCTTGGCCGTTACAGTCATGGTTGTTGCATCGGAAACTGCAGAGACGTTGGCGTCTATCACTGAAGACGTGGCATAGTCGGTGCCTGCAACACCAGTCAGGTTGATGGCCTTCACCAAATTGGCAAGGTCCGTCGCCAGGGTGCCGGAGCGCTTGACGTTGCCGTCCACGTCGGTCAGTGTATCCTGAAACGTGTAAACCTTCGCGCCAATGGTGATGGTATCGCCATTGGCGATTGCGGAGGCGGTCAGCACTCCGGTCGATGCAACAGCGGTTACTGGAGCGGTGGCCGTCCAGCTGGCAATGGCTGCGCCAGTAGCGGTCAGGATGCTCTCAAGCCCAGTGAGGAAGTCTCTGAAGTTGCGGCTGCGCCGGAGGCGGGACCGCTTGCGGTGACGAACGTGGCGCGGAGTTACGGGATTTGCCATTGTGCTCTCCTGCTGGCCCTCTATGAGAAAAGGGCCAGACCTTTCGATCTGGCCCTTTCCGATCTTTCTCTGGAAGCGGTGTTACGCTTCGCGGGTGATCAGTCGCGCAATCTTGATCATCTTCCGTTCCGGGAAGACGCGCTGCCAGCTGCCTGCATCCGCGAGGTTGTTGGCGGTCGCGGCGTTGCTCGGCCCACCATTAGGCGGTGTGCCAGCGTACTTGTTGCCGACCGGATGCAAGGACCATTCGACACGGTTGTAGAGCGTTTCCGCACCACCACCATTGCCTGCACCTGCGAGGCGCTCCAGCTCGGTGGGCACCTTCGGCGAACCAACACCGAGGCGCAGAGCACCGGGTCCGAACAGCCACGTCTGGTACACACCGCTCGAGAACGGCACGTTGTCGTCCACGATCACTTCGCGGCCGAGGAACGTCGGGATCATGATCTCGCCGCGCGCATCCGGGATGAAGTCGATCAGGTTGTTCTTCTGCATCCGGTTGTAGACCACCGAGTGCACCATGACCATCTTCAGGCCATCCTGGCTGTCACCCATCGTGAGGGCAGCATCGAGGAAGGCTTCGGCTGAGAAGTCGGTAACGCCAGCGGAGTAGGAAGCGCCGCTGATGTCATGAGTCATGTCGCCAGCGGTGTGCTCGGTGCCGGTCGGCGCTGCATCGTTGTCGGCGAACAGGCCCTTGACGGTCGCGATAAACGCTGCCTGTAAGCGACGGGTCCAGTAGTAGGATATTCGGTCGGCAATTGCCGCCATCGGGTCTGCTCCGGCCAGCACGGCCACGAGGTCGGCGCTCGACCAGCTGTTGTTACGGCTGAGCCGAACAGCGACTTCGGTCGCGGTGCCGATCTTCTTCGGATCAGGGTCGGCGACGCCAGCAGTGTATCGCGACGGAACACTGTCCGTCGACACTCGCTCTTCGTCGTTGTCCAAGTCCTTGAAGGACGGCGCATCGAAAGTGAGACCACCACCGGCCAACAGCCGGTCCAGCTCTGCATCACGAGCAACAGCTCCAGCCTGGATCAGGCGAGCCTTGTCCTCAGTGAGCTGCTGGGTGTAGGGCGTAAAGATTTCCGGGACAACAACGTCCGCGATCTGGGTAATGGGGCCTGCAGCCATAGTTCAAACTCCCGCTAAGAGGCTTTGACGTGATAAGGTTTGTCGGACCCCATGGTCAGCGGACAAACTGGAAACTGAGAGGGAAACACCAGACCCATGCCTACTCGTGTTTCCCTCTCGCATTAGCACCTAGTTAACTGTACCGCAAGCTATTTTGGTGCTGGAGGCCGCTGTCCGCCGACCTTCGTGCCAGCCTGCGTTGCGAGCTGATTGGCCTTCTCGCCACTCTCGCGAACGATCTGACCCTGCTTGGTGAGGTTCCAGCCACTGTGGCTCCAGGGATTGTCGCCACCACCCTGGCCACCGAAGCCACCACCAGCTCCACCACCCTTCGAGGCAGGCCACCAATGAGGGCGCTTGGCCTTCATTTCGGTCAGCCACACGTCCGGCCGCAGTCCAGGGGTTTGTCCAGGCAGGTCTTTGGTCACCACTTCGTCCTGGTCGTTGAGCTCGAAGCAGCGCTCGGCCAACATGAGAACGTCTTCCATCGCCGTGTCGATCACGCTGGCCTTGCTGGCGACAGAGCGGATGCTATCGTGGATGGTTCGCGTCTCCTCCTGGGCCATGAAGCGCTGGATGATATCGTCGCGCTCGGCCAACTGAGATTTGAGCGTTTGGTTGTCCCGCTCCAGCGGAGCGATCTTCGAGCGAGCACGATTGTCGGCCAGCTCGTTCAACTTGTCGTCGTTGATGTTCTTGGCTGCAGCGATCGTTTCCAGCTCCGGAATGCGATCCAGCTGGGCCTTCACATCGTCCGGCTTCTTGTCGCCGAAGAAACCATCCCACTGAGACTTGTACCGAGCCTTCTCGGTTTTCTCAGCTTCCAATGCGCGGTTGACGCGAGTCAGGTCGGCCTGAGTGGTGATGCCAGTAATGCGGGTCAGCATATGCTTGCCGCCGCGCTCCTCGTAGAGCGGCCGGAACGGCTCCGGAATATCGTCTACCTTCTCATACTCATGCGATAGTGTGACGTCTGCCATTTGTGTCTTAGCTCCTTTGCCTCTGAACCCATGCCCAGAGGTGCGTCCTGCCCAAGCAGGCTTCGCGGGAAATGAAGGCTTGCCGCGTTTCTGGGTGGACAGCAAGTCATTAACCGGCTGTTAACCACTCTCAAGGTTGTCGCTTGCTCGGTTCGTACCGTCGGCTAAGATGGCTGCATCAGAAAAGGAGACGGTTTATGTCAGAACTTCGCACCAAAGCCGAAACGATGATTGTGGAATATCGCAACAGCCGCGAGTGGGACCAGGACATTCAGGTGGCCCTAATGGTCTTCAACGCTTGCTGGTCGCAGGCCCACACCATCGAGCAGATTAACCGCATTGGCGGAGCGCTGGCCAGCCTTCAAGGCGACGCCGACCTGCAGGCCACTGTAACGGCCATGGTTCGCGGCAAGCTGCTGCGTACCCGTCGCCAGGGTGGCAAGAAGTTCTACGAGCTTAACTACTGATTAACCAACCTGAGAGTTGTCTCTTGCCTTCTCTCAGGGTTCGGCTAAAGTGGTGGGATCAGAAAAGGAGAACGTTTTATGGAAAACCTTTGGGAACTTTATTCCACCAGCGCTGATTGCGAGGCGGCAAACATAAACATCAGCCGTGCTTGGGAGCAGGCCAAACGGAAGAGCAGCGCCGCTGAGGCGGAGGCTTGCATGCTTAAGGTTATGAAGAAGTATGCTCATGTCGGCGCGCTGGACAGCGATGTCCGGTCCCTTCTTCGTTCAAGGCTTAAGGCGCATTTTTAACCAAGGCTTAACCACTCTCAGGGTTGTCTATTGCCTCCGGCTGCGGCCGGGGGTAAGCTCTTCCTACAGAAAAGGAGACCGGCTATGTCACGTTACAGGCTTCAGGATTGCGGCTACCCAACCTACAAAAAGATTGTAACTGGCCGCAAGTGGATCGGCCGCGTGTGCAAGGTGCCAGGAGGCTACCTTGGCATTATTGGCAAGACTGAGTTTAAGGCCGCCACCGAACGGCAGGCTTTCGACGAAGTGGTTTCACGCCACCTGGGCTTCTCCAGCAGCTCGGCTCTAGACCAGCACAACAGGCAGGTCCGCGCGGTTAACAGCGAGAACAGGGCGATCGGCCGCTACGCAGGCCAGCAGGCCCTTGCCGGCAATTTTGACCCGCTGTTCGATTTATTTAAGGGCAAGTAAAGTGAAGTGGGGGCGTCTGCACAGAACCTGCGCTGAAGGCCAAATACGGCGAAAGCCTTGTTACAACCCACAAGGACAAGCGCTTCCTAATGCACTGCCCTGACTCGGCTCGTTATGCTGTGGTGTGCCTTGACACAGGCCAAGTGGTGTGCTGGTGGCTGCGCTCCGAAGTTTTGCCGAGTGGTTGTGGCGCGAGTTGGGAAAGTGCTGTGAACGAGCCGCAATGGCGGCCGATGTTAAAGGAGGAGTGAGAAACAATGAACGTCCATTTTCCCATTGGCACAGTGGTGGCGCTTATTCACAGTGGTTGGGGCGACCGCTCCATCACCAAGCGCACAGTCACCAAGGTCCGAAAGGACTTGAAGTTCTTTGTGTCCTATCGAGGCAGCACAGGGGAGGTGGTGCAGTCTGACGCCATGTGGACGCCGGATCGGTTCGGAGGTCCTAAAGCCCAGAAGAGCGGGGAGCGAGGCTCCTACAGCCGCGAGTACATCGAGGTCTGGACGCCTAAGCATGACGAAGAGATTGCAGAGCGGAAGGCGCGGCGCGAGGCCGACGCACACAAGGCGGAGCTGATAAAGGGCATTCAGAAACTGAGCATTCACAGCGAGGCCGACCGCAACCTCGTGCTGAACCTGTTGGCTCTGCTGCCTCCTCCTGAAGTGGAAACCCAGTGAGCCAGCTCGCCTTCGATCTGGACTGCGACCCTCGCTACTCGGCGGAGGCCGATGAGCAAACGCGCATCCGTATTCGGGTCGCGTTGGCTGCGCTGGCCTACGAGGGCCACAACCGGCCGATCATGTCGGACGCTGAGTTTGATCAGCTGTGCTTAAAGGTCGATGTATCCATCGCAACTAGGCGGCCTGAACTTGATGCATGGTTCAAGAAAAACTTCTCACCTGAGACAGGTCAGTGGGTTTGGAAGCATCCAGAACGCAATGTCCTGGATGCCATCCTTCTTAGGTATTGCTTTTAGAACGGTCGAGGTATGGCCTTGCCGCGCACAATCTTGCCATCGACGATCGTGGCGTGATAGACGTCGGTCCAGTCCTTGATGGTCATCTTGCCTCCGGCCGCCCGTATATCAAACGGCCAGTAGGTCCAGCCGTCAGGGCCTGGAACGAAGTACACACGATTTAGCGAGACCACTGTGTCGCCGCTAACATCAGCGTAAATGGCCGGCCCTCGGCCTCCTCCCCAGAACACAACGTCTTCGAAGTTGACATCGCCTTCCATCTCGTCAGCCCAAAAGAACGGGCAGGAGCCAATGAAGCCTGAGCCATACTTGGCGCGCGCCTCTGCGTCGCTGTAGCTCCGGAAGCAGGTTCGCTTCACGGTCACGGTGCCAGCTCCACCTGGATCATAAGCCTGCATTCCGTCAGCATGATCGCGGTCCTTGCCAACGCAGTTGATGAAGCTGTCAAGGATATTGAGCGTCGCCTTCGGGTTGGTGCTGGAGCCAGGAGCAATGCGCGGACCCTCGCGGCAGTCGATCAGAGCTTGAGAAATGGTCAGCACATCGCTGCCTTCGCCGGTCCAGTAGAAGCATGGCTCACCACGCGCATAACCGGGCGAGTCATCCCACTTCTTGTTCGCCAGGGTGCCGCGAGCAAAATGGCCGTTAGTCCATACAGCATTGAGCTTGAAGCGAGGATCGTTCTTAGACAGCGGAATGGTGTCCACCGTCGCAGGTGCCGGCTCCGGCTCCGGTGCAGGTGCTGTTGGCTCCGTCGTTGGCTGCGTCACCGCAACCGGGTCGAGCTGGCCGGCAAGCGACAGCTGGTACTCCTTGCCATCGTCGCCGGTGATCTTCTGAGAGAGATTGAATTTCATAGTATGTCCCGTTTCCCGTTGTATACCCCAACATACAGCTCCCTGTGAAGGAGCTGATTTCTCTTTTTCAGTGAATGGTTTGAGTCTTCCAGGCGTGCAGGAAGACTATTTCCCATGTGCCATCAGGCAATGGGTGCACAGCCGTTATGGCCTCTGCAATATCACGTGTTTCTTCACCGTACCTGTCGTACATGCGGCTCCAATGACAAATCGTGCCGTCGCGGAGCATGCTGTAGCAGTTGCTCTTGTTGATGGCGATTACGTCGTAGGGACCGCTCACTACAGAAAGCCGTTCTTCTTCATCCAACTGACAGTCGAGCTGCTAACACCCGTTTTGCGCCAATGACTTGCCCTGCGCTTCTCACGTTGTTCTGGCGTGGACTTTGGCCGCTGCATCTCCTTCAGCAAGGTCTGGGCCTGCTGTTTGAGACGTTCTGTTTCCTGAGCCTGTTTGACGCTTTTAGCGCGCTCTTTAGCGAGCTGTTCACGCTTCTTCTGCATGAACTTCTGGAACCGGGTCTGCTCCTTGCCAGCGTCGGCTTTCATGCCTTCTTTGATCATACCCTTGAAGGCTGCGGTGCCACGGTCCGGCTTGCCATCAGCGTCGCTGGAGGCCGTGCTGAAGAGGCCCTTCGCATCGTGGTATGGGTTGCCGCGTTTGCCTGCCATTACGCCCTCCAGAGGCCGTTTGTGGCCTTGCGCCACAATTGACCAGCCTTGGCTAGTTTACGCGCTTCGGCCACCTGCTCCAAGTCAGCATCCGGCCGGTCGCCGCAGGCCACCGCGTTCTCACGCTGCTCGGCCCATGCCATGACAAAGTGGTAGAACTCAGGGTCGCGCGCCAGCATGGTGAACGAAGGCTCGGTGGCCATCGCTGCTGGCTTCTTCAAGGGCTTCTTCGTCAGTGCTTTCTTCTTTGCAGCTGCCATTGGTCACTTCTCCTTGTACGGTTCCCAGACCTTAGTCCAGCGAATGTTTCGGCCCTCGCCCTCCTTGCGATACTTCAAGCGAGAAACTCCCTTGATGTAGCTTGGCGGAATGGTGCCATGATAAACACCCTCCTTCGGAAATATGCCACCGTGTTTGACAAAGCCTTTGAATTTCTCATCATCAGCTGGGATTTCGACCTTCAACACCACTGCACTGTTTCGAGGCACTGAGAACTTAGCATCTGCCCACCGCTGGGCTTCGTGCTCGTTCTTCGCAACGTAAACTGCCTCGTCTCGAATGCCGCTGTGGTCTCGATTAGTAACGTAACCCTCCTTCATCACCTTCAGCCCATCTTTCAAAATGGACTGGAGCGCCGCTTCGGTTGTGCCATGATATGTTTCGAGTGGCTTCGGCTTTAGTCCCAGCTTCTTAGCTGCGGCTTTGGCCGTTGCAGGCTTGCCATCGGCGTCGCCAGCGGCTGTGGAAAACAGCCCCTTAGCATCATGATATGGATTGCCGACCTTACCAGCCATCTCACAGATACTCCTCCGGATCAAGGCCAGCGGCGCGGAACGCGCTTGCCTGCTTCTGGGCCAGCTCGGCTAGTGTTAGCTCATCACCAGTTCTTGAGACAAACTTGTCGAGGGTGAGGCCGCCTTTTCTGAACAGCTCGCCTTTGGTCTTGCCGAGCACATCGTCCTGGAACTCTTTGGACTGAGAGGTCAGCCACTCCTGATACGTGGTCGAGGCCGGAACGGTGCCAGTCAGCTCTCTCATGCGCTTTCGAGCAAATGCGTCGTACTTGCCCTTCATGCCGCGAGGCAGGTCGGCGCGGCTCGCTGCATCCAGGCCGTTGGCCTTGTTGAACTCCCTGAGAAGCTGCTCCTCAGTGAAGGCGCGCGCTGGCCGGTTGCCCACCACCTTGCCGTCTAGGACGGCCACTCGTGTGGACCGGCAATTCCAGTGGAGCGGTGGTATAGGCCCGTCGCCTACCTCGTAGAGCTCACCGTCTAGGGAGCGGCAAATGGGTGTTGTGCGACTGTCCAGGGTCGCCAGAAACATTTCCTCGCTGAACAGCTCCTTGTTCTTGAGAAGAAACTCGCGCCTCGCTCGGTTGCTGGTGAAGTTGACAGCCGTTCGGGTAATGGCGTCCGCATTCCGACGTGTGATCTCAGTAACGCCATCCAAGCCCAGGAGGCGGGCGCTTCCCACCACGCGGCGCGCGATCGTGGCGCTGTCCTCACCGGCCATCATGCCGAGCCGGACTTGGTTGCTGATACGGCGAATGTCGTCGACCGCGATCTTGTCAGCCCACTGCTTCAGCGTTGCGCCTTCGAATGGCTCGCTTCTGACAATGGCCTTCAGCTGCGCTGCGGCTGGCAGCGTCAGGTCGAGCACGGCTGGACTGGTCGTGTTCAGCTGCTGGGCCATGAAGGTCGGCTCCAGCTTGGCGAGCTGCGTGAGCTGGTCATTCCAGACGTCGTTGGCTTGGTCAATGGTCGTTTGGCGGAGGTTCATCACCATCTGGAGCAGCGTGTTCAAGCGCTTCACGTCTGCCGGACTGTTCAGGCTGGTTGCCTTGGCCAGCCTGTCGCGAATGATCTTCGCCAGCTCCTCTTCGGTCGCGTTGAGCAGGCCACGAACCTTGGCCACAAGCCCAGAAGCGAAGCGCTGGAGCTGCAGCTGGTGCCGCACCATCGCGTCGCGTAGGGCTGTGTTGGCAGTCAGGTCAGCCATCGATAAATCCACCGGCAACCAACAAGGCTGCTATCAGCAAAGTGAAGCCGAAGTAGAGCAGGAAGTAGCTGAGCCGGAGGCTCATCAGTATGTGGTCACGTCTTTGGACGTCACCACACGATAGTCCAGCTCATCACGCTTCTGCTTGTTGCGGCTGCGCAACTGGTAAAGCAGGACGCCACCGCCGCATGCGGCGACGAACATGAACGCGATCGGCCACGACTCAGAGATAATTCTAAGGGCTTCCATCATCATTTCTTCCTCTTCGGAGGAGGCGGTTTGCCAGCAGCATTTGCCTTGGCCGTCTTCTCGGTTCGCTTGATCACCTTGTCCTCGTCCTCAGCAGCACCACCTGGAGCGGTGATGGTCTTGCCGGTCTTCGGATCGACCATCGGCTTGCCTGCACCAGGATCGAGAACAGGGTTGCCTCCGGCCGTCGTCCCTGTTCCAACAACAGGGGCCTCGTTGGCAATCCTTTCCATTTCCTCTTCGTAGGTGCACTGCGTCATGCCGCGCTGGAGCATGATGTCGTGGATCGTCTCCTCGCTGATTGGAGCGCCAAGGCTCTTCGCCGTCTGGAGCTGCACGAGGTCGGCCGCCAACAGC
>Ga0079216_10000145_pt1 | contig 15025 bp, 11 predicted proteins | sample NCAS100_FD_77008 | JGI IMG/M metagenome (GOLD analysis project Ga0079216, IMG submission 77008) | Agricultural soil microbial communities from Utah to study Nitrogen management - NC AS100 | ecosystem: Environmental > Terrestrial > Soil > Agricultural land | place: USA: North Logan, Utah...
ACGGACGTCAGTGAAAGAGCGCCGTCGTTCGGTAAGGACATATCCCCAGATCAATCCCGACCAACAATTCGGCCCCAAGGAGTCAGCCTAACGGTGATACGCGCTGTGGCCCCGTAGAACTACCAACGGACAGGGCGGGATTCGAACCCGCGAGTGAGTTGCCCCACCACACGCTTTCCAGGCGTGCGCCTTAAACCACTCGGCCACCTGTCCAGTTGAACTGCAGCGAGCAGCGATGAGCGACAAGCGCGGAGACGCCGTGGTTCACATTCGCTGGTCGCTTCTCACTGCTCGCTGCCGTTCAGACGGACAGGGTGGGATTCGAACCCACGATACCGTTACCGGTATACCGGTTTTCGAGACCGGCTCCTTCAGCCACTCGGACACCTGTCCAAACGAGCCAAGTATTGTAGCCACATCGGGATAGAAATCAAAGGCCGAGTCCATTTCCTGACGTTTCAGGCCGGCGCACCGAATCAACCGGACCGACACCGCTGACCACCCCACGCTCCGCAACTTCACGGTCTTCGGCGTCAACCTGCGCACCACGGGGTGGGACCATCATTACGCCCACGCAGGTGGACCACGCGGTGTTAGGCGCGAGAGACTTGGCCGACTGCTATTCGCGACCAAGGTCGGCCCTCGTCGCGGTCCACCATGAGTTGATCGGCAGGCTGGCGGGGCGCGGTGGCCACCACACGCCATGCCGGTGGCGTAATGGTCTTACGGAGCCGCCGCCTGACGTGGCTTCGCCGGACACACCAGCACACTGCAGGGCGCCGATCGCACGATCTTGTCCGCCACACTACCGATGAACATTCGCGCGACCGGGGGCCGAGCGGCCGTGCCCACGACGATGAGATCCGCCTCCACGTCCGTTCCGACGTCAAGGACGGCGCGCGCGGCGGAACCAGCGGGTACCACCCGGATATCGACCGCGGCGCCGCGAGCGCGCAGTGGAACAGCCAACGACTCGAGGTGTCGATCGGCGGCGCGCAGACCAACGCTCATGTCCGGCGCCGGTACCCCGGCCATCTCGTTAGGCGGCGGCCCCACGACGGGGACCATCGCCGCGATCGTCGGCGAGGGAAGCACCGCATGCGCGAGCGTGATCCGGGCACGCGGCAGGTCAACCAACTCACTGACCGTGGCCACGATCTGCTCGTCCTCGTCCGAGCCCGCGATCGCCACGACCAGCCGCTCGAGTGGGGCTGCGGCGGCACCGTCGACACGGACGAGCAGGACGGGTACCGTCGCGGAGCGGATTACCCGATCCGCCACGCTCCCCAGCCAGAACCGCCCTATCCCGCCGCGGCCGTGCGTCGTCATCACGACCAGACTGGCGCCGCCCGCTGACACCTGTGCCACCACTTCCTCCGCCACCGCGCCTTCACGGAATACCGCCGTGACGGGGAACGTGCTTCGCGCTCGCTCCGCGCCCTCGATGCGCATGATGTAGTCGCGCAGGCTCGCGCGAAGCTCTGTGTCCAGCAGCGGATCACGGACGGGCGCGCCCCCAAGCCGGGCAAGCGGAGGCTCCGGCTCATGGACCGTGAGGAACTCCACGTCGGCGTCCAGGCGCGCGGCAAGAGAGCGCGCCGTCTCCACTGCTTGCTCGGCAAACGCGGAACCATCCAGCGGCACGAGTATCTTCGACATTGCACGACCCTCCGGCTGTGGAACCAGCGAGCAATCGCGCTTTGGCGTGCCGGCCCGGCCAGGTCTCGCCTCCATAGGCCATCGCGCTTTCTCCGTACACGTAATCAAACGCAGGCGCTCACCGACGGACACCAAAGAAACGCTGCAGCTCCGCGCCGCACTCATCCGCCAGCACGCCGGATGCAACTTCGGGTCGATGATTGAGCCGCGGATGACGAAGGAGATCGCCGACACTCCCCGCCATCCCCGCCTTGTCGTCCCAGGCACCGAAGGTGACGCGGTCGAGTCGAGCGAGCACGATCGCTCCGGCACACATCGCGCACGGCTCGAGCGTCACGAACAGCTCGCACCCGTCCAGCCGCCACGTGCCTAACGCCTGAGCCGCCTCCCGGATCGCGAGGATTTCGGCGTGCGCCGTGGGATCCTGGTCACGGAGCGTGCGGTTGGCACCGCGTCCAATGACCTGGCCATTACGGACGACGAGCGCGCCCACGGGGACGTCGCCGTGGGCTGATGCGTCCACTGCGAGTCCGAGCGCCTCGGCCATGTAGTCGTGAGCCGTGACCCGTGAATCGTGAATCGTCACGTCCTGACTACGTGCGCGATGCGCCAGGGCTCGTCCCTGCAAGTTCGCCCTCCGAGGTCGGGGGCACGCCGTTCCCGATCCCCTCGGCCTTCCGGAACACGATCTGGTCCCCCGCCACGTCCGCGACAATCCGGTCGCCGTCGGCGAATTTCCCCTCGAGCACCGCCAGCGCGAGCGGATTCTGGATCTCGCGCTGGATCGCGCGCTTCAGCGGGCGCGCGCCATACGCCGGATCGAACCCCTCCTCGGCCAGCCGCTGCTTCGCCCGGTCGCTGATGTCGAGCGTCAGGTTCCGGTCCGTCAGCAGCTTCCGCAGCCGCTTCAGCTGCAGTTCGACGATCGAGCCGATCTGCTCGATGCCTAACGGGTTGAAGATCACGATGTCGTCGACGCGGTTCAGGAACTCCGGCTTGAACGTCGAGCGCAACACCTGCATGACCTGCTTCTCGACCGTCTCCCAGCTGTCGCGGGCGTGCTCCAGGATGTACGTCGATCCTACGTTCGATGTCATGATGATCACGACATTGCGGAAGTCGACCGTCCGCCCCTGCGAGTCGGTCAGCCGGCCGTCATCAAGGATCTGCAACAGGATGTTGAACACGTCCGGGTGCGCCTTCTCGATCTCGTCGAAGAGCACGACCTGGTACGGGCGGCGACGCACGGCCTCGGTGAGCTGGCCACCCTCCTCATAGCCGACATATCCCGGGGGCGCGCCGATCAACCGCGCCACGGCATGCTTCTCCATGTACTCCGACATGTCGATGCGCACCATCGCCTGCTCGTCGTCGAACAGGAACTCGGCCAGCGCCCGTGCCGTCTCCGTCTTCCCGACGCCGGTCGGGCCAAGGAAGATGAACGAGCCGATCGGGCGATTCGGATCCTGCAGGCCGGCACGAGAACGCCGGACCGCATTCGAGACGGCTTCGACTGCCTCACGCTGACCAACAACACGGCGCGCCAACTCGTCCTCGAGTTTCGCCAATCGTTCCCGCTCGCTCTCCATCATCCGGGTAACGGGAATGCCGGTCCAGCGCGAGACGATTTCGGCGATGTCGTCGGCCGTGACCTCTTCCTTCAGAAACCGCGCGCCACCCCCTCCCTGCTTCGAGGCGAGCGCCTGTTCCGCTTCCTTGAGCCGTCCCTCGAGCGCCGGGATCTTGCCATACGTAATCTCGGCGGCCTTGCCCAGGTCCCCGGACCGCGTGGCCTGCTCCGCCTCGAGCCTCGCTGCCTCGAGATCCGCCCGGATCTGGCCCACCGCGCCTAACGTCTCCTTCTCCCGCTGCCACTGGGCCTTCATGGCGGACGACTTTTCCTTCTCCTCGGCCAGCTCCTTCTCGAGCGCTGTTCGTCGTTCGACCGCCTCACGGTCCTTTTCTTTCTGCAGCGCCTGCTTCTCGATCTCCAACCGGACGATGCGGCGCTCCACCTCGTCGATCTCCTGCGGCATGGAATCGATCTCGATCCGCAGTCGCGACGCCGCTTCGTCCATGAGATCGATCGCCTTGTCGGGCAGGAACCGGTCACCGATGTAGCGGTTGGACAGCGTCGCCGCGGCGACCAGGGCGCCGTCCGTGATGGTTACGCCATGGTGCGCCTCGTAGCGCTCCTTGAGCCCGCGCAGGATAGCAATGCTGTTTTCAACCGTTGGCTCGCCGATGAATACCGGCTGGAAACGGCGCTCGAGTGCCGGATCCTTCTCGATGTATTTGCGATACTCGTCGAGCGTGGTCGCGCCGATCACGCGCAACTCGCCACGCGCCAGCATCGGCTTGAGCATGTTGCCGGCGTCCATCGCGCCCTCGGCCTTTCCCGCGCCCACGAGCGTGTGCAGTTCGTCGATGAAGACGATGAACGCACCCTGCGATTCGGTGATCTCCTTGAGCACGGCCTTCAGTCGCTCCTCGAACTCACCGCGGAACTTGGCGCCGGCAATGAGCGCGCCGAGATCGAGCTGGATCAGGCGCTTGTTCTTGAGCCCCTCCGGCACGTCACCATTCACGACGCGCTGGGCCAGTCCTTCCGCAATCGCCGTCTTGCCGACGCCCGGCTCGCCGATCACGACGGGATTGTTCTTGGTCCGGCGCGAGAGCACCTGCATAACGCGGCGAATTTCCTCGTCGCGGCCAATGACCGGGTCGAGTTTGCCCTTGCGCGCCATCTCGGTCAGGTCGCGCGTGAAGCGCTGCAACGCCCGGTAGGCATCTTCGGGCGACTGATCGGTCACCTTATGCGTGCCGCGGACTGCTTTCAGGGCCTCCATCAATGCGGCCCGGTCAGCACCCACCGCGCCGAGCAGTGTCTTGCTTTCGGCGCCCTTCGTATCAGCCAGCGCCAGGAGCAGGTGCTCAGTCGAGATGTAGTCATCGCCTAACGTCCGTGCCTCTTCTTCGGCACGATCGATGACCTGGTTCATCTCCCGCGACAGGCTCGGCTGGGCGCCGGATTGCTTCGGGTACCGGCCAATGTCGCGTTCGATGCCCTCGCGAAGCTGGGGCACGTTCACGCCAAGCTTCTGCAGGATGGGGACGACAATGCTCTCCTCCTGCGACAGGAGTGCTTGCAGGAGATGGAGGTCGTAAACCAGCGGGTTGCCGTTCTTTCGGGCAAACCCCAGCGCGTCATTCAGCGCTTCGGTCGATTTGACGGTCAGGCGGTCGGGATTGATCACTCGTTTGGGGCCGGGTAAGCGGGTAAGCGGGTAAGCGGGGTAAGCGGGGTAAGCGGGTAACGGGTAAGCGGGTAGACGGGTAGACGGGTAGACGGGTAGACGGGTAGACGGGCCGCCTACCCGAAATAGGCCAAGCTCGAAGGGCAATCACAATACCGGCGCAATACGCCGGAATGGCCGAGTTGGGAACTCTTGAAGCAGCCCGGAGTGCCCAGGATGGCAGGAATTGCTTGCCTTGCTGGCTCGAGTGTTACTCGCTAGGCTCGGGCGCGGAGTGCGGTCGACTTCAATCCCGGATGACTATTCCCGTGCGGCGTTACTTGACACTTCTCGCCCTGTTGCCGGTGCTGGGCGCCGGAGGGTGCCGCCGTGATCCAGTCTTCAGTGAGGTGAGCGATTCCACCTACCTCAAGACAATGATCGCTTTACGCCGGCTTCCGGTTGGTACGATCGACAGCACGTCGCGCGCCCGTCAACGGGACTCAATTCTGAATGCGTTCGGCGTGACTGCGAAGCAACTTGAGGACATCGCGATCAGGCTGGCCGAGGACGCGCGAGCGCCAGCCATTTTCCGGGCAATCGAGAATCCGAGCGTGAGTTCACCGCCGTGAGACGAGGAGGCAGGAAGCAGGAAGCAGGAAGCAGGAAGCAGGAAAGGAATAAGGGCCCGAGGCTTTACGCCGTCGGGCCCTTCTAGATTTCATCGCTTCGTTCATTCCCTGCTTCCTGCTTCCTGCTTCCTGCCTCCTGAATGTCCCTACTTCCGGATCGTCATTTTGCGAGTGATCGGCGAACCATTTACCTCGAGGCGATACGCGTAAACGCCCGATGCTGCCTCACGATTGGAGTTGGCAACCTTGCCGTCCCAATACGCCGTGTATTCACCGCAGCTCAGGAATACATTCGCCAACGGCTGACCGGCCGCGACCCCACCTTGCAACACGGGGACCGCGACTTCCTGCGCGAGCAGGTTGAAGATCTTCAGGCTTACGCGATACTGGCGACTGGGGTCGGTGCAGTTGGGATAGCCACCGACCGAAAACGCGATGCGCGTCTCCGGATTAAAAGGGTTCGGATAGTTCTGCCTGAGTTCCGAACCCGTGCGGTTATCCCTGCTGGACTGCTGCCCCTGTGCGGCGCCCGTGGACGCCGGTAACGCGGAAAGAGCAAGCACAAACACCCCGCCTGCCCACCACTGCTTCATAGACTTTCTCCAAAGCTGACAAAAGAAGGGACGCCGGACGATCTCCTGTATCTGGGTTTCACGACGCGAACTGAGCGAACATAGGAACGCGCTACGGTACTGTCAAGCAAGCAGTTACGCCGTTGAGCTCACCCGTACACGACCCGTCGCCCGGCGTTCCGTGATCCGCATCCGGTCACAGTACTCGAGGAACGGAATGAGGTATTTGCGCGACAGACCGAGGACGTCCCGAAGCTCTGATGGACTGTATTCGCGTCCCTCCGTCATCCCGCCCCGAAGCTTGGTGACCAGACGCTCGACTTCCTGCACTGCATAAAATCGGCCGGGTTCAACGGGAGTGACGCAGTGCTCGCGCTCCAGTAGCCTGAGAAAGGGAATCGGATCCCTCCCGAGCTCCCCGGCCAACTCGTGAATGTCCGGAGGCTCGGCGCCCGCCGCCTGGAGGCGAGCCAGGATCCTCAACTTGAACGCCCCGTCTTCGGCGCTGATGACGGGTTGCCACCCGGGCGTCGTCAAATGTGCCCCGCGCCGCTCGATCCGTCCGGCGGCGGCCAGGTCGTCGACGGCTCGCTGCACGAGCTCGGTCGCGATGGGCAGCAGCGACGGGAGCAGCGCGGCCGAGAGGCCTTCGCCTAACGGGCCCACGCGAAGCCCCTCCTGCACCATGCGCTCGACTGCTTCTCGTGCCGCTGCGACCGCGGCCGGGTGATGGACGCGCCCCGCGATACTCACCGCCAGGTCGTCTCTCGCGAGCAAGGCGCGCATGGCCACCGGCGACAGCCCAAGGCGGGCCGGCAGCACCGCCGCGTCAGCCCCCCCATCGACAGCGGCTTCCAGGAGGATCCTGCCTAACGCCACTTCCGGGTCCGCCAGCCGTTCCCACGGCGATGCCCGGCGACGCGGCGGAAGCGGATCCACCACGACGCCGCCGCCAATGGTGGCACCTGGAGACGCCTGGCGCAGCACGAAGCGGTCGCCGGCACGCGCCAGCACCGGTTCCTGCAACACGAGGCGCACGGCGCGGTGCTCGCCGGGCTGCAGGGGGCCTCCCTTCGCAACGACACGAGCGCCAACGTCAGCGGTACCCAGGTGGAACCGGACCCACTCGCGCGGGCCCAGCGGACGACTGGCAGCGGGAATGAGCGAGACCTCCGCCCGGAGCAGCGTCGTCACCGGCCATTTCGGATCGCCGGACAGCCACGCGCCGCGCTCGACGTCGGCCACCTCGACGCCAGTGATCGCAAGCGCCGCCCGGGTCCCCGATCCGGCGCGCGCGACGTCGGCGCTGTGAGCCTGGACTCCGCGGACGCGTACGGACTTTCCACCGGGCTGCAGGAGGAGCGAGTCGCCCGTCGCCACGCTCCCTTCCCAGACGGTGCCGGTGACAACCGTCCCCGTCCCCCGCACGGAAAAGGCGCGATCGATCGGGAGTCGGAACGTGTCACGCTCGTCGCGATCAGGCAGCGACCGGATGACATCACCTAACGCGGCGCGCAGCTCGGCAAGTCCAGCCCCCGTCACGGCAGAGGTGCGGATGATTGGCGCGCCATCGAGCGCCGTTCCCTGCAGAAAGCCATCGACGTCGGCGGTGACGAGGCTCAACCACTCCTCATCCACCAGGTCGCACTTGGTGAGGGCGACCACGCCGGCGCGGGTTCCAAGCAGCGTGAGGATCGACACGTGTTCGCGGGTCTGCGGCATCACGCCTTCATCCGCCGCGATGACCAGCACCGCAACATCGATTCCCGTGGCGCCCGCGACCATGGTGCGCACAAACGCTTCATGGCCGGGCACGTCGACAATTCCTACCGTTCCAATGCCGTCGAGCGACAACGGCGCGAAGCCCAGCTCGATCGTTATGCCGCGTCGCTTTTCCTCGGGCAAGCGGTCGGTGTCCACACCGGTGAGGGCCCGCACCAGCGTCGTCTTCCCATGATCGATGTGGCCCGCGGTCCCGATGATCATGCCGGCCGGCGGAGCCGGGCCTCCCAGCCGTCGAGGGCCCGGAGGGCACGGCCGTCTCCCATGTGGTGATGCAGGAACTCTCGTAAGAGCCGCAGGTGCGCGCGCTTCTCCAGATCGCCAAGCCCCGGCCCTTCTTTGCGAGCCAGCCAGGCTGAAACCGCGTTGCGCGCTTCAGCCGGAAGCTCGCGTCCCACGGAAACGGTGCGCCGGCACCGCTCACAGACCACGCCACCACCGTGGTGACTGAACGGCGCGGCCTTGTCCACCGCCATCTCGGTCCCACACGAGCAGCAGCGGTCGAGCGTCGGTCCGAAGCCTAACGCGGCAACATACCGCCAGGCGGCAGCCAGCCCGTATTCGGTGGACTGCCCCGGAGGCGACGCCGCAATCTCATCCAGCGAGCGGCCGAGTACTTCGAGCGCGTCGTCATGCGGGTCGGCATGGGCAAACCGCATCGCCAACTCGGCCAGGGCTGAGGCGCCCGCAAACCGATCGAGGTCGGCAGCGAGCGCCATCCGGCTCCGGGTCAGGTCGAATCCCGAGAGATTCGAAAGCTCCCGTCCCGGCTTCATCGTGAACTGCGCAACCCCGCTGGCAAACAGGTCCAGCGATGACCCGAACCGGCTGCGCGGCCGCCGGGTGCCACGGGCAAGCACGGACTGGACGCCATGTTCGCGCGTCGCCAACCGCACAATCCTCGACGACTCGAGATAATCCTGGACGTGCAGGACGATGGCGTCCGTGACAACGAGGGTCATGGTCTCCTGATGGGTTCTACCTGCGAAGGGTTGCTGCCCGCACCCCGATCGTCAACGACCTTCCGGCGGCGGGATAGTTGGCAATCTCCTCGTAGCTCGCTCCCAGGAGGTTTTCGATCCGGGCCCGCAACTCGAATCGTGCTCCAAGGTCAATCGCCCTGGTGAATCCGAGGTCGATGCGAGTCCAGGATGGAAGCACCACGGGTGTCGCGGGAAAGGTCGAAAAGTCGCGATCATCACGATCACCCGTGTACGTCACGGCGATGTCCGCGGTCGCACGAGCAGGCAGGTCGATACCCACTGTCGCCGACGCCTGCGTCGACGGACGGCGCAGGAGGCGATTACCCTCGACAAACGTCGCCGATTCACCGGTCTGCAGCCCCGCATCATCGACGCGGGTGCGCAGCATGGTCAGGTTTGCGCCGACCGTGAGCCTGGCGGCCGGGCGCGTCGTGGCCTCCAGTTCCAGCCCACGTGCTGACGCCGCCGCGACGTTGAAGTAGTTCGGCAGTTCCGGTGAGACGAACGCGTACTGGATCATGTCGCGAAAGTACTGGTCGAACCAGGTGGCGCCTAACGCGATACGGCCCTGGCCGGTCGTGTGGCGAATGCCCACTTCCCAGCTCCGGGAACGCTCCGGCTCCAGGTCGGCATTTCCGGTCGAAAATGCCGTGTTGAACGACTCGAAAAATGTCGGGGCCTTGAACGCGGTCCCGATCGTGGTCCGGAGCGTACCACCGGCCCAGGCACGGACGGCGACGCCGGCACGGGCGGTCCGGAATGACCCGAACGTGCTGTTTTCGTCGTAACGGGCTCCCGCCGTCAGGGCCACGCGCCCCTGTTCCGACAACCACTGGGCGAAGACCGCCTCATTCCGGCGATCGGCCACAAACCGGCTCCGCTCGAAGCTGAAGTTCGAGCTGTCATTTCCCCGCTGCGCCTCCCGCACGGCCTCGGCGCCTAACGTGAGAATGGATGACGACGAGACGAGCACGTTCACGCGCCCTTCGACGCCACGGCGCCGCACGCTGGTCAGCGCGTCGTAGTAGTAAAACCCGGTCGTATCGCCCGGCGAGTCGGGGCGATTGTCATCTTCGCCCCGGCTGTTCATCGCGGTAAACGCGAGTTCTCCGTTCACGCGGGAAGACAGGGTGTGCGCCACGGTCGCCGCCGCGATAAGGCGACGGTTGTCGCGGAACGCGTTCGAGTCGGAGACGCCCCCTGCGCCATCGGTGGGAAAATGAAACTCGTCATTCACACCGCGGACGGAGAAGTCCATCCGCGTAGCCGATGTCGGGATGGCGTGAATGGAGGCGCTCGCAACGTCTCGTGAATACTGGCTGTTGAACGGAAGCAGACCGTCGCTCTGCTCGGTCGCGCCGCCAAGCGTGAGGTTGAACCCGGCGGTCCCCGTTGACGCGTTGCCGCGAACAAGCCTGTGGCCATACCGGCCCATCGCGACCTCCCCCTCGGCCGCGCTGTGCGCCGCGCGCCTCGTGAACAGCTGCACCACGCCGGTCACGGCATCGGTGCCATAGAGAACGCTCGCTGGTCCGCGCACCACTTCGATACGTTCGACGTCATCGACTGAAAGCCAGGCGAAGTCGATGGCGCCGCCGGGATCATTCACCGGCACCCCGTCGATCAAAACGCGGACATAGTCATTTTCACCGCCACGGAGAAACAGCGACGACTGCGCGCCTGGTCCCCCGCTCCGCGCCATCACGACGCCCGGCACCAGTCGCAGCAACTCGGCCACATCCCGTACGCCGGTGCGCGCGATAAAAGCCCGGTCGAAGACGGTGGCAGCACTGACGCCCGAACCCGAAGTGGTCGCGACCTTCGTCGCGGTAATGACGACACGCGGAAGCGAGTCTTGCTGAGCTGACGCGGCGACGGGACTGCAGAGCAGGAGCAACGCGAGACGGTTCGTCTTCATGGCGAGAGCGGCAAATGGTTCACGGTTTTCTGCGGCGAAGGGGAACGAGGGTTGGCGCCCCGACCGCTGGATCGCGTGACACCACCAGCGGCCACTCATAGACCTGTTCGAGAATGGAGGCGCGCATCACCTCGTCAGGCGTTCCGAGGGCCACAACCGAACCGCGATGCAAAAGCGCCACGCGGTCCGCGAAGCGGGAAACCAGGTTGAGCTGATGGCTGACGGCGAGGATCGTACGCCCCTTCCGGGCGAGGTCGGCGAGCAGTTCGAACGCGGCCATTTCGTGCCCGACGTCGAGGAACGTCGTTGGTTCGTCGAGCACGATAGCGGGGGATTCCTGTGCAATGGCCCGGGCGAGCCGGACGCGCTGCCACTCTCCTCCCGAAAGTTCGTCGGTGTGTCGCTCCAGCAGGCCGGCCACATCCGCCATCGAGACCGCTGACGAAATCACGGACAATACCTGACGATCACCGGACGCTCCCCAGGGCTCGGCATGCGGAGTTCGCCCTAACGCGATGTACTCACGCGTGGCCATCGGGAAAGCCGGTTCCTCACGCTGCACCACGACCGCCACCCGCCGGGCCAGCTCACGCTGGGTCAGCGACTGGACGTCATCGCCGCCGACCAGGATCTGTCCGGAGCGGAGTGGCACGCGCCGCAACAGCGCGCGCACCAGCGTGCTCTTGCCACTGCCATTTGGTCCGACGATCGCGGTGACCGATCCAGGGGCCGCCGTCAGGGACACGCCGTTCAGCGCGTCTTCGGTCGCGCGAGGATAACGCACGCGGGCGTCGCGCCATTCGATCACCGCATTCTCCGCAGCAGCGACAGGAAGAACGGCACGCCCAGCACGGCCGTCACGGCGCCTAACGGTAATTCCGCAGGGGCACGGACGGTGCGGGCGGCCAGGTCTGCCGAGACGACCAGCGCACTCCCGGCGAGGGCGGACACCGCCAGCACGACACGGTGCCGGGCGCCGGCCACCGCCCGGGCAACATGGGGCACCAGCAGTCCGACGAATCCGACCAGCCCTGCCGCCGCTACGGTTGCCGCGGCCAGCACGGAGGCAGCGAGGTACAGGCGCCGGCTGGCGACCTCCGGTTCGACGCCAAGGGACGCCGCCGCGTCATGTCCCAGCGCCAGGGCATCGAGGTCGCGTCCCCAGTGCAGGATCAGGGGACCCGCCACCGCCAGCACGATGCCCAGGCGCGCGACGTCCGGCCATTGCGCAGCGCCTAACGACCCCATCATCCACCAGAGGGCGCCCTTCGACGCCTCGGCCGGGGCCGTGGCCAGCAGTACCATAATCGCGGCATTCGCAAAGGCACCGACAACCACGCCGGCCATGAGGAGGATCCGGGGATCGGCGTGCATCGTGCTCGCGCGCGCGATTCCCATCACCAGCGCGACCGCAACGAGGGCCCCGGTGAAGGCGGCCAGTGACAGCAACGTGGGGTCGTTGAGGCCGACCGCCACGGCGGACACCGCGCCGACGGCGGCCCCGCCGGAGACGCCCAGCAGGTATGGCTCGGCCAGCGAGTTCCGCAGTGCCCCCTGCAGCACTCCACCACTCATGCCTAACGCGGCTCCCACCAGCACGGCCAGCACGACCCGCGGCGCCCGCACGTCCAGGACAATGGCGCGCGTCATGGGTTCGGCCGTCCCGGCCAGAACACCCCACAGCTGCGATGGGGCAATCGACACCGCGCCCAGGCCGAGCGCGGCGAGCGATGCCAGGAGCAGCACGACGACCAGCGCCACCACGCGAGGGTTCACGGCACCACGCCCGGGTGCAGCAGGCGCGCGATGGAGACCGCAGCTTCTCCGAGTCGCACCCCCGGCCGGCCCACCACCACGGTGTCCATGACAAGGACTCGTCCGTTGCGAACCGCGGGAAGGCCAAGCCACCGTGGCTTTGCCCGCAGGTTGCCGGCAGTCTCGGGGCGTCCCAGGATGTATTGAGGATCCCGCTTGAGGACCTCCTCGAACGACACCTGCGGCGATGGTCCTTCGAGATCGCCAAACACGTTGCGCCCACCGGCAATCTCGACCAGCTCACTCAGGAAACTGCCGGATCCGATCGTCATCAACGGCGTTTCCCACGCCAGCATGAAAACTGTTGGACGAGCGCGACCGCTGGTCGCGCTTCGCACACGCTCGAGCGTTCGCCGAACCGAGTCCACCACCACCTGTGCACGCTGCCGTTCTCCCACCGCGTCGCCGAGCAACAGCGCGGCGCGCTCGAACTCGGCGATGCTGTCGATGCGCAGCGAAATGACGTCGACGCCGGCGGCGCGCAGTGCCCTGGCGGCATCGCGGTTGTCGCCGCTGGCATAGAGCACGACGAGGTCGGGGCGCGCGCGCAGGACCGTCTCGATCGACGGGCGGATGCCGTCGCCGAGGTCGGGGACATTCACCACCTCGGGCGGCCAGCCGTCCCAGTGCGTGCGTCCCACGACGCGATCACCGGCACCTAACGCGAACAGGATTTCCGTTGTTGCGGGAACGAGGGACACGATGCGCGTCCGGCGCGCAGGTGGTGGCAGTGGGTCACCGGCATCGTCGACGGTGACACGTTGCTCGCCGGTCGCTGGTCGCCGGTCGCCGGCCGGACTGCACGCCAGGATGATGGCCATGACTGATAGCCATCCCACACGCTGCGCATCCCTTGATCGCAACAGAAACACGGACATTCACCCAGTGATGGAGAACGCCCGTGTGCGGGACGAGCCTGACGGCCCGAATCGCCACCGGACCTCCCCCGAGGTTACCGTCGGTGTGGCCCGTGCGAGGGTCGTCTCCTGGCTCCGGGATCGCCGGACTCGCCTTCCCGACCTTACGTCAGTGGCTTTCGAGTCCGGGAGAAAACTCCCGTTACAGTGGCGGGGCCGCACCGGCATTCCACCGGTTTCCGTGGCCCTTGCACGTCACATGAATTGTGGAGGAGAACCTAGGTGGTCGAGCCGCGATCTTCAACCGCCTGTGCTTCGACCAGGCGTTCGAACAGGCTGGCCCGACGCTGCCGGTAGTAGTCGCCCGCGGACCCCTCATGGCGCGCCGGTTCGGCATACACGTGGTCGAGCGCGGCGATTTCGCGCGCCAGCGACTCCGCAGGGGATCGCGCTATCACGGTTGGGCCGGGGGCCGGCGCCCGGCGCGCTATCACGATGCCTAACGCGACGGCCACGAGGGCGATCGCCAGTAGCGCGACGCGACGTGCGTTGCCCGCCCCACCCGCAGCTCCAACCGTGAACGCCGTACCCGCCGACACCGGCGAGGCGGTGAACCGCTGGAAGGTCCGCCCTTCGAGGGTCACCGGCTCTTCGGCGGCAAGTCCTGCACCATTGACCCGGGCCGCCGGGCCTTCGACCAGGACTTCGAGAGTGCCGGTGGCGTCGACGATCGGGATCGAGGTCGATCCGCGGTCAGGGATGGCGTACGTCAACACGACCTGCCGTGATCCAGGTTGGATCGGCACCACCAATTCAGCCGCGCCACCCGCAAAACGGAATGCTTCTGGTGGCAGGTCGCCACCACTCGAGCCGGGATCTCGTGCGTCGCGGGGTAACGCGAGCCGCCACGTCGCACCGCTGGCGCCGGCGACCAGAGTGCGGTTTGAATCATTCGCAATCTCGAGCACGTCGACGACGCGCCGCACTCCGGCTTCAGCTGGGGCGACGACGACATGCCGGGCGCGAACCGACAGCGGAAAAATCGCCGACGTCGTGTCGTAGACGGTGATGTCCGCATCGGGACTCGTGACGGCAGCGTCGCGCAGCGGCGTCGTGAAGTACGCTACCCCGGCATAACGCGACGACACGATGTACATCGAACGCGGTCCGTCGAGCTTGTAGCGGAACCGGTACGTTCCGTTCGTCGAGGTGTTCACCGAGTCCACGGGCCCCGAAGAATCGGCGGAAATCCGGTGCAGTACCACGATGTGGTTCGCAATCGGGAGCGGTGCCTCGCTGCTACCGCTGAGCACGCGACCTGTAACCGTGCGCATCTCCCCAGCGACGCCCGGCGTTCCGGTCGCGGGCGGCAATTCGCTCTGAGCGCGAAGGTCCCGGGGTTGCAGAAGCGTCCAGAGCAGCAGCGCAAATATTTGAACGACCAGCACGAGGAACGCGAGCACGCGCGTTGCGCCCTGGTCTCCCGCCGACCTCTGACCTCTGACCTCGGACCTCAAGTTCAAAGGTTGAACTTCCCGAAATCTTCCGGCCGCAGGTTCGACAGATACCGC
>Ga0079216_10000146_pt1 | contig 14999 bp, 14 predicted proteins | sample NCAS100_FD_77008 | JGI IMG/M metagenome (GOLD analysis project Ga0079216, IMG submission 77008) | Agricultural soil microbial communities from Utah to study Nitrogen management - NC AS100 | ecosystem: Environmental > Terrestrial > Soil > Agricultural land | place: USA: North Logan, Utah...
CCTTACCGCTCTACCGCCCTACCGCCTAGTTTCCGTCAACATGCCCCGCCTCCACGTCACCTCCGAGATCGATTCGCTCGAAGCAGTCCTCGTCCACACGCCCGGCCTCGAGCTGGAAGCGGTGACGCCGGGGACGCGCGAGGCATATCTCTACGACGACATCATCGAAGTCGAGACGGCGCAGCGGGAGCATCGGCAGTTCGTCGCCGTGCTCGAGCGATTCGCGGAGGTGTACCAGGTGCGCGAGCTGCTCGGCGAGGTGCTCGAGCGGCCGGAGGCCCGCGAGTTCTTCGTGAGCCGGACGATGGATGTCGTCCCGTCGGAGCCGCTGGCCCAGCGCCTCGCGCGGCTCCCGAGCAGTGAGATCGTCTCGATGCTCATCGAGGGGACGGAGGAAGAGAGCGGCCCCATCTCGCGCGCGCTCAACGAGCCGGGGTATGCGCTGCCGGCGCTTCCGAATCTGTTCTTCCCGCGGGACATCGGGATGGTGATCGGCGAGTTCGCGGTGGTGGGCTCGATGCGACACGGCGTCCGCTGGCCGGAGGAGCTCATCGTCAAGACGCTCTTCCGCTATCACCCGGCACTCGAGAACGCCGGCATCGTGTATGACGGCTCCGAGGAGCGGCGGAACAACTATACGCTGGAGGGCGGCGACGTCCACATCCTTCGCGATGACCTGGTCGTCGTCGGATTCAGCGAGCGCACGTCGACGGCGGCGCTCGACCAGCTCTGCGAGGTGCTCTTCGCGCGCTCGGCAGTGACGGACGTGCTGGTCGTCGTGATGCCGAACGCGTCCACCGCGATCCACCTCGACATGATCTTCTCACAGATCGACCGTGAGCTCTGTGCCGTGTACCCGCCGTTCTTCACGAGCGCGGAGCGCCTGCCGGTGCTCCACCGGCGTCGCGGCATGGACGGTGTCCGCGAGATGCCGAACTTCTTCGCTGCGCTCCGTGCCGTGAATCTTCCGCTGGAGCCGCTGTTCGCCGGCGGCGGGCATCGCATCACCCAGGAGCGCGAGCAGTGGAGCTCCGCGTGCAACTTCTTCGCGGTGCGCCCCGGTCAGGTGATCGCCTACGACCGGAACGAGGCGACGCTCCGCGAGCTCGAGGGAGCGGGGTTCCGCTGCGTGAGCGCGACCGATTTCCTCACGGGCAACGTCAAGGTCCGGGACGGTGAGCGCAGCGTGATCACGGTAGAGGGAAGCGAGATCGTTCGCGGCGGCGGCGGGCCGCGCTGCATGACGTTGCCGCTCCGGAGGACGCCGGCGTGATCGGCGTCGCGCCCGTTCCGACCGGGACGCTGCTGGACCGCATCCTTGCCGAGCTCGAGGCGGGCCCGGTGTCCGCGACGTCGCTTTGCGGCAGCGTGCTCGGCATGCCCACCGCGCCCCGCGCCGTGGCGGAGCGCCTGATCGTGGCGCTGCTCGGCGCGGATCCCCGGGTCCGCCAGCTCGGCGACGGCCGCTGGGGACTCGTGCCCGAGGTGCAGGGCTCGCCGCTGCTGGAGGAGTGCGCCTTCGCCATCGTGGACGTGGAGACGACCGGCATGCGTGCCTGGGCAAGCGATCGGATCACGGAGATCGCCGTGGTGGTCCTGCAGGGTGAGCGGCGCGAGATCGCGTTTCAGTCGCTGGTCAATCCGGGCCGCCCGATTCCCTACGCCATCTCGCGGATCACCAATATCAGCGACGACATGGTGCGCGCCGCGCCGCGATTCGAGGACGTCGCCGACTCGGTGCTTTCGGCGCTCTCGGGCCGCATCTTCGTCGCACACAACGCGCGCTTCGACTGGGGATTCGTGAATGCCGAGCTCCGGCGCGCGAAAGACGTGGCACTCGACGGGATTCGTCTCTGCACCGTCCGCCTGGCGCGCCGGCTGGTGAATGGCGTGCGCTCGTGCGGGCTCGACAATCTCTGCCAGTATTTCGCCTTCGAGAATTCGGCGCGCCACCGCGCCGCCGGCGACGCACTCGTCACCGCGCTCCTCCTCACCCGGCTCCTCCAGCTCGCACGTCGCGACGGAGCGCGCACCCTGCAGGATCTCGAGGCGATCGGAACGCGCCGTGCGCCGCGGATTCGCCGCGCCACGCCGACCCCGCCGCGCGACGATTCCGTTCCCGAAGGCGCCGCATGAGTCTCGTTCACACGTTCCAGGTCGGGTCCCTGCGCTGCCACACACTCGAGGGCGGCACGCAGCGGCTCGATGGCGGCGCCATGTTCGGTGTGGTGCCCCGGCCACTCTGGGAGAAGGCGATCGCGCCGGACGAGCGGCACCGCATCCCGCTCGCGATGCGCTGCCTCCTGATCGAGCATCCCGATGGGATCGTGCTCGTGGATACCGCGGTGGGGACCAAGGAAGACGAAAAGTTCGCGGAGATCTACGGCATCGAGAGCGCCGGCCCCGCCGGCGAGAGCCGTCTGAACGACGCCCTGGCCGAGGCCGGCTTCTCGCCCGCCGACGTGCGCATCGTGATCAACACGCACCTGCACTTCGACCATGCGGGCGGCAATACCTGTCGCGACGAGGCGAAGGTCGGCGAGGACGCCGGCGCCCTCCGCCTCGCCTTCCCGAACGCGACGTACATCGTGCAGCGCGGCGAACTCGAGTTCGCCCGCCGCACCAATGAGCGCACCCGCGCGAGCTATCTGCCGCCCAACTTCGAGCCGGTCGCCGACGCCGGCCGGTTTCGCCTGCTCAACGGCGATGCCGAGGTCGTTCCCGGCATCGTCTCGCGGGTCACGCCCGGCCACGTGCCCTGGCACCAGGCCGTCCTCGTCGAGGACGGCGGCGAGACCGTCGCCTTCGTTGCGGACCTCATCCCCACGACCGCGCACATGAAACTGCCCTGGATCATGGGCTACGATCTCGAGCCGCTCCGCACGCTGGAGAGCAAGCGCGCCTTCCTGCGTGACGCGGCGTCTGAGGGCTGGCGCATCGTCTTCGAGCACGATCCCCGCATCGCCATGGGCCGCGTCGTCGGACGCGGTGCATCCGTCGTACTCGAAGAGACCGTCTCGGCGCCGGCCATCGCGTGACCCACTGTTGAGCGTCAGCCGGGCACTCGGCGGGCACACGAAAGCACGAAAGAACGAAAACACGAAGGACACTGCAGGTTCAACCGCTTGCTTAACCAGCTCCGGCCGCTGAAGTGAGGTGCAGAGCCTTACTACGCAGGCGGTTCAACAAGCAGTTTTTTCGTGTTTTCGTTCTTTCGTGCTTTCGTGTGCCCCCCGACTCTCAGTGCCTCAGAGATTGCCGCTTGAGGCACCACAGTTGACATAAGCGCAGCCCTTAGACTAGCTTGCGCCGTCGTTTGAAGCGGGCCGTGCGTTGGCCCCACCCTCAGCCTGCCGAGTGCAGCGCGACCGGGTCCTGATTCGCTGATGACGCCATAGCGCGCGTCCTCGCGCCAGGCACCCGTCTCGCACGGGTGCCTTTTTGTTTCCAGTGAGCCGGAGGCGTCACCACTGTCCACGAACGATCGCGAACGTCGGACCCGCGTCAATCGTCAGATTCGCATCAGCCCCGTCCGGGTGATCGGCCCCGGCGGCGAACAGCTCGGAGTGCTGCCGGTGGAAGAAGCACTCGCGGCCGCGCAGGAGCAGGGCCTCGATCTCGTCGAGGTAGCCCCGACCGCGCGACCGCCCGTCGTCAAGATCATGGACTACGGGAAGTACAAGTTCGAGGAGGCGAAGGCGGCGCGGGCGGCCAAGAAGAAGCAGCATGTCATTCTGCTGAAGGAAGTGAAGTACCGGCCGGGGATCGACGATCACGACTTCGATTTCAAGACGCGCCACGCCCGCGAGTTCCTGGGCGACGGGAACAAGGTGAAGGTCACGATGATGTACCGCGGGCGTCAGCTCGCACACGTCGAGCTCGGCAAGGCCGTGCTCGACCGCGTTGCCGCCGAGCTCGCCGACATCGGCAAGGTCGAGATGGAAGCGAAGCTCGAGGGGCGGAACATGACAATGGTCCTGGCCCCCCGATAGGGTCCGCGAGAAGGCGGAACGGCGCTCCGGCGCACCGGCGGTAGGCGGTATCGAAGCCCGAGCGCCGGTGCGTCGGGCGGGGTAGGGGAGGCGGGCGGTCCGACTTTCCGTCCGACAAGGAGATCGAAATGCCGAAGATGAAAACCAAGCGCGCCGCGATGAAGCGCTTCAAGAAGACCGGGTCGGGGAAGCTCAAGCGCTTCCACGCCAACCACAGTCACATCCTGACCAAGAAGACGCGCAAGCGGAAGAACCGGCTCAAGAAGGGTGATGTCGTGAGCTCGGCCGATTTTCCGCGCGTCAGTCGCCTCCTGCAGGCGTAAGGAGCAGCCATGCCTCGCGTAAAGAACGGCGTCGCGCACCACGCCCGCAAGAAGAAGATCATGGAAGCCGCGAAGGGCGCCCGCGGCGGACGGAGCAAGCTGTACAAGGCGGCGAAGGAGACGGTCGAGCGCGGCATGCGCTACGCCTACCGCGACCGCCGCAAGAAGAAGGGGGAATTCCGCGCCCTCTGGATCACCCGGATCAACGCGGCGGCACGCCTGCACGGACTCAGCTACAGCCGGCTGATGGCCGGGCTCAAGGCGGCGGGCGTCGAGGTGAACCGTAAAGTGCTCGCCGACCTTGCCGTGCGAGACGCCGAAGCCTTCGGCAAGATCGCCGAGCTCGCGAAGGCGCAGCAGGACTGACGCGGGGGCGCCGCCCCGCGCGAAGCGACCGTCGTGGGGCCACTCGCATCGCGGGCGGCCCCACGTTCGCATGAGCCCACCCCTTCGAGTCCGATGATCGAACCGACCGGATACCGGGATCTCGACGAGCTGCTCGCCCGCCTCGACCGCGTGGCGGGACTCGACGCCGACGCGCTCGAAGCCGAGCATACCTCGGTGCTCGGCCGGAAGGCCGGCGTCCTGACCGCGGCGTCGAAGGCGATTCCGTCGCTTCCGCCCGAGGAGCGGCGCGCGTTCGGCGCCGCGGTGAATCGCGTGAAGCAGGCGTTCGAGGAGGCATTCGCCGCGCGGCGTGAAGCGCTCGCCGAGGCCGAGCGCCGCCGCGCCTTCGCGGCGGTGGATCTGACGATGCCGGGTCGTGCCCGCTGGGTCGGCGGGCGCCATCCCGTCACCGTGACGGTCGAGGAGATTTCGGGCATCTTCCGCGGGCTCGGCTTCGTCGTGGCGGTGGGCCCGGAGGCGGAAACGGAGTGGTACAACTTCCACGCCCTCAATTTCCCCGCCGATCACCCGGCGATGGACATGCACGACACGCTGTACCTCGATGCGCCGCCCGTGCCGGGCGAGCGCGGCGGCCGGCAGCTGCTCCGCACCCATACCTCGCCGGTGCAGATCCGCGCGCTGCTGTCGCAGCCGCTTCCGGTCCGTGCGATCATGCCCGGGATGTGCTATCGCAACGATCCATTCGATCCGTCGCACGCGCCGGCGTTCCTGCAGATCGAAGGACTGGCGGTGGACGAAGGAATCTCGTTCGTGGACCTGAAGGCGACGCTCGTGCACTTCGCGCAGGCGTTCTTCGGAGGCGGCACCCGCACGCGCTTTCGTCCCTCGTTCTTCCCGTTCACCGAGCCGTCGGCAGAGATGGACGTCGAGTGCCTGCTCTGCCATGGCGCCGGCTGCCCCGCCTGCAAGGGAACCGGCTGGATGGAGATACTGGGCTGCGGCATGGTGCATCCGCGCGTGCTGGAGAACTGCGACGTGGACAGTGAGCGGTACACCGGGTTCGCGTTCGGCATGGGCCCCGCTCGCATCACCATGCTCCGCCACGGGATCACCGACATTCGCCATCTGTACGAGGGCGAAATGCGCTTTCTCGGTGCGCTGGCCACGCCATGAACGTCTCGCGCCGCTGGCTCGAGGAGTTTCTGCGCCGCCCCCTGGAGGCCCGTGACGTCGCCGCGCGGCTGGCGATGCTCGGCGCGCCGGTCGACGCGATCGAGCCGCTGCATGCGGGGCTCGAGGAAATCCGCGTCGCCTTCGTCGAGGAGGTGCGGCCGCATCCCAACGCCGATCGACTCCGGCTCTGCACCGTGGACGCCGGCACCGGCGCGAAGCTCAACGTCGTCTGCGGTGCCGCGAACGTGACTGCCGGGCGGAAGTATCCGTTCGCGCCGGCGGGTGCGACGATCCCCGGCCGCCCGCCGAAGAAACCGGCGCTCACGCTCGATCGTCGCAAGATTCGTGGCGAGTTCTCCGAGGGAATGCTCTGTTCGCTCGAGGAGCTCGGATTCGAGCCCGACGGCGACGGCATCTGGGAGCTCGACACCGACGCCGCGCCCGGCACCCCGCTTCTCGAGGCCCTGGTGCTCGGCGATGACCGGCTCGTCGTCGACGTCACCGCGAATCGCCCCGATCTCCTCGGGCACAAGGGCGTTGCCCGCGAGCTCGCCGCCTCGCTCGGCGTACCGTTTCGACTCCCTGCGCTTCCCGGCATTGAAGGAACCGACGTGCCCCCTGCTCGCCGCGCCGCCGGCTCGGCGGAGAGTGGCGGGGTGCGTGTCGCCATCGAGGACCCCGACGGCTGCGCCCGTTTTCACGCCGTGCTGCTCCGGGGCGTGCGTGTTGCGCCCTCGCCCGAGTGGCTTCGGCGCCGGCTGGAGACCGCGGGCATCCGGTCGATCAACAACGTCGTGGACGCGACGAACTACGTGATGCTCGAGCTGAACCAGCCGATGCATGCGTATGACGCCGCGAAGCTGCGCGGCCCCGCGGTCATCGCGCGCCAGGCGAATGCCGGCGAGCGCGTCGTGACGCTCGACGGCATCGAGCGGACGCTCGCGCCCGGGATGACTGCGATAGCCGATGCCGGCGGCGCGATCGGAATCGGTGGCGTCATGGGCGGCGCCGCGACCGAAGTCGATGACGCGACGACCGACGTCTTCCTGGAGTGCGCGTGGTTCGATCCCGCGCGCATCCGCCGGACGCGCCGCGCACTCGGGCTCAGCACCGATGCGAGCTATCGCTTCGAGCGGGGCGTGGACAAGTGGGGCGCGGCCGAGCCGTTTCGCCGGTGCACCGCGCTGGTGCTCGCGCTCGCCGGCGGCACCCTCCCGAGCGACCCGGTGGACCTCTGGCCGCGCGTCGATCATCCGCCCCGCATCTTCCTCCGGCTCGGGCGCCTGGCCCAGGTCCTCGGCGTTTCGCTGCCGCTCCATACCGTGGAGAAGCACCTGGTCGCGATCGGTGCGACGATCGTATCGAAGCCGGAGGACGCGCGCATCGCGGTGGACGTGCCCGGCTGGCGGCCGGACCTCACCTCGGAGATTGACCTCGTCGAGGAAGTGGCCCGGATGCACGGCTACGACGCCTTCCCCGCCACGCTCGGGCCGTTTCGCGTCGGCGAGACGCCGGACGCGCCGATTGTCGCCGCGGTCGACCGCGTCCGGCGCGGCCTGATCGCGCAGGGGCTGCTCGAGGCGCAGACGCTTCCCATGGCCGGCGACGCCGACGGGACGGTTCGGCTACTGAATCCCGTGTCGATGGATACCGCAGTCCTGCGGCGTCGGCTCCTTCCCGGGTTGGCGCGGCAGGTTGAGCTCAACTGGTCGCTTGGCGAGCGCGACGTCAGGATCTTCGAGATCGGCACCGTCTTCGACCGCGGTGCGTCCGACACGCTCCCGATCGAGCGCCTCCACGCGGCCGCCATCGTCACCGGCGCGCGGGAGCCGGGACACTGGACCGGCGTCGCCCCGGACGTGGACGTCTGGGATCTCCGCGGAATGTTCGAGACCGCGCTCGCCCTCACGTGGCCCGGAGCCAGGCTCGAGCCGTCGGGCGAAGGATGGATCGCGCGGGATGGGGGCCGGGACGTGGGCTCCGCCACACGCATCCATGCCGATGCGCCCCCCTGGGCCGCGGCCGTGTTCGGTCTCGAGATCGAGCTCGCCGACTCGGTGCCGGCGCACGCGCGCTTCGCCGAGCGGCCCGGCACCCCCGGTTCGGAGCGCGACCTCACGCTGCTGGTTCCCGACGGCGTCGCAGCGGCCGGGGTGCTGGCGGCGCTGTCGGGCGCAGGTGTGTCCGTGCTAGAATCCGTACGCATCGTCAACGAGTTCCGTGGCGCCCGCATCCCTGCCGGGATGCGCAGTCTCACGCTTCGCGCGACCTTCCGCGCGCCGGACCGCACGCTCGAGACCGCCGACGTCGATCGCGCGGAGGCGGAGCTGCTTCGCGCGCTCGAGCGGGAGACCGGCGTGCGCCGGCGCGATCAGGGCGACCCCGCCAGGGAGTGACCGGCATGGCAAACGCATATGAACGTCCCGATGTCCGGGCGACGAACGAAGTGGAGGCGCTCGTCCGCACGCTCCTCGAGGAGCTGGCGGGCTGGCGCAGGCGGTGCCAGAAGGCGGAGGCGGATCTGCAGGAGATCCGCGCGGCCGGCAGCGGCGGCGCCGATCTCGTGAAGGTGCGGAAGCGGCTCGCGGAGGTGGAGGCCGAGAACGTGGCGCTGCGGCAGCGCGTCGATGCGGCGCGCGACCGGGTACGCAACCTGGTCGGACGGCTCAGCTTCCTCGAGCAGGGAGGTGGCGCATGACCGCGCCCCGCAATGCCGTGCGCGTCGTGATCGGCGGGGAGGAGCTGTCGGTGCGCTCCGAGCTCCCGCCCGAGTACACCCGCGAAGTGGCCGCGTACCTCGACGCAGCGCTCAAGCGGGTCCGCGAGTCCGTGCCCATGGTCGAGACCCACAAGGCCGCGATCCTCGCCGCCCTCGCGATCACCGATGAGCTCTTTCAGGCGCGTCGCGGCGATCGGGAGCTCGCCGACCGGCTCAAGGCGCTCGGCGCGGAGGTCACGCGCGTGCTTCCACCCGCCAAGCGGGGCGGCGGCAGGTCCTGACTATGGATTCCCCTGTGGTCATCGCGGTGATCGCCGGGCTCGCCGCGGGGATCGCCGCCGCGGTGGTCTTCATGCTCGTCTACTCGAGCCGGCAGCGCCGCTCGGCCACCGGCGTGCTCGCGGCCGCGCGCGCCGACGCCGAGCGGCTGCGGAGCGACGCGGCGCGGGCCGCTGATGCGCTCCGGTCCGAGGCCGTCATCGGCGCGAAGACGCAGGCGCTCGCCCTCCGTGACGAAGGCGAGCGGGAGCTGCAGCGCCGCCGCGAGGAGTTCGACCGCCTCGAGCGCCGCACCGAGGAGCGCGGCCGCGCCCTCGACCGGAAGATCGAGGAGGCGAGCACCCGGGACCGCGACTTCAGCCGGCGGGAGGAGGCGATCGCGCGTCGCGAGGAGGAGCTCCGGTCGCGCGACGAGGGCTTGCGGACGCGCGAGGCGACATTCGAGCGCCTCGCCGAGGAGCAGCACGCCCGGCTCGAGCGCATCGCGGGCCTGTCCGCCGAGGAGGCGCGGCGCGAGATTCTGCAGCGGGCCGAGGACGAGGCGCGGGGGCAGGCCGCGGCGCTCGCGCGCGACATCAAGGAGCAGGCCCGCCGGACCGCGGATCGCGAGGCCCGCCGCATCATCTCCATGGCCGTGCAGCGCCTCGGCGCCGAGCATGCCTCGGAGACCAGCGTGGCGGCCGTCACGCTCCCGAACGACGAGATGAAGGGCCGCATCATCGGCCGGGAAGGCCGGAACATCCGGGCGTTCGAGACCACCACCGGCGTGGACGTCATCATCGACGACACGCCGGACACCGTCGTCATATCCTGCTTCGATCCCATCCGTCGGGAGATCGCGCGCCGCTCGCTCGAGCTGCTGATCGTGGACGGCCGCATCCACCCCGGGCGGATCGAGGAAGTGGTGGAGAAGTGCCGCCGCGAGCTCGAGACGCAGCTCGTGGAGCTGGGCGAGCAGGCCGCGTTCGAGACCGGCATCCATGGCCTGCATCCCGAGCTCATCAAGCTCATCGGTCGCATGCGCTACCGCACGTCCTACGGCCAGAACATCCTCGATCACTCGAAGGAGGTCGCCTGGCTCGCCGGCATGATGGCGGCGGAGCTGCACGCCGACGTCGCTCTCGCGAAGCGCGGTGGCCTTCTGCACGACGTGGGCAAGGTCCTCACCCACGAGAGCGAGGGCACCCACGTCGAGCTCGGCGTCGAGATGGCGCGGAAATACGGCGAGAGCGGTGCGGTGGTGAATTGCATCGAGGCGCACCACGACGACGTGCCGCACGAGAGCACCGAGTCGGTGCTGGTGCAGGCAGCCGATGCGATCAGCGGTGCGCGTCCCGGTGCCCGGCGCGAGGCGTTCGAGACCTACGTGAAGCGCCTCACCCGCCTCGAGGAGATCGCGAACGGATTCCCGGGCGTGGAGAAGAGCAATGTCATCCAGGCCGGCCGCGAGATCCGCGTCGTCGTGACGCCGGATCGCGTGGACGATGCCGGCGCCGCGGCGCTCTCGGAGACCATCGCCCGGCGGATCGAGAACGAGCTTCAATATCCCGGACAGATCCGTGTCGTCGTGATCCGGGAAACCCGCGCCATCGGGGTCGCGCGGTGACCGCGAGAGTCCTCGACGGGGTCCGCCTCGGAAAGGAGATCCGCGCCGAGGTGGCGGCGGAAGTCGGTCGCCTTGCCGAACGCGGGAGGAAGCCGGGACTCGCCGTGGTGATCGTCGGCGAGGATCCGGCAAGTCGCGTGTACGTGCGCTCCAAGGGCCGCGCCTGTGTCGAAGCCGGCATGCTCTCCGAGACGATCGAGCTTCCGGCGAGCGTGTCCGAGGCGGAGCTGCTGGCCACGATCGATCGGCTGAATGCCGACCCCGCGATTCACGGAATGCTGGTGCAGCTGCCGCTGCCGCGGCACATCAACACCGAGGCAGTGCTGCGCCGCGTCTCTCCCGCGAAGGACGTAGATGGGTTTCATCCCGTCAACGTCGGCCGGCTCGCCAGCGGCGACCCGGCTGCCTTCCGGCCGGCGACGCCCTACGGCGTGCAGCAGATGCTGGTTCGCGCGGGGATCGAGACGAAGGGCGCGCATGCGGTGATCGTAGGCCGCTCCACGATCGTCGGGCGCCCCATGGCCAGCATCCTGCTGCAGGATGCACCGGGCGGAAACGCCACCGTGACCGTGTGCCACTCGCGCTCGCGCGATCTCCCCGCTGTCACGCGCCTCGCCGACATCCTGATCGTGGCGATCGGCAAGCCTCGCTTCGTGACCGCCGAGATGGTGCGCCCCGGCGCCGCGGTCATCGATGTGGGCATCAACCGCGTAGCCGACGCGTCGGTGGAGCGCGGCTACCGTCTCGTCGGCGACGTCGACTACGAGCCAGTGGCCGAGCTCGCGTCCGCGATAACGCCGGTGCCCGGCGGCGTCGGTCCCATGACGATCGCCATGCTCCTCCGCAACACTCTCCAGGCCGCAGAACAGGCTTCCTGACCCGATGGCAGCATCACCGCAGCTGCAGCTTGCCGGCCCCGCCGACGACGTGTGGTCCGTCTCCCAGGTGACGGCCGCGGTCAAGCGTCTCATCGAGCGCGGCGCGCTCCCGGTCTGGGTGCGCGGCGAGATCGTGCAATGCAAGGCGTATTCGAGCGGACACTGGTACTTCACGCTGCGCGACCGGCGCAGCCAGGTGCGCTGCTGCATGTTCCGGAAGGAGGCCGCGCGTGCGGGCCGCATCCCCGCCGAGGGCACCGAAGTGTTTGCGCTCGGCACTCCGTCGCTCTGGGAGGACAAGGGCGAATTCCGCCTCACGATCACGACCCTGATCCCGACCTCCGCAGTGGGCCAGGCGCAGCGCGAGCTCGAGCGTGTGAAGGCGGCGCTGCAGCGGGACGGCCTCCTTGACCCCGCACGGAAGCGTCGCCTGCCCGAGTATCCGGGGTGCATCGCCGTGGTGACGAGCGTGGACGGCGCCGCGCTCCGCGACATAGCCATCGTGACGCGGCGCCGCTGGCCGCTCGCGCGGCTCCTCGTCGTCGGCGCGCGGGTCCAGGGCGACGGAGCCGCGGCCGACCTCGCTCGTGCGCTCACCATCGTGAACCGGTGCGACGGCGTGGATCTCTGCATCGTGGGCCGCGGCGGCGGCGCACGGGAGGATCTCGCCGCGTTCAACGACGAGCGGGTCTGCCGGGCGCTTGCCGCGGTGCGGGTACCGACGATCTCGGCGGTCGGCCACGAAACCGATATTTCGCTCAGCGATCTCGTCGCGGACCACCGGGCACCTACGCCTTCCGCCGCGGCGGAGACTGCCGTGCCGGACCGCCGGGACGTACTTCGGGTGGTCAACGAGCTGGCGACCCGTCTCGGCAGCGGACTCGCGCTCCGCACGAGCCTCGCAGGCGAGCGCCTCGAGCGCACCGCCGACCGGCTCTCGGTCGCGATGGGCGACACGCTTCGCACGCATCGGCATCGCGCCGACTGTCTCGCCTCCGAGCTGAATGCGCTGAGCCCGCTCCGGGTCCTGGACCGTGGGTACGCCGTGCCCACGCGCGCGGGCCGAGTCCTGAAGCGCCAGGCCGACTTCACGGCAGGTGAGTCGTTCGACCTCCGCGTGTCGGATGGGACGGTGCGCGCGCTTCCGGAGGCCGAGCCGTGACCGGTAGAGGAGCGGATTCTCCACGGGAGGGAACGCTCGCTGCCGAGCTGGCGCGGCTCGAGGAGATCGTTCGCCGGCTCGAGTCAGATGATGGCGATCTCGACGAGGCGCTGGTGCTGTTCGAGGAGGGTGTCCGGCGCCTGCGCGGCGCGCGCGACCGCCTCGCCGAGGCGGAGCTCAAGGTGGAATCCGTTCTCGAGCAGGCCGACGGGACACTCGGCAGCAACGATCTTGCACTCTGAGCGAGCGGCGTCCGTGCTCCCGGCCCTCGCCGAGGCACGGGAGCGGACTGATGCCCGTCTGGAGCAGTGGGCCGCGCGGCTCCGGCAGCGCGCACCGGGCCGGGATGGCGAGGCACTCGCCTACGCACTGATGAGTCCCGGCAAGCGGGTCCGAGCAGCGCTCGTGATGGCGTCCTACCGCGCGCTCGGCGGAAACGCGCCCGCGATCGATGCTGTCGCCGCGGCCGTCGAGACCGTTCACGCCTACTCTCTCGTTCACGACGACCTCCCCTGCATGGACGACGACGACCTTCGTCGCGGCCGCCCGACGACCCATCGCGCCTTCGACGTGCCGACCGCAACGCGTGCGGGCTGGCTGCTCGTTCCCGTCGCCGCAGAGGTGCTCGCCGAAGCGGCCGTCGAGCTCGGTCTCGGCGACCGCGTGCTGGGCGCGATGGCAATGGAGCTCTTCGAGGCCGGCGGCGTGGGCGGCATGGTCGGCGGACAATGGCTCGATCTTGAGGCCGAGGGCCGGCACCTGGGCATCGAGCAGCTCGTCGGTATTCATCGCGGAAAGACGGGCGCACTGATTCGGGCCTCCTGCGTGCTGGGCGCGCTCGCCGCCGAAGCCGATCCCGAGCGCCTCGCGGCGCTCGGCGATTTCGGCGCCGATATCGGCCTCGCCTTCCAGATCTCCGACGACGTGCTCGACAGCACCGCGACGAGCGAGACGCTGGGAAAGACCGCGGGCCGCGACCACCTGCTCGGCAAGTCCACATACGTGTCCGTGCTCGGCGTGGAGCGTGCGAGCGCTGAGGCCGGCGAGCTCGCCGAGCGCGCCATCGGTCACCTGATTCGCGGCGGCTGCGAGTCGCCCGCGCTCGCCATGCTCGCCCGCTATATTGTGTCTCGTAGCTTCTGACTTGATTCCGGACTGGAAATGAGCCTGCTCGACACGATTTCGGGGCCGCGGGACCTCAAGCGACTCGACCGCGACCAGCTCCCCGAGCTCGCGGCGGAGATCCGCGCGCGGCTCATCGACTGCTGCTCCGTCACCGGCGGCCACATCGGGGCGAGCCTCGGCGTCGTCGAGCTCTCGATCGCGCTGCTCTACGTCTTCGACTCCCCGAACGACAAGATCGTCTGGGACGTCGGTCACCAGGCTTATGCGTGGAAGCTTCTCACCGGCCGGAACGACCTCTTCCCGACGCTGCGGCAGACGGGCGGGATCTCCGGATTCCTGAAGCGCACCGAGAGCGAGCACGACCAGTTCGGCGCTGGGCACGCCGGCACCGCCGTAAGTGCTGCGTTCGGCATGGCAACGGCACGCGACCTCCTCGGAGACGCCTGGAAGGTCGTCGCCGTGCTCGGGGATGGCGCGCTCACCTGCGGTCTGTCCTACGAGGCGCTCAACAATGCCGGGCATTCGGATCGTGACATCATCGTGGTCCTGAACGACAACGGGATGTCGATCTCGCCGAATGTCGGCGCAATAAGCAAGATGCTCGGCGGCATCGTAGCGAACCCGAAGACGAACCGCGTGCGCGATGCCGTGAAGGGGGTCACCCTCAAGCTCGGCGACGTCTTCGGCGAGCGGGTGGTCGACTTCGCCAGGAACGTCGAGGAGAGCGTCAAGAACCTCTGGTCGCCCGGCATGCTCTTCGAGGAGTTGGGCTTCCGCTACTTCGGGCCGATCGACGGTCATGACGTCGAGAAGGTCGCCGAGACACTGGAGTTCGTGCGCACGATGCACGGCCCCCGACTCGTGCACGTCCTGACCCAGAAGGGAAAGGGCTTTGGCTTCGCCGAGTCCAATCAGGAGAAGTGGCACGGCCTCGCGGCATACGATCCCGAGACCGGCGAGGCGCGAAAGCCGTCCAGCGGCCCGCCCACGTGGACGCAGGCCTTCGGCGACGGGCTCGCCGCGCTCGGCCGCGAGTTTCCCCGCATGGCCGTCATCACCGCGGCGATGCCCTCGGGCACCGGCACCAACATCTTCCAGAAGGCGTGGCCCGACCGCTTCTTCGACGTGGGAATCGCGGAGGGACACGCGGTCACGTTCGCCGCTGGTCTCGCGACGCAGGGCATTCGTCCCGTCTGCGCGATCTACAGCACGTTCCTGCAGCGCGCGTATGACAACGTTATTCACGATGTCGCCGTCCAGCAGCTGCCGGTCGTGTTCTGCATGGATCGCGCGGGTCTCGTCGGCGAAGACGGCCAGACGCACATGGGCCTCTATGACATCGCCTACATGCTCGCCGTGCCAGGCATGACGGTCACCGCGCCCGCGGATGCCGA
>Ga0079216_10000148_pt1 | contig 14958 bp, 10 predicted proteins | sample NCAS100_FD_77008 | JGI IMG/M metagenome (GOLD analysis project Ga0079216, IMG submission 77008) | Agricultural soil microbial communities from Utah to study Nitrogen management - NC AS100 | ecosystem: Environmental > Terrestrial > Soil > Agricultural land | place: USA: North Logan, Utah...
CGCTGGGAAGCGGAGCAGCACGTGCCGTTCGACATGGACAACGTCGAGCTCGACTTCCAGATCCTCGATCCCGAGGCCGACGGCCTTCAGATGACGGTGCTCCTCGTCGCCGCCAAGCGCGAGCTGGTGGAGACGAAGATGGCCCTGCTTCGCGACGTCGGGCTCGAGCCTTCGATCATCGACGTGGACGCGTTCGCGCTCCACAATGCCTTCGAGGTGAATCACCCGGACGCGATGCGCGGGGTCGTCGGTCTCGTCAACATCGGGCACGAGACGACGAACGTGAACATTCTCGACGACGGGATTCCCGTCCTCACGCGCGACATCTCGATCGGCACCCGGCGCTTCCGCGAGGACCTGCAGCGCGAGCGTGGGGTCGGCGCCGACGAGGCCGAGCGTCTGCTCCAGGCCTACGAGGCCGATCCGATGCTGATCCCGTTCCTCGAGAGCCGCGGCGAAGAGCTCGCCGTCGGCATCGAGCGCGCAGCGGCCTTCCTCCAGACCGCGAGCCGGTCGGCGGGCGGCGTCTCGCGCGTGTTCACCACGGGCGGCGGCTCCAGGATCCCGGGCCTCAACAAGATCCTCGCGGACCGGCTGCGCCTTCCGGTCCAGCAGGCGAACCCGATTCAGCGGCTCGAAGTCGCCGAAGGGGTGTTCGACTCGATGGAGCGCGACGATATCGCTCCGCTCCTGATGCTTCCGATCGGCCTGGCGCTCCGCGCCGCGTGACCCCGACCAAGGGAACCAACGCCCGATGATCACGATCAATCTCCGCCCCGGCCAGAAGCGCAAGCGCGCGGGCTCGCCGCTCAAGGACCTCGGCGAGCGTTTCCGCGGCCTCGGGGGCAAGGTCAAGGAGCCCATGCTCATCGCGGCGGTCGCCGCGTGGGTGCTCGTCGGAGGCTTCCTCGGCATCACCGCCTTCGCCGCACAGCGCGAGCTCAACGCCCTCGAGCCCAAGCTCGAGCAGGCGCGCGCCGAGCATAAGCGCTTCAAGACGTTCCTGACGCAGAAGCGCCGCCAGGAAGTCATCCGCGATTCGCTGCTCGCGCAGATCGGAGTCATCCGGTCGGTCGACGGCGACCGCTATATCTGGCCGCACGTCATGGACGAAGTCGCCCGGGCGCTGCCGGCGTATACCTGGCTCACGCGCGTCGGCAATCTCACGCCGGCCGCTGCCGCCGGCGTCACGACGGCCCCGGCCGCGCCGGCGGATACGTCGGGCGTCGACTCCGTGGCCGTGGCGCCCCCGCCGCTCGCCTTCATCCTCGAGGGCCGCACGGTGGACATCCAGTCGTACACGCGGTTCCTCCGGCAGCTCGAGGCCTCGCCGTGGCTCGAGGCGGTGACGCCGGTGTCGGCAATGACGGTGGTCGAGAAGGAGCGGCCGGTAACGGCCTTCATCATCCGTGCACAGTACCGGTCGGCCGATTCGGCCTACATCCGCACGGTGCCCCTCAGCGAGTCGGTGAGGTAACGATGGCCACCAACGAACGGACCACGCCCCTGCTCCTCGGACTGCTCGCGCTCCTTGTGGGGTACATCGGATACACCGGCGCCGGTATCTCAAGCATCGGACTCTCCGGCGTCGACGCGCAGCGCGAACAGGTCGCCGCGACGAAGGACACGCTCTCGCTTCTCGAGGCGCAGATCGACAGCGCCCGGAAGGAACTCGCGAACGGGACCGCGGAGGACCTGCGGAAGAAGCTGGACGACCACCGCGCGAGCCTGGCGCTGCTGCGCCGCCTGGTGCCGGCCACGAACGAAGTCCCGAACCTGCTCGACGACATCTCGACCCGCGCGAAGTTCCGCGGCGTCAACTTCGCGCAGGTTGTTCCGATGCCGGTGGAGCCAGGCCCCGCGCCCTTCGACACCTACCGGTACACGATGTCGGTGATGGGACACTACGACCAGATCGGCGAGTTCCTCTCCGATGTCGCCAGCCTGCAGCGCATCATCGTGCCGCAGGAAGTCCAGGTGACGCCGGCGCAGATGACCGCCGCCAAGGCCTTGAACGACACGAGCGGTGCGCTGCTCGAGGCGAAATTCCAGATCCGTACGTACGTCAAGTCCGCCGCGGCGGAAGGAGAGCCCAGTGGCACGAAACTACCTGATCGCCGGCCTCATGGGCCTCGCGGCGCTGTCCGCGGCCTGCTCCGGCGGAGACGAGGCAGTCGCCGAGCAGGCCCAGGAAGCCCGGGTCGCCGCGGCGCGGGCACGCTCCGACAGCATTCGCCGCGCGCGCGCCGAGCTGGCCGCGAATCCCGCGGCGGCGGGCATGCAGATGGCGGTGTCGAGCGCGGCGGCAACGCCCGGCGGCACCGGCGTGAACGAAGTGCAGCGCGAGGTGTTCGCCTACTCCGGCGGGCCGCGCGACCCGTTCGCGTCGCTCATGAATCTGAAGGCGGTAGGGCCCGAGCTCGGCAACCTGCAGCTCGTCGGCATCTACCTCGACCTCCGCTCCAACGACAACAGCGTTGCGGTGCTGAGGGAGAAGGACTCCGGGAAGCGCTACAAGCTCCACACCGGCGATCAGCTGGGGCGGATGCAGGTGGTGCAGATCGGCGCGAAGGACGTGGTGTTCCGTATCGAAGACTTCGGGTATGAGCGGCAGGAAACTCTCTCGCTGCGCAAGCAGGAGGACATGACGCCATGAAGCGCCTGACTCGTAAACTTGTCGCCGCCGCCCTGGTGCTGGGCTTTGCGGCCCCGGCGCGCGCCGCCCTGCCTCAGGGCGGTGAGGTGACGGGCGTCCGCCTGCAGCCTGCGCCCGGCCGGGCCGAAGTGGTGGTCGGCCTGCGCGGCGCGGTTACCGTGACCGACTTCGTGCTGCGGAATCCCGACCGCGTCGTGCTCGACCTGAGCGGCATGCGTCTCGGCGCAGTCGTGTCGGCGTACGATGGCGTGAATCGCGGCGGGATCAGCAACATCCGCTACAGCCAGTACCGGCCCGACGTCGTCCGCATCGTGATCCAGCTCGATGCGCTCAAGGACTACCAGGTCTCGAAGGCGGACGGCACGGTGAGCGTCTCCTTCGAGAGCGACCGGACATTCCTGAGCTGGAGCTCGAGCACCCCCGGCATTCCGGCCGACGCGACGGCGGTCGCCGCCCGCGCCCCGGAGCCGACGGCACCGGTCGAGATCACCCCGGTTCGTGCGGAAGCCGAGCAGGGTCCGGTGATGGAGCGCGCCCCGCGCCCCGTGCTCACCTCGTCGATGGATGACGAGCCGCGGATCACGGTCAGCTGGGACAAGGCGAGCATCGCCGACGTGGTGACCGGCTTCGCCGCCTTCAGCGGCAGGAACATCATCCTCGGCAAGGACATCAAGGGTGAAGTCACGGCCGAGATCCGCAACCAGCCGTGGCCGCAGGCGTTCGCCGCGATCCTCGCGGCGCAGGGGCTCACCGCGCAGGAGATGCCGGGCGGAATCATCCGCGTGGATGCCCCGGGCACGCTCGCGGCGCTCGATTCGCTCGAGCCGCTCGAGACCCGCGTGATCCGCCTCAACTACAAGCAGGCCGGCGCGCTCACCAAGACGGTGGAGAGCGTCGTCACCAAGGGTCGGGGCCGCGTGGTCGCCGATTCCAGCTCGAACGCACTGGTCGTCACCGACACGCGGAGCCGCGTGCAGGGTGTCGTGGACTTCATCAGCGGGATGGACATCCGCACGGCGCAGGTGTCGATCCAGGCCAAGATCATCTTCGTGGACCGCAAGAACATCGAGCAGCTGGGGCTCAAGTACGACCTGGGCAGCCGCGGCCAGTTCTTCAACAAGGTGGTGCAGCGCACCGACCCGACCACGATGAAGCCGTACGACAAGAACAGCACGATCGTCGATCTCGGCGGCGGCTCGCTCTCCGGCATCGGCAACGCAGAGTCGAACATCACCGGCTCGGCCGTGGACCTCGTGTTCTCGACCGCGATCGGCGGGTTCACACTCACGAGCTTCCTGCAGGCGCTGGAGCGTGTCGAGCTCTCCGACCTCCAGGCGGAGCCGCTCATCACCACGCTCGACAACCACGAGGCGGACATCCTCGTCGGCGACGAGATCCCGCTCCGCGTGATCGACGCGAGTGCCCAGCAGGGCGCGAACGGAACGGCGCGGTCCACGGTGCAGTTCAAGGAGACCGGTATCCGGCTCACCGTCACGCCGCACGTGACGAACAACCGGCAGATTCTCATGGACCTCAAGACCGAGCGCTCGAGCGTGCAGACGCTTGCCGCGGCCGACCTCGGCTTCTCGATCCAGAAGCAGCAGGCGACCAACCAGCTCCTCGTGAACGACGGCGAGACGAGCGTGATCGGCGGGCTCACGGTCACCACGGTGACCAAGAGCCGGAGCGGCATCCCGCTGCTCGGCGCACTGCCGATCGTCGGGAAGCTCTTCAGCTACAGCAGCGACGAGGAGAACCGCCGGGACCTGATTATCTTGGTCACGCCGCGGATCATGGACGACGGCCTCGCGACTCCGTAAGTCGCGCGGCACGGCAGGATCCACGAGCCCGGCTTGTCCGGGCTCGTGTCTTTTTGGGGAAAGTCACGCCCATGCACCTGAGATTCGCCACCGCAGGTGAGTCGCACGGGCCCGCGCTGGTCGCCATCGTCGAAGGGCTGCCGGCCGGGCTCGCCGTGTCTCAGGACGACGTGAATCGGGAGCTCGCGCGGCGCATGCAGGGGTACGGTCGCGGCGCCCGCATGAAGATCGAGCAGGACCGCATCGAGTGGATCGCCGGGGTGCGCGCCGGCGAGACGCTCGGCTCGCCGGTCGCGATGCGCATCGAGAACCGGGACTGGGAAAACTGGAAGGACGTGATGGCCCCGGAGCGCGCGCCAGACGAGGGGCCACGCCGGCGCCGGGTTACCAGGCCCCGGCCCGGGCACGCCGACCTGGTCGGCGTCATCAAGTACGACCGGCTCGATGCGCGCGACATCCTCGAGCGCGCGAGCGCGAGGGAAACGACGGCGCGCGTGGCCGCCGGGGCCCTCGCGCGGAGACTGCTCACCGAGTTCGGGGTCGAGATCGGAAGCCACGTGGTTTCGCTGGGAGGGATTCCCGCCGAGATTGGCCCCGAGCTTCCAGTGCCGCTCAACGCCGCCGCCGACGCTTCGGTTGTCCGCTGCCTCGACAAACGCGCCGCTCGCGCGATGATCGACAGGATCGACGCCGCCCGCGCCGCCGGCGACACGCTCGGCGGCGAAGTCGAAGTGGTGGCGCGCGGACTCGTCGTCGGCCTCGGCAGCCACGTGAGCTGGGACCGGAAGCTCGACGGCAGACTCGCCGCGATGCTGATGTCGATTCCTGCAGTGAAGGGCGTCGAGATCGGTCTTGGATTCGAGGCTGCGCGACGCTCCGGCTCCGGTGTACACGATCCGATCGGTGCCGGCCTGCGGCGGCTCAGCAACAACGCCGGCGGGCTCGAGGGCGGCATGACGACCGGCGAGCCCCTCGTCCTCCGCGTCGCGATGAAGCCGATCTCCACGCTCATGACGCCGCTCGGCACCGTCGACCTGGCTACCGGTCGTGAGGCTGCGGCCCAGAGCGAGCGCTCCGATGTGACCGCGGTGCCCGCGATGGGCGTAATCGCCGAGGCGCTCACGGCACTCGTGCTGGCGGACGCGATGCTGGAGAAATTCGGCGGGGATTCCCTCGGGGAGATGCGGCGCAACGTGGACGGCTACCGGGCGGCGGCGGGAACACGCTGGGAGTCGGAGCAGTCGGGAGAGGGAGGCGAATGATGCGGCACATCGTGCTCGTCGGTCTTCCTGCCGCAGGCAAGAGCACCGTCGGCGCCGCGGCCGCGGAGCTGCTTCGCGCCGAGTGCGTCGACATCGACGCTCAGATCACGCGCAGCCTCGGCATGCCGGTGGCGATGATCATCGGGTCTAAGGGCGAATCCCGGTTCCGGGAGCTCGAGCGCGAGGCGGTCGCGGCAGCGCTGGAGGAACCCCCGGCGGTTATAGTGCCAGGGGGCGGGTGGGCAGCTCAGCCGGGAGCGCTCGAAGCCGCACGGCCGCGCGCTTTCATTATCTATGTGAACGTCCCGGTCGTGGATGCCGCCGAGCGAGCGGGGGCCGGGGAGGATCGTCCGATGCTCAAGGGCCATAGCCGCGTGCAGCGGATGCGTACGCTCCTCGAGGAACGGGAGCAGTTCTATCGCCAGGCCGACGCCGAAGTACGGAACCCGAATGGCTCCCAGGTAGACGCCGCAATCGAGATCGCCCGCCTCGCCCGCAGCGAGGCAGGCTGGTAAGTGAAAGAAGTGCAATAGGTTGAATCGCCGAGGGTTGCTAATCGGCTGTGCAGTGCGCTTTCTTGCTACCCCTGTCGGTTGTACCTCCGAAGCTTCAGAAGGCCAAGACTGACGAATGCCGAGAATCAAGAAGACCGCCGCGACCGGGGCGGCCAAGCCCAAAGCTGCGAAGTCCGCAAAGCGCGCCTCGAAGGGTGCGCCGAAGGGTGCGCCGCGGAAGCGCGCGGACAATGGCGCCGTCAGGGCTGGCGACGCCCTCGTGGTCGTCGAGTCGCCCACCAAGGCGAAGACCATCGGGAAGTATCTGGGCGCCGGCTATTCCGTGAAGGCGACCGTCGGCCATATCCGCGACCTTCCGACCCGGAAGCTCGGCGTCGAGATCGAGGGCGACGGTGGCCGGTTCATCCCCGAGTACGTGACGATCAAGGGAAAGACCCAGACCGTCTCTGATCTCAAGAAGGCCGCGAAGTCCGCGAGCCGCGTCTTTCTCGCGACCGACCCCGATCGTGAAGGCGAGGCGATCGCCTGGCATGTGGCCGGGCAGATCGGGCCGGGCGTGCTTACGCAGCGGATTCTTTTCCACGAGATCACCAGGGACGCGATTCACGAGGCGCTCGAGCATCCGGGGGAGATCGACCAGAACAAGGTCGACGCACAGCAGGCGCGACGGATCCTCGACCGGCTCGTGGGCTACAAGGCGAGCCCGATTCTCTGGAAGACGATCAAGACCGGTCTCTCGGCCGGCCGCGTCCAGACGGTCGCGCTGCGGCTCATCGTGGAGCGCGAGCGGGAAATCCGTGCCTTCAACCCGCAGGAGTACTGGACGATCGAAGCGCTCTGCGCGTCGGGCGGTCAGACGTTCGAAGCGTCGCTGCACAAGCTCGACGGGCACAAGCCATCGCTCCACGACGAAAAGTCGGCGCGCGAGGTCGTGGACGCGGTGCAGAAGCTTCCCTTCGTCGTCACATCGGTCGAGAAGAAGCAGCGGCGGAAGCGGCCCGGTGCGCCGTTCACGACGAGCACCTTGCAGCAGGAAGCGGCGAAGAAGCTCGGCTTCTCGGGCCGGCGCACGATGCGAGCGGCGCAGGACCTCTACGAGGGCATCGAGATCGGCGAGGATGGCCCGACCGGACTCATCACGTACATGCGCACCGACTCCATGCGCGTCTCGGACGCGGCGATCGCCTCGGTGCGCGAGTTCATCGGCAAGACCTGGGACAAGCGGTACCTGCCGGAGACGCCGAACGCCTACAGCAGCCGCAAGGCCGCCCGGGTCCAGGATGCGCACGAGGCGGTGCGCCCGACCGACGTGTTCCGTCGGCCCGAGAAGCTGCAGCGCTACCTGGAGCCCGACCAGTTCAAGCTCTACCAGCTGATCTGGCAGCGATTCGTGGCGTCGCAGATGACGCCGGCCGTCTACGACATGACGATCGTGGACTTCGATCTCGGCCGCTATCTCTTCCGCGCCACCGGCTCGGTGCTCGTCTTCGACGGGTATCACGTGCTCTATCTCGAGGGGCACGAGAAGGAGGAGGGGAAGACGATGGACGATCTCGCGCCGATTCCTCCGCTTGCGCAGGGAGACCGGGTGGAGGTTCGCGAGATCACTCCGTCGCAGCACTTCACCGAGCCGCCGCCCCGGTTCTCGGAGGCGAGCCTCGTGAAGGAGCTCGAGCGCCTGGGCATCGGCCGGCCCTCCACGTACAGCGCCATCGTCTCGACGCTCACGGCGCGCGAGTACGTGCGCGTGGACCAGCGCCGGTTCTACCCGACCAGTCTCGGGGAGACGGTCGAGGTGATGATGGTGCGGAATTTCCCGGACGTCTTCAACGTCGCGTTCACGTCGCAGATGGAGAACGAGCTCGACCAGATCGAAGAGGAAGGGAAGGAGTGGCAGGACGTGCTCCGCGACTTCTACGGGCCGTTTACCAGCGCGCTGGAGTCGGTGGATCTGAATGCGCTCGTCGCCGAGGCGCACGGACTCGACTCCGCGGCGCTCGCGAAGGAGCGTTGTCCCAAGTGCGGCTCGGCCATCGAGCTCCGCACCGGGCGCTTCGGGCCCTATCTCGCGTGCGTCAAGTACAAGGACACCTGCGACTACGTGAAGTCGCTCAAGAAGGATCGCGTTCCCGACCGGCCGAGCGACGAGAAGTGCCGTCTCTGCGAGTCGCCGATGGTCATCAAGACCGGGCGGTTCGGTGAATTCCTCGCGTGCACCCGATACCCCGAGTGCAAGGGGACGCGCTCGATTCCACTCGGGATCAAGTGCCCGAAGGACGGCGGGGACCTGGCGGAGCGGCGCACCAAGAAGGGCAAGTCGTTCTGGGGCTGCCTCAACTACCCGGCGTGCGACTTCTCGACCTGGAACCGGCCGGTTCCCGAGACATGCCCGGAGTGCGGCTGGACGGGAATGGAACAGCGAAAGACTCGCGCCGAAGGCGAGACGCGTACCTGCATGAAGTGCGGGCACAAGGTCGTAGTCGCCGAACCGGAGGAGGCGGCGCTGGCGTGAAGGCCACCGTGGTCGGTGGCGGGCTCGCGGGCTCCGAGGCCGCGTGGGCCCTTGCCGAGCGCGGTGTCGAAGTGCAGCTGCTGGAGATGCGCCCGGTGGTCTCGACGCCGGCGCACCGCACGGAACGACTCGCCGAGCTGGTGTGCAGCAACACCTTCAAGTCGGTGGAGACGACGAACGCGCACGGGCTGCTCAAGGCCGAGCTGCGCCTGCTCGGGAGCGTGCTCCTGCCATGCGCCGATGAGGCCCGCGTGCCGGGCGGAAGCGCGCTCGCCGTCGACCGGGACGTTTTCTCCGCGCTCGCGGATGCGCGCATATCCTCGCACCCCCGGATTTCACTCGAGCGCGTCGAGGCAACCGTGCTGCCGTCTCCCGGCATCATCGCCACGGGCCCGCTCACGTCCGACCGGCTTGCCGCAGCGATCAGCGCTCGCCTCGGCGGCGACGCGCTCGCGTTCTATGATGCCATCGCGCCGATCGTCTCCGTGGAATCGCTCGACCCCGACCGCATGTATGCCCTCTCCCGGTACGGGAAGGGAGATGGGGATGACTATCTCAATTGTCCGCTCGACCGGTCCGAGTACGAAGCCTTCATCGACGCGCTCGCCGCCGCGGACCAGTTCACCGCCCACGAATTCGACAGCGTTCCGTACTTCGAAGGCTGTCTCCCCATCGAGGAGATGGCGCGCCGCGGACGCGACACGCCGAGATTCGGTCCGATGAAGCCGGTGGGGCTGCCGGACCCGCGCACCGGCCGCGAGCCATACGCGGTGGTCCAGCTCCGTCGGGAGGACCGCGCCGGGCAGATGTGGAATCTGGTGGGCTTCCAGACGCGCCTCCGGATTCCAGAGCAGAAGCGCGTGTTTTCCATGATCCCCGGGCTCGGGCACGCGGATTTTCTCCGCTACGGAAGCATTCACCGGAACGCGTACCTCAACACGCCGAAGACCCTCAGACCGGCGCTCACGGCTCGCGACGACGATGCCCTTTTCTTCGCCGGCCAGCTGACGGGCGTCGAGGGGTACACCGAATCGCTCGGGACCGGTCTTCTTGCCGGGATCAACCTGGCACGCCGGCTCGCGGGCGGCGACGTCGCCGTACCGCCGCCCACCACGATGCTCGGAGGTCTCTACCGGTACCTGCGGGACGCAGACCCGGCGCACTTCCAGCCGATGAACGCCAACTTCGGCCTGCTCGATCCGCTGGCCGGCCGCGTGCCGAAGGACAAGAAGAAGGCGATGCTCGCCGAGCGTGCGCTCGCGGATATGCAGCAATGGGTGGGTGCGCTGTGACGGCGAAGCGGCCCGCCGACCTGGTCCGCGAATACCTCCGCCATCTCGAGCACGAGAAGCAGCAGTCGCCGCACACGGTGAAGGCCTATCGCCGGGACCTTGCGGCGTTCACCGACTTCTGCGGTCGCCACTACGGCGAATGGTCATTCGAGACGGTGGACCGTCTGGGCCTGCGAGGCTTTCTCGGTGAGCTGCAGCGTCGGGGACTCACCCGGAGATCTTCAGCGCGTGCCCTGAGCGCCGTACGGAGCTTCTACCGGTACCTGCAGGAGTATCACGGCGTTCCGAACGTCGTCGCGAAGTCTGCCCGGGTGCCGAAGCTCGAGAAGCGGCTCCCGACGTACATGGAGCGGGAGCAGACCGAGCGACTCTTCGCGTGGGCCGAGACGCGCGCCGGCGGCGACGAGTTCCAGCCGCTTCGCGACCTGGCGATGCTGGAGCTTTTCTATTCGACCGGCATGCGTCTCTCCGAGCTGGCAGGGCTCAACCTCGAGGCACTCGATCTGCTGTCGGACCAGGCGCGGGTACGCGGGAAGGGTAAGAAGGAGCGGATCGTGCCGGTCGGCACGCGGGCCGTCCTGGCGCTCCGGCGCTACCTCAATGCGCGCGAGGAGGTGGTCCGGCTGCCGGGTGCGGAGCGCCGAGCCGTCTTCGTGAGCCACCGCGGCCGCCGGCTCGCGCCCCGGAGCATCCAGCACCTGATGCACCGCATGTTCGATGCGGTGGGCGGCGATCAACTCCGCGTGCACTCGCTCCGCCACACCTTCGCCACCCACATGCTCGACGCGGGCGCCGACCTTCGTGCCGTGCAGGAGCTTCTCGGCCACGCTTCGCTCAGTACGACGCAGATCTACACCCACACGAGCGTAGAGCGCCTCAAAAAGGTGTATAATCAGGCGCACCCACGGGCTTGAACAGTTTGTTCTTGAACCGCAGAGGCGCAGAGGACGCGGAGGAATCGCAGGTCATTCTTGCTCTGCGTCCTCTGCGCCTCTGCGGTTCAACAGATTGAGGCGTCATGCAATTTCACGGCACCACGATCATCGCGATCCGGCGTGACGGCCGCGTAGCCCTGGGGGGCGACGGGCAGGTCACGATCGGGGACACCGTGGTGAAAGGGCAGTCCGTGAAGGTACGAGCGCTGAAAGGCGGGAAGGTACTGGCCGGGTTTGCGGGTTCGGTCGCCGACGCGCTCACGCTATACGAAAAATTCGAGGAGAAGCTCGAGCGGTACCCCGGGAACCTGCCGAGAGCGGCCGTGGAGCTCGCGAAGGACTGGCGGAGCGATCGCGTGCTCCGCCGGCTCGACGCGCTGCTCGTCGTCACCGACCGCGAGCACAGCTTTCTCCTTAGTGGAAGCGGCGAGCTCATCGAGCCGGACGACGGCATCGTCGCCGTCGGCTCCGGCGGCAATTACGCATTGGCCGCGGCGCGCGGGCTGCTGGCGGTTCCCGGATTGAGCGCACGCGACATCGCGCAGCGCTCGCTCGAGATCGCGGCGGATATCTGCGTGTTCACGAACAGGCATATTACGGTATTGGAGCTGTGAGGGGCGGCCGATCAGTCGCCGGTCGCGCGAGTCGCGGGGGTCGCGATGCCGAACCAGCGGATCTCGCGACCCGTGACACCCGCGACCCTCGCGACCTCAGCATGACTACTCCCATCAGCGATCTCGACACCGACGAAGTCCCACCGCCCTGGCTCGAGGAGATGCCGCCGCGACAGATCGTGGCGGAGCTCGATCGATACATCGTCGGGCAGTCGGCCGCCAAGCGTGCGGTCGCGATCGCGGTGCGGAACCGCTGGCGCCGCGCGCAGGCGCCCGACGAGATCCGTGACGAGATCACGCCCTACAACATCATCATGATCGGACCGACGGGTGTCGGAAAGACCGAGGTGGCCCGGCGGCTGGCGCGGCTCGCCGGCGCGCCCTTCATCAAGGTGGAGGCGTCGAAGTTCACCGAAGTCGGCTACGTGGGGCGCGACGCCGAGTCCATGGTACGCGATCTCGTGGACGCGGCGATCAGCATGGTGCGCACCGAGCGCGAGGACGAGGTCTATCCCCAAGCGGAGCAGCGCGCGGACGAGCGCCTGCTGGACCTGCTGCTGCCGGCTCCGCCGGCCGGGCCGGGCCGGTCCGGCGGGGCCGGGGGGACGGCCGGGACGGGTGACAGCGGGAGCCAGGTATTCGTCGTCGATGCCGCCGGTACTACCCGCACGGAAGCGGCGGACGAGGATCGGCGGTCACGGTCGCGCGAGAAGCTCCGGCAGCTGCTGGCGGACGGCAAGCTCGACGACCGGGAGGTCGAGATCGAGGTGGCGCCGCAGACCTACCCGATGCTGGAATTCATGCAGCCCCCGCAGGGAATGGAGGGCACCGACATCAACTTCACCGAGATGCTGCAGGACATGCTGCCCCGGCGGAAGAAGCGCCGCACCGTGAAGGTCCCCGAGGCCCGCCGGGTGCTGGTGGACGAGGAGCTCAAGAAGCTGGTGGACATGGACGACGTCGTGAACGAGTCCCTCGACCGGGTCGAAAACCACGGGATCATCTTCATCGACGAGCTGGACAAGATCGCGGGTGAGCGCGCGCAGGGCGGTGGGCCCGACGTGTCGCGGGAGGGGGTGCAGCGCGACCTGCTCCCGATCGTCGAGGGATCCACGGTGCAGACCCGCTACGGCTACGTCCGGAGCGACCACATCCTCTTCATCGCGGCCGGCGCCTTTCACGTCTCCAAGCCCTCGGACCTCATTCCGGAGCTCCAGGGCCGCTTCCCGATTCGCGTGGAGCTGACGCCGCTCACCGAAGAGGACTTCGTCCGGATCATGACCGAGCCGGAGAACGCGCTCACCCGGCAATACCAGGCGCTGGTCGCCGCCGAAGGAGTCGAGCTGGTCTATACCGACGATGCCATCGCCGAGATCGCGCGCGTCGCCTTTGTGGCGAACGACCGGATGGAGAATATCGGAGCGCGGCGTCTCCACACCGTGATGGCGGCGCTCATGGAGCAGCTCCTCTTCGAGCTGCCCGACTTTCCGGACAAGCGCGTGGTCTACGACGCCGACAAGGTGAAAGCGACGCTGTCATCGATCGTCAACGATGATGACTTGAGGCGATACATCCTGTAGCACACAGGCTGGCGCCAGACGCACCCGGCCGTATGTTTGCGAGTATCCCCTTTGATCGGTCGGGCATGCCGCAGTGGCTTGAGGGAGCGACAGTCGCCCTCGCTGGGCGGTACGCCGTTGAACGAGTCCTCGGCAGGGGCGGTACCGCGGTCGTTCTGCTGGCGCGGGACCTGCGCCATGGACGCGCCGTCGCGATCAAGGTGCTGCGCCCCGAACTGGCGGCTGCGCTCGGATCCGAGCGATTCCTCCGGGAGATCGCATACGCGGCTCGCCTGACACACCCCAACATCCTGCCGCTGTTCGACTCCGGAGAACTTGAGCTCCCCCCGACCGTCGCCGGCGCTGCCGGGCCGGCGACGCTCCTCTACTATGTGATGCCATTCGTCTCCGGTGAGACGTTGCGGGATCGGCTCCGGCGTGAGGGCCCGCTTCCCATCCGGGACGCCATCCGCATCGCTCGGGGTACGGCGGCCGGGCTCTCCCATGCGCACGAAGAGGGCCTCGTGCACCGCGACATCAAGCCTGAAAACATTCTCATCGAAGGCGGCGAAGCGGTAATCGCCGATTTCGGGATCGCGCGGGCGCTGCACCTTGAACCCGGCGAATCGATCTCGATTTCCGGCCTGGCCGTCGGCACGCCGGCGTACATGAGCCCGGAACAGGGGGCCGGGGCGGCCGTTGACGCGCGGGCGGATATCTATGCGCTCGGATGCGTGCTGTACGAAATGCTTGTCGGCGATCCGCCGTTTACCGGCCGGACACCGCAGATTCTGCAGGCGCGCCATCTCAGCGAGCCGCCTCCGTCGCTTCTCCACGTGCGGCCGCAGGTCGGGGCTCGGCTGGATGCGATCGTCGCGACCGCACTCGCGAAGGTGCCGGCGGACCGATATCGAACGGCCGCTGATCTGGGACAGGCGCTCGACGACGCCAGCGGGGATTCGCTCGGGACGCCGGTTTCGATCCCCGCTCGGCCGCGCCGTCGCCGCGGCGCGTTGGCACTTGGCGGCGGAGCGCTCACGCTGGCCGCCATCGCCGCGGCCGCCCTGCTGGCCGGAGACCGCCCCCAGTTGAGCGCCGATCGCGTGGTCGTGTTCCCACTCGCAGAGGCCGGTGGACGAGACACGGAGGGTCGCGGTGAATCACTCGCGTTGCTCCTCGGTCACGCGCTCGAGCACACGGATCCCCTGAAGTGGATAGACGGCTGGGGACTGCTCACGGCGGAGCAGCGAACGGATCCGCGGCAGGTGACGGCAGCGGACGAGCGAGCCGTTTCGCGGACCGCCGGTGCGCGCTATTACGTCAATGGGGCGATTCTGAGAGCCGATGATTCGGCAACGGTCATCCTCCGGCTCTACGACGTCACCCACGATTCGCTCGTGTCGCAGGTCAGCGCATCGGCACCCTCCGACAGCACTTCACTCGCACAGCTCAGCCTGGGCGCCATGGCGAGGCTGCTGCCCTCGCTCCTTGCTCCAGGACGTCGAGTCGACACGCAGGTGTGGGAGCCGCTGCTCTCTCGCCATCCCGGGGCGATAGCGCACTGGCTCCATGGTGACCGGGAATACCGGCAGAGTCGTTTCGCCGTCGCACTCGATCACTATCGTCGCGCTGTGCAGGGCGACTCGGGGCTCGTGCTGGCGGCACTCAGCGGCGCGCAGGCCGCGAGCTGGCTCAACCAGGACGCCGAGGCGCGCGGGCTGGTCCGGGCTGCGCTGGAGCACGCCCTGCTCCTCCCTCCCAAGTACCAGGACTATGCCCGCGGCCTGGCCGCA